>Ga0073928_10008797_pt1 | contig 12525 bp, 9 predicted proteins | sample PaiPotPPA55metaG_FD_76969 | JGI IMG/M metagenome (GOLD analysis project Ga0073928, IMG submission 76969) | Iron sulfur acid spring bacterial and archeal communities from Banff, Canada, to study Microbial Dark Matter (Phase II) - Paint Pots PPA... ...
GCATCCTGGGGCTGTAGAAGGTCCCAAGGGTTAGGCTGTTCGCCTATTAAAGCGGTACGTGAGCTGGGTTCAGAACGTCGCGAGACAGTTCGGTCCCTATCTGGTGTGGGCGCAGGAAACTTGCGAGGAGTTGTCCCTAGTACGAGAGGACCGGGATGAACAGACCCCTTGTGTACGAGCTGTCCCGCCAGGGGCACCGCTCGGTAGCGAAGTCTGGAAGAGATAATTGCTGAATGCATCTAAGCAAGAAGCTCGCCTCAAGATAAGGTTTCCCAAGGAATCAATTCCTAAGAAGGGCAGTCGAAGACTACGACTTTGATAGGCTGGAGGTGGAAGCACAGCAATGTGTGGAGCTGACCAGTACTAATCGCCCGTTCGGCTTAATCATAAAACTTACCCAAACCGTCAATCGTTATATAGCTATAACGACTGGGTGAGTTCGCAAAAGCTTGTAAATATCGCAGTACGTTCGGCACGAGCCGAACTTGTAATGCCAGCCAAAATGTTGTGACCGCGCGCTGCGGTCGCAAACAAAAGTTCTGTTGTCGGCGCGCGGGCCATGATTTACGCGCGTTACGAGTTTCCGGTGGTCATATCGCGAGGGTCACACCCGTTCCCATCCCGAACACGGTAGTTAAGCCTCGCTGAGCCGATGATACTGCACGGGCAACTGTGTGGGAACGTAGGTCACCGCCGGGATTAAATTAGAAAAGGCCGGTCTGGATCTTCAGACTGGCCTTTTTTTTCGCCCGGCGTCAAACCCTGGTAAACGAATTTGCCAGCCAAAGCGAATCCAGGAGTGCATAGCCCAGGGCTTGTAAAACGGGACGTTTTGGAAGGGACAATCCGCCGGGTGCAAAGCAGCAAACTCAAAAAAGGGCGGAGATCCTCGCACGGCTGCTAGAATGGTCCTGGACGAGCCACTAACCATCATGTGCACCTGAGTAAGATTGTTTCCAAATGTGCACTTTTTCTCCGTAGTATTCCCATAAAACTGGTGCACTTTTTGCCACTCGCAAGAAAAAACTGGGCTGACTAACTGTAAGCTTTTGCGTTGTTTTGACCTAACTCGTTGATTCAAAGTCTGATGTGTCGTTTGTTACCTAGCAGAAATAACTTTGATTAATGGAATCCCCTGTGCAAGGATTATGCCATCCGTGATGACTGCAGTGTCTTTGTGTCTCTGCGTGTCCTTTCCGACAATGATCGAGAGTCGCGATGCTAGATGAACTTGACAAAGAAGATGGACAGGTATCCCGCAGCCTAGAGGAGTACTGGGCTATTGCCCGCCGACGGCGCTGGTACATTCTGCTTCCTCTGTTTGTTGCCTGGGCGATCGCGTGGGTGGGAAGTTGGCTGGTGCCGTCAACCTTCCAGTCCGAGGCACTGATCCTCGTAGAACAGCAAAAAGTTCCCGAGCAGTATGTCGTTCCAAATGTCACCGTGAGCCTTCAGGACCGTTTACAGAGCATGACGCAACAGATTCTTAGCCGCACTCGGCTTCAGTCCACGATCAGCCGTGTCCATCTTTATGAAAAGCGCGGACTGGGGGGATTATTTGCCAAAACCGAGGATCCGGTTGAGCAAATGCGAAAGGACATCGCGATCGAGCTGGTGGAGGTACCCGGCCGACCAGGGCAACTTACTGCATTCAAAATTCGATATTCGGCTGGCACGCCTCAGCTCGCACAGGAGGTGAACAGCGAGCTTACCTCACTGTTCATCGATGAGAATCTTAAGTCCCAACAGCAGCTTTCCGAGAGCACGACAGCTTTTCTCCAAAATCAACTGGTGGAGGCAAGAGCAAAGCTAGAGGAACAGGAAGCCAAGGTCCGAGCTTTCAAAGCTGTGCACTTTGGAGACCTGCCCAGTCAAACGGAAACAAACGTCCAGATCCTTTCCGGCCTCCAAAATCAATTACTGGGTACACAGCGAGCCTTGGATGAGGCAAAGCAACAGAAACTGTATCTGGAGTCCCTCCAGCAACAATATCAAACGGCGCAAGCTGATATGGGTATCGATAATTCTTCGGCGCCATCGCCGCAAAGGCTTACAAAGGATCTAATTGATCTGCGCTATCAACTCGAAGCAGCGCGCTCCCGGCTCACTGAGGAACATCCGGACATAATTGCTCTCAAGGATAAAATTGCCAAGATAGAGAAAATGAAAAACGATCTCGAAACAGAAATTGCTTCGCAATCGGAAACTGGCAAGGCCACAAATAAGTTAGATCCCAGTGCCGCGGCAGAAGTGCAACGCGGCTCTACGACTCCCATGATGCAGCTGCAAAGTCAACTTAAATCCATTAAACCAGAAATTGAGAATTATGAGCGGCATGCGAAAGAGCTGGAATCCCAGATTTCCTCTTATCGAAGTCGGCTAAATCTGACTCCGCAAACCGAGCAAAAACTGGCCGACGTTTCCCGAGGATACGAAGAATCGAAGTCCAATTACAATTCCTTGCTACAAAAACAAAATCAGTCGCAACTTGCCACTAGCTTGGAACAGCGCCAGCAAGGTGAACAGTTTCGTGTACTAGATCCTCCCAGTTTGCCGGACAGGCCGTCGGCTCCTAACCATTTGCTGCTGAGTCTTGGCGGATTGATGGTTGGAGCCATCTTGGGATTCGGATTGGCTGCCTTGCTTGAAATGACCAATGTCCTGGTGCGTCAGGAAAAAGACCTCGAAGGACTGATACCGACCCGCGTCCTTGTCGGAGTCCCCCACTTAAATACGCCCGGGGAAGACCGCTTTCATATAGTCTTCCATCGGCTGGAAATTGGGACAGCGGCCGTCATGGCTCTGTTGATTTTGGCTGGAAACCTTTATGCCTTTTACAAGAGTTGAAGCTGATGTACAGAAAATTCTATAGCTTGACACGCAATCCTTTCGAGGTTAGCCCTGATCCTTATTTCTTTTATCCGACGCCGTGCCACAACGAAGCGCTGGCCCTGCTGAACTACGGCGTACTTCGACGCAAGGGGTTCGTAGTGGTTACCGGCGAGGTAGGTACCGGCAAGACTCTGCTGGTTCGCTGTCTTCTGGACTCTTTGACACTCCATAAAGTCGCGTCCGCTTACATCTACAATCCCATCCTTTCGGTGAGGAGTTTTCTGGAGCAGGTACTAACGGATCTGGGCCTTTCTGCTGCTACACGGTCAAAGAGCGAAGCCCTGTCCCGATTGAACGACTACCTAATGGCGCGCTCGCGTGACGGTCAGACAACCGCTCTCGTGGTGGATGAAGCCCAGTTGCTCAGTTGGGACTTGTTGGAGGAAATTCGCCTGCTCACCAATCTCGAAACCACTCAGCACAAGCTTCTGCAGATCGTATTGGCGGGGCAGCCGGAGTTGGAGCGTAAGCTGGACTCACATCAACTGCGACAGCTTAAACAACGAGTGGGACTGCGTTGCAATTTGCGTGTGCTTGAATTGCAGGAGGTAGAGGGCTATATTCATCGCCGCCTGGAGCTGGCAGGAGCAAACAGGAATGAGAATGTGATTTTCTCGAGAGCAGCCATCGAGGCAATCTATCGTATTTCTAAGGGAATCCCACGCTTGGTAAATACTCTTTGTGAAAACTGCCTGATGTTAGGGTATGGCCTCCAGCTGGGCCAAATCACGCCCGCCATGGTTCGCGAGGTCGCCTCCGATTTTCGTTTGGATCAGTCCACGGCCGGCGGCGAACCCCGCAGCGGAGTCACAGGAATTCAAGGCCGCACCGATTCTGTCCCTGCGCAGCCTCCGTCGACCGCGTCGAACATTCCCACGTTGTCGGACTTTTTGACCCCAGGCGCAACAGGTCTCGCCCTGAAAGCTCCCGAGAAGGCGAAGCATGGCGTCGAAGCGCAGAAAACCGTTGAAGCGACACAGACCGCAGAAGCGTCGGAATCTGGGCGGGAGCCCGAAAAGACAGAATCGCTAAACGATTCCGACAATGCTGACGGTCTGGAAGGACCAAGAGCAGGTTGGAGCTTTCTGCGTCAGACGAAAAGCGAAGGTTTGAGTCGATCTGCGGTGACAGCAATTGGAAAAAACACATTTCTGCCAAGGGTGAAACCGGAATGAGTCGGCTTTACGAAACCTTGCGACGTATGGAATTGCAACGTGGCAAGTCGGACCCTATCCAGATCGAGTCGCTGCAACCCGTCGACTTGCTCAACAGGGTGATGGCTGAGCCTGCCGAGATGGAAGGTACTTCCCCTGCCAAAGTTGAAATCACTCAGAAATCGCTTTTGGTCGCGTTGACAGACCCCTGTGGGCTCGGTGCCGAAAAATTCCGTGCACTGGTGACGCGCCTGGAAAACCAGCGCAAAGAGCGCGATTTGAAATCCTTACAAATCACGAGTGCCGTGGTCAACGAAGGCAAGACTTTGGTGGCGGGGAATCTGGCAGTGACCCTCGCGAAGCATACTGGCTCGCGTGTTCTTCTGGTTGAAGGGGATCTGCATCGTCCGACGCTCGCATCGTTGTTTGGCTTAGGTCAACTGGAAGGTATCGGTCAATGGTGGTCGGCCCGCGAAGAGAAAGAAAAAATTTCACATTATATCTACCGACTGAATGACATGCCCCTATGGTTTTTAGGTGCCGGCGCAACTTCGGATCAGCCCTCCCAGATCCTTCAATCGGCACGATTCGCAGAAACATTTGCTCGCGTGGCAAGCTGGTTTGATTGGATCGTGGTTGATTCCACCCCCATGTTGCCCATGGTTGACGCCAATTTGTGGTCGCGCCTGGTAGACGGTACGCTGGTGGTTGTCCGTGAGGGTGTCGCGCCCATCCGTGCTTTAGAGAAGGGCTTCAAGAGTCTGGACAATCCGAAATTGCTCGGAATGGTGCTCAATGAGGCTTCAGAATTTGACCACACAAATTACGCGGATCAATACTATGGCCTCAGCAGATCCCAAACCAACATTCGGCCCGTAAAACAGTAGTGCCGAGGTAATGGCGTGATCCGGCTCTTCCATGCTTATTTTCCTAGCCGCACCTTGGTCCTTGGTATTTCGGAGGGGTGCCTGGTCGTGCTCTGTTTCGCGGCGGCCGCCATTGTCCGTCTGGGGACAAACAATGCCACTCTGATGCTGCAGTATGAGCAGGGTTTTTTTAGAATTCTCATCCTCTCTGGCGCCTTCATCATTTGTATGCATTACTTCGATCTTTACGATTCGTCCATTCTAGGCAATCGACGCGAAGTGCTCACTCGTCTGGTCCAGGTGCTGGGTACCATGTGTATTCTCATAGCCGTCGTTTACTATTTTTACCCTCCCTTGGAATTGGGCCGCGGCGTCTTCCTGATCGGCTTACTCTTTGTTGCGATCATTCTGACGCTGTGGCGAGGACTGTTTTTCGCGCTAAATCGCCGGCCTCAGTTCGCCGAACGTACCATGATCTTCGGCGATAAGTCCTCAGCTTCAAGACTTTTGCGGGAGCTGGAAATTCGCCCTGAGCTGGGTCTTAGCGTCGTTGCCCGTATTTTCGTCGCCGGCAATGGGTGCTACGAACTGAATAGTGAACGCGGCAGCCCTACCGGCACGTCCGATGGCACAATTAGCGATGAACAACTTCCGTCCGCCATCGATCTGCATCGAGTGACTCGCATCATTATTTCCCTGGATGACCGTCGCGGAAGACTCCCGGTGGAACTGTTCCTCTCCATGAAAAGTCGTGGTGTAAGCATTCAGGATGGGACTGAGTTCTATGAACAGGTCACAGGGAAAATCCCGATAGAATCATTGCGCTTGGGCGCGCTTCTTTTTTCATCCGGTTTTCGTCTTTCTCGCTTTCTTGTGATTTACAAACGCCTCACTTCCATCGTGATGTCGATTGTTGGTTTGGCCCTCAGTCTGCCCTTACTTCCTTTTGTAGCCATGGCCATCAAACTGACATCGCCTGGACGTCTTTTCTATCACCAAAAGCGTGTCGGAAGAAACGACACCATTTTTTATTGCCACAAGTTTCGAACTATGCGCGCCGACGCGGAGGCAGATACAGGTCCTACCTGGGCCGGCGATGAGGATCCCCGGATTACTTCCGTGGGGCGTTTTCTCCGAAATACCCGGCTCGACGAAATTCCTCAACTATGGAACGTGCTTAAAGGCGACATGAGTCTCGTCGGTCCGCGCCCGGAGCGTCCAGAATTTATAGAACGGCTCAAGCAAGAAATTCCTTACTACAATCTTAGGCATACTATCCGGCCGGGAATCACCGGCTGGGCGCAAATCCGATACAAATATGGAAGCTCCGTCGAAGATGCCAAAGAAAAACTTCGCTATGATCTTTTTTATATCAAGAACATGTCGCCGGGTCTCGATGCGTTGATTCTCCTGGAAACGACCAAGACCATCCTTTTGGGACGAGGTGCAAAATGAAGGCACTTTTTTGGTCATCCTGGGTTGTGATCTTGTTCGCCTACGCCGGGTATCCGATTTTGTTGTATTTGCGCGCTCAGTTCTGGTCGATTCCTGTCCGCCGGGCAAGCATTTTCCCTCAAGTTACGATTCTCCTGGCCGCATATAACGAAGAGCGAAACTTGCCGGACAAGCTGGCTAATCTAGCGGCGTTAGACTATCCCGCAGATCTTCTCGACGTGATCGTTGTCTCTGATGGGTCAGTCGATGGGACCAACAAAATTCTGGATGCATGGGATGGTCCCAGCCGACGAAGCTTTAAATTGCCAATCCGTCGGGGCAAGGCGGCCGCCTTAAACGTTGGAGCGGCTGAAGCGAAGGGAGAAATCATTGTTTTTACCGATGCGAGGCAGGCCATTGCGTCAGACGCATTGAAAATCATAGTCGAGAATTTTGCCGATCCCTGCGTTGGGTGCGTGAGCGGCGAGCTCATGCTACGCGAAAGTCCGGCTGCTCGCTCCGCCGAAGGTTTGGGGCTGTATTGGCGCGTAGAAAAAAACATTCGATATTGGGAAGGGCTTGTGGGATCAACCGTAGGGGCAACCGGAGCGTTGTACGCCGTGCGCCGTAAGCTATTCTTGCCTATTCCGCAGGATCTAATTCTGGACGACGTATACGTCCCGCTCCAGGTTGTAAGACAAGGACAGCGTGTTGTATTTGAGCCTCGGGCACTTGCGTGGGATGATTTCATGCCCAGTGCGAAACAGGAATTTCATCGCAAGCTGAGAACATTAACTGGCAATTATCAATTGTTGCAGCTCGCGCCTTGGATTTTGACAACTTCCAACCCTCTGCTTCTCCAATTTGTCTGTCACAAAATGCTTCGCCTTTTGGTACCCTTCGCTCTTTTGTGCCTCCTCGGGTCGGCCTTCTGGCTACGAGAAGGCGTATATGGACTGGTACTTGCCCTTCAGCTTTTTTTCTATGCGCTGGCCGGACTGGGGATCTTTCAGTTACAACTTGGCATCCTGTCTCGGCTGTCGAGTATCTCGCTTGCTTTTACCCTCTTGAACACAGCGGCCGGCCTTGCATTCGTCTATTTTATTACAGGTAGGAAAGCAATATGGGCCCGATAAACACCAACATTAGGTTGCCCGGTTGTTGTGAATGTACTGTAACTCGCAAGGCGCGTTGCTATCACTAAAGGATGTTCATTCACAGGCTTGGATTACATTTCCGGCGCACCGAGAGAGATAAGTTCATTTACGTTGGAGCTACGAACTAGGCCAACATGACCGAAACGCATCCCACTTCGCAAGTCGCCCACGAGGAAGTTGATTCAGCTGACAACGTATTGGCGGCTCCGCGACCAATGCCGCGAGTCCGTAGTCGAAGGCGTTGGCTAGCACAGGTAAGTAGTCCGCTCCGTGTCATCGGGTATTATTTCGCTCTCGCTTACACTTTCATTGTTTTCACCCAGTTGCACCAGCTGCTTATCATGGCGGTTGGTGTCGATATCCATATGTTGATTATTATCGGCGCGCCGATGATCGTGCTTGTTCTGGGTAGTGGTGGGGTGCGAAGAACGCTCCGGTGGTCTGCAGCAAAGTATTGGGTTGGATATTCCTTTCTAATGCTCATCGCAGTTGCGTTCAGCTCGTGGAGAAGTGAGTCGCTGTCCATAACCTTGGCCTGGTTTCGGGTAGAAGTACTGATTTTGTTTGTTATTGCCGGGTGTGTGATGACTTGGCGAGAAATAAAACGCCTAATGACTGTTCTGGCTTGGGCGGCGGTTGTCGATGTAATTGCCGGGCGTCTCTTTGCCGGTCAGATAGCTGGACGGTTCAAACTGACAGGCACAACGATGAGTGACCCTAACGATTATGCAGCACAGTTGATTCTGATTCTACCCTTCCTTCTCCTAGTTGTTATCAGTGCATCGCAATTTATGGTTGGTCGGATCGTCGCTGCTGGGGTTTTTTTGTATGGCCTTTATCTCATACTGCTCACCGGATCGCGCGGGGCACTGATAGCCATCGCTATTACGATACTCTTCTGCTTGTGGAGGCTTCGGCCTAGCCAAAAGATACTTGCGGCGTCTATCGTTATACTCTTGGTCTGCGCCACACCATTTGTCGTGCCACAACGGATTCTGACGCGATTCTCGACGACCTTTCAGAGTGTCAATTTCGCAGAAAAGGATCCTGACCTTGCCGCCGCCGCGTCCGGCGAGGCCCGCCGTTACTTACTCAAGCAGAGTATTCTGGCAACTCTTCGTCATCCGATATTCGGCGTCGGCGCCGGGCAATTTCAGAATTACGAAGGCAGAACTGCACGTGAGACAGGTCGGCGGGGTTCCTGGCATGAGACACACAATTCCTTTACGCAAGTTTCTAGCGAAATTGGCATACCCGCGTTGTTGTTTTATCTCGCGGCGATTATTGCCACCTATCGCATGCTTGATAGCGTCTATCGGACGGCCCGAAGAAGGCGCCCGACCAAGGAAACTCAGCAAATTAGAGCAACCGCATTCTGTTTGTTGATTTCGCTGATCGGATTTTGCACGGCAAGTTTCTTTTTATCTCTGGCATATCGTTTTTACCTACCGGCATTGACAGGTTTGGCGATCGCACTCTACCGGGCTGTGCAACAAAAATGGCGACCCGCGTTCGCGCCGACAGAAAATGTGTAAGGGTTTGGACCTACTCCATGACGATCGAGAAGTCTTGGACACATACAACTTTAGGTCAACTTGCTCCCCTCAATCTGAGCCAAAGTGTATATGATTTCGGAATCGCATGCATGGGAAATGTGTCAAAGGGAGGTAAGCGAAGTGGAGACGATCGGCGCGCTGAAGCATTCTAGAGGCAGGCAGTACAGCTGCCAATCTCGGCCGAGAACTGATAGTAGCAAGCATACGATCTGCGCCTGGAAGGTGAAGTACGGCGGTCCGGATGTGAACGAGGCGCAGAGTAGGATCTTTTTATTCTCTTACTTTATTATGTCGACGCCTTAATTCCGGACGGGCACTAGCAGGGGCACAGAGAAATAAACATAATGGCTCGAGCGCTCTTCGCCAGTTTGGCAGGATACGTTGATCAATTCGTAGATCTTTGTTTCTGAGTGTGAGGATTTCGACCGAGCAGCGGACTGAGCAGTTCAGGTCGCTCAAATTCAGGAGTCGTACATAATAGATTCGGGAAGAACAAGAAAAATGAGCCGGTCGGAAGTGTGGGAGAAAATCAGAAACACGGTGCCATGGCTCCCCGCCTACGTGTGGCAACGGTGCGTACGGCACCTGCCGGATATCCGTCCCCTACATCTGTTAATAGGTTTGGCAGATCATTTTGAGCCAAGCACTGTTGATCTCCGCGAACAGGAGCGACGACTGAAAAATTGGTGTGAAACGTATCCTGCCGCGGTTGGCATCTGGCGAGACGACGAAGGGCAGCCTCTGCGCCACACGTATTTTTATCCAGCGGAGGACTGCGACGAAAACCTGATTGACCGCTTAGTGGAGCACTGCCACTCGGGTTGGGGTGAAATTGAGATTCATCTGCATCATGGCGTCGAAGTTCCAGACACGGCGGAGAATACCCGCCGCGCACTCGTTGAATTTAGAGATGCTCTGGCCGCCCGTGGCTGTCTGTCCCGAAAGAATGGGACCGGTGAGCCGCGATACGGCTTCGTACATGGGAACTGGGCCCTGGCAAATTCTGATCACGGACGTTTTTGCGGGGTGGACGAAGAAATGCAGATTCTGGCCGACACTGGGTGTTATGCCGACTTCACGCTCCCCTCACCTTCCTCCGCGCAAATTAGAAAGATCAACTCGCTCTACGAGTGCGCTCTGTCCCTCAATCTTCGAGCGCCCCACCGCCGAGGCTTCGACTTGCGGCGCGGCCGCGAACCTGGCACTTTTCCGCTTATCATTCAGGGACCGCTCATGATCGACTTGGAACGTCGAAAACGCGGATGGCTCTTCCCTGGTATCGAGAGCGGCGAACTATCTGGCATCAACCCGCCAACATTACACCGCCTGCGACTATGGAAACAGGCGGCAATCACCGTAAAAGGGCGACCCGATTGGCTCTTTATCAAACTTCACTGTCACGGGATGCAATCCAGAGATGAGTCAGCAATGCTTGGGACGTCAATCCAGCATTTTCTTCGGGAATTGGTAGAAGGACCGGAAAACAAAACTGAATACCGAGTTCACTTCGTCACAATGCGGGAGATGGTCAATATAGCAATGGCCGCTTGTGAAGGTCGCGAGGGAAACCCAGGCGAATATCGCGACTATCTCTTTCGGCTTGTTCAAGCTCCTGTCTTGAAGTGACATTTCATAGCTGAAGAAGTTTAGTCATGACTGTTCGGTTATAAGCCGAACAGAATTAGCTGAGTAGAGTTATCGAGTGACTCCGATTGGGAGTCGAATGCTTCGAACTTAAAATGGGCACTCTTTCAAGACTCCGTCCATTACGATTGACAAACAACCAAACAACAACTCGTGATGATGACTGTACAGGTATTCGCCCGGCAACTCCTTCACCCGCGAGGACATTTGAACGGAGTTCCTGGAAGCCCTGGTCTTGGGGCCGTCAAGGATCAAGGATCTGGCCCTCCCACGCCGTCTGCTTAACAAATATCAGCGAGCCTTGCAGATCAGCGGTTTGGTGGAAGCACAAAAGAAATTCCAGCGAGTAAAAGGCTATCGGGAACTAGAACTTTTGCATCGCCGGATGAACCCGTCGTTGACGCAATAGGCCCAGGTCGCGTAACGTGCAGAAAGTCGAGAGCCGCTGCCTTCTCTTTCAGGTTTCAACTAAAGGCGGGGCAACTTCTTCCTAACCTCCCGGATATTACAGTTCGACCGCGATCTGGCTAATTGGCCGAACGACCGATACAATAAAAACCGAATGCAGGACAGTTGGTATCGCTATTTGGCATTACTCGGCCGGGGGACACAGATTTGCGGGTCCACGGAGTGCTTCAGCGTGCTGCTCCTCGCGCGATAAAAAGAAAATGATCACTACATGAAAATCCTGAGCGTCGTTGGCGCGCGACCTAATCTGGTAAAAATCTCGCCGTTATTAAAAGCGATGCGCGCACATCAGAACATTGATCCCGTGCTAGTACACACGGGTCAGCACTACGATAAAAAGCTGTCGGGTATTTTCTTTCAGCAGCTGAAGATAACCGAGCCAGACTTCAATCTTGATGTGGGGTCTGGATCTCATTCTGCACAAACTGCTGAAATCTTGAAGCGGATAGAACCTGTCTTACTGGAACAAAAACCCGACCTCGTTCTGGTGGTAGGGGATGTGAACTCAACGGTAGCAGCTTCACTCGCCGCAGCAAAGCTGGGAATACCCATAGCCCATGTGGAGGCGGGTCTTCGCAGTTTCGATCGCTCTATGCCAGAAGAGATTAACAGGGTAGTGACCGACGCTCTGGCAGATTATCTATTTGTGACGGAGGACGATGCTATACAGAATTTGCTGAACGAGGGGCGCCCTCGCGGGCGTATATATGCCGTTGGCAACGTCATGATAGATGCCCTTCAACAGTTTCTTCCACTCGCGCAACAGACGCGCATCATAAATGACCTGGGTCTTATTGAGATGGAAAGAGTTTTGCCCTTCGGAGTGCTTACCTTGCACCGCCCCGCGAACGTGGATTCGGTCGATGTTTTGAATGAATTAATTCGTGCTATCCACGCGGTAGCTGACCAATTAACCATAATCTTCCCTGTTCATCCCAGAACTCGGCTGAAGCTCAATCAGCTGAACGCAAGTAGCCACCCGCGCCTCCGCTTGATTGCTCCCCTCGGGTACCTGGAATTTCTTTCTTTGCTGAGCTGTGCCCGGCTGGTGCTGACTGACTCAGGGGGCGTCCAAGAAGAAACGACCGCTCTTGGGGTACCCTGCCTTACGTTGCGCGAGAATACGGAGCGTCCGGTAACTGTCACAGTAGGAACTAACTATCTCGTCGGTCGGAATGGGAATAAGATACAGACTACAGCTCGCGAGATATTGGCTGGTCAGGGCAAGAAAGGGCGGCAGCCTGATCTTTGGGACGGGCGCGCAGCAGACCGGATTGTTGGCATCCTCATGCGTGAACTATTGCCACCCCGGAACCCGAACAGCTTGTCACGTTAGAACTTATGAGGACGATCC
>Ga0073928_10008798_pt1 | contig 12524 bp, 15 predicted proteins | sample PaiPotPPA55metaG_FD_76969 | JGI IMG/M metagenome (GOLD analysis project Ga0073928, IMG submission 76969) | Iron sulfur acid spring bacterial and archeal communities from Banff, Canada, to study Microbial Dark Matter (Phase II) - Paint Pots PPA... ...
GACAACGCGGGCATCTATCACCTGACGGCGGTCGCCAACGGGGCCGGAGCCCCAGCGATCTTCGCCAACTCGATTCGCCTCTACCGAGCTGTGAGCGGCGCTGCCTCGGTCACCTCGGTGGCCGACCTCCGCACCATGACCCCGCTCAAGAACCTGAACTACCTGCCCGTGGTCAACGCCGCTCTGCAGGGAGTGTCGGCAGCCAACGCTGACAACTACGCAGCGCTCAACCTCTGCATAGGGGCGCTGCCGGTGGGCGGCGGCATCATCGTCCTTCCCTTCGGCGTGCTCGTCTACAAGACCGGCCTCGTGCTCAACAAGCACATCATCTTCATGGGCCAGGGCCGCGATCCAGACAACTCGTCCAACCCGCCGACCGTCCTGAGTTACGCACCGGCAGGAGCCGGAACTTCGGCGCTGACCGTGACCTCTCATGCCTGCGTCCTTGAGGGATTCCTGCTCACACAACAGAACGGCCAGGCGACCACGAGCGGGCTCGTGCTCTCCGGCGTCTTTGGAACCACCCGCCGCGACCTCACGGTCATGAACTTCACCGGCGTCGGGATCACGCTGACCGCGATCACGACCGCCTCGGCGATCTGGAACAACGCCTACAACGAGCGCGCGCAGTTCAACACGTTGGGTGGCATCCTCCTACAGGGGTACGTCCCCAATGCGCGAGTCGCCAATAACAACGGCCATTTCGGCTGCCAGTACACGGGTAACGGGCTCGCGAGCCCGAACGCCAAACTGATCGCGGGCGCCTCGGAGAACGGGTTCTATACCTGCGACTTCACCGGCGGCAACGGCCAGACGATGGTGCAGGTCGGTGACGGCGTGAACACCGCGCGGGGCAACATCTTCTCGGCCTGCACGGTCGAAGGTGGCGCGGCAGGAGGCATAGGTTTCCAGCTGACCGCCAACTCGTCGATGACCTGGATCGCCGCTGAGATCACGGCGACGACTCCGGTCAGTGCTTCGGCCGGCGTGACCTACATGCTCTGGGACCACATCGGCAATGCCTGGTCGATGCCGAACGGAGGCGGCCTCCGCTTCGACACTTCGGGAAATATCGGCGCTGGCGCTGCCGCCCCGACCGCGACGGGTATCAACATGGCGAGCGGCTGGAGCGCCTTCGCCTCGGGCACCGTAGCCGCGACCTTTGGTGCCGGCGGCTTGACCCAGAAACAGATCTACAAGGCACGCGTCTACCGCGCGGCGGCGCTCTCCATTACCTCGAACTCCGTCTTCACCAAAGTCAGCTTCGACACCAAGGATTACGACCCCAACGCCAACTTCGACATCGTCGCGAACTTCAACTACACCGCTCCGGTCGCAGGGAGCTATCACGTCGACGCCCGCGTGGCCGTGTCGGCGGCCGCTCCCGGCCGCTGCATCCTGGCCGTGTTCAAGACCGGTGTGGAGACAGTGCGCGGCAGCGACATGGTCCAGGCGTCAGGGGCCTCGGCGTGTGTGGTCAGCGGCGACATCACCTGCGCGGCCACCGACACGCTGGACGTTCGCCTCTTCATCGCCAATGCAGCCGGTCAGGCTCTCGACGTTGGGAGCGCCCTTAACTTCTTCGACGTCTCCTACCGGAGCAACTAGAACCAGCCCGTGATCAAGGTCGAACTCCACGACCGGGCCAACAACCTGGTCAAGGTTCTCAGCGGCGCTCGCCACGCGGCCTACCACCCGGTCCTCAACAGCGACGGCTCCGGCTCCTTCGAGATCCATCGCGCGGACGCGGACACCATCGCGCTCGGCATCCTCCAACAGCCGCCCGGCGGGATCGTTGGATGCATCGTCCACCTGCTGCGCAAGGGTCAGTACGAGCAGGCCTTCACCGACCGCTTCTCTTTCGTGGTCGAGGCCATCGGCTTCGGTATGGATCAGAACGAGGAACAGAGCGCCTGGATCACCGTGGCCGGCCGTGGCACGCTCTCTCTGCTCGCTGACCGCATCAGCTGGCCGCCTGGGTTCGACGGCGTCAACGCCTCATCGATCACCTCGCAGTGGCAGATCTATGCCGGCGTCTCGGGCGGCGCGATCATGGACTCGGAACTCGACCGCTCGGCCGGCCGCTTCACCCCGGCGATCACCCACTCAGTGCAGACGAGCAGCATTCTGCAGGCGGCCAAGCTGCGCTTCGACAACCTGCGGCTGCTCCACGACGCTTTGGTCCAGTCGGGCCCGATGGATGCTCAGATGTTCGGCCTCGACTATCAGTGCGTCGATGTCCGAGGCACCGACAAGTCGGCCAACGTCAAGGTCCAGCTGAGCGCGCAGGATTCGCTGCTCGGCCTGCAGCTGGCGGCCGACGCCTCAGCCGTGAAGAACTGGATCGTCGCCCAGGGCACTGGAGAAGGCATCAACTCCAAGCTGGCGGTGGCCACCGACGCACCATCTGTAGCGGCTCTGCGCCGGCGCGAGGGCTTCCTGGACGCCCGTTCCGTCGACGTGCAGACTCAGCTGGCGCTCACCGCGGCTGGCAGCCTGGCTCAGTTCAAGGCCGTCGACCAGCGCATCACCACCAAGTTCACCGACAGCCCAGCCACGCAGCTCTATCGCGACTTCGATCTCGGCGACTTCGTGACGCTGGCCGCGGTCCCGCTCGGGATCAGCCAGAAGGTACGCCTGGTCGGCTACACCATCGCCGACACCGACGCCGAGGTGGAGGACGTCTCCCTCGATCTGAACAGCATCCGCACCGAGTACCTGATCAAGCTGCTGCAGGGCGTCGTGGCGCCGGCGGTGGGGTCTCTCTCTGTTCTCAATCGATTACCGCAGGGCTCGGCCTGGAACGACACGTTCTCATACGATGACAGTTGCACGCCCGTCTATCCCTTCCACTTCATCGTGTTCATCCCGTCGAACGTCCTCCAATTGAATTACGGGAAACTGAGCTTTTTCCTAGAGGCTTTCCGGTCTTACAACGACTTCACAGTTACCGGCACACAGGGCGAGACAGGCCACAGCCACGGCCACGGCCACGACATGCAGAACGCTGGACAGCTCCAGCACAACCACACCGAGCACACCGGTGCCGGAACGAGCGGCGCGGCTAGTGCCGGAACGGCACACACGCACGGTTACAACGATCCGAATCTTGTGGCCACGAGCGTGTGGATGCCTGGCGATCCTGTCTCCACCGGAACGGATGGCACCGGCTCGAGTGGCCACTCTCATTCGATCAACGCCTTATCCGTTGTCGGCATCTACGAGAGCACTGTGGCCACTGGTGTAACGGTGAAGATCAACGGGATCGACCGCACCGTCGCGCTCGGTGGTGGCACAGGCTTTACGACAAACCAGATCGAATTGGAGGTTGGTCAGTGGCTGACGGTAGGTGCCGAAAACACCATAGACCTGACGCCCTCTGGATTAGGACGAATCCTGGGCCATCTTCGACTGACGGGGTACATCCAGAGCGCCTAGCCGGCTCCGTAGCCAAAGTAGATGGTTGGATATAGAGAAGCGAGTACCCACACAGCCAGACAGGCCAGGATGATGAAGGCCGCGCGCCGCCGCTGACCTCCGCCTTGCCAAAGAACGCGTCTTAGAACGTACTCGGGGAGAGCCGCCATTGATCTAGTCTCTCTTCGAGGGCTTCATGGCCGGTGCGTAAACACCGCGTCGCGAGGTCCTCATCTAATTTGATACCCATGCTGTCAGGTTTCTAAACCTCTCAGTTAAGGAGTCCCAATGTCCAATTTCGCCCAGCAGGGTCCGCGCGCGCCCTGGCAGAACCACCAGCTCGGTCACGGTGGCCGCCCCGGCACGGTCGGTCAGTACGGCTGCAAGGTGACGACACGGGCGGACATCGCCACCTGGGCCGGCTACCCGACTGACCCTGGGCAGATGAACGACCTCTTCAACGCCCACGGCATCTTCACGGTCGACCCGAGCGGGACCTTCGACTTCCTGCCCGACAACGCGCTCGAGCAGCTCTGGCCGAATCGCTTCAAGCTCCTGGCCGTAGGCGGCGGACGGCGCGACGACATGATCCGAGCCGCGCTGCCGACCAAGGACCAGTACATCTCGCTCGGGCTGGCATGGACGGCCGGCGGGGTGCTGCACACACACTTCGTCCCTGTCGTCGGTGGGAGCGGGCCCGACTGGCTGATCGGTGACTCGTGGGACGGCGTGACCAAGCATCTGTCCGCCTACGGGATCAACGCGGTGACCTCGACTGTCATCGAGCAGGCGCTTCCGAAGGGCCCAGATCCGGCCGTGATCGCGGCTCAGGTCGCCGCGGCTGAGGCCAAGGCGAAGGCGGACGCGCTCGCCGCCGACGCGGCAACAGCAGCCAGACAGAAGGCTGCAGCCGACGCTGCAGCGGCCAAGGCGACTCTCGACGCCGCGGCGCAGCAAGCTGCCCAGAGCGCGGCCACAGCCGCTCTGGTGGCCGCTGCAGCCGCTGCCAAGGCCAAGGCCGACGCTCAGACCGCGCAGGTCGCTCACGACAAGGCTGTGGCCGCTGCAGCTGCCCAGGCGGCGCTGGCCGGCCGACCAACGGCATCCTTCCAGTCGGCGCTCGTCGCCTTCCTCCGCTGGCTCATCTTTACCGTCGGGCGCGAGGGCCACGGACAGGCGGCGATCAACGCAGTGCAGCGCCTGTGAGCGACCTGACGCCTGCGCACGACCAGGCCGTCAGCCAGCACTACGTCATCCACTACCCGGCGCACGCCCCTCGCGTCGGGGATCCCAACTACGCGGCGTTCAATGCCTACCACCGGCTGAACGAGGGCAAGGGCGTCTGTTTTGTCGGGCAGCGCCTGGGCTTGGATCAGTGCGCCGACGCACAGGGACAGCCGATGCTCGACCAGCCCGGCCATCCGGGGCTCGAGCTTCACCACAAGATCCTGGAGTTCGCGACCATCAACGCTGTTGACCTCGCAGCTCTCGACGTCGACTTCCCGGACCTCACCGACCCGGCGAAGGTCGCGGCATGGGCCGAGACGGAGTCGAACTTCATGTGGCTTTGCGCCAAACACCACCGCGGCGCGGGAGGGATTCACCATGCGGCTGCAGCTGACTGGGCGGCCGAGCTCTACATCCGCGACCTCATTGGTCCGTTCGAGAAGCCGTGACTTGGAGGATCAGGCCCTGTGGCGCTCGATGATCGAGGAGCGCGAAATGCTGCTGGCCCATCGCGCCAAGCTCCGCGAGGCGTTGGCGCAGATTGGCGCTTTCGCGCAAGTTTCGGTGGCTAAGACGCGGAAGAATGAGGCGCTGCTGCACCTCGCCGAGCTGGCTGAGGCGGCGCTGAAGCTGTGATGCCGATCTGGCTCGCGCTCCTCATCGCGGTCGGTGCCTTCTGGCTCGGCGTGTTCAGCGCTTGGGTCGTGTTTGGCTCATATGGGGGCGGCCAGACAAGCGGGGAGAGTCGCGTCGACTTCGTGGTCCTGCTCTCACTCCTTGTCATCGTCACCGCCTTCGTCGGATACGAACTTGCTGGGCTCGTACTTCCCGGCTGGCACACGGTGAGTTTTTTTGCGATCCACAATCCTGCGCTCGCAATCGGCATCGCAGTCGCCGCCTTCCTCGCCCTCATCGCCTTCGAGGTCTGGTGGTGGCGGCACATGCACTCGTCCATCCCGAAGTGAGGAGGTCGTCATGACCTGGATTCGTCGAATCGTCGCGCTCCCATGGATCTTGCGCTGGGCGCAGGTCCCGCTCCTGCTCATCCTTGTGCTCGCGGCCTGGTCGCTGACCGCCGCACAAACTTCGGCCGACGTCGCCGTCAACATCGTCACCGTCGTGCTCATGGTGATCGCACCCTTCCTGCCGCTCGCGCATCTGCATCTCAGCGGTCCGCAGATGGTGCTGGCCAGCATGGTCGCTGCCTTCGCGGTGGCGATCGCCGCGCAGCTGATCACGGGCGACCTCAAGACTTCAGACCTCCAGGGCGGCATCGGTCCGCTTCTCCTCGAGTTCGGCAAGCTCTGGGCCATTCAACAGGCGACATTCGCATTCCTGAAGGACAATCCCCAGGTGGGCCCGTTGCTCACCACGGCGCCGATCCTGGCCGCTCCAGCTGCGCCGAAGCCTGCCGCCTGAGCTGACACATGAGCGGGGAAACCGAACGCAACGTGAGCGGCTGGACGACGGACACGCTCAAGGAACTGGGTGACGAACGCGACCGCCACGCGCGGATGCTCCGCGAGGCTGACCACCGATTCGCGGAGGAGCGCGACCGCCGCTACTCCGAGGTCAACATCGAGCGCGAGAAAGCGCTGAAGATCAAGGAAACTGCGGACCTCGCCGCTCTGTCGCTGGCACGCGAGATCCAGGATTACAAGGACGAGAAGGCCAACAACCTGCGCTCGCAGATCGAAGGTGAACGCGGGCACTACGCGACCAAAGACGACCTGATGGCGGCCGTGGATAAGTTCGACACGCTTGTCAATCCATTGGCCACGTGGATCTCGGGCCAGCAGGGTCGCGGGCTCGGGTCACGAGAACTGTTCGGGTGGCTCGTCGGCGTAGCAGCTATCACGTACACCGTCGTGCGCATCGCCACCGGCCACTAAAAGCCGACCCCTTCCCCCTTCTTCTCGAGGCCCTCGCCAACGTGGCGGGGGCTTTTTCGTTTGCCTGGGCTTGGCTACTTGACGAGCACGTGCCAGGCGCACTCAGTGGTGATCTTCAGGTAGAAGGTCCCCTTGGGTCCGGCGACCGACGTGGCCTGCGATTCCTGGCTTACGCCCGCCGCAAAACCAGGCGATGCCATGGGCTCCGGGGTGATGTTGTCGAACAGGCTGGCGATCGTGGGATCCGCGTCAGATTGGCGATAGACCGCGAGGATCAGCCAGTCGTGGCCGTCGGTGACCTTCGTACAGTCATAGGACCAGTCGAGCTCCCAGGCTGCCTTCGTCGTGAATGGCCCGGCCATCGAATCTCCCAAGCCTTTCTCTGCGAACAGCGCGGAGCTGCTCGGCGAGCTCGAGGACGCAGCAGCTGGTGATGCCGTGGTGGAGCAGGCCACGAGGAATAAGGTCGCGAAGGCCGTGAAGACGATCCTACCCTCGGTGGTCATCTTCCTCGCTGATCAGGGCTCGGGATAGCGCGTCGTAAGAGTCTTCCGAGCCGACCATGTCGGCATAAACACGGTCGACCATCGCCGTGCTCTTGTGGCCAAGCGTCCTGGCCACGATCACCGTACTCATGCCGCCGCCCGCCGGCGAAAGACCCCAAGCGACAAAGGCATGGCGCAGCAGGTGCGGATGCACGCGCTTGCCGAGGACGTCCTTGGCCAGGCCGCTGATGAGAACCTGCACCCCGCGCTCCTGCAGCGGCTCATGCCTGCCCGATTTGGGATGGCGCGCATGGCTCAGAAAGATGCGCTCGCTGTCGGAGTCCTTAGGCCGTGTTCGGTCGATGTAGCGTTTCAGACGCGTGTACAACCGCGGGATCCCGACCAGACGCACGCTCTCGCCTTTTGCCCCGCCGCCTTGCTGGCGATGACGGATGCGAAGGAATCGCCGTCGATCAACCTCGACCAGGTCATCGACGTTGAGGTGCACGAGCTCGCCGAGGCGAATGCCAGTGTCGGCCGGGATCCGAATAAGTAGCTTGTCGCGCTCGGTGCGGGCGGCGTCTTCGAGCGCAAGGATCTCCGCCCGGGTCAGCCGATCGCGCAGCTGCTTGGGCGCCCTGACCTGGTCCGGTGCCTCCGGCACCTCTTCGCCTTCACGCTGGGCCCAGCGCAGGAAGTGCCCGACCGAGCGCATGTAGGTCCGGACCGACGCTGGCGACAGGGGCTTGCCGGTGTGCATGTTGGGGCGGTCGAGCAGCTGCGCCTGCAGGTTCTCGAGAAGGCGAGTCGAGAGCTGCGATGGTTGAGTGACCTTGTGGTCGGCGCAGAAGGGAAGCAGGATTCGTGAGAGCGTCCACTGGTGCCATTCGAGGGTTCGCGACGAGACCTGCTTGGACTTCAGATGGGAGAGATAGTCATCGACCAGGCGCTCGAGCGCGTTCTTGTCGGCGGGGGCCGTGCCCTTCTTTACGATCGCGAACCGAGCCATCTCTTGCCTCCGCACGGAGAATCTTTCCTTAACGGGCCGCGAGCATAGCAGAGTTGGATTCGTTTCGAATTGATGGGGCAGCCGGAGTCGGGCGGGCGAGATTCGAACTCGCGGTCTCCTGGTCCCAAACCAGGCGCTTTACCGAGCTAAGCTACCGCCCGCGATCGGCCGCGAGTATGCAAGCGCGCGGTAATTCTAGATAGATCGGCCTCGGAACTTCCCCGCGCCCCCGATCGACAGGATCGAGCCGGCACTGCCGATGCTGAGGATCGAGCCGGCGCTACCGATGCTCAGGATGGAGCCCACACTTCCGATGCTCACCGCGGATGCGGCGCTCAACAAGCTGGCGAAGCTCAGGATGCTGAACGCGCTAATAGCGCTCATAGCGCTCCCGATACTCGACCGACTCCGCCAGCTCGGGACGCCGAGCAGCCGCCGTTCGCGGCGGCCGAGGGCCGCCAGAAGCGCGATCATGAAATCTCAGTGTAGGCAGAGACGCTCAGCCGGTCAGACGCTCCAGCGCTCCCGACGCCAGCAGAGCGCGGACCGCGTTGGCGCGGTGGCTGTACAACCGCTTCTCTTCCGGCGGCATCTCCCCGAACGTCTTTCCCGTGCCCGGCACCAGGAAGATCGGGTCGTAGCCAAAGCCGGCCTCCCCGCGCCACTCGGGCACAATCTCGCCGCGGCACTCGCCCTCGAAGAGCTCGACGTCCCGTCCCGGCGCCGCCAGCGCGACCGTGCACACGAAGCGCGCGCTCCACGGCCGCGGGTGGCCTTCCAGGCGCTGCAGCAGGATTGCCGTTCGCTCCTTCTGAGTCGGACCCAATCGCGCCGAATGGAGGCCTGGAAACCCGCCCAAAGCATCGACCTCGACGCCCGAGTCGTCGCCCAGCGACGGCAGCCCTGAAGCCGATGAGGCGGCGCCGGCCTTCAGGCGGGCGTTCTCCGCGTACGTCTCCCCCACCTCATCCACCTCGGAGTCGAACGCGACCAGCTCGAAGCCGCTGCCCGCGAGCAGCTCGCGGTACTCGCGCAGCTTGCCCGCGTTCCCCGTCGCTATGACGAGGCGGCGGCTCTCAGCCAAGCGAGGAGATGGCGCGCTTCTGCTGAACGATCAGCTCCTTGATGCCCTTGTTCGCGAGGCCGATCATCGTGTCGAGCTCTGAGCGCGAGTAAGGCGCGCCTTCGGCGGTCGCCTGCAGCTCGATGAGGCGACCATCCTCGGTCATCACACAGTTCAAGTCCGTCGACGCCTGAAAGTCCTCGGTGTAGTCGAGGTCCAGGCGCGGCGTGCCCTCGACGATGCCGCAGCTCACCGCCGCGAGGTACTGGCGCACCGGGACCTCGCTCACCATGCGCGCATCCTTCATCCGCTTCACGGCCATGTACAGCGCGCAGAAAGCGCCGGTGATCGACGCGGTCCGCGTGCCCCCATCGGCCTGCAGCACGTCGCAGTCGAGCGTGATCGTGCGCTCGCCGATCTTGCCCATGTCGACCGCGGCGCGAAGCGAGCGGCCGATCAACCTCTGTATCTCGTGCGTGCGGCCGCCGATGCGGCCCTGCGTGGCCTCGCGCATGCCGCGGTCGTGTGTCGAGCGAGGGAGCATCGAGTACTCGGCCGTGATCCATCCCTGCCCGCTGCCGCGCCGATGCGACGGCACGCGGTCCTCGACGCTCGCGGTGATCCACACACGCGTCCGGCCCATCTCGATGAGGCACGAGCCCTCGGCATGCACGTTGACGCCCAGTTCGATCTTCACCGGCCGCAGCTGGTCGGACTGCCGCCCGTCCGGTCGCGTGCTCTCGGTCATCGCCCGATGATCCTTAAGAGGAGAGCCGTGCCCTCGAAGAATATGTAGAGGGGGATGAACATGATCAGCGGCGTGAACGGGTCCACGCCTGGGGTCAGGAAGTTGGCGAGGATGCCGAGACCGAGAAACCAGAACATCCGGTTCTTGTACATCCACTTCGAATTGATGATCCGGAGCATGCCCAGTATGAAGAGCACTACGGGTAGCTCGAACACCAGGCCGAAGCCGATGACCATGATCAGGACGAATCCGATGAGCTCGCCCACGTCGGCCAGGTACGTCGTGTTGGGGGGCGCCAGCGCGTTGAGCACATGTATGTACAGCGGCAGCGCGAAGATCGCAACCGCTACGCCGAAAGCGAAGAAGACGATCGTCGCCACGATCAGCGGCAGGATGAAGCGCCGCTCATGCGGGTGGAGGCCCGGGCTGACAAACCACCAGATCTGCTGGATCACCACCGGGGCAGCGATCACAAAGCCGATGTAGAGGGCGACCTTCAGCTGGAGCACGATGCCGCCGGTGGGCTGCAGGTAGATGGCGTTCCCGTGGATGCCGGCCCGGCGCACCAGGTACCCGATCACCTGCCCGGACACGAAGAACGCGGCGACCGTGGTCACCCCCCACGCGGCGAGCGAGATGATGAGGGCGCGTCGCAGCGCCTCCAGGTGCTCGATCACCGACATGCGCTGCTCTTCGACGGGCGCCCTCTGGCGTGGCGCTCGCTGCAGGACCCTGTTTAGAAGGGCCACGAGAGAGACCTCAGCGGCTTACGAGGTGGTCTTGCTGGTGTCCGAAGACGTCGTGGTGGAGGCGGCGGGCGGAGCTGACGGGGCCGGGGTCTCGGGCTTGGCCTCGACCGTGGCCTTGACCTCGTTGGTCAGCTCAGACGTTGCCTTCCTGAACTCGCGCATAGCCTTGCCGACGCCGGCGCCCAGCTCGGGCAGGCGGCCCGGGCCGAACACGATCAATACGACCAGGAGCAGTGCTGCGATCCAGAACCAATGTATGGGCATCTCGAGTGGATTATAGGACTGGGCCGAGCCCAAGCCGCAGCCCGTTAGCGCGAGGCGCTGGCGGTCGGCGTTGTAACAGTGTCGGTAACGGTGATCGTTACAGTGTTGATGCGGTCGCCGGCCGTTATCGCCGATGCCTTGTCCAGCCCGACCGTAACCGTGCCAAACCGGTTGTACACGGAGGCCGGCCCGCCGTTCGGCCACGCCGATTTGACGATGAAAAACTGGCTCCCGTTGATCGGCCCGCCCGGCACTCGCGCCATCCCTACCGAGCCGGCTTCCCAGCCGAAGGTGGGCGTCGGCTCCTCGGGCAGGTTGTAGCCCGGGCCACCCGTTCCATCGCCCTCGGGGTCTCCGGACTGGATGTTCCAGTCCGGCGCGCTCCAGAACGTCAGGCCGTTGAAGTAGCCATTCACGGCCAGCACCACGAAGTTGTTCACGGTGACCGGCGCCACCTCGGGAAGCAGGCGGATGACGATCTGGCCCTGGGTCGTGTCGAGGGTCGCGGTGTACGTCTTGCCGCGCTGGATGCATATCGGCTGGCGGCCGGCGTACTCGTGCGGCGCGAGAAGCACCGCCGTCTTGCAATTCGCCAGCTGGGTCGGCACGACGGGCTGCAGGGCCTTGTTCATGGCGAAGCCCGCACCCAGGACGACGGCGAGGATCGCGACCATGAGGAGGTATGGGATCCACGGGCGCCGGCGCCACGTCTCGGGGAGCATTGGCTCGTTTTCCGCCTCGACCGCGACCGGCTGCCGGGCGACCGACTTGGCCTTTGTCACCGAACTACTGCCGCGGCGATGGCGGCCGCCAGGCCGCGCGTCGTGTAGTCCCGAGCGACGATCTCGACCTTCAGGCCGAGCTTCCTGGCCGTGTCGGCGGTGACGGGGCCCATGCAGGCGACCAGCGCATCGCCCAGGACCGCGGGCAGCTTGTCATCAGGAAAGGCACGCACGAAGTTGACGACCGTGGAGGAGCTCGTGAACGTGACCACGTCCGCCCCTTCGGCTGTGAACAGCTTCATGAGCGCCGGTCCCGCCTCGGGTGGGCAGACCGCCTGGTAGACGGGCAGGATGTGTACTTCCGCACCTCTTTTCGCAAGCAGCGATGGTAGGGCGTCCCGGGCCACCTCTGCTCGCGGCACCAGCACACGCATGCGCTCCATCTCCAGGCCCTCGAGCGCCTTCGCGAGTCCCTCGGCCGTGTACTCGCCGGTCACGAGCTCTGGGCGCAGGCCGTGCGTTCCCATCGACTCGGCCGTCTCCTGGCCGATGGCGCAGAGCTTGCACGAGTGCAGCGCGCGGGCATCCGCGCCGCTCGCGTTGAGCATCTGAAAGAAGATGTCGACCGCGTTCGCGGACGCGAAGATGACAAGACCCGTCCGGTCGAGCGCGGCTATCGCCTCTTTGACGCGCTCGTCGGTTGGCATCGGGCGGATCGCCAGCGTCGGAATCTCGATCACCGCGGCGCCAAGATCGGCCAGCTCGCGCCGGAACGGCTCCACCTGGTGACGCGCGCGCGTGATCAGGACGCGGTGGCCATGAAGTGGGCGTCGCGAGAGCGTGTCGAGCCGCTCCGCCATCTCCACTCCGGGGCCGATGACGAGCAGCGCGTCTCCGCGAAGGCCGTAAGTCGCGGCTTTGCGCGCGAGCTCGCCGAGCGGCGCGGCC
>Ga0073928_10008801_pt1 | contig 12521 bp, 8 predicted proteins | sample PaiPotPPA55metaG_FD_76969 | JGI IMG/M metagenome (GOLD analysis project Ga0073928, IMG submission 76969) | Iron sulfur acid spring bacterial and archeal communities from Banff, Canada, to study Microbial Dark Matter (Phase II) - Paint Pots PPA... ...
CCAGATATGGCGTTCGACGGGAATGCCGAGGAAGCGGGCACGGCGCTCGTTCTCGCGGATCGCGATCATGGTGCGGCCGAACGGCGAGCGCAAAATAAATGCCATGGCGCCGGCCACAAGCGCAAAACAGAACAACACAAAATAATAGAAGTTGTTGGCGTTGGAGAGAATGTCGAGCTTGAAAAGGCCGAGATCGATCGGCTGACGCGAGAATCCGCGCAAACCGTCGTCGCCGCCGGTCAGCGAGCTCCACTGGAAGGCGATGTAGTAAAATACCTGGCCGAAGGCGATCGTCACCATGGCGAAATAGACGCCGCGCCGGCGTACGATCAGGGTGCCGAGGATGGCGCCGCAAAGACCGCCCAGAAGCATTCCGAGAACAAGCGCCAGCGGCGTGCTTGGCGCCAGGAATTTCAGCGTCAACCCGGCGCCATAGGCGCCGAGGCCGAAATAGGCGGCATGGCCGAACGACAATACGCCGGTAAATCCCAGCAGGAAATTCACCGACATCGCCGCCAGTCCGAGCACCAGCACGCGGGTGGCGAGTGCGGTATAGCCGCCGAGCGGTATCATCCAGTAGGGGGCGAGCAGCAACGTCGCCCAGATCGCCGCGAGGACGATCAGCTTGCGGGTTTGCACGGCGCTCAACTCATCATTCCTTCTTCGCCGAACAGCCCGCGCGGGCGCAACAGAAGCACCACCGCCATCATGACATAGATCACGGCCTCGCTGGCGGCTGGGAGAAACACCGCCGTCAATCCCGAGGCCACCCCGATCAGCAGGCCACCGACCAGCGTTCCCGGCAAGCTGCCGATGCCGCCGACGATGATGGCGATGAAGCTCGGCATCAAGAGCCCCGTGCCCATGGTTGGTTCAAGCCCGAGCTGCCCGGCGGCGAGGACGCCGCTGAGACCCGCCAGATAGATGCCGACGGCAAAATTGAGCGAACGCAGCATCTGTACGTTGATGCCGAGCGCGGCGACGGTCTCGAGGTCGAGCGTGCCGGCACGGATGCGAATGCCGAGTCGCGTGTGGCGCAACAGCAGGAACAACAGCGCCACAGCGATCATCACCACCGCCACCATGAACAGGCGATAGCCGGTGATGAAGAACAAATCGTTGCTCAGCGGCTGCGCCAGAAAGGCTGGAATGGTGACCGGCTTGCCCTGCGGGCCCCAGATGAAGCGCGTGCCATCCTCAATGATGAACGCCATGCCGAAAGTCAGGAGCAGGCTGTAGAGCGGATCACGCCCGTAAAGCGGCCGGATCAGCACGCGCTCGACCACAAGCCCGATGACGGCCGTCAGGGGTGGCGCCACCAGCAACGCGCCCCAGAACCCGATATAGGGCGTGATCGTGTAGGCGATGTAGCCGCCGATGACGAGAAATCCGCCATGGGCGAAATTGATGACGTTGCTCAGATTGAGAATGAGCGAGAGACCGAGCGCCATCAGCACGTAGAAGGCGCCGATGATGAGCCCGTTGGTGACGTTAAACAGGAGCAGTTGCGTCATAATTCACCGGAAGAAACCCATGCAGCTGACCCGGGAGACGTGAGCTCCCGGGTCTTAAGGAAAAGAAGGCTTTATGCTAGGCCGGCCACTGGATGGTGCAGCCGGTTTCGCCGACCGCCGGCGCCGTCTTGTCGCCCGGCACGACTTCGTCGACGCGATAGAGATCTTCCGGGTCGTCCTTGCCCTTCGACTGCGCCTCGCCGACGAAGGCCGACGTCATCAGCTGATGATCGCCCTTGCGGTAGTAGACCTTGTTCGGCTGCAGCTTGACGTCATCGGGCAACTCGAAATTCTCCAGCGCGGCTGCGAGCTTGACCGCGTCGAGAACCTTCTCCTGGTTCGCAACCAGCGCAAAGCTCATCGCCGAAACGTAGCCGAACCAGTGCCGCGCGGTCGGCACGTTACCATTGTTGACCTTGCGGATGTCGGCGACGAACTTGTCGACCCCGGGAACGCCCGGCTGCTTCCAATACCATTCGAACATCCAGATGCCGATACGCGCTTCCGGTGGAAGGGCGGCCAGCGATTCCAGCTCCTGCTGCGTTCCTGCCACATGGATCTGCTTGTTGAGGCCGAACTGCACGACCTGCTTGAGGCAGTTGATCATGTCTGAGCCCTGCACCAACAGGATCATCACGTCCGGATTGGCGGCGCGCGCCTTGATCAGATAGGCGGAGAAATCCGTGGTGCCGAGCGGCGTGAGTTCGTTGCCGGTAACGGAGCCGCCGAGCTTCTTCAGATCGTCGGTGCAGGCATCATATAGCGTGTGACCGAAGGCGTAGTCGGGCGTGATGAAGTGCCATTTTTTGCCGTACTTGCTGAACAGCACGCCGGAAACCGAATTTGCTTCCATCCGTGTCGTGTTGCAGACGCGGAACACATTCCATTTGCAATCCTTGCCGGTAATCGAATCGGTGTGACCGCCGGAGACGATGTGCAGGATCTTCTTTTCGGCGGTGACCTGGGCGATCGCCGCCGCGATACCCGAATTGACGTCGCCGATCATGAAGTTGACCTGGTCGCGCTCAATCAGCTTGCGGGCCTTTTGCACGCCGGTGCCGACGTCATTGGCGGAATCCTCCACCAGCAGCTCGACCTGACGTCCGAGTATGCCGCCTTTGGCGTTGATCTGCTCGATCGCGAGCCTGGCGCCCATCACCTCGTTGCCGGCAGGTGCCGCGTAGACACCGGTGAGGGGATCGACCATGCCGATCCGGACCGGCGTCTCGCCGCGGGCCTGAATGAGGAAGGGGGAAGCCACCTGAAAGGCGCCCAGCGCGGCGGCGCCCTTCATCAGCCTGCGCCGATCGAATTTGGGGGTGAAAGTCTGCGATGTCATGAATTCTTCTCCGAACGGTCATTGCTTCTGTTGTTGGACGTTTCGTCTCATCCGATGCCTCGAGGCACCAGCCGCCAAAGCCTGCCCCATGTGATTTGTCTCAGGCCGGCCATTGTATCTTGCAGCCGGTGCCCTCCGCCGGACCCGCGGCCTTCTCTCCCGGCACGGGACTGCGTACCGTGAACATATTGTCGGGATCGCCTTGCGGCGGGTGCGCCTCGCCGACAAACACGGTGCTCATCAGTTCGTGGTCTCCGGCGCGGAACGCCGGTGCGCCTGGTTGCAAGGCGATCTCAGGTGGCAGCTTGAATCCGGAAAGCGCACGCGACAGCTTCACGGCGTCGAGCGTTTTCTCCTGGTTGGCAATCACCGCCAGCGTCTGCACCGACGCATAGCCGAACCAGTTGCGCGCGGTGGCCGAGAGGCCTGTGATCTTCTTCATCGCGGCATTGAATTCGGCGACGTGCGGAACGCCCGGCTGGTCCCACCACCATTCCATGGTCCACCAACCGACGCGTGCGCCGTCGGGCACGGCACGGATGCTCTCAAGCTCGAACAAGGTGCCGCCGACCGCCATTTGCTTGTCCAGACCGAACTGGACGAATTGCTTGAGACTTGAGACCTGATCGCCGCCACCCATGACGTTGATCAGCACCTGCGGGGCGTAGGCCTTTGCCTGGATCAAATAGGCCGAATAATCCGGCGTGCCGAGCGGGACCAGGGACCCGGCGGAGGTGCCGCCTGCGGCCTTCAACAGCTTCTCAAAGCCGGCCTGGACCGAGTGTCCATACGCATAGTCCGGCGTCAGGAAGTACCATTTCTTGCCGAATTTCTCGATCAGGGTCGATGCGATGGCATTGGCGTCCATAGCGGTGGAATTGCAGACCCTGAACACGTTCCACGAGCAGTTGGTGCCGGTGATCGGATCGGTATGACCGCCGGACACGATGTGGAGCACCTTCTTCTCGCTGGTGACTTGCGCTATCGCGATCGCAATGCCGGAATTCACGTCGCCGATGATGAAGCTCACCTGATCGCGTTCGATCAGTTTGCGCGTCTTCTGCACCCCGGTGCCGACATCATTGGCGGAGTCCTCGATCAGGAGCTCGACCGGCCTGCCCAGAATGCCGCCCTTCTTGTTGATCTCCTCGACGGCGAATTTTGCCCCCACCACCTCGCCCTGAGCGATTGCGGCATAAACCCCCGTCAGCGGATCGACCATTCCGATCCGTATCGGCGTATCGCCTCTGGCCTTGATGATGAAGGGGGATGAGAATTGCACTGCAGCAAGCGCCGCGCTTGTCCGCAAAACGGTTCGTCGATCGACCGGCCAGGATCGTTGCGAGATGCCCATGCTGTCCTCCCAGACAAGGTGACGTGTCTTGGAATCCGGCATTCTTCGATGCCGTTGGAGGCCGTGAACGTAACCTTTCCGGCGCGTCTTTGCCAATGACGATCGCAGGCAAAATCCTGCAACCTTCGGCCTAGGTTGCGCGCCCTGAAAACGTCGCCGGGAAGCGCCTTGATCGGGGTTATAATCGCTCCGAAATGGCCCTGCGCAACGTACGGGACAGCGCTTCGACCGAATATGGCTTCTGAATCAGCTCGAATCCGTGATGGGCATTCTCCGCCAGCACGCTGCTATAGCCGCTGGTCAAGACCACAGGCAGGCCGGGGTATCGCTCGCGGATGATCGTCGCCAGCTCAACGCCGTTCATTCCGGGCATGATGACGTCGGAAAACACCAGGTCGAACGCCAATTCGTCCGCGGCGATCAGCGCAAGCGCCTGCTTGGCATTATCGGCACGCCTGGTGGCGTAGCCCAGGTCCTGCAGCAGCTCCGTCGAGAATTTTCCGACATCTTCGTTGTCTTCCACGACCAGAATGCGGTGGCCGCGCCCGCTCGTCGTTGCCTCGGTACTGGCTGTCGCCGCGTCCGCCTGACCGCTGGGGACCTCGGCTTGCGGCAAATAGATCGTGAAGGTCGAGCCTTCGTTCAAAACGCTGGTCACCACAATCTCGCCGCCGGATTGCTTGGCAAATCCGACGGCCTGGCTGAGACCGAGGCCCGTGCCTTTTCCGACTTCCTTGGTCGTGTAAAACGGCTCAAAAATCGCCGCCAGCTTGTCGGGAGCGATGCCGGTACCGGTATCTTTGATCGAGATGGCGATGAATTTTCCGCTGTGCTTTCCACTTGAGCCGGAGGCGGGGATCGCATCGGCCCTCTCGACGCCGATCGAGATAAGACCCTCATCCTCCATGGCGTCGCGGCTGTTCACAGCAAGATTGATAAGGGTGGTCTCGAATTGTGCGACGTCCGCCATGGCGAAACACTCGGGATCGCAAATCGCCAGCCCGATCTGAATTCTTCCGCCGACGAGTGGGCGGATGAGCTGCGCGATGGCTTCGACTTGTGCACCGACATCGAACACCTGAGGGGTCAAAGGTTGCCGCCGCGCAAACGCCAGAAGCTGCCCGGTCAGTTTCGAGGCGCGGTCTACCGTATCGGAAATCGCATCGATGTAGCGTCGGCGCCGGTCTTCAGTCAGTTCGCGGCGGCGAAGGAAGTCCGTGGCGGAGCGAATAATCGTCAGCAGGTTATTGAAATCGTGGGCCACGCCGCCGGTGAGCTGACCAATGGCTTCCATCTTCTGGGATTGACGAAGGACCTCCTCCGCCTGGCGCCGCTCGGTGATATCGACCGCCTCCGGCAAGACGGCGGCCACCGCGCCATGCTGATCGAATACCGGCCGCATCGCAAAATCAAAATACCTGTCACCGATCGGCAAATGCAGCAGCATTTCCGCCCGTACGCTCTCGCCGCGGAGGACTGTGGCAAAGCCATCGCTGACCAGTTGGCGCGCGCCCGGTGTTCCCGAAAACCATGGCGATTCCCAAAACGGCTTGCCGACGACGTCCGCAGCAACTCCCTGAATACCCGCCAGCGCGGTCTTGTTCGCGTAAATGACGTTGCCCTGCAGGTCCAGAAGCCCCTGATATTGGTTGCTGGTCTCGAGGATGGCCCGCAGTTGGGCCTCGTTGGACTCAAGCTGGGAGGTGCGCTCCTTGATGCGCTGCTCGAGCGTTTCATTGAGGCGGCGCAGTCCGTTCTCGGCTTGCTTGGCGGTCGTGATGTCGTGAGCCACGCCGATGAAGCCGATGTGTTTTCCCGCCGGGTCCCAGCGCGGCTGCGATTCGGATCGCATCCATCTCCATTCGCCGTCCACCCGGCGATACCTTGCTTCCAGGACAAACGGCTTGAGGGAGGCTTCCCCGGCGACGCTCTCATTGACAATACGGCTGAGATCGTCGGGGTGAAGGATTTTGCGCCAGTCGAAAACCAGCGCCTCGTCGTAGCCGAGGCCGAGAAAATCCAGGTACGCCTGGTTTGCAAAGCCCCGCGTGCCGTCCAGCTTGCTGACCCACATCGGCACCGGCGCACTGTTGGCGATCAATCGAAAGCGCGCTTCGCTTTCTCTGAGCAGCTCCTTCACCAGATTGCGATCGGTAATGTCCATATGTGCGCCGACAAGGCGAATTGGCTGGCCCTTTTCGTCCCGTTCGATCTCGGCCTCGCAGGCGATCCATCGAATTTGCCCGTCGTTCGGTCGCACGATCCGGTATTCGGAAGAGTAGTGTGGTCCGCTGCCGCTCACCGCATCGAGAAAATGTTGCAGCGCGCGGTCACGGTCATCGGGATGAAGTCGCCTGACCCAGTCCTCGTGCGTGTCGGGGGTATTCGGAGCAAGCCCATGTACTTCAAGATATTCAGGCGCACGCTGGCCGTTGTCGAAGCCGTGTCTCAGGTCGACGTTGACCCCTCCAATGCGGGCGATTTGCTGAACGCGGGCCAGATCGCTTTCACGGTCCTTCAGCGCTCGTTGGGATTCAAACAGGATTTCATTGACGCGATGCAATTCGTCGCGGTTCGCCCGCGCGCGGCGTTCGGCGATCACACGCTGCGTCGTTTCGACCACGATGGCAATCACACCCGCCGGCTCACCGGCCTCGTTCAGAACGGGCGAGTAGTCGAGATTCATCCAGACCTGCTCAGGCTGGCCGTGACGACAGAGGGTGAGTTCCTGATCCTTGTAGGCGAGGGTACGTCCGCTCAGGCCGACCTTCATGACATTGTCGTTAAAGTCGGCGACCTCGGCCCATCCGTCGCGCACCTTCGATCCAAGCAGCTTTGGATGTCTGCCGCCGGCAAAAACCGAATAGGCATCGTTGTAGATCATGATGCCGTCCTCGCCCCACAGCAGCACGATGGGGACGGGGGATCGGAGCAGGGTTTCAGTGACGGTCTTCAGACTTTGAGGCCACGTCGCGAGCGGGCCGAGGCAGGTCTTTGCCCAATCGAATTGCCGGATCAACGCGCCAAGTTCGCCGCCCCCGGTCGGGACTGATCCAGCTGATCGGGCGGCTACCCCTTGGTTACGCAACTTTTTTCCCCTTGAAGTGCCCCGGAATCAACCGCCATTAACGTTTGGCATCGAGCTATGTTCCAGGGGTTCCGCGACATTTCTCACATCGACCGGCGCGACTTTACGACTTACGGCCGGCGGCCGGCAGCGCGCCAGAAGCGCGGATCGACGCGCCGCCGCCGCTCAGGGCTTCAGGGACGAAACGTAAGCGGCGAGCGAGATCATGTCGTCATGCGAGAGCTTTTCGACCACCGGCGCCATCAGAGCGCCCTCGCTTCCGGCTCGCGCGTGTTGCTGGAAGTCGTAGATCTGACGCACGAGATAGCTCGGCGAACGTCCGGCGATTCCGGGAATGGAATCCGCGCCCTTGAGGTCGGGGCCATGGCAGGTGGCGCAGGGCGTTGTAATGCCGGCCCCTCCGGTCTTGGCCAGGGCTTCGCCCTTTGCGATGCTTCCTTGCGGGACATAGGCAATGAACTGCGAACGCGTGTCGCGATGCTCGAATTGCTCGGCATCCACCGGGACCTCGACGATACGTTCGCCGATCGGCTCGGTGCCGCCATCCTTCGAGAGCATGTAGAACACCCGGGCGATCTGCGTCTTCGGCACGGTATCGGCCTCGACGACCCTGATATTTGCCTTTGGCTTGAGCGACGAGAAATAGGCCGCCGCGGCCTTCGCTTCTTCCTCGGTGGCGGCTTTGGCGATGGCCGTCATTACCAGGCTCGGACTTCGCTGTGGGCCGGCGAATTTCCGCGCCCCGCTTTTATAGTCGGCGATCTGCTGGACGATGTAGGAGGCAGGCAGGCCGGCCAGACTGGCGTTCTCCGGCCCGCCGGTCCCTTCGGCGCGATGACATGAGCCGCAGGCCCGAACGTCCGGCTGCCTGCCGTGCGCGACGACATCGGGCAGCGGCGGATGGTCGTCGGGATGCCAGTCCGGCGCAAAGAACAGATCGCGCTCCTGGGTTATGGTGAAGGCAGCCGCACTGTCGGGCACGTGCCGTGGCACGCCGTCGTCGGGTGGGCCCTTGAAGTCGGGAGCCCACGGATAGGCCCACGCCGGAAATGATGCCGACGGCACGGTTGCAGAGGAACCGGCCGCCGGCGCCTGCGCCATCGCGGCGCCGGAAACGGCCACTCCAACCACCGCCAGAATTCCTAATCTCATTGGATCCCCCATTATCGGCATCAATGGCCGACGTTGCTTTCGGCCGCGGCGTTGTTAAGGACGATCAGGGCGTCCACGGCAACGCCGGTCCGGGTATTGACGAGAAACGGATTGATGTCGATGGAGGCGATGCGGTTTCCCGCGTCGGCCATCATGTTGGAAAGGCCGACGAGCGCCTTCACGACGGATGCTTCGTGCAGCGCGGGCTTGCCGCGATAACCCCTGAGCTTGACACCGGCCTTGGTGCGGCCGATCAGCTCCCTGGCCTCGGCCGCATCGAGCGGAGCGCCCGCGAGCGCCACGTCCTTCATCAGTTCGATATCGACGCCGCCGGTTCCGAACAGCACGACCGGACCCATCTCGGCATCGAGGGCGGCGCCGACGACGAGCTCAAGCTCTGCCTTGACCTGTTGTGCGACCAGAATGCCTTCGAGCTTCGGCTTGTTCTTCAGCTTCTTCACTCGCGCGGCGATATCGTTGAAGGCCTTCCTGACCTCGGCCACGCTGTTGATGTTCAGCACCACGCCACCAATGTCGGATTTGTGCAGGATCTCCGCGCTGACAACCTTGGCGACAACGGGAAAGCCGATCTTCCTGGCTATTCTCACCGCGTCTGCCGCGGTCTGCGCAATCTCCTCCCTCGACACCGGGATGCCATAGGCCCTCAGCAGCTTCTTTGAAGCGACTTCGTCGAGCGCCGGCGCTTCGGCGCTTTTGAGCGTGCGCTCCAGCGTCGCGCGTGCCGAGGCGCTGGAGCTCGACACGATATCCGGCACTTCCTTGCGCAGCGAGGCGTAGTCGATCAAGGCCTTGATCGCGCCCACCGCCCGGTCCAGTCCCTGCATCACGGCGAGATGCGGCAACGACTTGCGCAAACCCTTGGTGAATTCGGTGAAGCCGATCGACATCGCCGAGATGTAGATCACCGGCTTGCTCGCGGCCGAGGCCATCTCGTTGACGATGCGCAAATTCCGTTCGCGCAGTTCATGCGGCGCCTTCGGCAGTTCGGAGTCGATGATGACAATGTCGGTGTCGGGATCGTCGATCATGATTTTGATCGACCGCATGTAGACGGAGGGGTCGACCACGGCCGCAAACCCCGCATCGAGCGGATTGCCGACGATAGAGCCGGGCCCCAGCATTTTTGCAAGTTTGTCGCTGGCGCTTTGGCTCAGTTGAGCGAAATTGAGACCTGCCGACGAGAAGGCATCGATCAGCAGGCCTCGCTTGCCGCCCGACAGGGTCACGGCAGCAAGCCGCGCACCCTTCGGCAGGTCGGCATGGACAAAGCATTCGGTGGTTTCGACCAATTCGTCCAGACCCCGCGCACGGATCACGCCTTCACGGGTCGAGATGGCGTCGAAGGTCTCGATCGAACCTGCGAGCGCGCCGGTATGCGCCATCGCGGCGGCGCGGCCACCTTCGGATGTGCCGAGCTTGAGCGCGATCACCGGCTTGCCCGCGGCACGCGCGGCCTTGCAGGCTTCGCGGAAGATCTTCGTGTTGCGCACGCCTTCAAGATAAACGACGATCACGCGGATCGAGGGATCGGCCGCGAAATAGGCCATCAAGTCAGGTGTCTCGAGTCCGGCCTCGTTGCCGGTCGTGACCATGTAGCCGACGCCGACGCCGCGATCCTCCAGCGCCTGGCGGATCGCCATCACGATCGCGCCGGATTGACCGGCGATCGCGACCGGGCCGGCCTCCATCGTGACCACGCGGTCGTCGATGTTGGTAAACAGCCTTTCGCCGGCACTCAGATTGCCCAGGCAATTCGGGCCGGTGACGGCGAGCCCGGTTTCCCGGATCGCCTGCTGCAGTTCGGCGGCAAGTTTTTGGCTTTCATCGTCCTGCAATTCGCTGAAGCCGGAGGTCACGATCGTCGCCGAGCGGGCGCCGGCCGCCGCGGCGTCCCGGATCACCTGAACCGCGAAACGGGCCGGCACCAGCACCAGCACGTGATCGGGCTTGTCCGGCAGGCTGGCAAAATCCCTGTAGCAGGGCACGCCCCAGATCGTTTCGCGCTTGTTGTTGAGCGGATAGAGGCCGCCTTCGAATTTGTATTGTTTCAGGTTGTTCCAGATGCGCTCGGCGTAGTTACCCGGCTTGTCGGTCGCGCCGACCAGCACGATATTGCGCGGGTGCAGCATGGCGTGGATGCTTTTGACGATGCTGCTTGCATCGGACGAGGGCGACCATTTACCGGTCGGCGCACTGCTTGACCGAGCTTCCATAGGCGTAACCGCTACCCTTGGTTTGTTGCCCGGAATGGACGGTCGACAGGATCGCCCTCTCCGGGATTTTTCATTTCTTATTATTGATAGTTGGGGAGGGTAGCAACTCGCCCCCGCATACCCCTTCGCTCACCAGGCCGGTCTCGGCCGCGAGGGAGAGGCAATACCGGCGAGCAGGACGGCGAGGATACCGGTGAGAAAGATGCCGTCGAACGTTCCCGCACCGCCGATCGATGCGACCGGAGCGCCAAGGCCGCCGATCTTGTCGAGATTGAGAAGATCGGCGCCGATCAGCGTTCCCATCGAGCCGCCGATATAGGCAAGTGGCGCTGCGTATTCGCGGGACAGGATGAATGCCAGGATTGCCGTGGTCACGACCGGCGCAAAGACCGGCACCGCGATCCCGATGCCATGCACCGGGGTGGCCATGGAATGGATGATGAAAGCGATGGCGGCGACCGCGATCGCTGCCTTGAGCCACAGCTGATAGCGGATCACCAGATAGGTGGACATGATCGTCGGTATCACCGCGCCGCCGACATTGACGGCGAGAACCGTGCCGGGCCATGAGGTCACGAGCGGCACCACATATTGCATGCCGAAGAAATCGACGATCTCCCCCGACCTGACCGGCGGTCCGGGCAGGATCGTGACCGGAATATTGAAATAGCTGCCGATCAGCGAGCCGAACAACAGAAAAAGTGCTACGCCCGGACTAACCCCGAGCTTCATATAGGCATATCTGAGAATGCGAAGCTGAATCAGGATGATCAGCCCGATAACCAGGAAGACCAGGATGGAAAACAGGACTGGCGTCAGCGGCAGATAGTGCACCTGCGATCCCATGGCGGTTCGGTGTCGGTTTCCTTCAGCTCTTTGATACTTGGGAATCCCCACGGAAGACCGCAAGGCCGCCATTGCGAGGCGCAAAACGATCTGCGGGCCTAGACTTTAGGGCTCGCCTTGAAGCGACTTAGTGACTTTTGCCTCCGGCGCGGTTTAGCTTCGAAAAGCACTTCCGCACCGATATAGAAGGCTTCTGAGAGAGAGCGGCCGTGAATCAGAAGGTAGGGGGTGGAACGACATGATCACACTTTATCACTGCGCCGCGGCGCGCTCGTTCCGGCCGCTATGGACGCTCGAAGAGCTCGGACTGGCCTACGATCTCAAGATGCTGCCGTTTCCGCCACGGATGTTCGCCAGGGAATATCTCGCCCTCAACCCGTTAGGTACCATTCCGCTTTTGCTCGACGGCGATACGCGGATGACGGAATCGGCGGCGATCGCGCAATATCTGGTGACGCGCTACGGTCCGACGCCGCTCGCGGTCGGGGTCGATGAACCTGACTTTGGCGCGTACCTCAGCTGGCTGCATTTCGGCGAAGCAACCCTGACCTTCCCGCAAACGCTGGTGCTGCGCTACACCGAGCTTGAACCCGAAGAGCGGCGCAATCCGCAAGTGGCTTCGGATTACACCAAGTGGTTCTTCGGCCGGCTGCGCGGTGTGGAAGCCGCCGTCACCAGGAACGACATGCTCTGTGCCGGCCGATTTACCGCCGCCGATATTTCCGTCGGATATGCGCTGTTGCTGGCGCACAGCCTTGGCCTTTCCAGGGAGTTCGGTCCGGCGGTTGCGGCCTATTGGGGGCGATTGCAGGCGCGCGACGGGTTTCGCCGGGCCGTCGCGGCCGAGCGTCTCGCCGGTGAGCAGCAGGAGGTGGCGCGACGTTTCTAGAGTCTTTATTCTCTTTCATCACGCGTTTTCCTCGCGCGAACCGGTGCCCGTCCCGGATCAAGTCCGGGGCAGGCTTTCGCTGGAAGGCGCGTTCCGCTCAACTCG
>Ga0073928_10008804_pt1 | contig 12518 bp, 10 predicted proteins | sample PaiPotPPA55metaG_FD_76969 | JGI IMG/M metagenome (GOLD analysis project Ga0073928, IMG submission 76969) | Iron sulfur acid spring bacterial and archeal communities from Banff, Canada, to study Microbial Dark Matter (Phase II) - Paint Pots PPA... ...
CAACGTAGCGATCAACGGAAGCACGGTACTGAGCAATTTCGACATCTTCGCTACAGCGGGAGCGGCAAACAAGGCGCTGGTCGAGCAGTTCACGAGCACGGCGGACGCGACGGGGAAGGTCACCATCTCCTACATCAAGGGCCCGGCGGACGACCCGAAGTCCAGTGGCATTGAAATCATTCCTGCGTCGCCCCCGCCGGCATTGCTACAGATCGGCTCTGGCGGCGTACCGGTTAGCACCTGGGTGGCGGATGAAGATTTCAGTGGCGGGAGCACGTCGACGGTTACGGCAACGATCAACACCAGCGGGGTAACGAATCCGGCGCCTGCGGCGGTGTATCAGAGCGAGCGATGGGGGGTGTTCACCTATACGATTCCCAACCTAATCGTCGGACATGTTTACACAGTCCGGCTGCACTTCGCCGAGATTGCATTTACAAGTGCCGGAGCAAGGCTGTTCAGCGTGGCGATCAACGGGAGCACGGTCCTGAGCAACTTCGACATCTTCGCAACGGCGGGCGGAGCCGACAAGGCGCTAGTGGAGCAGTTCTCGAGTACGGCGGACGCGACCGGGAAGATCACCATCTTCTACATTAAGGGCCCGGCAGACGACCCGAAGTCCAGCGGCATCGAAATCATTCCGTAGACCTGCAGAAGAAATCCGATTCTCGATTCGATTCTTGTTTCATGGATGCCTCTGGTCTGGGAGGCTCCGATCATACCTAAGCGCGGTGTCCAGTCTTAGGACGTGCAGAATTTAATGGCAGGCCCTACAAAGTGTGATCAAGTTGGTCTCGGCGTCGTCGCCAAGGGCGTTGCGCCGTCTGATGTGGTGAACATCGAGATTCCTCGAGCATCCACATTTTTGGCAGCGCCAACCATCGCGTTCCAATATCTCCCTGCGCAGCCTCGCATACAGCCTCGGGTCTTTCGAATTCCAGATCTTTTTTGCGAGTGAGACGTCAGCTCTGGATTCATGTTTGAGGAAGTTGCTGCTGTGGGGGGGGATGATGATGAGTTCCAATTGTTTGCTTACACTGCGTGCTCCGCAGGATGGTTGATCGTCTTGCGGATGGTCTCACAGCAGTCGGGTGTGGCCAGGATCACTGAAATCGCAGTTAAAGTGGCGCTGCTCAAACTACTTTTCCTCTCAGTAAAAGATCTGTAGCAGATTGTATCGGCTCGCTGACTTCACCTGCGGAGGGGAGTGCGGGTGTCCCCAGGCCATAGCGCGGCGACTCCGGAATCTGAACCGGGCGGGACTGTGACTCCGAAGCCAACGCGGCGAGCGAAACTTCAACGGCGCGCCGACCGTCCTCGAGCGAACATTCGACTGGCGTGTCGTTGCGGATGGAATGTGCAAATGCCCGCCACTCCGCTTCGTAGGTGGAGTGGAAGTCGCCACCAAGCGAAGCCCGGGCAATGGCTCCCGGAATTGCCATTAGAGTCGCTGATAGTTTGGACGGGAGTCTCTGGAGACCTCCGAAGGAACCGGGGGCGGTGATGAATTCCAAGCCATCAAACCGGTAGCAGAAAACCCGGATGGAGCCTTTGCGCCCAGAGATTTCCAGCTCATTGCTGTCGGTGGTCTGATTGGAGAAAATAGAAGTCACGAGTAGGCCGCTGTCCATGCGGGCGGTGACAACTACGGACTGGCCGCCAGCGTCTCGCGAATGGCTCATGGCCGATATTTCTTGTACTTCAGCGCCCGTCAGATACCGCCACAAATCAAAATGGTGTACGCCGAGATCAAACAGCGCCCCGCCACCCGGCGTTCGCCAGGAACTCCATTCCGGAAAGTCGGTCTGCAATGTTCCTCCGGTGGTAAATGTGGTGCGGATCAATTCCAGCTCTCCAAGGGCGCCCGCTTGAATCATCTCGCGGGTCCGGCGAATCAGGCGATGCCAGCGTAGATTGAACCCCACCATAACCTTGCGGGGAGAACGAGCGGCGCGCTCAAGTAGTTGGTCACATTCCCCCAACGATACCGCGAGCGGTTTTTCGATGAATAAATGTTTGCCGGCTTCAAGGGCAGCCAGGGCAACTTCGACGTGCAGTTGCGGGGGTAAACAGACAGCGACAACGTCAACATTGGGGTCGGCCAGCAGAGTCTGATAGTCGGGATAACGATGCGGAATACCGAAGCGATTCGCGGTTAGATTCAGGCGGCTTTCATCGCTGTCAGCGGCAGCGATGACCTGCCAATCGGCGAGGCGCCGGAAAGCAGGAAGGTGCAGGCCCTGCGTGACGCGGCCGCAGCCTACGAATCCGACCCGCAACCTTGCACTTGGTTTCGCCATCGCTGAGCGTTCGCCTCTTTAATCGAGGTCTGAAAACCTTTCGTATTCTTCAGTGTAGCCTAACTAGGGCGTTGAGATGGCGCAGCCTGTCTGTTGCGACACTAAGAATGAGAAATGGATTGCTGCTTCCCGTTGAAAGTACTTGAAACTCGAAACTCAGATCACTGTGACCTATCTTGGCCAAGGGTGGCCTACCAGCTGGGATAGGTTTACATGAATATCGTTGGGTATAGTTTGCATAGGGATGGTGACGTTTTGTTCCGTCCGATGAAGCTGTCCTCGGTAGCGAAAGACCTGAATCTGCCGCACGCTAACATCCGGCCAGTTCGTGGAGACCGGAAAGGCGCGGACGAATTCGAATTGCGGAGAGTAAAAGATTTGGTGCACGACCCCGAAACTCGCTAAGAGATCGGGATCTTCGACGACCGCATAACGGATGCCCCAAGTCTGAAAAAAATTCAGGACTTCCTGGTCGGTAGCGGACGTGCCGCCAGTTTCGACTGGCAAAACGTCAGTACGTCCAACGATCTCTCTATCCCGTGCCACCACGCGCATTTTTTGCGGATCGAATTTTCTGGCGAAGAAAATGAAATCGCCATTAAGACGGCCCTGGTAATAGATGACGTCTGAATCCGACCGGGAAAGAACGTAATGAGCGGCCTCCCGGACCCCATGCACAATCGGCCGCGGGGTTCGAAGGCCGATGATCAGAAGTCCGAATGCGAGAGCTGAGGAAACGACCAGCGCCCAGGTGCGGCGAACCAATAGGGTATCGATGGCGACGAACGCGAGATAAAGCAGCGGCGGAATCCAAATCATGGAATGCCGCGGATCCTTTTCCCTGATGAAAGTGAAGCATAAATAACCGGCCACCATCCAGGTGACCAAGAAACGGTGCTCAGGAGTTCGCTTCAGGAGTGCGACTATCAGGCCGACACATGCGAGGCCGATGAGAATGGGGCCCAGTTGCGAATAAACCTGGCGAAGATAAAACGCGTAGGTAGCCGGGTGAGCCAAATAGTTAGATTTGTGATCACCCACTGCACGGGCCCAAAACAAGCTTAGTGTCTTTGATGCGAGGACGTACCACGGTAAGACGGCCAAGAAGGAAATGGAAAGAGCGAGCCAAACATCGATGCGCTTCAAGATCCGAAAAGCGCGCTCGACAAGGAAATGTAATCCAAGGAAAACGACGAGAAAGATGGCTTTCTGGCTGACCAGAAAGGACGAGGTTGCGAAACCGGCGAGGGCCCACAGGTCGCGACGGCGTCCGCTTTCCTGAAATTTCAGCCAAAAATAGAGGGTCGCCAGACAGGTCGCGAGAGACGGGACTTCGAGCATGGCTACGCGCTCGTACAGAAGGATGAAGGGAGCGCACGCCAACGCCAGGGCGGACAAGAAAGCCTGATAACGCGGACCAAGCCGTTCTGCGATGCGATACCAGAAATAAACACCCATCAGTGCAAAGCTCAGAACGGCCAAGCGACTGACCCAAGGCGCCAAACCAAGTACAAGGAAAAACAGGCCCTCAATGAAATGAAACAATGGCGGCCAACGCGGGAAACTAATTGCAGGGTATTTTGCGTAGTATTGAACAGCGTATTGGATGGGGTGACGCCATGGAAAATCCAAGATGAAATCTCGAAAAAATACCCCGTTCATGGCGTGAGACATTTCGTCAGAGTAAAAAAAGAACTCTCCTTGAGAGATACCCCGAGAAATCACCAAGCCTGCCAGTAACAGAAGAATCGCCGGCGGTCGAAGGACGAAATCGAAGAAACGAACGAATGGGGATGAAGAGGATTTCGCGGAAGACGGTATGGAACCCACCGAGTCTACCAGCGGCTCAAGGCCATTCTCTACGAGCTGCGAGAGCCACGCTCTTAGAGATTCGACGCGAGTTAGCCCAACACCTTCCGCGTGAAACAGGCGAGACTTCTGCCTGGGTACGCGGCGTAGATTGTTAATCACGGAAGGTTCTGCATAAGCCGGGCGCTGGTGTTCCGGTGCGGTCGAATTTTTCTGGCATTTCTTGTTTTTCCTCATGATATTCGGGCTCGCTGTTGATGGCCCAAAGATCATGGTGGGCCCCCATAATGTTCCGGGCGGCGCCCAAAGCGGTCATCATGGAATGATCTTGATTATTATATTTGTGCATGCCATTGCGCCCGACGAGTTGCAGGTTGGGCATCGCGGCGGACAGATAGCTCCGAATGGTCTCCACGCGTTGCACCCAGCCGCCATCGTACATGGGATAAGCCTTGAGCATGCGCACCACTGCGCCGTCTTCGATTTCTTCGGAGCGCACCAGGCCGAGCTGCTCAATCTCACACTTCGCCAAAGCGATCAACTGCTCGTCCGAGCTGGACCACAAGTCATCGTTTTCGAAAACGAAATATTCCATGCCCAGGCACGTCTTGCTGGAATCCGGCACCATGAAGGGCGACCAGTTCTTAAAGTTCTGAACACGTCCGACGCGCACTCCAGGCTCGTGGATATAGATCCAGTTGTCGGGCATCACTTCCTTGCGATTGACAACCAAACAAACAATCAAGAAATCGCGATATCGGAGCGTGTTGGCCGCTTCAAGAACTCTCCGAGGCGGCGGAGGATCGAGAGCATTGATCAGATCGCGAATTGGCATGGAGCTGATGAAATCGGTCCCGCAAAAGCGTTCCGAACCGCTGGGACCCTGCGTTTCCAAGCAAGTCACGCGATTGTCTTCGTGGACAATTCGGGTAACCGGGCGGTTCATTAAGACCGGCCAGCCGGAATCCTGAAGCCGCTGAGCCAGAGTTTCCCACATTTGTCCTGGTCCGCGTTTCGGATAGTCGAAGCTATCGATCAATGTTTTTACTGTTGGGGTTTTCTGGTGGATCAAAGAGTTTCGAACGGCGGTTGTTAGTGAAAGACCTTTGATTCGTTGAGCTGCCCATTCGGCGCGAATTTCGGTGCATGGAACGCCCCAAACTTTCTCGGTGTAAGTTTTGAAGAAGATTTCGTACAGCCGTTTCCCAAATCGGTTGGATACCCATTGTTCCAGGTTTTGCTCGTTGTGGTAGTACATGAGCCGAGAGAGCAGGTAACTGAACACGATACGCGCGCTTTCCACTAATCCCAGACCGAAGAGCGCATTTGCGGCTCTTAAAGGGTAATGGAAGAATCTCTTGCGGTAATAGATCCGAGACAGGCGCGGTCGCTTGAGGAAACTCGTCCCGAGGATTTCTTGCCATAGCCTAGTTATTTCATCCCACTTCGAAAAGAAGCGGTGGCCGCCAACGTCGAACAGGTAGCCCTTGTAATTGATGGTTCGTGACAAGCCGCCGACGGTGTTGTCGGCTTCTACCACTGTAGCTGGAACGCCATGCTTGGACAGTTCGTAGGCGGCAGTCAGTCCTGCGGGGCCCCCGCCGATGATGACAACATGTGACTGTTTCGGCGCGACAGTTTGCATAAGTAGCGATGGAGTCAGGTGCAATCGATAACCCAATGCCATTCGCTACTTCGCATTGCAAACAATGGAGTTACGGTAATTCTTCAGGGACGGCTCCCAGATCGCTAGAGCCGGTGGGAAATCCGTTGCCGATTACTGATTTTCCTTTCGTATTGTGGAAGATTCAGGTTTTGAGGGGTCAAACTGTCCTGGCAAGCTTGTTGTACACCGCGCCAAGAATCACGCCTCCGATAAATCCGACCACAAAAGCATAACAAAAACCGATGATGCTTCCGAAGAAGGTGACTCTATAGCCCGGAAAAAAAACGGCCAATAGGCTCAAATGGGCTCCGACGTTCGGGCCGCCCTTCAGGACCAGAAAATTAGTGGCGAGAAACAGGCCAGTTCCCATAAAAATTCCAAGCACAATTCCAAGCAACTTGGCATTGAAAAGGACGACCGCTTTTTGAATCAAAACTTCTTCCGATTCCATAGGTGCTCCTACAAATGATCCAAGAAATCTGAATACTCATCCATTTCCGCAAGTGAACGAATCACAGTTAGCCAAATCCACACAGCGGCGTTGCGAACCAGAGCCATACTCCAGCCAAAAATAAAACCAACGCCCATTCCCCAGAGAAAACCGATAAACACGCCTTGCCAAGACACGGAATAACCCCAAAAAAACTGACCCAATAAACCCAAACCGAAAGGCGGATCGTATCTCTTTCCCACCAAAATCAAGGTGGCCATGGAAAGGAGACCACCCAGGACAGAACCGCAAGCTACTCCTAATGCGCGGCGATGTATGGGAGCAAAGGCCAATAAGAGAGGATTCGGGACAATTTGATTTTCCTGTGCTGGCATCCCGCTTCCACCCAAGTCTTACCTTGTCTCAGCCATGGCGGAATATATCACTCCCGCTTCCGGAATGAAGTCCCGGATGGCGGTTTGTGCCCGTTGTCCGAAGATGCGAACGGCAACCCAACGAAGTGAACCACCGCACACAGGAAGAAAGTTGCTCCGCTGTATAGGTAATAAAACCAATGAAATGCTACGGCCCGCGTGCCAAACGACCAGCCGCGCTTTTGAATTAAGAATCTATAGGTATTCAAATTCAAGACCACCAGCAAAATGACGAGTAAGGCCATGGCTGTGAAAAACGGGCGCAACGGAATTCGCAGAAGACCGCCAAAGGCCAAAGGTAGGATGAGGCACCCGATCGATAAAAGTCCAACCGCGAGGGAACTTACCCGCGAAGTATAAGTTAGATTGAGATCCCGAGGAAGGTGGTGCGTTTTCAAAATTAACCGCGACCATGGCACAGCCCGATAAAAAATATCGGCGCGCAACAGGCTTCGAAACGTCCATCGTTTTAGATGTTTAACCTGGATGCGCTTGTCGAGGAATATCCTTCGTCCGCTTTGGACTAATTGCAGTCCCAGCGCTACGTCTTCGATGGAAGGAAACGGGTACTGCGTTCCGTCGAACCCGCCGATTTCGTCAAAAACGGACTTCCGAATGGCGCCGCAGCCGGCCCAGAAAGTTACGGGCGACTCGCTCGAAATCTGGTGCACGTAATGGTGCATCAGGTTTTTATACTGCGCTATGAAAGTTGGCCACGCTGGTTTGTCATCGTAGGAACCGAAGACCGCCGAGACTCCGAGATCGCGCAAAAAGTCCTCGGCAAACAAACCTAACACCTCCCGGGGGACAACCACATCAGAGTCTATAAATGCCAGAATATCGCCTCGGGCGTGTTGCGAACCGAGATTTCGCGCCCCGCTCGGACCGATCGTTCGAGATGTTTGAAGATAGCGCACGCCATAACGTTCGGCGATTTGTGGAGTCATATCCGTTGAGCAGTCATCGACGACGATTACTTCGAAGGTCGGGTACTCGGAACTGGCCAACGCGTCCAGGCATCGCGCCAGATGCAAGCGGCCATTCCGAACGGGAACGATCACGGAAATATTGGGGGTCCCCTCACGACCTGGGCTTTGGGTAGTCATCGAAGATTACACAAGCGATTGCCGCGCCGCCGAATTCTTCGAAGCGGCGGCTCACCGTAGAGTTTGCTACCTCTCGTTCATTGATGTGTCTGCTGCAAGATGAACGCATCAATCACGAAGTCAGGACGGTCGAGGATGCGATGAGCTGTCCCTGGCCGACAACCCGGCTTCCCCTCTTTGGAAACGATTCGAAATCGATCCGGCTTTATTAGAAGATCCGCGCCTGTTCCAATTTGTCCTCTACCTTTACCTTTCCGCGCCCTTTGCACACTGCTATTTTATCATTTACACGGCCTGTCTCTTGTACTGAAACTCGGGTCGTACTGATACAATTAGGCTCATGACTGGACCTAGCTAAGGCCGTTAGAATCAACACGCGATGGTTGTATTTCATGCGAACGAATACCAACCCCGGAAGTGTTCGGAATCTAAAAAGCGGCTGGATGGGCTATTTTCGACAGTTGCCGAAATCTATTTTTGAGCACATAACGCGCAGACTCTCAGTGGGGAGTCGGGCCACGCGTTGGCGCGGTGGGTTGGGGGCTGGGCATCAGCAGAAATCGAACACTCTGAAGTTCGTCTCAGATCTCCTCGGTGCCAGCGGCGATACCACGACAAAATTGATTGGGACTCAAATTTCACCGCAATCGCAGCGGAAAAATAACCGTTGCGGAGAAACGCGAGCATGGCCGGGTACCAGTGCTTCCACCGGACGGCCATGAGCGATCCTGATATTAATCTTCCCGAAATGTCCGTGGTGCTGGTCACGCGCACTCCATTCCGCTCGATCCGTAAGATCATCCGGCACCTCTTGCGGCAAACTGTCAGCGACCGGCTCGAGCTTTTGATTGTCGTGCCATCGCGCGATGAGCTGGCGCTTGAGGACTCCGAGGTACAAGGATTTGGTGCTGTTCGAGTACTTGAGGTGGGACCAATTGTGTCCATGCCGCAAGCCAAGCTCGTGGCCGTGCGAAATGCCACGACCCCGGTGGTGGCTTTTGCTGAAGATCATTGTTACCCGGAACCTGACTGGGCCGAACACTTGATCAAGGAGCACCGCGAGCGATGTGCGGCGGTAGGTCCGTTGTTGAAGAATGCCAATCCCACTACCTTGAACAGTTGGGCGAGCTATCTGATGTCGCATGCTCACTGGAATGAACCCGTTAGCACCGGACTCACGGACTCGTTGCCCTGGCACAACACCTCCTACAAACGCGATCTCTTGCTGGAATACGGTGCCGAATTGCCGGCACTGCTCTCCGCGGAGGGATTTCTCCAGCAAAGTCTCTCCGCGCGCGGCTACGAGCTATATCTTTCCCCGAAGGCTACTGTCAGCCATGTAAATGTCTCGCTGGCTGCCTCCGTGATTGCTCACGCGTATATCGGAGGACGTCTGTTTGGTGCGAGGCGCGCACGCTACGAGAAGTGGTCGCTTTTCCGGCGGTTGCTCCATATCGGGGCGACGCCACTGATTCCTGTGGTGCGTTTGCACCGCACTTGCCAGGACATCCGCCGGATCGGCGAACAGAAACGGTTGCTTCCTCTTGTGCTCCCCGCGCTCTCCGTCGGGTTGATTTCCCACGCGCTCGGTGAACTTGTGGGCTATGCCTTTGGTATTGGGGACACGGAACAGCAATTCTCCACCTACGAGATGACCCGAATCGAGCACCTCACGGAACAGGACCGGCAAGTGGAACTCGCTGGATGAAACATCACTCCCCGCATCCTAGGCGAGAGGTACTGGTTGGCACTCTTCGCGTCTTCCTTGCGGACATGATGATCCTGCCTACCGGCCTGCTCACGACCGCGTATCTCACGCGTCGGCTCGGCCCCGAGGGTTACGGTTTATTTATTCTGGCCGCGACCGTGATAGCTTGGGTGGAATGGAGCGTGGCGGCGTTATTCAGCCGCACCACCGTCAAATTCGTCAGTGAAGCGCAGGACTGGCGACCCGTTGGCGCCGCGGTAGTCTGGCTCCACTTGTTGACTAGCGTAGCGGCGATGCTACTCCTGGCTCTTCTGGCTGGTTCTCTCGCCGCGCTTCTCCACGAACCACGCTTGGCTGGTTACCTTAGACTTTTCTCCCTGGACATTCCTCTGTTTTCCCTCGCACAAGCCCACCGCAACATCTTGGTCGGAATCGGCGGCTTTCGCGAGCGCGCTCTAGCCAGCGCCGGCCGTTGGGTCACCCGGTTGCTTGCCATTGTGATTCTTGTGCAATTGGGATTTTCCATCCCCGGAGCCATTGTGGGGAGCATCGCAGCGTCTTTCGTGGAACTGGTCATCGGACGGATATATATTCGCCCGTCTTTGTGGCGTCCTGCAGGCTTTTCGGTTCGGCCCTTATGGGGCTATGCCGTGCCGCTGCTCTTTGCGGCGGTGTCGTTGCGCATGTTCGATAAACTGGACCTGGTAACTTTGAAAGCGCTTGGCGCCTCGGCTGAGCAGGCCGGGAATTACGGAGCGGCGCAGAGCCTCTCGCTCATCCCAGGCATCTTGGCATTCTCATTCTCACCGCTCCTGCTTTCGACCGTCACGCGCCTGTTGCTCAACGGTGAAGCGGAGGCTGCGCGAAATCTAGGGCGCGATGCCATGCGCCTCGTCCTGGGGATTTTTCCTTTTGCTGCCTTCGTGGCCGGAGCAGCTCCGGAGATTGTGCGCCTCATTTTTGGTCAACGATTCCTGTCCGCAGCCACGCCCCTGGCGCTGCTGATTTTTGGAGCCGTCGCGTTGATGATGATCTCGGTTGCTTCGGCGATTCTGATCGGCGCCGGTAAACCGGGTTGGGCGGTAGCGCTCGCCGCATTGCTCGTCCCGCTGGCTCTCACCGGCTGCTTGTACTTGATCCCAGCCTTCGGCCTGAAAGGCGCTGCGCTGGCTACTACGCTTTCCGCAGCCGCCGGCGCCATCGCTTCGATGCTGGCGGTCAAGCGCCTGTGGGGACTGCTTCCTTCCGCCGCCACCCTGCTGCGAAGTTTCCTCTTGAGCACGCTGGCCTACATCCTGGCTGCATGGTGGCACACGCCTGGTATTCTGCTGCTGTTGAAACTGCCGGCGATTTCTCTGTTGATATGCCTCGGTTATTTTGTCTTGGGAGAATTCAGCGCAGCTGAGAAGGGTATGATTCGCTCGCTCCTCAGCTCGCCCGCGACCGCGAACGCGGGCACTGGAAACTGAGTGAAAGAACAGCTCCCATTTTTCTCCGTTATCATTCCGACCCATAACCGGAACGCGCAGGTTAAAACGTGTCTGCAGGCGCTAGCGGTGCAGGCATACCCTCGCGATCGATTCGAAGTGGTGGTTGTTGACGACGGTTCGGCCGAACCGCCGCGGGAAATCGTCGCGTTCTTCTCCGAGGCGCTCAATGTCACGCTACTCGTGGAGCCTCACGGCGGCCCCTCGGCTGCACGGAACGCCGGCGCAGCTCGAGCGCGCGGCGAATTCCTGGCTTTTACCGATGACGATTGCGCCCCAACTCCCGAGTGGCTCGAAAACATAGCGGCATGCCTGGTGAATTTTCCCACATGTCTGGTCGGTGGCCGGACCATCAACGCGCTAACCGAAAACATTTATTCCGCGGCCAGCCAGGCGTTGATTGATGTTATCTACGCCCATTTCAACCGCGACCCCGCTAACGCGCAATTCCTGGCCTCGAACAATATGGCGATGCCAGCTGCGCAATTCCACGCCGTGGACGGTTTTAACTCAAGCTTCCGCGTCGCCGAGGACCGCGACTTCTGCGATCGCTGGCTGCGCCACGGATACCGGATGACTTACGCCCCCGAAGTAGTCATCCATCATCGCCACTACCTCAATCCTCGCTCGCTTTGGCGGCAGCACTTTAACTATGGCCGTGGAGCATTTCTCTTCCATCAGAGCAGCGTGCGTCGCGGCACAAAGTTTCGGTTCGAACCGGCCTTTTATCTCTCTATCTTCCGCTTTCCCCTGACTGGCAATGCGGGCGCGCGCGGCCTGTTTGTACAAGCGCTGATGGCCGAAATTCAAATGGCGAACGCGGCGGGCTTCCTCTTTCAGGCGGTGAAAAGCCGCGGTGTGTAAAATTTGCCCCTACCGACTTACGACGAGATATCGCGGGACTGGAAGGACGAGGGTAACTGCTACACGCACGAGCAGAGGAGAGACAGCACACTTTGAGGCGCGCGATCCTGAGAGATTCGGATGCTTTCAGGCGCATTAGGGCAAATTCGCCAAAATGATGCCGGCAGACTTTCCCCTTGGCTCGGTTGAATCGACGGCATCGGCTCGGGCGCAATTAGAGCGTTCGCAGCGAGAACCGGCAAACCGAATTAGCGTCCGAATCATCCACGTTGGCCATAACGGAAAGAGCCCTTGCCTCCATCGGAGAGCATTTCATGGCAGGGTGGAGTCACGGGATTTACTGCACCCTATTTGGCGTCGGAAAATTTCCATCTGCTCTGTGTAGCCCATCAGTTTGTTGAAATGGATTTTTGGAGGTGCCACGAAGTCCCGGCACCGTGGCGGCGCTCCACCATGCCTTCTCGTGTCTCGCACTCCACGTGACCGGGTGCGCGCCTAATAGGCCGTAACTGATTGACGCAGGCCCATTGATTTCGCTGATTCCCAAAGACGCAGCGCGTTTTATCCTGTATGAACCAGCGCACAGAGGGGAACGTGCCGAACAGCTCGCTTGCCATTCATTCCGGACGTGAAGTGCGGCGCACCACGCGCGTCAATCAGGCCATTCGGCTCGCCGTGGCAGGAATCGATTCGTTCCGCGGGCCCTACAACGAC
>Ga0073928_10008805_pt1 | contig 12517 bp, 7 predicted proteins | sample PaiPotPPA55metaG_FD_76969 | JGI IMG/M metagenome (GOLD analysis project Ga0073928, IMG submission 76969) | Iron sulfur acid spring bacterial and archeal communities from Banff, Canada, to study Microbial Dark Matter (Phase II) - Paint Pots PPA... ...
CACAAACTCGCGCGATTCGCGCTGTGTCAGGGTTTCCGATCCGGTCGAACTCGCCTCAAGAATCGTCGCCCTGTTCGGAGCGACATCCAGGGTTGACGGACAACTCAGTAGTCTGTCCCGCTGGTCTCGCGGTCGACGGCGGCGGAAATCTCTTTGTTGCGGACGCGAGCTCGGGCCGCATTCTTCGGGTGGACGTGAAATCTTCGGAAGTTACGGTGGCTGCAACCGGCCTTCAGTCCCCCGGCGACATGAGTTTCGACACTAGCGGAAATCTCTACGTGGCTGAACAGGGCGCCGACAGGCTGCTGGAATTCCTCGCCATGGGACAGGCGGCCGGCAACCTGACGCTCACGCCTTCCACATTTGATTTCATGGATCAACCCACAGGCGGGGCAACACCAACTCAGGATTTCAAGCTCACAAGCACCGTCGCTGTAACTGCCTTAGCCGTTTCATTTACAGGTTCGAATCCTGGCGATTTTCAGGCGGTCAGCAATAACTGTGGGACCTCTCTCCCGGCGATGGGGATGTGCGACATCAACGTCGATTTCGCCCCTTCAGCAACAGGATCTCGCGCCGCAACGCTTACCGTCGCCGATTCCGGCACCGATTCTGCCACCGCAAGTCTATCGGGCACGGGCGACGACTATGAGATCACCTTGAACGGCAGCCCACAGGAACAATCCACATTCCAGGGTGGGACGGTCACGTTCAATTTCAACGTCACACCTGTCGGCGTATTCGGCGGCGTCGTTACAATTGTCTGTCCCGTAAGTTCACAACTGCCGGCACTCACCACTTGCACGCCAAATCCCTCGAGCGTCACAGTTACGCCCGGAACTCCCGCGCCATTTTCGGTAACGTTCGCAACGACCTTCAACGGTGTTATCGGCGGAACGGCGACGAGCGCTTTTTTGTCTCCCATTGTTACTGGCAACCGGACCAAGCCCCCTACAAGGCCGAGTTCGGCTCTCTGGGCGTTCCCGGCAATACTGTTAGTCCTCGGTGGAACGGTTGCCTTGCGCGCCTTTTCCGGCCGCCCCACGCTCGGCTGGCCGCGACGTCAAAACCTCCAATGGCTTCTAGCAGCACTCCTGGTCGCGTATGCGGCATTATTTCTGGGTGCCTGCCACCACAACACCATTCAGGCAGGCCTCAATACTCCCGTCGGTACGACGAGCTTAACCGTTCGAGGTACCGCACAGAACGCCGGCCGCGGAAATACAATCATTCTCGACGTTGTCGCCCACTGATTCCGAACAAATGCCAGGGGACGAAAGACACACCTCTTCTGCCCCTCACAGGTAGATAACGCGCCGATGGAGACCATAGGGGCGACGACGGCGGCCTTTAGTCTGCTCAGGCCGAACATACCGCTCGATGAGATTTTCAGTTGCCATCTGCGCAGCTGCTAGCAAATCCTGGGCAAGCGCGCGCGCGCCGCGCGAGCGTGCCGCGAGGGCCGCGGTAGCAAAGGCCAGCGGGTCCGTGGACGACCGAATCTGAATCGGATCGGTGCCCAACGTCAGCTCGGGCAATACCTTTTCGTAGCGAACTCGAACTGTGATTGCTTGAGTTGCGCCGATGAGGTTGATCTTGTCCTCGCGCCACTCCCAGAGCCGCAGATACGTGCACGGCTGCAGGTTGAGCATGCTGCCGCCACTCATGAACTTTTCCATGGGCACGAACACATCCGTCGTGTTCGGCGTCGCGCGTTCCCACAGCATATGCGGCATCAGGCAATCCGACGGAAGCTGAGGACTCGAAGCATCGCTGATCTCGGTGTTCGTGATACCCGTCGTGGTGTCGAGTTCGAGATCGATATCCTGCTGTTCGATCAGTATGCTGACGCCGTTTTCCGCCAGCTCCCGCTGTAGGCCGCGGTATGCGGAGTTCAGCAGAGGCATCAACAGCGTGTCCGTGAACACCGTACCCGCCGTGTCGTTCATCAGCGCGCGAGCCAGGTTGAGCGCGTCCTCGGCTTGTGAATATGCGGTTGTCGGTACGACAGGCATGAGGCCTCCCGTAATCAGCTATTGCGGCTTCCTGACCAGCACCTGAAGCCAAGTGGGCCACCGAGTCACGCTTCGCCCGAAACCGGTGGAATTTCCTTTTGCAGGAACGGCACTTTCGCGAGGGCCCAGTCCATCATGCTGTCACCCGAAAGGCCGAACATGGCCGCGGTTGCGTGACCGGGCTCCAGCGTCAAATCCACAGGGACGCCCAGCGAATTAGCTATGTGCGTGGCAATGTCGGGATGTGAGATCCAGTATGAGAACGCGGCGGCGTTCACGAAAGCCCGGACCATCAGATTCACGGCATTTGTCTTCAGCCACTCCGCTCGGGTTCTCGTTCCGGAAAGGCCGGACTTTACTGACAGGCTTGAACGCTTCAACACATGAAGTCCGTGCCCTACCCCGAACAATGCCCACAGGTGAGCGCTTTCAGGAATGTGCATGAGAGGTTTTCTCTGGCTAGGACGTGCGGCTTGGATTCGGAGCATCTATCGTTTCGAAGTTTCCAAACCGCCCGATCTTTCTAGTGGAAGATGACAGCCGGCAAACCATAGCTGCTGTACGTCACGCCGCTCGAGGGTAGTGTGATTGTGCCAGGCAGTGCACCGCTAGAGCTTGAGGTTGATGACACGGCACTGGAAAGTGCCAGGGGAGCAGTCCCGCTATAAGCAATCTTCGCCGTCGTCGCGCTTCCCGTGAACGCGAAGATATATTCTCCCGCGGCGACGGTCACCGTTCCCTGGCTGCAGCTCTTGTCCGCTGCCCCGCCTGCCGTCAGGTTCACTGCGGAGAAGGAACACAACACTGTGCCGCTGGTGTTGTACAAGCCCCAACTGTAGAAATCGCTTGTGCTCGAGTCCGTCGTCGAAACATCCACCGTGATGTGGGAAAACTGCAGGCTAGGCAAATAAACCGTCGAAACGTCAATCGCATTGGTGCTGCTGGGTGCTTGTCCGGCAGAGACGAACCCCATCGCGTAAAAGGTGGCTGAGGATGCGGCGCACAGAGCGCCCGCGTCAGTCACGGAAACCGTGCCGCTGGAAACGGAGAATTGAGCGCAGTCATTGTTCGCTGGCGTGGAGCCGGTTTGTACAATCACCGGACCAGACACGTTGGGCAGGGTGTACGTCCGGCTCGCGGTGTTGCTGTGCGTGAATGTTCCACCGAAGCCGGTATTCGCCTGGAGCGAAACGTTACCTAGGAAGTTGTAGCTCGCATATCCGTTTACCGTTCCCCCGCTGCCGCTATCAGGCAGCGCTGCCGGTCGGAAATCAGGAGACACCGGCCCCTGGCTGATGACCACGTCATCAAAGTAGACATAATTGTTGGCCCCTGCCGTGTTCTCGAGGAGGAAGACGCGCATCGAATGTGCGACTGTGCTCGAGCTGCCGTAAGCGTTCGGCAAACGGAACGTGATGCCGTAATCTCGTGAAGCGGTCCACATGTTGGCGGTCGCCACCTGCCAATCTGCCCCGGTCACGTTGCAGTTGCATGTGATCCCGTTGTTGTAGGTCAACGACGCGTTTGTTGATTGCCAATTCGAACCCGTACCGGCCAGTGTGGAAACACCCGCGTAGTTTGCCGGCGTCAAAACCCGCGCATTCGTAGCGATGTTCGTAATCTTGTTCGCTTCCGTGCAGTTTGGGTCAGAGTAGAACCGGAAGCCGGGCCGGAAATTGTTTGAGGTCGAAGCCGACGCCACGCGGAACATGAGTGTGTATTCGAAAGTTGCGTCCACCTGGATGCAGGCCGAATTTAAGCCGAGACCCGCGGTTGCCCCGTCGCCTACGCGAACGTTGTATGTGCCCTGCGTGTATGAGTCGGTTGCGGGGTTCGCACCTGCGCTCGTCTCCTGCGCGTAAATGCCGCTGCCCGCCTGGTTGATACTCGTACCGCTCACGCCGCCCCAGTAGTAAAGGGTGGTTGAGTTCTGCCAGCCCTCAAATCCGGCGTTTCCCAGCAGATTCGGACCTCCTAGATCATTCATTCCGTAGTGCATCGAAGGCTGCCAATTGTGGCCGTTGTTATCGATAGCGAGCATCGCGGCCGCGGGCTCGTTCGGCTTGACTACGGTGTTCGACGAGAGCGAGATATAGGGGTCAAGCAGGTGGAGGCCGACGGCAGAACCATCCGCCGGAAATTCAAAGCAGTTGTAGACCTTCTCACAGCGGTTGTTCGGGCCGATCACGACGCTCTGCGCACCAACGATATTGAAGCAAACCTGGCCAAACGAGGTCGTTGACGATTCGCAGTCGTTGCCATAGAACTCGTCGTTGTTCGGGTAATTGCCGTTCGTGTCTTTGGCGAGGACGAAGCCCTGCGTCCCGGTATTCGAAGCCGGCAGATAGCATGAGTTCTGCTCAAACACAACTGAGTTGAATACGCCCGCGAGATAGAGACAAGTATCATTCTGCGACTCAGGATCAAACTCGTTGTGCTTGATCAGCGAGTTTGTCGAGTCCTGGTTTCCAGTCGACGTGTTGCCGTAAATCCCGTAGGACGTTCCGCCGGTGCCCAGAACGAACCGGTTGTTTTCAATATCGGCGTGGCCCACACTGGTCAGGTTCAGTACGGTTGAGCTCGACCCGTTCGCCAGCAAATACATTCCTTGAATGTGGATCCAGTCCACATTGCGCGTCGCAGCGTTCGGGTTGTCGATGGTCGTGCACCCGGCAATACCGCACGCGATATACCCCGCCGCGTCTGGCCGCGGCACAGTTCCTGGCCCAGTTTCCTGGTAACCAATCAAGGAGGCACCGTCGCCCATTAGTTCAATCGCGTCCTTCGTGGTGCTGTCATTGATCGTAAGCTGGGCCTGCCCCCACAACAGAACAACGCCACTCGGGATGGATATATGCGACGACGCAGTAAGCGTTCCTGTCAGTCCCCTTGCATCGCAAACTCCGGAAGTCGTCGAGGCTGCCGTGAGACACGCGTTGATCTTGGCCGCCGCATCGGATCCCGAAAACCGTTCAGCTTTCTGCACGCTGTTGAGCGAATTCACCGCTGCGCTGCCGTTCACGTCCAGATTAAACTGAGGATTTGTCGTGTTCACGCCGAGAGACGTAGGAGTGAATCGATGAACCGACTGCATTGCATTGACGGGAGCAACGACACTGCAGCATCCGAAGCCCGTTCCGGTATCCGTAAAGCTTGTAGTGGATGCGCCTGAAACAAATACGTACGGGTATTGCCCCTGCGAATTGTAGCTCGTCGATTGAGTCGTGCGAATTACGCAATAACCAGCGCTGGTCCCCGCTCCGGAGGAGGCGGGAGTCCAGGTGAGACTTACCGCCGTGTTCGAGCCGCTCAGTGCCACACCGTTGGAAATGATCGACGGCGCGGACATGCCAGTGGAGCAACTGGAGTTTGTATCACTGCGGATGAAGTAGTAGTAGGTGCCGGCAGCCAAAGAACCGCCTGTCGTCGCCGCACCAGTGACACCGGTAGGCGGCAGACTACCGGCGAAGCCGACGTCAATCATGCCTTTCGTACTTTGATACAGTTGCGCGTTGTAACCGTAGCTAGCTCCGTCGCCAAACAACACACCCTGGGCCGGATCGAGCCCGAGCGATGCAAATGGGTTTCCGGCCGCCGTGGCCCGGAACGCAGTGCCGTCTTCACCGCTGCTTGCCGACACGTCGGTCCGCAACCGGTCAGCGTTGGACGTGCTCACCACATATTCGAGCCCGGAATTATTCTGCTGGATGCAGTCGCCGGCGGGATTCCCGCTCGCGTCCAACACTCGGACCGTTCCTCCGAACGCGTCGCAGTTTTGCATCACACCGGCTTGTATCTCAACGGCGTAAGCCCCATTTCCACCGTTGAAGTTCTTGATATGTAGTCCGGTCAGAAGGGAGCCACTCGAATTGAAATTTATCAAGGGCTGATTCGAGGCGCCATCCGATACCTCAAAGTTCTGAAAGTCTAGCTCGTGCATCGCCGGCATGGCCGTAGCCCCGCCGTTGCCAGAGTCGTTCGTGACGCGAAAAATCGCGCCAGATGCATCCTCGACCAGTATGTTCCAAAAGTGAAAATTCCCGGGACCCGAACAGCAAGTGTTCACCCGCTGGCTGTAATGCACCCCATTGCCTATCCAAAAATTTCCGCCCGCCCCGTTAAAGAATATCAATCCCGCAGGCTGAACTTCCGTGCCCCCTGTGTCCGCTCCGATAATTAGCACGTCGTCGTGGTTTCCGTCGGGAGCCTGAATGCAGCCTCCATTCCAACTGAGTTGAATTACCTGGGACAGCTTCAGCGGGACATTGTCAGGCATTGAGGTTGCGTTGTTCACGAGGCATACATTGTCGAATGCCGTCCCATTGCTTGCGCCGCTCACGTACACAGCTTGGTTGTACCCGTGAATCTCTATGTTCTTGAAGGTGACACCGTTTATGGTATTTGGGTTAAAGACGGCTCCCGCGTTAGGGCTCGCTCCAGGGCTCGCAACCATCCGGCTCATGGGTGCGGTGCCGAATTGGGCGTCATAGTCCCCGCCCGACCCCTCAATCGTTAGTCCGCTGCAAAGGCCAGTGAACACCGGATTGGTCGAAGGAGTTTGCGGTTGGGAGATGACATAGCTTCCGGGCGGAAAGAAGAGCGTCGACTTGTGGTTGAGGTCCTCGGCGCACACTGCATTGATCGCTGACTGGATCGCCGCTGTGTCGTCAGTCGCGCTATCGCCTTTCGCGCCGTACGCTGTAACATCGGTCCGCGGACGGGGACCTGCGACGGTTTCGCTGCCGGAGACGCTCAATGAAGTGGGAGAAAAGGATCCCGGATTGAAATTGCCGGTTGTCAGGGTGCCGCTGATCGTCGCGTTGCCCGCAACACTTAGATTCCCGCCGAGCGTTAGCCCAAAAGCCGAAATGTTGTTGCCAGACACGGACGAAGAGACGTCCGGCGCCAGAATCACATCGGGATACATCCGGGTTCCTGTGATTCCCTGTCCAGAAATTTGCAATGAGTACCGTCCGGCCGGCGCATAAAAGTGGTAGTTCCCGATGCCATCGCTTTGGAACGGGTTCGCCGCCGTTACTGTCAGTGTGGCGTCAGTGTAGATCGTCGCGAGCGGACCGCACGGAGTCCCGGTGGCTCCCGCTTGGCAGACCCGAACCGTCGCGCCCGCCACGGGATGTCCCGAAGAAGTCAAAACGATGTCGTCTTTCCGCGAGCCCTGCCCGCGAGCTTGTCCGTGTACCAGCCCTTGTGCCGCCACGAGCATCGACAGAGCGAGAACCTGCAAGCAGGCTCGCTGGCGAATACGAGTCATCTTCTGTTCCCCTTTCGACTGATAGCTCGGCCTGCCCGGCAGATGCGACGCAGGATTACTAAACCGTTGGGACAGACGTCGTCCATCCTTCTTTTTGAGCGGTTTCTCTCTCTTCGCCACGCGTATCAGTGAGCGTTTTGTCTCCGTCGTGTGCAGCTGCCGGCGAATCGGAGTGCCCACGAATTCCGGCGCCGGAGCGTCCACCGTCAGCCCTGGAGGCACCGAGTCCATGTTTGGAAGCTTTTTCCTCGTCGAGAATTGCCCCGCAATGCTTGCAAACCGCAACTCCCGGCTTCACCTTCTCTCCGCAGGCTGGACACTCTACCATCCGAATAGGCACGTACGCCCATTCGCGTTCGATGCCCAGCGCAATCGCAGCTCGGCGATGGAGGTCGGAAATTTCGCGGAACGAATGCCCTCGAGCCCACATTGTGTCTCCATCGGTGACCAAGCGCTGATAAAAGGCATCGCGACGAACTGCCGCGGACGCCAGCTCCTCTGCCGTCGGTCTGGCGCCTTCGCAAACAAAAACCCCGTGGTCCTGCAAATCCTGCAGCAGGTCGTCCGCGATCTCCCGCGCCGAGATGATGAACGGGAATCGCCGGTTGTCGCCGAGGTCGAGCGCATCGCCTCGCGACGTAATCAATAGCAAAGCGAACGCCTCGCCTTTTGGACACGAGGGTATGTGATACACCCCATGCGTTCGTGAGACATACCAGTCCTGATCAGAAATTGAAGCCACTGAAACTGTCGCAGCCGCGTCGCCTTGCGCGCGAGCTTCCGGCAGCACATCCCGCCTGTTTCCGCGGTCCATCATAGCCATATTCAAAGTAATTTCCTTTCGAATGATCACACTTACTGCAATCCATCATCGAGCAGGTCAGACGTCGATCGGTCCGATTCGCGTTCCCGTAGGCACTCACGTTTCATCAAGGCCGCGCGCGCGGCGGTTCGAGGTTGCCGTCGCGCCCATTCGATCGCCCGGGCAACCCAATCGCACGCTTCCGCGGTTAGCGGAAGGAACTCGCCCGCTGCTGTTTCGAGCGTGAAGCAGTGTTCATACTCTCCACGAGAGGGATACGGCCCAAGCGCCGGGAACCGGATTCCGTCTTCGACCTCTAGCGTCCTGCGATACCAATCATCGGGCCTGCCGTAAACCTCCGGCGCAACCCAACGCTCGACGTGCCAACGGTCGATTGGCAAGTACTTGGGGACCTCTCGTAATTCAACTCTTTCACGAACAATGTTCCCGTGAGGGTCGCGATCCGTCCACCGTCCGCCGATCAGCGTCAGACGTGCTCCTCCCCAAACGACGCGAAAGTTAGGCTCACCGAAGCGATTGAGCCCTCCCGCGACGGCAAGCCGCCCCCGAACTTCCCGGGGCGCTTCATGCGTTTCTCGAGTGACCCGGATCAAGCGAGTACGGCACTAAAAACCGCGAGGCAGACGCGCCAGTTCCCTTCCCAGCACATCCCTCGCAACCAGTTCTTGTCTAAATTTGACGCCGCGGGACAATCGTACAAGACCACTTCTTGGGGAGGATGTCCAAAATGCTTACGGAAGCTCAGAATCATCGTTTCAGCTCGTTCTCACTGTCTGGATTGCGAATCATCGCGGCGGCCGTTCTCGCATTTCTTGTATTTGCGGGCACAGCCGGCGCGCAAGATGTTGGATACGTGCGAGTTGTGGGGCCGAAGGGACAGGTGCAAGGAGCCTCCACGAATCCGATGTTCAAGGATTGGATTGCGGTCCGCGCTGTTGTAAGCGCCCCGTCTCCCAAGGATTCCTCGGCTGACAGGGAGTCTTCGGCTCCCTCTGTTTCAGAATTGACGGCCTCCCCGACGACGTCTGCTGCGTCTGGCCGCAGTGGAAAATCGACTGGATCTGCAGCTCAGTCTTCGGGCATGGCCTCAGGAAAGTCCGCGTCAGGCGAAGCAGCCACTCCCCCCAGAGACACGGCCACGGGGCAGACCTCGGGCAAGCGCATGCACAAGCCCTTCGTCATAACGAAGGAGATTGATGCCTCTTCTCCGAGCCTTCGGGATCTCGCCACTTCGGGCGAACATCTTGCAGAAGTGGATGTCGTGTTCCTCACAAACGGCCAACCGTCCGGCAAGTGTAAACTTTCTGACGCGATGATCACCTCGATCGATGCGGGTAGTGCCGGCGGCAACGAAAGGCCAACGGAAACCGTAACGTTCACCTACACCAAGATCGAATGGACAAAATAACAGAACCCTACCGGCCAATCTCTTGGTAGGAAGGTGGGGCGGCTCTTCAGCCGCCCCGTTTGTTTTGGGCTGGTGACCCGTCGGGCGGAATTAGTAACCGCTCGGAATCGCCAGGTTGCTGATGTAGGCTCCAGAGCGCGGTGAGTCGTTCCACACCTGGAAACCAGTGATGAAGTAGAAGATATAAGCCGAAGCCAGACCGCCGCTGGCCCCGTAAATTGGAAACACGGTTTGCCCGCCGACATCGTAAAAATCGATGTCCTGCATGACGGCGCGTCCCCAGTGCGAAAGATCCAGGAAATCGACGCGCGTTGAGTTTGCGTTGATGCTCGACTTGATCGGAACGCCGGCCATGGACTTGTCGCCGGTAAACAACAGATCGAGATCGCTCGCTCGTCCGCCCGCCCCTTCCTTTATGATCTGCGAAATCGTGACGCCCAACTGTTCCCACTGGTGCTCCTGCTCAAGCGAGGTGTAGGCAATGAGCTTGCTCACTTGATTGGAGCCCAACGACTTGCGTACCTTGTTGATCGCCAATCGCACGGCTCCCGGTGTCAGGGCTGAGTTGTTTCCGTTCACCGCGGGAGTGGCAAGTTCCACGGGGTATGTCGCGCGATTGAGATTGAGCCATGTACCGGTAATCGCATTCGTTTGGTGGTAAAGGACTCCGAACAACGAAGTTGGCTGCGCCCCAGTCAGCCCATCGTGAACAATTACGTCGTTCGCGCTGGTACCGGTGGGTAGGCTGTCTACTTGGACGAGTGAATTGAACGGATCCACGAGCAGGACGTTGGCCGACCCGCGGTTGGTGGTCAGCGTTGGATCGTATACTTGTACCGTCTGGTTGTAATAGAAAAGCTGCGCACCCGGCGGTTTTGCCATCGTGAATTGCGCCGCCACGCCCGCGGGTAAGCCTGTGGTCGTAATGGAGCCGATTGTTCCCAGCACGCCGTTCCCGTTCGTCTGCATCACCTTGTCAAGGAACGAGCGGAACTGCGCCATCGCGTTCTTCACTTCGCGCTTGGCGGCGTTCTCGATCGCCTTTTCTGGCGCGTTGCTGGCGTACTCGACGAGCTTGGTGATTTCTACAGCGTGGCGGAAGAAAACAGGTGTGACCTGCGCCACGTCATAGACCGTCCCCGACCCGCGTCCCAAATCGCCGCCATCCATGTTTGCGAGTCCTGCTTTACCTCCCGGTCTGATCTGAAGCGGAAGTCTCATGTTCCGCGAGCTGACGCGTTCCACGTCGCCGCGCTGCTGAATCATCGTCAGCAGAATATCGTCACGCTCATAGAGAAGCGGGAGTTTATCCCTCACCTTCTCCAGTTGTAGCGCAACGGATTGCGCGTTCTGCATCTGTGCCATGTGTGTTAATTCTCCCTTGGGATTGAAGAGCTATTTGAAATCAAACAGAAGCCTCTCAGCCGCGCTCGACGAGCGCGACATCTTCGGGGTGTCCTCCTCGGACGGTGTGAATGGAAAGCGATGACGCTGGTGGTTCGAGTGTCGCGAACCGCAGTTCAGGCAGGCGATCGACACAGACGGAGCATGCGCAGGTAGCCGCGCCTTCTTTGGGTTGGGTTGTTTTGCGATTAGAGATTCAGGATGTCCGAGTCGGACATCCTCCCGTAGTCGATGTCACGTGGAGTCGTGGGCCGCAGAGCGTCGCCGCCCGTCCGCCCCGAGCCAGCAATGTCCACTCGGCGCTCAGCCGTTCGTTGTCGGGCACGGCGGTCTTGATTTGCTGCGACGATCGTCGACGTCCACTCGTTCAGCACACGTTTGGAAACACCCGGCAGAGCCTGGCGCGCGCGTCCAGCGACCAACGAGACAAGCGCCCGCTGATGCTCTGCGTCAAGACTCCCGGAACGAAACGCCTCGCGTACTTGCTGCGCGAGTTGCCTGTTTGAACGCAGCGTAGTATCGAGCTCACGGTATATTTCTCCAACGACCCGGTTACGCGCACTCTTTGAAATTTCCTCGGGCAAGAGCCTCTCGACCTGGTTTTCAATCGCTCCAAGCACTTCCTCTACGGCCGCGGCATTTGCCGCATGAAAAAAGTCCGCCTGCGCCGGAGAGAGGTTGCGACCGTCCGATGAGGGAGCTAACGCTGTTCTAGGTCCGTCCGAGTTTGTTTGCGATTGCTGCGCTGAATTGGAAGACTCCGTGGCGGCCGGTACCTGAGCAATCGGGGAGTGTCCACTCGAAACACCTGCGCCAGACCCGCCCTCAGTCCGTGCTCCTGAAGCTAACTGCGCCATCGCTTGAGCCAACGAACTGAAGGCCGAAGGATCGAGTGCCGCGACCGCGCGCGCAAGTTCATTGTGGTCCTCAGGACGCCGGGAGAAGAAGAGGGCGTCCATTCGATCGAGGTCAACCAGGCGTGCCCTGGCGGTGCGCGCTTCCTGGGGCGTCGAAAACGTTTCGTGATACGCGGTGGCCTCATCCCAGGCACGGCGGAGGTCAGGATTTGCGTCTAATACTGCGTTCAGTTCCCGCTCTCGACTCGAGTCAAGTGCTTGCGTTTGGTTGGCCTGTGGTTTTTTCGATTGATCCGCGCTCGGATCCTCCACATCCCAATTGAACTCCAACTGCTTCTTGCTGGCGGCCCTGGTTTCTGGTGTTTCGCGGAGCCCAAGAATTTCGTCGTCCGTGGCGTTGCGCGCCGCAGCGGCCCGATCAATCGTGCTCGACGATGTTTCGCTCGCGCGCCGGGCGGATAAAGCGTTTGTTGATGATGCCGCTTCACGCGGTGTGACGCTTGCCGTTGCCATGCACGTTCCTCCGACGAATTGCTTGGAATGAAGTCTGCTTCGGCGTTCTGCGAGCGCCGCGTTAAGTGGTCTTCCTGTATTTCGTTACGGCTCGAACTGGCTGGCGCAACACAAGAGTTTCTCAAATTGAAACCAACGTACTATTCCCCGTTTGTTCTCCTGTCTGTAAATCTATCAAAAGAGCGGGGAGTCACCGTCGGCCGATCCGGGGGTAGCAAACGCCCG
>Ga0073928_10008806_pt1 | contig 12516 bp, 9 predicted proteins | sample PaiPotPPA55metaG_FD_76969 | JGI IMG/M metagenome (GOLD analysis project Ga0073928, IMG submission 76969) | Iron sulfur acid spring bacterial and archeal communities from Banff, Canada, to study Microbial Dark Matter (Phase II) - Paint Pots PPA... ...
GACGATTATCCGAAAATCGAGCAGGCCGGCGTGGTCCTCTCGTACGCGGCCCACCCGCAGGCCGCGGAACTGTTCCGGCAATTCATCACCAGCGCCGACGGACGGGCCATTCTCGACCGCTACGGCCTGGAGGCGCCAGCGCAACCCCAGACGTCACCCTGACGCGCCTCAACGCCGTGTTTGACCGGAGAGGGAGCGCCGTCTACATTCGCATAAGCGTATGCGACTGAAGACTGCCCAGCCGCCTGCCGACCTGGTCTTCCGGGCGTTCTCAGACCGGACCCGGCTGCGCATCCTTCACCTGTTGCGCGGCGGGGAGACGTGCGTTTGCGATCTGGTCTCCGTTCTCGACGTCCCGCAACCCAAGGTGTCGCGGCACCTCGCATATCTCCGCCGCGCCCGGCTGGTGAAGGCGCGCAAGCAAGGGCTGTGGAGCTGCTGCACCCTTGCCCCGGCCCGGAGCGCCTTCCATCGAAAGTTGCTGGAGTGTCTGGCCGTCTCCTTTCAGGAGGTACCGGAGCTTGCGGCCGATGCGAAGCGACTGAGGCGGCGCCCGTCGGGCTGCCGCTGACGCTTTTGCATGAGGCAGACGCAGGCACCTGCAATCGCTCTGGGTCTATCTCGCCGCTCCCATTTTGGGAGCAGCGGCCGCCGTCCCTTGCTGGCGCATCACCCGCGGCCGGACAGACGCGCGCATAGGTGATCAACGTCAGATGCTGATCGCTATACCTTAAGCAGGTCGCGTGCCTCGGCGTAGCCGGGGGCGGGGCGGCCGTATTCGCTGGCGGTGACGCGGGCCAGCGCCGTCAACTGCCGCCAACGGAACGCCGGCCGCGTCGAGGCGAACTCCTCGCTGACGGTGCGGTAGAACTTCTCGGCGTGCAGCGAGCCGTCTTCGCTGACGGCAAATTTGAGGAGCAGGTCAAAGACGGGCCGGGCCGGGTGGCCCAGCTCGCCGTAGCGGTGGACGATGGCACATGCATGGGCCTGCATGTTACCGCGGATGGCCGCCTCGGCGTCCTGGACCAGCGCCGCCGGGTCGGTCTGCTTGATCTGCCGGACGTGCTCCGGCAGCGGCAGCGGCTGCCAGTGCAGAAAGTCCCCGCCGCGGTTTACCCGGTCCAGCGCGGCCTGGTAGGCGCCCAGGATAAGGCAGGCGAACGAATTGCGGGCGTTGCTGGCGCGGGCCAGGTTGCGCCACGCGTTGGCCGAGTCGCAGGCGTGGACGCCGATCGAATCCCCGTGGACGCTGCCGATCGGCTTGCCGGTCACCTCGTCGGCGGGCGTGCGGCCGATGTCGCGCAGGATCAACTGGTTGGCCGCCAGGCAAATGGCCTGGCCCAGGGAGTCGGGGGCGATCCCGTCGGCCAGCGCCGCCGCGACCAGCTCCGCGGCCTGAGTCGGCGTGCTTTGGAAGATGTTGCGGGACATCTCGTCGATCCACTTGTCATCCGCCGGGCGGTCTCCTGGCGTGCGACCGAGCAGATGATACTGATCGAGCAGCTTCGGCAGCAGCTCGCGTGCCTGCTCGCGCCGCTCGCTGGGGCCCCAGCTCTCGGCCTTCAGGCAATAGCGGACCGACTGCCGCAGCAGCGTGTGCGCGTGCTCCATTCCAATCAGCCCGAGCATGTCCCAGGAGCGGTACGGCAAGACGGTGCGATGCACTTCGGTATCGTCTTGCACGGCAAAGATCGCGTCGTTGAGGGCCTCGTCCGGCGAGACGCCCGCCAGCGACGCGAACGTTTCCTCCGCGCGCTTCACGTCGCGATGACGGATGGCATCCCGCAGCGCCTCCGGGCCTAGACGCCCGGCCGGGGCGGGGGTTACCTGCGCCAGGACTTCGCTCTCGCGGCCGCCGTGCTCGTGGATGCGATTGGTGTTGCGATAGAGCACCTTCAGGACGGGCAATGGCCCCAGGCCCGCGGGCAATTCGCCGGCCATGTGCAGGGCGGGGGCGAGGGCCATCATGGTATGGAAACCAACGTAATCTTCGCCGCCGAACGTGCGGGCGTTGGCCAGCGCCGCCGCGGCGACCAGCCGACGGAGTTCGATCCCTGACTTGAGTTGCCCCACGAGCGTGGGCAAGAGGCGCTCGATCGGCGTCTCCTGCATGAGACGAACCAGCCCTTCCAGCGGTCCGAACTCGAGCGGCCGCGGGGCCTCGTCCGCCCGTGCAGGGGCCAGCCCCAGCTCGGCGGCCAGACTGAAGCCCACGCTGCTCGCGATCATCCCCCGCCCCACTTCCGCCAAGAATTCCCGACGGGTCTGTTGTCTCATGGCGATGGCCTTTGCAGTATTGAGATGGTCCCCCTCCGCCGCTTCGTGATCGTCCCGCGCGGACTCCCCGCAAGTCAAGCACAAAACCGCATCGCCAGAAGCGGGGCGCGCCCGCGGCACGGCCGCCGGAATCTCATTCGTATCATGCTGTACCATATAGTTGCGCGCTAACTCTTCCACCCGCGTGGCCTTACGGATTGGCTCCCTCTGACAAAGCGTGAGACGCCGCGCGATTCGTCTCTCCGGGCGTCTCGGGCCGCTTTTCCCGAAGACGCCCGGATAACCCGAGCCCGTTGCAGGCGACGTTCGTCGGCAAAAGCGACGGCGGGGCGCTTTGGGGCGCTTTTCAACTCATCCCGCGGGCCATTTTCTGTCGTAAACATATCATCCACAAATACTTGCGCTGTAGAGCGCGGGGTGTTTTTCGCGGGGCGCGCCCCATTTATCTAATATTTGCTAGGACTGAGCGGGTGACATAATCGGCGCCGACCTGCTCTGTCTCGGCCCTCGACTCTGGGGGCGGTGTGCTCACGGTGACGCCCCTTCGCGTTCATTCGCGCCAATTCGCGGACCGAATTTTCTCGGTCCGGCCGAAGAATTCATCCGCCAATGAACGCTAATGAACGCCAATGAACGCGAAGAGCAAAACGCGCCGAGCACGATAGAGGCGCGAGACAGAGCGGCACTGACCCGGAGAAACGCAGGACTCACCGCGGGGGCCACGGGGGATCGCGGAGAAAAAAGCCGGACAGCGTGTATGCGAGCGGCTCCTCCTTTCCATGGAGCGTATCCTAACATATACTTAACGACGCTGCAAGCGAAATGTTCTGCCCGCGGCGATTTTTTTTCGAAGGAAGGAGACAACGGTGCGCAGGAGCGGTCTCGCGGTTTACCGCCGCCCGCGAAGACTCGGCATTGTCGCCAGTGGCAAGAGCGGCAAGTGAGAAGTAGGCTGGGGCAAGCTGCGATGGCCGGCTCCGCGTCGGCTGGGAGGTATACTCCGTTCCACGAGTTGACGGGCTGCCGGGGCCGTGGTGGCGAATCCGCCGAGGCGGGTTCGAGGGTTTCTTGGGATTCCCGGCGCCGGCGAACTTTCGCGCCAGGGGTTGTCGGACCTCTTCAGCTCTGGCATAACTCTGCGCGGTCAAGCAAATGTCAGGAGAATCGTGAAGCTGATCGACGAGATCGATTCCCAGAAACTGCGAGGGGGGTTCTACACTCCCGATGCGGTGGTCGACGCGTGCCTCGAACGTGTGAGCCTCCTGCTCAATGGCAATCCCGAGGTCCGGGTATTAGAGCCGTCAGCCGGTGATGGTGCGTTTGTACGGGGTCTTGCGCGAACGAGAGGCCTAGCTCGACGTAGCCACATGACTTGTATTGAGTCGCTGGATGAAGAGGCGCAGGCCTGTCGTGCGGAACTTGAGCGGACGCGCGTAGCCGGCGAAGTAATCACTGACAGCTTCTTCCATTGGTTGCGCGGCGAACGCGGCCCATTCAACGTGATTGTCGGGAATCCCCCGTTCATCAGGTACCAATTCGTTCCTAATGACGATCGCGGACTGGCCGAGTGGCTGCTCGCCGCACGCGGGCACGACCTCCACGGCGTGTCCAACTATTGGATTCCTTTCGTCCTGCTCAGTCTGGATCTCCTTCGACCCGGTGGAGTTTTCTCACTCGTACTGCCGAGCGAGTTGCTGGCGACAGTTTCAGGCGGACAGGTCAGGGCCGAGTTGATTCGGCGGTTTGACTCATTGCGCGTAGACTTGTACCCGCGCAGCACGTTTCCCACAATCCTTCAGGACGTGCTGATCCTCAGCGGCGTCCGCGATGAAACCACTGCCAACGCTCGCACGGTGACATTTGCGGAGCATGCGCAGGGCAGTCAGCGGGAATGGCAGCACAAGGTCGTTGCTTCCAGCGATTCGTGGACCAGGTACTTGCTCACTGCCAATGAATGGGAGGCATTTCAAGCGGCGCGCCGGTTGCCCGAATTTCAACAGCTTCGGCAAGTGGCGACGTTGTCGGTTGCCATCGTGACCGGGGCAAACGACTACTTCACCGTTGATGACCGCACATTGACGAAGTATCGGCTAATGGAATGGGCGCGTCCTTTGTTAGCGCGGACGGCGGATAGCCCTGGAATCATCTTCACCGGGCGCGATTTGGCGGCCGCGCGTGAGGGGGGAAAAAAGTGCTGGCTGCTTGATTTTTCGGCGGGAAGGCCCGAGCCCGCGAGTTGTCAGCCGGCAGCCAGCTACCTGCAGAAAGGGGAGAGAGCGAGTCTGCACAAACGCTACAAGTGCAGAATCAGAAGTCCGTGGTATCGCGTACCGCACGTTCAGCAGGGCGCAATTATGATGGCAAAGCGCTCGCACCAGCACCACCGGCTCATCCTGAACGAGGCAGGCGTCTTTACCACGGATACGATTTATCGCGGGGATATGGCATCAGCGTATCAGTATCGCGAACGGGATCTTGTGGCCGCCTTTCACAATTCGGTGACGATGCTGTCCGCAGAGGTAGAAGGGCGTACGTACGGGGGCGGGGTATTGGAACTTGTGCCTTCCGAGATTGGCCGGCTGACCGTCCCGATGATTGACACTCGGAACTCCATCTGGAAGGTTGACGGCATCAGCCGTCATACGGGTGGCCAACGTGACCCTGATGATCGCGTAATCGAAGCGACCGACGCCCTATTATGCGAACGGATTCCGGGCTTTCGCGAGCTCCAGCAAATTGTCCGAGATGCTCGAATACGGCTTCGTGATAGACGTTTCTTCGGATAAGGGGGTTCAAGGTGCCCAGGCTGGGTGACTTCGCTGTATCGTTAAGGCAAAGCGCCCGTTGACGTCCCTGGTGATCACAACCCAGCTGCCCACGTGGTTTACCCTCTGTAGCTCCCTACCCAGGTCGCGTCCCCAAGAGAGGACTGTTGGCACGTTTCCCTGCCCCGCCACTCGATGCGGCGCGTGGTCCACAGTCAATACCCGCGGTCCCCAAGATCGGCCGCGCACTTTTGTCTCGAAGGTAATGGTGGCGACCTCGTATCCCTGCCCGTGGACAATTTCGGAAACCCATGTCGCGGGACCGAATAGCCCATTGCGGAACCATGTCCGGTGGTCGATCGGGAAGCGCGACTCAGTCAGGCGGAGTTTACCAGTCGGATTGGTGCCAGGACGAACTTGCTGAGCGTCAGAACTCCGCAGTTCCTTACACCATTGGGCCGCGATAACAGTTCCCGCACCCGCCGGAACCGCGACGGTGGGAACGTGCGCGGGTGCCGCCACGGGTGCAATCCGTGCCGGCGGCGGTGCGATTACCGCAGGAAGCGCCGGACGCGCAAAGCGGCCATGGGCCGTCCAAGCACGAACGCGGCGACCTAGGGCCGTCCTCCGCCGGCCGTGCGCTCGCGGCCGCGACATTGGTGGCTTTAACGGTTGTGGGAGATTGATGATTCCTGCGTCCACTAACCCCTGAACGTCAGCGTCGGTCTCGACGTGGAAGACGCCATCCGCGCTCAGGCCGTGCCAGCGGTCAATTGCCCCTGCGATCTCGCCGAAGGTGCCAGGAGCATCGCCCTCACGTGAGTCCAATACGACTGAGGCTTCTACATTAGTTCCGAGACCATTCTCAGTAAGATTGGACGAACCGACCAACGCGGCGACGGAACCGTCGACACGTGTGATATGCACAACTTTCGGGTGGAATTCGGCACCGGAGAACGCCACTATTGTCAACCGTGCTGCCTCCCCGTCAATTATGCGCAAGGCACATTGCACGTCCTCGGCGATTAGGCTTCCGCCATTGGACCCGAGTACGAGGTGGACTGGATCTCCGGCCTGCGCACGCGCGCGAAGAGTATCCGCAAATGGAGCGATCGCGCGATAACGAAAGTACCCAAACTGGCAACGAAAACCGCGCAGCGTAAGCGTCACATTCTCGTCCAACCAGTGGCCGAGGTAGTGCTGCGGACCTCCGCTCCCGGTATCCAGGTACCGCGCCATAACGAGATGGTCTCCGCCGATTCAACGAAGGAACTGATCCATGTCTGCGGTCAAGTCACCAAGTGTGAGGCCCAGCGCCCGCGCGATCCGGTGCATGTTGACAAGCCCCAGATTTCGCTCCCCGCGCTCGACATCGCCGATGTAGGTGCGGTGAATGCCGGCCAACCCTGCCAGTCGTTCCTGAGATATGCGGGCGGCCTCGCGGCGCCTCCGCACCGCCCGGCCGAAGGCCAGTTGCACGCGCTTAGCGATTGACACAGATGCGGTTAGTAGTCAAAGGGAAGACTATGCGTCTACAGACGATCAGTGGAGGAGTGCTGTTCAATCGGAGGCTGGTAGTGGGCTGTACGCGGCGTGCGACGGACGCCTTCTAGGGGCAGACAGGATTTACTGCCCCCACCGAGCGCAAGCTCCCCGGGTTATCGGGCGCCCGGAAATAGGGAAAAGGGTACCAGTCATCCCAGTCACCTTTGAAACACGGGCTTGCTCCGCGGCCGGACTGCAAAATTTGCAGCGCGACCACCGACAGCCCCCGTCGCCCTCAAAATGGGGATGAGCGCCGCTCGGCTTGGGCGCTTATTGGAGAGACGATGATGGGAAGCAAGAGGGCTGCATTGTTTCTTGTCGGGTTGGCCGGTGCGGTGTGGCAAGCGCGGGCGATGGGGGCGCTCAACGCGTCGGCGATCTTGATGCCGCAACAACTGGGGCCGAGCGATTGGCGATATTCGCTGACGCTCCACGATACCGGCTCGACGGCGATCGGGTCATTCTGGTTCTCGTGGATCCCGGGCGAGAACTTTATGGCGACCGCGCCGTCCGCCATCTCATCCCCCGCAACGTGGTCGGGCAGCCCCATGAACTTCGGCGCGTCCGATGGCCACTCGATTCTGTGGAGCGGCTCAACGCCGATCGCGGCGGGGCGGTCTTTGAGCGGGTTTCGGTTCGACAGCGCCAGCTCGCCGGGCCAGCTCGCGGGCGTTCGCCGACGTGCCCGAGCCGGGCGCCGCGGCCCTGGTGCCGCTCCTGATTGCAGTTACACTGTTGCGGCAGCGGCGCGCGAGCTTGGGCTCTATCTGAAAACTATGGAGGCCTGCTGTGTCTCGACTCTGGCGGCGGTGTGCTCACGGTGACGTCCGTTCGCGTTGCTTCGCGTGAATTCGCGGTCCGATTCTCCCGGTTTAGCAGAAAAATTCATCCGCGAATGAACGCGAATTCACGCGAAGGGCAAAAGGCGTAGAGCACGATCACGGGGACGAGACACAGCAGTTGAGGTCTCAGACGTTTTCAGATAGAGCCGGGTCAATGCTGAACGAGCATCTCCGCCTGGCGGCGGAGGGTTTGGCACATGAGCCAGTTTTCGATGCCCGTGCCGAGATCATCGATGCCGGCTTTGGGGAGGGAGCTGTCGAGGCGCTGGGTGGCTTGGCGCAGGGTGGACTGGGCCTCGGCATGCTGCCCGGCGCGCCACTGGGCCATCGCCTGGACGAGCAGCACCGTCGGAGACCGGGGCATCAGATCGGGCGTGTGGGCGCGCTGTAGCATGTCGATCGCCTGCTGGTATTGGCCGGTCCGATAGAGGGCCATCCCCTTGCACATGCTGAACCAGGCGATGAAATCGGCGTTGCCGCCGCCGTCGTCGGGCAGGGTTTGCGCCAGGGCCAATATCTCTTTGGGATCGACGCCGCAATTCTCCAGCGCGCAGCAGGTTTTGGCCGTCCTGTCGCGGGTGGTGGGATCGCTGCTGGCGGCGAAGCGCTGGAACATCCCCTTGCACGTGCGGCGGTAGGCGTTCTCGTCGCCCATGTAGGCCGCCAGGCACCCGCGGTAGTACCAGCGCCAGAGATCGGAGGGATCGATCTGGATGGCCTTTTCGTAGTCGGCGGCGGCCTGGGAGAACTGGCCGTGACGGGCGTACTGGGCGGCGCGGGCTGAAAGCGCCTTCGCGTCCTCCCGGAGCGGGGCCAGCGGGGGGGCCTCCGCGACATCGGCACGCTGCGGCGGCGCATCGGCGCCAGACGGCGCCGGATCGGCGGCACGGGGGGCCGCGCCGGCGGGAGGTTGAGATGCGTTGGACGAAACCGTTGGGGAAGGCTGCAACACGTGCAGGAGCAGGACGAGCAACCCCACCAGCACCACCAGCCCGCCCCCCGCCGCGGCGAGCATGACCGGGGTCGGCCGCCAGGGGGCCGCCGCGGGCGCGGGCATATACGACGGGTCAGGCACCGTCGGCTCGTTGATCGACATCAGGTTTCCGAAAGACGTCGCGGTGCCTGACTCCGGGGCAATGGTGTAGACGCGGAGCACCTTCTCGAACTGGGCGGTCGATTCGAAGCGGTCGGCCGGCTGTTTGGCCATGGCCTTATTGACTGCCTGCACCAGCCCGGGCGGGAGGTCCGGGCGCAGGGCCGCCAAGTCCGGCAGCGGCTCCTCGAGGTGTTTGCGGAGGAGGTCGGCCTCCGTCCGGGCCTCGAATGGCGGGTGCCCGGTCAGCAGGAACCAGAGCGTCGCCCCAAGGCTGTAAAGATCAGAATGCGCTGAGGCCGGGACGCCGCGCAGCAGCTCCGGGGCGATGAACTGCGGCGTCCCGACCGACTCGGGAATGGCGGCGGCGAAGTCGCTGGCGTCGTCCATGCGGGCCAGTCCGAAGTCCACCACCTTGCACCGCCCGGAGCGGGTCAGCATCAGGTTGGCCGGCTTCACATCGCGATGGACGATCCCCAGGGCGTGGGCCTGGGCCAGGCCGTCGGCCGCGTCGGCGCACATGAGGCAGGCGCGCGGGTAATCCATCGGCCCGGCGGCCTTGATCAGGTCCCGCAGCGACCCGCCCTCCAGCAGCTCCATGGCGATGTAGTAGACGCCGCCCGATTCGTTCACCTCGTGAACGGTCACGACGTTGGGGTGGTCGAGCGTGGCGGCGGCGCGGGCCTCGCTGATCAACCGCTCGACCGTGATCGTCTTGTTCCCCCGCCGCACGAATTTGGGCAGGACCTTGAGCGCCACCTGGCGGTGAAGCAGCGTGTCTTCGCCGCGGAAGACGCGGCCCATGGCACCGCGTCCCAGCTCGGCCACGAGCCGGAAACGCCCTACCCGCTTGCCTACCCAGGACGGCGCGGTGGTGGTTCGCTTGCTGCCGACCCCTGTGGCGGATTGTTCACCAATTCTATTGGCCATAATCTAACTCGCTAAGACCTGCCATTACCGTTGTGATTGGCGCCGTCGCCATTGTGGTTATCGCTCGAGGCCGGGCCGGGAGCGGGCGGGACATTGAGCTCCGTGGGGAACAGCTCGGCGCCGGTGGCCAGCTCGGGGTCGGAGGTCGTCGCAAACGGGGAGGGGGCGGCGCTGAGCTCGCTGAAGCCGAAATCCTCGGCGGTCGCCGGGGTTGGCGGCACCGGAGGCTCGGCCAGGGCGTGCGGCTCGGAACCCTGCACGGTGCCGGAGCCGGCGGCGGTCTGGGCGCCGATGCTGCCGCTGGCCAGGAACATGTGGCTCAAAGTCTCCATGTCCGCGTTGCTGCGCCACGAGCCGCTCAGGTCGCCGCTGGCGGCTGATGAGATCTCCAGTTCCGGCGCGTTGGGCGCCCCGGCCGCCTCATAGCGGAGAATGGTCGCCGCGATCCGCACTTCGTCCCCATCGTGCAGCTCGGTCTCGCGAATTCGCCGGGCGTTGACGAAGGTGCCGTTCCTCGAGTTGAGGTCGCGCACGAAGTGCCGCCCGCCGCGACGGAAGATGACGGCGTGGACGTGCGACACCAGCCGGAAGCCCAACGACAGATCGCAGTCTTCGCGGCGGCCAACCACGAAGGTCCGGCAGTCCAGGCGGTGGCGATGGTCCGAACCTGCGACCGCCAGGTGGGCGCAATGATTTGATCCGTCAGGCCCCTCCGGCTCGAAATCCGCCGGGAACCCCGCGTCGCAGCGGAAGGTGAAGGGGCCGACGCGCAACAAATCGGCGGGCTTGAGTGCGACCTCCCGCACGGCCGAATCGTTGACGAACATGCGGTTGCGGCTCGCCAGGTCGCGCACGTAGACCTCGGCGTCGTCGATCACGATCAGCGCGTGCGAGCGGCTGACCATCGGAGACGGCAGCGGCAGGTGAACCACCGACCGCGCCCCGATCACGCAGGACTTTCGATTGACACGGACAGATCGCGGATCCTGCCCCGCGCCAGCCGGCGTCAGCACCGGCCAAGCCGGTTGGGGCGAGGGAGACAACAAACCATCTTGCATGACGAGCTACCCCGAGAACAATCAGCCCCAGTGACGAGACGCCCAATGCCGCTGTACTGGTTGCATTTCCGCGCCAATCGCGCCGGGACGAATCCGGTTTTTATTAACGAAAGACGCTCAGAAAATGAAGTATACCCGAATATATCCTATCAGAAAGGGCGGGGCGGTTCAATTTCGGTGCATGACAGTTTCGGCGGAGGTATTCTCTCCCTCCCCCGGTACTCCGGAGGAGGGGCGGGGTGGGGGCCAGATCGTCGATTTCCGGTGTCCATCGGCGGGCTTAGGACTGGAGGCCTAGAACGGCAAGCTCTGATCCATCCAGTCGTCGCTCTTGAGGACTTGCTTGCGGTTAAAGCGGGCAAGGTGCTCGGCGTGGGCCTGGGCGATCTTGATGAGTTTTCGGGGGCCGACCGCCGGCCAGGCCTTGCGCAGGCGGTTGGCGTGGCGGATGAACAGGTCGTCCTCGGCGCAGGAGAACATCTGGGCGCAGCCGGGATCTCCCTGGCGGGCGGCGCGGCCGAATAGCTGGCGATCGACGCGGTATGACCCGTGCGGCTCGGTTGCGATCACGTGCAGGCCGCCCAGCTCGGCGATCCCCTTGGCAAGTTTGATGTCGGTGCCCCGGCCGGCCATGTTGGTCGCCACGGTGATTTGGCCCCGCTGGCCGGCCTCGGCGATGATCGACGCCTCCTGCGCCGTCTGCGTCGCGTTCAGCACGCGGTGCAACACGTGCTTGGCGTCAAGCCGGCGGCTCACTTCCTCCGACGCCAGCACGCTGCGCGTGCCGATCAGCATCGGCACACCCCGGCGGTGCAGCTCGATCACGCGCTCGACCACCGCGTCCCACTTCTGGTCCATGGTGTCGAACATCCGGATCGGCAACTGCACGCGGATGCAAGGGCGATTGGTCGGGATGCGAATGACCGGCCGCTGGTAGATCTGCCACAGCTCCGGGGCGGCTTCCCAGGCGGTGCCGGTCATGCCCGCCATGTGCGGGTACTGGCGGAAGAACCGCTGGAAGCTGAGGCGGGCCAGGTTCTCCTTGTCGGCGGTGACGGTGACGGCTTCCTTGACTTCGATCGCCTGGTGCAGCCCATGCCGCCAGGACCGGTCGGCCATGATGCGCCCGGTGGACTCGTCGATGATCTGCACCTTCTCGTCTTCGCTGACCAGGTACTGCTCATCGCGGATGAAGCAGTGGCGCGCGACCAGGGCCTGCGTGACCAGCTCCTCGCGGCGGCGCTTGCCCTTCCAGAAGTTCGAGCCCTCGCACAGCTCTTCCAGCCGCCGCTGCCCGCGGGTGGTCAGGTCGACGCTGCGGACCGTTCGGTCGATCGTGAAGTCGCGGTTGTATTCGAGTTGCTGCGACAGGTCGTCGGCGGCGCGATAGTGTACGGCGTTGGCCTCCTCATCGGGCGAGTTGGAGATGATCAGCGGCGTTACCGCCTCGTCGATCAGCAGGCTGTCGGCCTCGTCGACGATCGCGCGGAACAGGCCCGGGACCAGGGTCTTGCCGGCGTCGGGGCCGCCGAGCATCATCCCAATCGACGTCTGCGTGCTGGTCCGCAACGTGCCGAGGCGGATCTGGTCGCGGAGGAAATCGGCGACCAGCTCCTTGCTGGTGCAGTAGACGACGCCGCGGCGGTAGTGATCGATCCGCTCGCTGGGCGTCGTCTCGTGGATCACATGGCCGACGGAGAGGCCCAGCATCCGGTAGACCGGCCCCATCTCTTCGGCGTCGCGCTGAACGAGGTAGTCGTTGACGGTGATGACGTGAACGGGCCGGCCTCCCCACGCCCAGATGGAGGCGGCCAGCGAGGCGGTGAGGGTCTTGCCTTCGCCGGTGGCCATCTCGGCGACGGCGTCGCGGATCATCGCCGCCGCTCCCATGATCTGCACCTGAAACGGCCTCAGCCCCAGGGTGCGGACGGCCGCCTCGCGGGTCAGGGCCAGGGCACGGTCCAGGGCGGGGCCTTTCAATCGGTCCAGGCGTGCCAGGTCGCGCA
>Ga0073928_10008807_pt1 | contig 12516 bp, 6 predicted proteins | sample PaiPotPPA55metaG_FD_76969 | JGI IMG/M metagenome (GOLD analysis project Ga0073928, IMG submission 76969) | Iron sulfur acid spring bacterial and archeal communities from Banff, Canada, to study Microbial Dark Matter (Phase II) - Paint Pots PPA... ...
ATCCTGCGCCTTGCTAGGCTTGGTCTCCAGACGCAAATAAGCAAAGACGCGGTCGTTGCCATAAACAGCAGGCTTCGCCGGAGTTTCGCGATCGATCGGAATGATGCCCTTGCCGATCTTCCCAGTCGATTCCGCAATCAGCTGCTCGAGCCATGCCCCGAGGTCGTAAATTCCCGGCGAAGCGATGATCGTGGTTTTGTCGCGGCCATTAACGGCCCCGCTTCCCAGAATCGCGCCAAGTATTACGCTGGGATTCGCGTCAGCCGCCGTTTCTGCGCCGCAGGCTTTCACCATCTCCGCCGTGATCTTCAGTAATTTTGGAATGTCGATGCCCATAATCGATCCGGGCACCATGCCGAAATTCGACAACGCGGAATAGCGCCCACCGATGCTGGGATCGCCGAAGAAGATCTTGCGGAACTTATCGTTCTCCGCGACCGTTTGCATCTTCGACCCGGGATCGGTGATGGCGATAAAACGGTTGCCTACTTCTTTCTCACCGACCTTTTTCTTGACCTGCTCGAAAAAGTATTGCTTGTAGATGTTCGGTTCGAGCGTGCTGCCGGATTTGCTGGAGACGATGCAGATCGTGCTCTTCAGATCAACTTTCTTTTCAATGGCTTTGATCTGCGCGGGATCGGTGGAATCGAGGACGTGCAGCTCGGGAAAGCCTTTGATCTTGCCGAAGGTGAGTCGCAGGACTTCCGGGCACAGGCTCGATCCGCCCATGCCCAGCAGCAGCGCGTGCTTGAACTTGGCGTTCTTAACGTCAGCGGCGATGCTTTTCAACGCGTCGATGTGGGCGAGTTGCTCGTCAACGATGGTCAACCAGCCGAGCCACTTATCTTCATCGGCGCCGGTCCAGACGGAGGCGTCGCGTTGCCACAGCCGCCGGACCTTGTTGTTCTTTTTCCAATCTTCGAGCGACGCCTTCACGGCGCCAGAGAGTGAGGCTGGGAGTTTATAGCTCTGGCGATTTAGACTCACGCGTGCACTCCAGCAGTTTTGCCGGTGGCTTCCAGAAGCGAATGAAAGGCGTCGGCAAAGAGTTTGACGCCGTCCACCACCAGCTTCTCGGTCACTTCCTTCATCGAAATGCCAGCCTTTTCGAGGTTGGCCATCGTCCGGGCCGCTTCTTCCACGTTCTCGGTGAGGCTATTGCGAACTTTGCCATGATCGCGGAACGCGTCGAACGTCGCCGGCGGAATGGTGTCGACAGTATCAGCGCCGATCAGCTCTTCCACGTACAGCACGTCGCGATACTTGGGATTTTTGGTGCTGGTGCTGGCCCACAGAAGCCGCTGCGTCTGTCCAACTTTGGCCGCCAGCGCCTTCCAGCGCGCTCCGCCAACTAGCTCCTGATACTTCTTATAGGTCAGCTTCGCATTCGCGATGGCCACCTTGCCCTCGATCGAGGTTAGCAACTCCTTTTTCTTGGGGTTCGTTTCGGTTTTGAGCTTCGCTTCGATCATGCCGTCGATCATGCTGTCGATACGGCTGACGAAAAAGCTCGCAACGCTGGCGATGTGGCTGATGTCCTGACCCTTCTTGACGCGGGCCTCCAAAGCCGCAAGATAAGCCTCGGCGACCTGCTCGTAAGCCGATTGAGCAAAGAGCAGCGTGATATTGATGTTGAGGCCGTCTTCGAGAAGCTGCCGAATGGCCGGGATGCCTGCCGGGGTAGCGGGCACTTTCACCATCAAGTTTTCGCGGTTCACCGTCTTCCAAAGCCGGCGCGCTTCCTCGATAGTCGCCTTTGTATCGTTGGCGAGCAGCGGTGAAACTTCCAGGCTCACATATCCATCACGGCGTTTGGTCTCGTCGTACACCGGCTTGAAAATGTCGGTCGCGTCCCGCACGTCGCGAATCGCGATTTTCTCGTACACGCCGCCCGCCCCCAACTGTTTTGCGTCGGGCGCCTCCAAAATATCCGCATAGAATTTGCTGCCGGTAATGGCCTTCTCGAAAATCGTCGGGTTCGAGGTCATACCGCGCAAGCCGTCCTCATCAATCATTTTTTTCAGGCCGCCGCTGGTGAGCAGATCTCGCCGGATGTAGTCCATCCATGGCGACTGCCCGTATGCCAGTAACGCTTTCAGGGGGTTCATGCCTTCAGTTGATCCGACCTTTGGAATCGTCGATGTTGTAGTCATAAAATTGTCTCCTTTGCCGAAATTCTCGAAACCTTATTGTACGCCCCGGGGCAGCGCCGCGCTGTACTCGGAAGGCCTGAAGACGTCTTAGATCCGCCTCGATTTAGCTGTCGCAAAACTTGTCTTCCATTACCTTCACTTTGCCGAGCCGTCGCACGTGGCGCTCCTCGTTCGTAAACTTGGCCCCCATGAATGCCTTGACCAGATCCTGCGCGAGCGCGACACCAATCACGCGCGAGCCCAACACCAGAATATTGATGTTGTCGTGCTCTACTCCTTGATGCGCCGAGTAGGTGTCATGACACATGCCCGCGCGGATGCCGCGCAGTTTATTGGCGGCCACGCTGGCTCCCACGCCGCTCCCGCAAATGAGCACGCCCCGCTCCGATTTCCCATCGAGCACCGCGCGGCCCACCTTTTCCGCGAAGTCCGGGTAGTCGGAAGCCTTCTCGTCATAAGCTCCGACGTCAAGTACCTCGTGCCCTAGCGAGCGCAAATACTCGCCCATCGCCATCTTCAGCTGATACCCAGCGTGATCCGAGCCAACTACGACTTTCATGCAGCGCTCACTTTCCCAAAACTTCTTTCGCCACGGCTACCACATTCTCGGTCACGAATCCAAATTTCTTGAGCACGTCTTTCAGCGGCGCGGAAGCTCCGAAAGTATGCATGCCAATCATCTTGCCCTTCGGCCCGACATAGCGCTCCCACCCGAAAGTGGAAGCCATTTCGACCGATACGCGCGCGGTCACATTCGGGGGAAAGACGCTCACCTTATACGCCGCGTCCTGCTTTTCAAACAGTTCCCATGATGGCATGCTCACCACCCGCGCCTTGATGCCCTCGGCCTTCAACTTCTCGTAAGCCTCCACACAGAGATGCACTTCGCTGCCGGTGCCCATCAGAATCACGTCCGGCTTTCCACCGTCGGCATCGGCCAAAACATAAGCGCCCTTGGCCACGCCGGAAGCCGGAGCATATTTTGTGCGGTCGTAGGTCGGCATCGTCTGCCGTGTAAGCACCAGCGAGGCGGGCGAATGCCGGGACTGGATGATGATCTTGTACGCCTCCACCACTTCGTTGGCGTCACCCGGACGCAGCACGAGCATATTTGGCATCGCGCGCAGTCCGGCCAGCTGCTCGATCGGCTGGTGCGTCGGCCCATCTTCGCCAAGGCCGATCGAATCATGCGTGAAAATAAAGATCGAGGGCGTCTCCATCAGGGCCGCCAGCCGCATGCTCGGCCGCATGTAGTCGCTGAAGTTGAAAAATGTGGCGCCGAAGGCCCGCAGCCGGGTCACGCTCATCCCGTTTACTGCGGCGCCCATCGCGTGTTCGCGCACGCCAAAATGCAAATTGCGCCCCTTATATTCGTCGGGGAAAAAATCGCCCGCGCCCTCGAAAGTCAGGTTGGTCTTATTCGAATGCGCCAGATCCGCCGACCCGCCAATCAGCCAGGGAATATTCTTACCCAGCGCGTTCAGCACCTTCCCGGAAGAATCGCGGGTAGCCATGCCCTTGGCGTCAGGCGGGAAGGTCGGCAAATCCTTGTCCCAGCCTTGGGGCAATTTCCAGTGCTGCATCAAATCAAGCTGCTCGGCCAATTCCGGAAACTGTTGCTTATAGTCTCCGAATTTCTTCGACCAATTGCTGTGAAGCTCCGCGCCGCGCTTTCCGATGCCTTTCTTGAACTGGTCGTAAACGCCATCCGGCACCAGAAACTGCGCATCCTCCGGCCAGCCGTAGAATTTCTTTACGAGTTTCACTTCTTCCACGCCAAGGGGTTCACCGTGCGAATCCGAAGAATCCTGTTTGTTCGGTGACCCATATCCGATGTGGCTGTCCACCACAATTAGCGTCGGTCGGTCTTTTGTCTTCAAGAACGTCTCGTACGCGTGGCCCAGCATCTCCAGGTCATTGGCATCCGCCACCCGCGTGACGTTCCAACCAAGTCCTATGAATCTCGTCATGACGTCTTCGCTGAACGAATACGACGCTGGCCCATCCAGCGTCACGTGGTTGTGATCGTAGATCCAGCAAAGATTGGACAGCTTCAAATGCCCGGCAAGCGAAGCCGCCTCACAGCCCACACCCTCCATCATGTCGCCGTCGCCACACATGGCGTACACGTTGAAATCAAATACCTCAAGTCCCGGCTTGTTGTAGTTCGCGGCCAGCCACTTGCTCGCGATGGCCATGCCCACGCTATTTCCAACGCCCTGCCCCAGCGGCCCTGTCGTTGTCTCCACACCCGCGGTCATGTGCGACTCCGGATGCCCCGGCGTCTTGCTGTCCAGCTGGCGGAACTGTTTGAGATCGTCCATCGACAACGCGGGTTTATCCGGCGTGACGTTGCCATCGCTGTCGACGCCGCGGACTCCGGTCAGGTGGAGAGTCGCGTACAGCAGCATCGAAGCATGACCATTCGAGAGCACAAACCGGTCGCGATTGGGCCACAGTGGGTCGGCAGGATCGTATCTCAGGTAGCGCTGCCACAATGCATAGACGACTGGCGCAAGCCCCATGGGCGCGCCAGGGTGACCCGAGTTGGCCTTCTGCACTGCATCGATCGCCAGCGTGCGAATAGTATTGATGCTTAGCAGATCCATATCTTGTTGACTCTTCGGCTGACTCACATTGACTCCCGCGCGGGAGGATGGCGCCCGCTGCTGTTCGACGAAGTTAGATGCGCCGCTTCCCGCGGCGGATGATGGATCTTACTTCCAATTGAAACCGCTCTGTTGCTCGGGGGTTTTCGGAGTACTCGCGGCTACTCCGACTAGCTCGCCTCCCATAAGCACCGTCAGCCGGTGTCGAAATCCTTTGAGGGACTGGGACCACCGGAACAAGGAGGAGGGGCTAAACGTATCGTGACCCCGTGGCCTATGTCAATTGTGTTGAGGCAAATTTACAATCCGCGACACCGATACATAGGTCGGAGCGGTAAAGTACGGATGCCTCGCGTAAGCTTAGTGTCAGCAAGCAACTGTTTCCTGCGCCTATCCGACGAGGATAGGCGCAGGACCCCAACGTACCCCAAGCACCCCTCTTGTACTTGTAGGGGAGGGGCTAGCTCGTCCCGGCGCACGCCCCGGCAAGAGGCGACCTACGCGGTCAAGTATTCCGTGGTGCACGACACGGCCGACTTTGCGTGCGGGCTCTTCTCGCCACATTGTTTCCCGAATGCTGGCAAATAGTCCCGACCTCTGGCAGCCATTGATGCAATCCCTTCCAAAATATCCCTCTTATTCCGCCAGACTTCTGTACAATCTCCGCGCAGACGTATGGCCCTCAATCGCACGCTAATTAAAAGTACAGCTGTAGCCGCGTTAGGCGGCCTCCTCTTCGGCTTCGATACCGCCGTAATTTCCGGCACCACCCGTTCTCTCACCGAAGTCTACCACCTCTCACCCTCCCTTCTCGGCATCACCGTTTTCAGCGCCATTCTCGGCACTATTTTCGGATCCATGCTTGCCGGCATACCGGGCGACAAGTTCGGGCGCCGCGACAGCCTGCGAGTCCTGGCCGTTTTGTATCTGGTCTCTTCTCTAGGCTGCGCCTTCGCCTGGAGCTGGTCGGCGCTCGTTTTCTTCCGCTTTATCGGAGGACTAGGCATCGGCGGTTCCTCGGTGCTGGGACCCATGTATATCGCGGAACTTGCCCCGGCGAAATATCGCGGGCGGCTCGTCGGCCTGTTCCAATTCAACGTGGTGCTTGGCATTTTGCTGGCTTATTTTTCAAACTACCTGGTGGGCCTGGCGCATTTCGGCGTGAATGAGTGGAGATGGAAGTTTGCCGTTCCCGCCCTCCCCGCCGCCTTGTTTTTCGCTCTGTTGTTCGGCATTCCACGAAGTCCGCGCTGGCTGGTCAAGAAGAAACGCGTCGAGGAAGCTCGCGAGGTTCTGCGACAAATCGGTGAGGAAAACTACGAGGAAGAGCTCCAGGAGATCGTGCAGTCGATCGACACGGAGCACGCTTCGAGCGATGCTCTGTTCTCCTGGAAATATCGCTTTCCGATTTTCCTGGCCGTGTCGATCGGCATGTTCAACCAGCTCTCCGGCATCAACGCCATCCTCTACTACATCAACGATATCTTCGGATTCGCGGGCTTCAGCAAGGTCTCCGGCGACTTGCAGGCAGTCGCCATCGGCGGCACGAATCTGTTGTTCACCATGATCGCCATGTCGGTAATCGACAAAATCGGCAGAAAGACCCTCTTGCTGGTGGGATCGGTGGGCACCGCATTATGCCTAGCGGGCGTGGCCTATATTTTCTTCACGCAGCAGCATCAGAGCCTGCTGGTGTGGCTGCTCGTAGGTTTCATCGCGTTTTTTGCGTTTTCGCAGGGAGCGGTGATCTGGGTTTACATCGGCGAGGTATTTCCCAATCAGGTTCGCGCGAAAGGACAGAGCCTCGGCAGTTTTTCTCACTGGTTCATGAACGGAGTGATCTCGTTGATCTTTCCGCTGGTCGCGCATACCTCCGGCGCGTACCCCTTCGTCTTCTTCTCAGCGATGATGGTCCTGCAATTCATCGTGGTCGCGGCCTTCTACCCGGAGACCAAAGGCGTCTCGCTCGAGGAAATGCAGCGGAAGCTAGGAATCGCATAATGTCGCCAGCCTAGCGGCCTATCGCGGTCGTAACCGAGGCGGCATTACCGTGCGTCGCGAAAGGTGTACCGGTTACCGTCGTCAACTTCCCGGTTGTCGGATCGAGTTTGAATGCGTCGACGCCCGCGGCAGACGCTGCTCCATACAGGTAGTGCCCCCTCTTGTCCTGGCTCAGAGAAACGAGGAAGCCGGAAGCAGGAAACGGCGAGCCCGCCAGCGGCACCAGTTGCCCACTCGTTTCGATGGAGTAGCCAAGTACGCCAAACCCCGCGGTGACGTAAAGAAATTCTCCCGATGGGCTGACAACGATTCCTTGCGTGGAGTTTTCCGATGCAAACGGCGATCCTGGTATAGTCTTCAGTACTCCGTTGCTCTCGACCGCGAACGCCGAAACATTGTTGCTCCCGGTGTTGGTTACATACAGGAATCGGCCATGCGGATCGAGCGTCAGCGCGAGTGGATCCGACCCGCCCGTCGGCACGCTCTGCGAGCTTGCCCACAGCGATCCCGAGCATTGGTCAATTTTGAAAACTGAAATCGTTCCCGAACGGAAGTTGGCGACGTAGGCGAATGAACCCGTATGATCGACGGTCACGGCATAGGGTATCTGATCCGCTGTGAAGGGGGAGCCTGGTACTGCTGTTAACGCTCCCGTCGTTTTGTTGATCGCGTATCCCGACACGCTCCCTTGTCCAAGCCCGGAGCATAAATCGGCGCAGTTCGCTACGTAGACGAACCGTCCCGTGGGATCGATGGTGATCCATCCTGGGCCCGAGCCTGCCGGAAACGGAGATCCCGGCACAGGTTTCAATGTTCCATCGGCGCTGATGGCGTAGCCGGAAACATTGTCCGAGAGGAGGTTCACCACGTACAGAAAGTGCCCGGTTGGGTCTATCGCTATGCTGTTCGGCGCAACGCCAGCGTGAAACGAAGGCGTCGCCAGCGGCGTCAACGTGCCAGTCGCACCAACCTTGTACCCGAGTACCGCGTTCGTGTTCTGATCCACAGCGTAAGCAAACTCCAGCCGGCCGGTAGTCTGGGCCCTGCTTGTCGGCGGCACCATGGCACAAGAAAAGAGCAGCAGGGACAACGATCCAACAAATGACACACGTGCACTCTTCATATCTCGCCTCGTAGCCTCGAAGTTTGCGACCCCGACGACGAATGGTATAGTCGCCAGTTAAGGAATGAAACATAAATCGGTTGAATATCCGAGGCGATCAATGCGTCCCGCTCAATCGCACAGCGCTTTCATCACGATGAATTTTGTAATCGCTGATACTGCAAGGCTTAGCTTCGCAGGGGTGTACGCGTACTCTTAGGCCACCTATCCTAGATGCTAGCTCATCCTCCTAGCCGGGCGACGCCGAGATGCTGAGCTCCTGATGGACCTATTTTGATACTTTTGCGATGAAAGCTGAGTACGGCCCTATCGACAATTTCTTAGAGGAAGCAGGGACCTGCTGAGTAGCGTTCGTCAGCAACACCCGAATCTTCGCGGAAGGAAACCCCGCTTTCGCCAGATCGAGCGGCACGCTATGACTTTCCCCTGACATATTCAGCGCCACCAACACCGCCTCACTCCCCAGACTCCGAAGAAACACAAACACATTAGGATCCTCCGGATTCAAGGCAACATATTTGCCGTCACGCAACGCCGGCTGATCGCGGCGCAGCTGTAGCAGCCGCCGATAGAAATTCAGAATCGAGTTCGGGTCCGCCGTTTCGCTGGCCACGTTGTGCGTCGTGTAGTTTGGCGCCACCGGAAGCCACGGCGTCCCCTGAGTGAAGCCCGCGTTTACCGCATCGCTCCATTGCATGGGTGTGCGCTCGCCGTCTCGTCCTTTTTCCAGGGGCCAGCCGCGCCGTCCGATGGGGTCGCGGACGTCTTCCTTTCTCCTGGGATCGTTGTTCTCCACGCCGATCTCTTCGCCGTAGTACAGAATCGGCGTGCCCCGCAGGGTCAGATACATGGCCGCTATCACTTTGGCGACGTCGTCGTTGTGTACGCCATCGCCCCAGCGCGTGTACGAGCGCACGATATCGTGGTTGCTGATGACGAAGACCGGCCATCCTCCGGCATTCTCCACCGCGGTGATGTGCTCGCGAAAAAGCGGCGCCGATGGCTGCTTGAACTCCGTCATCATCAGGTCCATGGGCATTTGCAGTTCGTCGTTGCGCTCGCCGTAATACTCGCGCAATTGGGCCACGCTTTGGGTCCACGTTTCGCCGATCAGCACCGCGCCGTATTCGTCGGCCACTTTGCGCATTTCGCGCATCACGTCGTGCACTTCGGGGAGCTTTTTGTTGTAAATCTCATTGGTGTTGGGAAAGCCAAACTTGTCCTGCCCTGGCAGAGGAGGATTGTCTTTCAGGTCGGGGTCTTCCAGTAAGGTGTCCACCGCGTCAAGCCGGAAACCCGCGACGCCGCGTTTGTACCAGAAGCGCATCGCGTCCAGCATCGCCTTCTTCACCTCGGGATTGCGCCAGTTCAAGTCCGGTTGCTCGGCGTAAAAATAGTGATAGTAATATTGGCCGGTTGCCGGGTCGTATTTCCAAGCCGAACCGCCAAACGTCGAAGTCCAATTGTTGGGCGGCTCGTTCGGGGCCTTCCCATCTCGCCAGATATACCAATCGCGTTTCGACGACGTCCGTGACGATTTTGATTCCTGGAACCATTTGTGTTGATCAGACGTGTGGTTCGGCACGAAATCGAGAATGATTTTGATGTTGTGCGTCTTGGCTTCGGCCACCAGCCGGTCGAAGTCCGCCAGGGTCCCATACATCGGACCGATGCTCTCGTAGTCGGCCACGTCGTATCCGAAATCGACCTGCGGCGAAGGGAAGCACGGTGTGATCCAGATGGCGTTCACGCCGAGATGTTCCAGGTAAGGGAGTTTCGACGTGATGCCATTCAGATCGCCCACGCCGTCGTTGTTGCTGTCGGCGAAGCTTCGCGGATATACCTCGTAGAAAACGGCGTGTTGCCACCACTGGCTTTTTGCACGAATACTTTTCTGCTCGCCGGCGAACGTCGCTAGAGGACACATATAGGCCACCAACAAACCGACAACGATCAAGATCTTGGACATGAAACTCCCTCCAGATGCCCGATTCGCCGTTGTAGGAATTACTTTAGATGCTCGACAGGCGCGGTTTTATTCGTTGCAAATTCCGCGTCGTGTAGCTCGAAAGTGAACTCTGATTTACGCCTTTACGGATCTTGCTGGGTCATTTGGGGGGCTTTTCCTGCTTGCGTTTGGGTTCTTGTGTACTTGAAAAGTGAAAGATGATTTTGCCCGGAACATATTCTCCGGCCTCACCCGGCGGAAAGCGCACGCGCACCTTCGCGCTTCCATTCGCGGCTCCCAACAGTTCGCCTCCCTCCACCGTTGCGGATTGGCTCGGATTCCAAACCGTCAGTTCATAGACCCCGCCAGCGGCGCCTGCCACATTCATACTCAATGTATCCTTGTTAGGTGTCCAGCGTTCCGACTGCATGCGCAATCCCCGGCTGCGTGATCCCAGCGGCGGGAGGGTCGATTCGTAGCTGACGCCAAAATCGTTGCGCACACGAATGGTCAGCGTGTTCGATTTGCCGGAAGCCGAGATCCGCGTGGTCACGTGCTGATCTTCGTCGCCGGCCGCAACGTGAAACGCCACCGGCCGCCCATTCATCTCCACCCCGAGCACCTGCGCGCGCAGGCTGACCGCGGGTGAGAATTCGACGGGGCAAGCACCCTCGCTCGTGCAATGAACCCTCAGCGTAATCACATCCGCCGATCGCACGTAAGTCAAATCCATTCGCGCCGAACCCGCTCGCGCGCCATGAATCGCGAAAGACGTCCAATCCGCCGGTACATGCGGACCAAACGTTAGCGTTGATGTCTTCGCGTCCGCGGACAAGCCCAGCATTCCGCGCAGGATCGGGCTGACCACCATGGCCGCCGACCATATCTGATGCGGTGAACTCGTCGAGAGCGGTTCATAAGAATCGCCCGAAAGCACCTCGGTCACGTGCCCCAGCGACCCGTCGAGCGCCAGCAACGCATTCGCGCGCAAGTTTTCGTACGCAGGCAACGCCCGGTGATAGCGGTACTCGCCCACCGACGCCCAGCCGGTGAACAGCGGCCATACCGAGCCGTAGTGATATCCGCCCCCACTGAACCGCGTCGCGCGATTAGAAATGATGCGCATGCCCCAATCGGTTTGGTGATCCGAGTCCGCGAGCTGCGAGATCATCTGTCTCGCATTTTTCTCGTCAAGCAGGCCAAACCACATGGGCACGGTAGCCAGCACACTGGCTTCGTCCACCGGTTTGCCGTCTTTATCCAGCGCGAAAGCATATCTATTCTTCTCCGTCAGCCAGAAGGCCTTCTCGACGAGAGGCCGCTGCCGCTCAAACTCTTTCGTCAGCTCCTTGCTCGCATCGTCCTTGCCGGTGAGTTCCGCAAGATGCGCCAGTGCTCGCAGCGCCTCCGCTCCAACCCCCGTCTGATATAGCTCCGTCCTTACTGGGAGCAGCGGCCCGCCCTCCACCCAGCCGTGCCCGATTCCGAAATTCTGCGGGAAGCCCTGCTTGTCATACGTGGACCGCAAAAATTGATACGCCTTCCATACGCTGTCCCACTTTTCTTTCGCGAAAGCGGTATCACCGCTTTGCGTAACGTAATCGTTCATCGTGATGATGTAGAGAGGGGTGCCGTCGGCCGAAGCATAGCCGTAGGGATAATCCTTGAACCATGGAATGAGGCTCGCGGTCTGTGAGATCTCGTGGGGAATTTTTCCATCGTCGCGCTGGAATTTGCTGACAAATTCCAGCGCAGTCCGCGTGTTCGCAAAATCACCTGATGCGTTTAATGCGAGCGAAGTCCACATGGAATCGCGCCCGAAAAACCACGCGAAGCCCGGCCGCGCACTCTCACCCGAAGTCCGGTAGCCCGCGACTAATCCCGTCCCCAGAAACGGGTTGCTGACCATGCCTTGCAGTTCGCTGATGCGCGACCAATCGTAGGCTTGTTGCAGCTGGGCGTCGGGAAGGGTCAGGCTCAGCGTCGCGCGAAGATAATTTTCGTAGTATTCCGCGGACTCCTTCAGCAATTGCGGATAGTCGGCGGAAAGATGTTGATAGGAAGCGTCGGCCTCCGCTCGCCCGTTCACCGACGCGGCCATGACGATCAGCTTTTTGTCTTTCCCTTTGTTCGTAACGCCGAGGCGGAATGAATTTATTCGTGACTGGGAATAGTTCGTCTGATATTCCTGACGCTCTTCCGCCGCCGTCGGCGACCCGACCAGCACGACGAATTTTTTCGTCTCCTCGCCCATGAAAAACGCCCGCGCGTTCACGTCCCACGATATGTACGTGCCGCCGATTGCGGCCGGCCATTCCAATTGAAAATCGCGCACGAAGCTTGCTTCGATTTCGAGCGGCTGTTCGGTTTCCACCTGGAGCAGAATGACCGCGCCGGGCTCTTTCACCGGCACAAGAAAGGTTTCGCGCACAGTGAACGTGTCGCTGCTGTAGACGATGGTGCTCGATTCCGGGCGAACGATGACCGTCCGCGCCAGCGATTCCTGCGAAATAACGCGGTCGCCCTCGTGAAATATCAGATGGAATTCGCGCAAAAACTTCAGCGGATAGACCCAGGCTTCCATGCGTCCAGCTTCGTTTCCGAGCAGAGCCGCGCGCGTTCCTACTACGGGTAAAAATTCCCAGGGTCTTGCGGGACGCGACAGTTCCAGCGAACTCGGCG
>Ga0073928_10008808_pt1 | contig 12515 bp, 12 predicted proteins | sample PaiPotPPA55metaG_FD_76969 | JGI IMG/M metagenome (GOLD analysis project Ga0073928, IMG submission 76969) | Iron sulfur acid spring bacterial and archeal communities from Banff, Canada, to study Microbial Dark Matter (Phase II) - Paint Pots PPA... ...
CTGTAAGCGAGTAGCGCAGCCGGCAACGCCGACATCGGCCGCCTAGGCGGATGAGCCCGCAGGGTGCCACGGGCGCCGCGCAGCGCCGCCCCTGGCATTTCCGTCGAACGTCCGGAGCGGGACACTACATGTCCTCGGCCATCTCGATGGCTTTGAACATCGCGCCGGCCTTCTCCAGCGTCTCCTCGAACTCCCGCTCGGGGCGCGAATCGGCGACGACTCCGGCGCCGGCCTGCACGTACGCGACTCCGTCTGCAACCACGACCGTGCGAAGCGTGATCGCCATGTCCAGGTTGCCGCCGAAGCTCACGTAGCCCAGGGAACCCGCGTATACGCCGCGCTGGTCCGGCTCCAGCTCCGCAATCACCTCCATGGCGCGAATCTTCGGAGCGCCCGACACGGTGCCCGCCGGGAATGCCGCGCGCAGCGCGTCCAGCGAGGTGCACCCGTCGCGCAGCTGCCCGCTGACGGTCGACGAGATGTGCATCACGTGCGAGTAGCGCTCGACCTCCATCAGCCGGTCGACGTTCACCGTTCCCGGCCGCGCGACCCGGCCGACGTCGTTGCGACCCAGGTCGACCAGCATCACGTGCTCGGCCCGCTCCTTCAGGTCGCTGAGCAGCTCTTTCTCCAGCCTCGCATCCTCATCTGGGTCGGCGCCTCGCCGGCGCGTTCCCGCCAGAGGGCGCGTCTCGACACGCTTGCCCTCCACCTGGATGAGCTTCTCGGGCGACGTACCGACCACGTGGCGGTCACCGCCCAATGACAGGTAGTACATGTACGGCGACGGGTTGATCGCGCGAAGGCAGCGATACACGTCGAACGCGCTCGCTTCGAGCGGCTTGCTGAAGCGTTGCGAAACGACGATCTGGAAAGCGTCGCCCGCGAGGATGTGCTCGCGTGCCGCGTCCACCATCGACTCGTACTGGCCTTTGGTGACGTTGGACTCCCAGCGCGTCCCGTCGGCGCGGGGAGCGTGCGACGCGACCTGGTCCGACGCGAGCCGCGTCTCCATCTCATCGATGCGCGCGACGGCATCCTCATAGTGCTCGCGATCCGGCCGGTGGATGGTCAGGAGCTTGAGCCGCCGGGTCACGTGGTCGAAGACGGCGAGGTCGTCCGCGCGCAGGAAAGCGCTCTCAGGCATGGGCGGAGGCGCGCCTTCGGCGACGGGCAGCCGCTCGAAATGGCGGGCGGTCTCGTAGCCGAGATAGCCGACCGCGCCGCCGTGGAACCGCGGCACGCCCTTGACGGGTGCGGTGATCTCGGCAGCCACAGCGCGAAGCGCGGCCAGGGGATCGTTGGGGGCGAGGTCAAGAGGCTTCGGCTCGAAACCGATGAAGGAGTACCTGGCCAGCCGCTCGCCGCCCTCGACGCTCTCGAGAAGGAAGCCGGGCGTCCCCGGCGGGCACAGCAATGTGTACGCGCGGACCGGGGTCAGCATGTCGGCCAGCACCTCCCGGAACACCGGGATCAATGCGTGGCCGTTAGCCAGGACCCGAGTCTCGTCTCGGGTAGGAGTGCACTCTCTCATCTGGGCTCCCTCATCTCGATCTATCCGCGCAACTCCCTGCGGCCGCGCCGGATGCCAAACCCTACCAGATATCTATTTGGCCTTCCCCGCCTTCATCTCTTTCTTGATCTCTCGCGCGTGGGCCATCGATTCCACCGAGTCAACGTCCGCGACCGTGTGCCAGTTCGCGGCGTGCTTCTCCCAGCCGGGCGGCTTGACCCCGAACTTCTTGGCGAGCACAGCCACGAGGATCTTCACCTTCATGTCCCCGAAGCCCGGCAGCTTCTTGATCCGCGCGGCCAGGTCATCCGCGTCGCGCGCGTCCCGCCACACCGATCCCGCGTCGCCCCCGTACTCGGCCACGATCACCTGGCAGAGCGCCTGCGTGCGCGTGGCCATGCTGCCGGGGAACCTGTGAAGCGCCGGACGCTCCCGGAAGACCGCGCCGAGCTTGTCCGGGTCCATGGCGGCGATCTTGCGTACGTCGAGGTGTCCCAGCCGCTTCTTCAGCTCGAGAGGGCCGCCGAACGCCTTCTCCATCTTGACCTGCTGGTCCAGCACCAGCCCGATCAGGAGCGCCAGCGGATCGGTTTCGAGAAGGCCGTTCGCCTCGGGGTCGTCGGTCCAGACGATCGGCACTCCGAAACTCTAGCCCACAAGGCCGTGTAGCCTCCCCCGTTATATCCAACGTGTCGGCCCTGCCCGTTGGGGGGCAAGAGACCTACCGGCCGGGCTCGCGGGAGGACTTCGATCGCCTCTACCGGAGCGCGTATCCGCGCGTCTTCCGGACGCTCATGGTCATCTTGGGCGATGCGGCTGAAGCCGAAGACTGCGCCCAGGACGCCTTCGTCAAGGCCTTCCAGGCCTGGAAGCGCTGGCGACCGGACGCTCCTGCCGAAGCCTGGATTCACCGAATCGCCGTCAACCGCGCGATCTCGTACCGGCGGAGCGCGCGCCTCAGATCGGTCGGCGAGCTGCTGCGCCGGCTTGGCAGGCCGGCCGGGTCAGCTGATCCCGCCCATGTAGCGACGAGGCCAGACCTCCTGACCGCGCTGCGGTTGATTCCGCCGAAGCTCGCCGCGGCCATGGTTTTGCGCCACTACCACGGTTACAACAACCGCGAGATCGCCGCCGCGCTGGGGGTTTCCGAGCGGACCGTCGGAACGCGTCTGGCCCAGGCCGCGGCGCGGCTGCGACCGCTGCTCGAAGAATCTCGAACTTCGGGCTTCTCACTTCCAGGTCCGGCGGCGTTGTCTTCAGAGCAGGAAGTGACTACGTATGCCGACCGCTGACCAATCTCCGATCGAGCCGCTCTTTGACGCGCGGCTGAAGGCCGCCCTCGACCGGATCACTCCGCCATCGTCAATGCCGCGCTATGCAACGACGCCGGCGGGCCGGCACGGCGCGTGGCGCGTCGCGCCCTTATTGCTCACCGCGGCTACCGCCGTACTTCTCGCCCTCGCCGCGACCGCCACCACCGGCAGCCCCAACCCGGCAGTGTGGACCGGAGACGCCGCCTCGGCCATCGGGTCGGTCGCGCACACGACTGAGGCAAGCCCATCGCCGAGCCAGGCGTCACCGCACCCGGCTCCCCCGCAAGCCGCGGTCCCCGCACCCAGCCACGAACCCGAGCACGAGGCTTCACCGACTCCGCGGCCATCGGAACACCCCGAGGACTCGCCGCGACCTCAGCCGAGTGCATCTCCGAGCCCATCCGAAGACGACTCAGGTTCGGGCTCGCCAAGTCCGTCACCAGGGTCTGACGACCACTGATTCGAGCCTTCCGACTTTCCCCCCACCAGGCGTTACTAGACATTCACTTCGGTTAACCAGGAGGATAAACGTGCCTAGAAAGACAGTATTCAAGATCGGACTCGCCTCGGCCGCCGCCGCGGTGGCCGCGGTCCTGGCGATCACGTCAGCGTTGGCGCACGGGACACCGACGACGACTGGCCGCTCGATGGTCGGCACGATCGTGAACGCGGCGACCGGCGCCACCCTGGTGTCGTTCGAAGACCAGGCTCCGACCACGGTCACAGATGAGACGACCCAGGACGCCGAGGAGGCTGCCGAGCTGGCCGCTGCAATCGCCGCCGAGCAGGCGCAGGATGCGGCCGAGCTGGCCGCAGAGCAGGCCGCGCAGGCGGCAGAGCAGGCCGCGGAGGCCGCCGAAGCCACAGAGACCGACGAGGACGCCTCAGAGGTCGAGCAGGCCGACACCGAAAAGGCTGACACGCAGAACGTCGACCAGAACCACGACTCGGGCGGCGACAACGGCGGCGACTAGCTAAGACCCTTACCCTTCCGAGAGCCGGGCGCAATGGCACCCGGCTCTCTCTTTATTTCCGGCGCTGGACGAACTGGAACCCGAAGCGTCCTTTCACGCACAGGTGTCCGGCCGTCACGCTGTGGTCGAGCGGTGATGTCACCTTGACGATCGAGTTGTCCTGCACGTGCAGCTCGAGCATGCAGCCGACCCCGCAGTAGGGGCAGACCGTCTCAGTCACGGTCTGCGCCGGCTCGTTCCACGTTCCGGCCTCCCGCATGTCGTACTCGCTCTTGAACATCAGCGCGCCCGTCGGGCAGACGCCGATGCAGTTGCCGCAGTACACGCACGCAGACTCGGGCAGCGGCGTGGTGAACTCGGTCGAGATATGCGCGTCGAAACCGCGCCCGGCCACGCCGATGGCAAAGGTGTTCTGCGCGTCGACTCCGCAGGCCTCGACGCACTTGTAGCAGAGAATGCACCGCGAGTAATCGCGCACGTAGAGGTCGTTGTCGATCTTCACCGGCTGGGCCACGGTCGCGACGTTCTCGCCGAATCGCTCAGGGGTTGCGCCGTAGCGCCCCATCCACCCGTGCACCTGCGGCGAGCACAGCGACATGTCGACAGATGATGCGAGGAGCTCGAGCACGAGCCGCCGGCTGTGTCTGACCCGCTCCGAATCCGTCTGAATCTTCATACCCGCCTCGACCTTGCGTGAGCACGCGGGCACGAGCACGCGCGAGCCCTCGAGCTCCACCACACAGACCCTGCAGACGTTCACCGGAGTCAGCGTCTCGAGCTGGCATAGAGTGGGCGTGTCGATCTGCAGCTGCCGGCAGGCGTCGAGGATGGTCGCGCCCTCGAGCACCTCCACCTCATCGCCGTCGATGCTGACCTTGACGAACCGCTTCGGCAGGCCGACGAAAACTCTCTTAGCCATTGATCACCTTCAGCTGGGTGAGTCCCGAGGCGATGGCGTTCGCGGCGGTCTGGCCCAGACCGCAGATCGACGCGTCACGCATCGCCTGTGCGATATCGCTCAGCAGCATCACGTCCGCGCGAGTATCGGCGCCACGCGACCCGAGCATCCGCTCGAGGATCTCCTCCTGACGCTTCGTACCGACGCGGCACGGCACGCACTGTCCACACGATTCATCACGGAAGAACCGCGCAATGCGCAAGAGGATTTGCTTCATGTCCATCGTGTCGTCGAACACGATGACGGCGCCAGATCCGAGCGTCGCGCCGATCGCTCGCGTTCCTTCGAAGCTCAGCGGGACGTCAAGCTGGGACTCGGTCACGAAGGAGCCGGCAGCGCCGCCCAGCAGCACGGCCAGCAAAGTCCTCCCGTCGCGCAGCCCACCCGCAAGGTCGATGAGCGCCCTCAGCGTGGTACCCATCGGAATCTCGTAAAGGCCGGGCTTGCGGACGTGTCCTGAAAGACAGAAGAGTCTCGTGCCCGTCGAGTTTGCCGTGCCGGTGGTGGCATAAGCGGCGCCGCCGTCGGTGACGATGTCCAGGACGTTGATGAGCGTCTCGACGTTGTTGACGAGCGTCGGCTTGCCGAACAGGCCCGCCTGGACCGGGAAAGGCGGCTTGTTGCGCGGCTCACCGCGCTTCCCCTCGATCGAGTTGAAAAGCGCGGTCTCCTCTCCGCAGATGTAGGCCCACGCGCCGCGCCGGACCTCGATGTCGACCTCGAGAAATCCACCGGCCTTCGCTTGCGCGATCGCGTTTTCGATTCGATGCCTGGCGAGCGGGTACTCGCCGCGGACGAACACGTAGCCCTTTTCGCAGCCGGTCGCGAAGGCGGCGATCGCCATCCCTTCGACGACGGCGAACGGGTCCCGCTCCAGCAGCTCCCTGTCCTTGAACGTCCCGGGCTCCGATTCGTCCGCGTTGCACACGAGGTAGTGAGGACGTGCCGGGGCCTTCGAAACCGAGTCCCACTTGCGCCCGGTCGGGAACGCGGCGCCGCCACGACCCAGCAGCCTGGCGTCCGTCACCTCCCGAATCACACCTTCAGGACCAAGCTCATGGGCCCGTCGCAGCGCCGCGAAACCACCATGCTCGCGATAGCTGTCGATGCTCTCAGGATCTACAACTCCGACGCGCCGCAGCAGCCCCCCTCCCCCGCGCGAGCGGGGGAGGGTCGGGGTGGGGGCGGTGGACCTGGGCCAAACCCCGCCACCCAAAATGACCTGCGCGGCCTGAAACGTGATCGGCGCAATCTGCAGCTCGTCGTGTGTGGCACCCGCGCGCTCCACGAGCGCCGCCGGCGCGCGGTCGCACAAACCGAGACAAGGGCTGCGATGCCACGCCTTTCCTGCGGGGCCGGCCGACTTCTCCAGCGCTGCGCACAGCTCATCAGCTCCGGCGCTCTTGCAAGCGATGTCATCACACACGTGCAGCGCGAGTGCCGTGCGTGCTTCGAGCGCGAAGCGCCCATAAAAGCTCACCACCCCATATGCCTCGGCCGGTGGGACGGAGAGCCTCCGGCACGCGTACTCCAGGGCGCCGCGGCTGACCCACCCGACCCTGTCCTGGATCGCATGCAGCACGGGCAGCAGAAGGGGACGCTGAGATCGCGCGGCCCGTCCGCCGAAAGCGATGTGATCGTCCACCGGCCGGCGCTCCCCTCCCTCCCAGAGCGACGCCGGCTCGCCTAGCACACCGTCGACCGCCGCCATTTCCTCGGCGCTCGCCGGCCCTCCCGTGGTCCGGATGTCCACTAGGCCCTGGCGCCCGCGGGCAGCTTGTCGATCCTGATCGCGCTCGCCTTGAACTCCGCCGTGCCGGACTTGGGATCCGTCGCATCAATCGTGAGCACGTTGGTCGCCACCTGGTCCGGGAAGTGGAGCGTCATGAACGCCAGCCCCGGCCTCAACGATTCTTCAAACCGGATCGGCACCTCGACCGAGCCGCGGCGCGAGCTGGCCCGCACCCGCTCTCCGTCCTGGATACCGAGACGCTCGCCGTCGACCGGCGAGATCAGGAGCGCCTCCCGCGAGCGCAGCGGCGAGGTATAGCCGCCGCTCTGCACCCCGGTGTTGAAAGAGTCGAGCCGGCGGCCGGTCGTGAGCCGGATCGGAAACTCCGCCGTAAGGCGATCGACTGGAGGGTCGTGCTCCACGACAGAAAACGGCGCCGGCACTCCTTCGACCGGGTCCTTCCATAGACGCGCATGCAGGAACTGAGTTCCTGGATGCGATTCGTCGGGACACGGCCACTGGATTCCGCCAAGTTCGTCGAGCCGCGCGTAGGACATGCCGGCGTGCATCGGCGAGAGGCGGCGGCATTCATCCCACACCTGCTCCGCGGTGGGGTGGCCCCAATCGCAGCCCAGCCGTCGGGCGAGCTCGCAGATGATGTCGAGGTCGTCGCGGGCGCCGTCCGGCGGTTCGAGCGCCCGGCGCACACGCTGCACGCGCCGCTCGCTGTTGGTGACCGTGCCGTCCGATTCGGCCCAACCGGCGGAGGCGGGCAGCACGACGTGGGCCAGCTCCGCGGTCTGCGTCAGGAAGATGTCCTGCACGACCAGGTGCTCGAGGCCGCTGAGCAGTCGCACGGCTCGCGTCTGGTCGGCCTCGCTGCGCGCGGGGTTCTCGCCCACGATGTAGGCAGAGGTCAGCTCGCCGTGGTCCATGGCCTCGAACATCTCGCTCAGGTGGTAACCCTTCGTCTTGGGAAACTGCGCGCCTCCCCAGGCGCGGGAAAACTTGTCGTGGACGGCCGGGTCCTGGAGGTCCTGGAAGCCCGGCATGCGCGCGGGGATGGCGCCCATGTCACCGCCGCCCTGCACGTTGTTCTGGCCACGAAGGGGGTTCAGGCCGCAGCCGTAGCGGCCGACCTTCCCGGTGAGAAGCGCGAGGTTGATGAGCGCCAGCACGTTGTCGGTGGCGTTGTGATGCTCGGTGATGCCAAGCGTCCAGCAGATCATGGCCTGGTCTGCGCGTGCGTAATCGAGCGCGACATCGCGGATCGCGTAGGCGGGCACACCGGTTTCCTTCTCAGCAACCTCGAGCGTATAAGCCTCGACGCAGCGAGCGAATTCTTCATAGCCAGTGGTCGCGCGCGAGATGAACTCGTGGTTCGCCAGGCCTGCGTGAATGATTACCCGAGCCATCGCGTTGGCCAGAGCGATGTCGCTGCCGACATCGATGCCCAGCCACACATCCGCCCACTGCGCGGAACTGGTACGCCGCGGATCCACCGCGACGAGTCGCGCGCCGTTGCGCACACCACGCAGCAGGTGATGGAAGAAGATCGGGTGCGTCTCGCGCGCGTTCGAGCCCCACAGGATGACGAGGTTGGTGTCCTCGGCCTCCCGGTACGAGCTCGTTCCTCCCCCGGCTCCGAACACTGTCGCCAGACCGGCGACGCTTGGAGCGTGTCAAGTCCGGTTACAGCTGTCGATGTTGTTGCTGTGCATCGCGACGCGAGTGAACTTCTGCGCGATGTAGTTCATCTCGTTGCTCTGCTTGGAGCAGCTGAACATGCCGAAGCCGTTGGGCCCCTTGTCTCGCGCCGCCGCGAAGCCGGCCGCAGCACGCTCGAGCGCCTCCTCCCAGGAAGCGGGCCGCAGCCGCCCGTTCTCTCTGACGAGCGGTTCCGTCAGACGGACAAGCCCGCTATCCATGACCCGACAATATCCCGATTTCGCATCGTTGGCGCCACACGTGCGGAATTCCTGCTTGGCAAGGGCTCGTTTGGCACCAGACGTGCGGAATCGCTAGCGCTGCGGGTTGGCCGCGATGAACTCCCCGATGCGCTCCAGGCCCAGCTTCAGCTCGTCCTCCGACTGCGTGTAGGCCAGGCGGATGAAACCCTTCCCGGCGTGCCCGAACGCCGTCCCCGGCAGCACCGCCACCCCCGCCTCCGCCAGCAGCCGGTCCGACAGCTCGTGCTCGTCGAAGCCCGTCCCTTCGATGTTCGGGAACACGTAAAACGACCCCTGCGGGCGCGCGCATCGCATGCCCGGGATCTCGTTGAGCCCGTCGACCACCAGGTTCCGCCGGTGCTCGAACACCTTCACCATGCGGGCCACCGCGTGCTCCGACTCCGGCGTGCTCAGCGCCTCGATCGCGGCCATCTGTGTGAAGCCGGCGGCGCACGACGATGAGTTGATCATCAGCTGGTCGAGCTTGGCCGCCAGCGCCTTCGGAGCAACCGCGTAGCCCAGCCGCCAGCCGGTCATCGCGTACGACTTGGACAGGCCGTCCATCAGCACCGTGCGCTCGCGCATGTCCGGATACGACAGCGGCGATACGTGCTGGAAGCCGTAGACGAGCTGGCTGTAGATCTCGTCGGATACCACTAGAAGGTCGTGCTTGTGCGCCAGGTCGCAAACGAACTTCACGTCCTCTTCGGTCAAGATGCCGCCGGTCGGGTTCTGCGGGGTGTTGACGATCAGCATCCGCGTCTTTGGCGTGACCAGCGAAGCAAGCTCGTCGAGGTCCATCCGGAAGCCCGAGTCTTCCCGCAGCGTGACCGGCTTCGCGACGGCGCCGATGAAGTTGACCTGCGACGCGTAAGCGGGGTAGCCGGGGTCGGGGAGGATCACCTCATCACCGGGCTCGATGCATGCGAGCAACGTGAAAAGCAGCACGTTCTTCGAGCCCGGGACCAGCACGACCTCGAGCGGGTCCACGTCTGTCTTGAGAGTGCGGGACACGAAGCCGGCCACGGCCTCACGCGCTTCGAAGATCCCGCTCGCCGGGGTGTAGTGCGTGTAGCCGTTCTGCATCGCCGAGATGCCGGCCTCGACGATGTTGTCCGGCGTGGCGAAGTCAGGCTCGCCGATCTCGAGGTGGACGATCTTTTTGCCCTGCGCCTCGAGGCGCCTTGCCTTGGCCAGCACCTCGAACGCGCCCTCGGTGCCAAGGCGCGACATACGCTCCGCAAACCGGATGGCGCTCACAAACGAATCCTAGCGGCCACTCAGTGGACGCCCAGCAGAGAGCCGCCGTCGACGCCCAGCGTCTGCCCACTGATGTAGCCCGCCTGCCTGGAGCAAAGAAACGTGCAGGCGGCCGCGAACTCCTCCGGCGTGCCGTAGCGCCCCATCGGGGTTATCGCCGCTCTTCGCTTGAGCTCTTCCTCGATGTCGCCGCCCGCCCCCGCGGCAAGCTGCCGGGTCCGGTCGGTGAGGATGGCATCCGGCGCAAGGCAGTTGACGGTGATCCGATCGGGCGCGAGCTCCCGCGCCAGCGACTTCGCCAGACCTGTCACGGCTGCACGCAGCGAGTTCGACAGTGCGAGTTGAGGTATGGGCTGGCGCACCGAGATGGAGGTGATGAACACGATCCGGCCCTGGTCAGACCGCTTCAGGTCGGGGAGCGCGGCCTTGACCAGCCGCACCGCGCTCATCAAGGTCAGCTCGAACGCCGGCTCCCAGCTCTCGAGCGGCGTGCTCGCGAACGTTCCGGGCGGCGGCCCGCCCGCGTTGACCACGAGGATGTCGACACCTCCTAGCTTGCCGCGAGCCTTGTCGACCAGCGCTTCGGGCTCTTTCGAGACGTCGGCCGCAGCCCAACCTGCCGCCTTGATCGCCTTGCCTGTCGCCTCGATCGCAGCGGCGTCGCGCGAGGAGATGAAGACGTCGGCGCCTTCCGCCACGAGCGCTCCGGCACAGGCGCGGCCGAGGCCCTTGCTGGCGGCGGTGACGAGGGCGCGACGGCCCTTCAGCCCGAGATCCACCGATCAATTGTCGGGCAGGGCGCTCTCGGCGATTCGTTAAGTAGAAAGTAGGCCCTTCCCTTAACGCCGGGGCAGGCCCATACTCGCCCCGGGGATTGCGGGACCGGCCATGATGGAGGGTCTGGCCTGCCACCTGTGATCCCCACTCTTTCAACCGCTGGTGTTGACGTACCAGTCCGTCACGTACTGAAATCGATCGGCCGGTTCGACCACCTTGTTCATCCGCACGCCGTGGACTCGCTGCGACACCGCGTACTCGTACCGCGCCGAGTAGAGGAAGATCGCCGGCGCCGCATCCGCAATCAGCATCTGGAAATCGATGTAGGCCGCCAGGCGCGCTTGCGGATCGACCGTGCCGCGTCCGATCTCGAGGTCGCTGTCGATCAAGCCCCAGCCGCGCGCATATGCGAAATTCAAGCTGTTCGGGTCCGCGCCCGAATGCCAGAGCGAATACTCGTCGGGATCTGACCCGACGTCGAACGAGACTAGCGCGAGCTGGTACTTGCGGCCGATCAGGTAGTTCTGGACGAGCTGCGACGGCGGGACAGGCTTGACATCGATTTCGACCCCGATCTCGAGGAGCTGTCGAGCCAGCGCCTCGGCCACCTGCTGGCTGGGGTATGAGTTGGGCGCGACGAGTTGGACCTTGAACTGGACGCCGCCTTTGGCCCGCAGCTTCGAACCCGCGGTGGACACCCATCCGGCTTTGTCCAGGGCCTGCGCCGCGGCGACCGGGTCGTACGGATGCACCGCGGCCGCGGCCGCCGAGAACGCCCAATCCCCTACCGGGATCGGGCTCGCGTCCGGATCGCCCTTTCCCGCCATCACCTCGGTGACGATCCGCTGGCGGTCGACCGCCTGTGTCAGGGCAAGCCGCACGTTGACGTCGCTGAAGAACGGCTTGCCATCACCGATCGGATTGAAGCTAACGAACGAGTTGGTGAACATCCGCGCGTCGACCACCGACACATTGCTCGCGATGGCCTGGAGCGCGTCCACCTCCTGCGGCTCGAGCCCTCCGACCAGGTCAGCCACGCCCTGGCCCACCGCGCGGATCGCGGACTGGGGATCGGTGGCCGGGTAGGTGCGAAGCACGAGGTGGTCGAGATACGGCTGTGGATTGGCGTAGGGATTGCGGTCGAGGGTGATCGCCAGCTGGCTGAGAGCGCCCACTTTGAAGGGACCCGTACCAAACGCCTGAACACCGCTATAGGGGCTGGCCGCGATCTGAGCCGGCGCCATACCGCCAAAGATGTGCTTCGGGATGATGCCGATGCGCAGCGCCAGCGGAAACGAGGCACTCGGAGCTTTGAGCGTGAACACGACCTGGCCCGGACCACCTGGCCCGATTCCGACCTGGCGCCAGAAATCGGCACCCGGCTGCGTGTACTCGATGTCCTGGAGGACGTGGTAGGTGAACAGCACGTCGTCGGCGGTGAACGGCTGGCCGTCGGCCCATTTGACTCCGGTGCGGACGTTGAACGTGTACGTGAGGTGGTCCGCCGACACCGTCCAGTCGCTGGCGAGCTGCCCGACGATGTTCTGCTGCCCGTCGACGGTCGTCAGGCCCTGGTAGATGACGCTGTCGACGTCCCTGGTGCTGTCAACCGACTCGAAGAGCGGGTTCAGGACGCCGGCCGCCCCCACGAGCGCTTCGACCGCGGTGCCGCCACGCGCGGGCTTGGGCACGGTCGCGACCGGCTGGCACCCGACAAGGACCACCACCGCCGCCAGTGCGGCGATGAGCAGACGCCTATCCGAGATTACGGGCTCGCAACGCGGTGAGGACGATCGAGCACACCAGGAAGGCGACGACCAGGACCCAGGTGGTCCAGTAGATCTGGCGCTCGAGACCGCGGCGCGTGCGATATCCGCCGCCGCTCCCGTCGCCGCCACCGCCAATCGTTCCGCCGAGGCCTGACGACTTTGGGGTCTGGATGAGGACGCCCGCCATCAGGAGGACCGCAAGCACGGCCTCCGTGATGACGAGCGTCGAGACGATCCTAGCCATTCGACCTCGAGATTTTACCTAGTGTC
>Ga0073928_10008809_pt1 | contig 12514 bp, 13 predicted proteins | sample PaiPotPPA55metaG_FD_76969 | JGI IMG/M metagenome (GOLD analysis project Ga0073928, IMG submission 76969) | Iron sulfur acid spring bacterial and archeal communities from Banff, Canada, to study Microbial Dark Matter (Phase II) - Paint Pots PPA... ...
GGCTGCTGCTGGTCCCGCAGCCGCTGGCGCCAGTAGTAGAACCGATGCTCGGCGATCCCCTGCTCTTTGCAGAACCGCCGCACGGACAATCCGCTACGCTCCTGAGACGCCATCCGCTCGCGCTACTCGTTGTGGCCAGTCCTCTTGTCTTCGGAAGTGTTTTCCGCCATGACTCCACTATGCGGCACCTGGCGGCGGGTTGGGAAGAGGGGTTCATCGGGCGCTTACGAAAGATGCAATAGTCGATAGGCTCGCATCGATGGCCGCTCGGGGAAGGGGAGAAAGCCTTTGGAGGAACCAAAGTACCCATTACCGAAGTCACGGCCGCAACACTCTAAACCGGCTTGATTCGGATGCCCGGGCGCGGCTTCGGCGTGGGCGCGGGCACGAAGTACACCACCGGTTTCGCCGAGCCGTTATCGTTCAGGACATAGAGCGGCCCTTGGCCCGTGTCATTCAGCAGCAGCACGGAAGCGCTGCCGAAGCGATCCAGCCGCGTGGGCGTAAAGCTCAAGTCGATGGTTTGCGCGGGCAGCCGGGTGGCGATCTCGTAAATGGTGAGCTTCTGGTTGCCCGCGTTGGCCGCGTAGAGCCGCGCGCCATCCGCGGAAAGCTGCAAGCCGGCCGGTGAGGCGATGCTGCTGTCATTCGCAAACAGCACCGGCGCAGGCGACGTGGCGTAGCTCTTGACGTGCCAGATTTGCTGCGATTGGCCGTCGGCGAAATACAGGTCCGCGCCCGCCAGCGCGATGGCGGAAGGATTGGCGGCAGGCGCGATGCGCTGCGGCGCGGTATCGGCATCTACGATGTATATGCCACTCGCCGTGGCGGCCTGCACTCCTAAGATCACGCGCGTGCCATCGAACGCCAGCGCCGTCACCGGGCCTGCGAGACTCGATAGATCGATAGGCGCGCCGGCGGCCGGCGTGTGCGCCAAGCCCGTCAGCACTTGCGCCTGCTTGCTTTTCGACGAGTACAACGCGGCGGCGCTGCTATCGCCGGACCACGCGAAATGGTCGGCGGCAATCGCTCCACTGACTGCGACAGCCACGGGCTTGCTCCCCAAGCCGGTGTACAGCAGCAGCCGGCCCGACTGCATCGCCAACGCCGCCGTGCCGTCCGGCGCGATCGACGCCGCATCCACCCTGGCGGTGGCCGGCGCGCCCAGATACGCAGCGCCGGGAATCCCCAGCATGGGGCGGATGGCGGTGGTCTGGCCATCATAAATAAAGCCGGTTACCGGGCCGCCTACGGAGGCCGTGCTTTGGGCCCAGGCGGCGATCGCGAATACGCAAAAGATAAGGACAAGCTTTTTGCCGAGCATACGTTGTGCCTAGGAGAATAGACGCCCACCGGCGGCGAAAATCTCACTGGGCATACGTTATCATAAGTACCGGATCTATGGCCGTTCTGCAGAAGAGCTTCCGGGTTTCCACGCGCGGCCACAGCGACGTGCTCGACGTGAGCGAACACGTGGCGCGGATCGTGGCCGAGAGCGGCGTGCGCCATGGCATCGTCAGCATTGCGGGGGTGGGCTCCACGCTGGGCATCACGACGCTCGAATTTGAACCCGGCTGCGTGGCGGACCTGCGGCGCGCGCTCGATGAGATCGCGCCGGCCGACGGCGATTACGCGCACAACGCGCGCTGGGGCGATGGCAACGGCTACGCGCATCTGCGCAGCGCGCTGGTGGGCACGGCGCGCAGCTTTCCCGTGAAGGATGGCCGCGTCCTGACGGGCACCTGGCAGCAGATCGTGCTGTGCGACTTCGACAATCGCGCGCGGGAGCGGCAGGTGGTGGTGACGGTGGTGGGAGAATAGCGCGGGTGAAGGAGCGGCGCGCGGAGCCTCGCTTGATGTGTTCGGATTTGATCAAGGTGCGGGTGGCTGGCGCGGATCTCACCGTGAATTTGGAAGATATTTCGCCCTCGGGTGCGTGTTTGCAGGCAGAGGAGCCGCTCGAACCGGGCGCGCCGGTTTTGCTGATATGTCGGCGGCGCCGTTTTCGCGGACGGGTGATTTACTGCGTGCGCCATGAAATCGGGTATTTCGCGGGCATTCGTTTTGATGCGGGGCAGCGGTGGTCGCGCGCGGATTACGAGCCGAAACATTTGCTGGGCGCGGTGCGGTAGCAGCCACGCAGGCGAAACCGCCTGGCGAAACCGCCTGCGCCACCACGGCCCTTATTAAGGTCAAGGCGTCCGAAGTATCCGCGTTCATCGGTGTTCATCAGCGGCCTATCCTCATACAGCGCTGGCCGCCGATAAGCGCGGATGAACGCCGATTTGGACCAGATCTACTTCACTTTGAGCACCGCGGCGCCGCGCACCGCGTCGTTCTTGAGCGCGTTGAGCGCGGCGTTGGCTTCCGCGAGCGGGAATTCCTGAACCTGGGTGTGGATCGGGATTTCCGCGGCGATCTTCAGAAAATCCTCGCCGTCCTGGCGGGTGTTGTTGGCCACGCTGCGGATGACGCGCTCGTGATAGAGCAGGCTGTAATCGAACGATGGAATCGGGCTCATGTAAATGCCGCCCAACGCGACCGTCCCGCCTTTTTTGAGCACGCGCAGGGCAGCCACCACCAGCTCGCCGGCGGGCGCGAAGATGATGGCGGCGTCGAGTTTCTCGGGCGGCGTGTCGTCGCCCGCGCCGGCCCACTCCGCGCCGAGGTCGCGGGCGAGCTGGCGATGGAGCTCATCGCGCGTGAAGGCGTAGACGCGTACGCCCCAGTAGCGGGCGACCTGAATGGCGACGTGCGCCGCGGCGCCGAAACCATAGAGTCCCAGCGCCCCCCCCCGCTGGATGCCGGACAGGCGCAGCGAGCGGAAGCCGATAATGCCGGCGCAGAGCAGCGGCGCGGCGGCCATGTCGCTGAAGCCCTCGGGGATGGGATAGACGAAAGTCTCCGGCGCGACAATGTACTCGGCGTATCCGCCATTGACCGTGTAGCCGGTGAAGATGGCGTCGGGGCAGAGGTTCTCGCGGCCGCTACGGCAATATTCGCAGACGCCGCAGGTGCGATGCAGCCAGGCCACGCCGACGCGCGCGCCGGGCTGGAAGCGCGTGGCTTGCGGACCGCTGCGCTCGACGGTGCCCACCACCTGATGTCCCGGCGTGATGGGCCGTTTGCGCGGCGGCAGTTCGCCTTCGACCACGTGCAGATCGGTGCGGCAGACACCGCAGGCAGCCACGCGGACGAGCACTTCGCCGGGGCCAGGCTCGGGTACGGGCACATCCTGCGAGGCCAGCGGATTTTGCTCCACCGGCGCGGGAGATTCCAGCAGACACGCTCTCATGAGATCAAGGCCTCCAGATTCCAGTGTGCCTCCGATTTGAGGCGGATGTGTTCATGCGGGCCGTAGACGGCGCGGACCGCCGCAGGCTCGAGGGTTTGGCCGGCGGCATTGATCGTGCCGGCGAGACAGACGCGGCGCGGGTTCAACGAGGCGACCAGTTCCGGCAAATCGGTGTGGAGTAAAATTCCCGGCACGAAATTCGCGAACTGCGCGTGATAGCTTTCGGTGTCGACGATGCTGCGATAGGAGAGCAGGCAACCGGCGAGATACACCTCGGCGATGTTGGGGTCCATGGCAGCAGCGAACAGCGCGGGGACGGCCATGCGGCCGGAAGCGGCCACTTTCAACGGCAGCCCTTCGAGTGCAGGATGCGCGCGCAGCGCCGCTGCCAGCGCCAGGATATCGGTGACGCGCTGGCCGAGGAGGGGCTTGCCGAAGATGAGTGACGACCAGGCGTAGTTCTCCTCGGTAGCGTGGAATTGGGCATAGTCGGGCGTGCCGCGGCCAAGCTCGGGGGCGAGATCGCCGATGCCCCGGACGTCGGCCACGCAGACCGGATAGCCGCGTTGCGCGAGGGTCTGGTAAAGCTCGCCCTCTTGCGAGCGCACGTTGCGGCCGGCGGCTTCGAGGGCCAGCAGCGCGGGCTTGGAGGCGTCGCGCGCGGCGGGCAGATACAACCACGCGGGCAGCCAGACACCGGGCGCGCTCGGAACTTCGATCGCTTCGATGGAGATGCCGTGTCCGGCGGCGCGCGCCAGGACGGTGGGCTTAAGGCCGGCGGGCGGACGTTCGGCGGCGACCAACTGATCCAAGGGCGCGGGGTGCACCACGAGCTCGCGCGCGCGATTCAGGCTGAAGGGCGTCTCGCCGTGGAACGAGCGCACCACGTTGCCGCTGTCGGAGGCCCAGAGGGTTTGGTCCGTCTCCGGCGCGGTTTCGGGCTCGGCGGTGATGCGCGTTTGATCGTGCCGCAGCCAGCGCGCGAAGAAGTTGTAGAGCTCCAGGCGCACGTCGTAGGAGAGCTCGTGCAGCAGCGGCGAATCGAACCAGGCCAGGCGGTCGGCGGCATCCAGGCGGGTATAGACGGCGCGCAGCTTCGAGAATTCGTCCCAGCCGTTGCGAATATATTCGGAGGAATAGGTCGCAAAGAAATCCGTGTCGCTGACGACGATCAGCAGCGGCTTGGGCGCGAGCGGATAGAGCAGGTCCCAGCGGTCGAAGCCCAGCGGGCCGGAGCCGATGAAGTTCTGCTCGGCATCGTCGGTGGCGCCGGGCGGATTGAAGTGCTCGCAGGCCACATTTTCGGTGTTGCCATCGACCACCACGGCGGCGGCCAGGCGCTCATCGACGGCGGCCAGCAGCATGGTGAGCGTGCCCCCCCCCGAATGACCGGCGGAGGCGAGGCGCTGCGGATCGGCCAGCGGGTGCGACGCGAGGACGTCGAGGCTGCGCACGGCGTCCCAGACCTGGAGGCGCGTGGCGGTGACGCCGGTGAGCAACATTTGCTTGCCGGCGATGTTGTGTTCGTCATCGGGCGAGCCGACGCGCGATTTGTAGCCGCTGGGGCCGGGATAATAGACGCGCTCGCCTTGGCCCATGGGATCGAAGCCCAGCACCAGATAGCCGAGGCGGGCGAGCGCCTGGCAGCAGCGCTGATAGGTGGCGGCGGCCTTGCCGTTGCGCATGTGGCCCATCTGGAAGAGCACGGCGGGGTAGGGCGGCTGGCCGGTGGTGGGGATGTAGAGATTCGCGGGGATGTGGAAGTTCGGCTGGCTTTCGTAGACCAGCTTTTCGAGGCGATAGCCGGGGCGCGTGAAGGTACCCACCGTGCGCGTGTTCAGCGGAGTGCGTTGCGGCATGCCGCCGATCAGTCGCCAGAACGTTTCGCGATCCCACTGCTGGCGCTGCCTGATGGCGTCCGCGGAGGTGAGCTTGGCGATTTCCAGGTTGCGGATCTTGTAGGCGCGGGCGGCCTGGTCGCGCAGGAAATCGGGAAGGCAGCGGGAGTACTGGCGATAAGGGGTGCCGGGGAAGTCCGGCTGCGGCTTCGCGGGGCGCGGGAGGGCGAGGGCGGCGGGCAGAGATAGGAGTTGGCGGCGGGTCACTAATTGATAGTGTAGAAGGTGGCGCGGGCGGCTTGTGTCCGCACTCAGGGAATTGCAGTCTTTCACAGAAGAACACCGCAGGCCGGTCCTTGTCTCTGCCATGGATAAATAGTAAAAGGCCTGAAAGGCGCTTGATGTTTTGGTCCAAAGTCTGGTATGCTGGGGACGATCAAGAAAGCCACCCACGGGGAAGGCGCCTGCAAATCGCGCCCTTCCGACGTGGTCCCGCCATCGACCACCCCGAAGTTCAGCCCGCCGTTGCGGGGCGCCGCGCCCGCGGCGGCAAAGACGCCCGGCCCACCGTCTTGGACCGGCGGGAAGGACGAATATGTTCATTAGCAATCGGCATTGCTCGCAGAAGCGTTATAAGGCCGAGACGATCCTACTGTTCTGTATTTCCCTGATCGCCCTCGGCCTGTTGTTCGCGGCGGTTGCAGCCGCACAGCTACCCGCGACCATTTCATTGACCGCTACTCGACAAATCGCCGTAAGCAAAGGATACCTTGTTCCTACGGACAAAGGCTGGCTCTATCGGATTACCTCGGGGCCTGACGGCGCGCTGTGGTTTACCGAATACAACGCCAACATGATCGGGCGCATTACGACGGCGGGGGTCATCGCTGAATACGCTGTGCCCACCCCCAATGGTGGCCCGTACGGCATCACGGCAGGCCCCGACGGCGCCCTATGGTTTACAGAAATTTCCGGCAACAAGATCGGGCGCATTACGACAGCCGGCGTCATCACGGAATACCCCCTTACACCCTCTATCCAGCCGTCAAGCATTACGGCGGGACCAGACGGCGCGCTGTGGTTCATATCAGACGGCTGCAGCATAGGGCGCATCACCACGGCTGGCGTCATCACTGGATACGGCTTCACAGGCTGCAGCGGTGGGCCCAATGCGATCACGGCGGGACCGGATGGCGCGCTATGGTTTACGGATTACGGTTTCAACCTGATCGGTCGCATTACCACGGCTGGGGCCATAACGCAGTACTCCCTGCCTACTGCCGACTGCATCCCGAACGGCATTACGGCCGGGCCCGATGGTGCGCTGTGGTTTACCGAAGGCCAAGGCAATCAGATCGGGCGGATCTCTACGGCTGGGGTTGTTACCGAATACCCGATTCCCACTCCCAACAATACACCGCTTGCAATCACAACGGGGCCGGACGGCGCGCTGTGGTTTACACAGGCTAACGGCAGCGCCAAAAAGATCGGGCGCATTACTACGGATGGGGTCATCACGGAATACCCCGCGCCCAGCCCCTCTGACTGGCCGACGGCGATTACACCTGGCCCCGATGGCGAACTGTGGTTTACCGAGAGTGAAAGCAACAGAATCGGTGAGGTTTTCTTCCTGAATGCAACTCTGAGCGTCAATCCAGCCAGCGGCGCTTACGGGGCCAGCCTCAGCTTTACGGGAAGCGGCTTCGCACCGCACGAGAGTGTCCAGATCTACCAGAGCGGGATTGGTTCCGCAATACTGGCCAGCGGCGCGGCGGATGCGAGCGGCTCCTTCACCGCCGCGGCCCAAGTTCCCCAATCGGGCTATGGTGAGCGATTGTTCCTGGCCATGGGCCAGACGACCGGGAAGCTGGGTGCCGCCAAGTTTTCGATTTTGCCCAGGCTGATTTTGCAGCCCACGTCCGGACCGGTGGGCAGCACCGTCACCGCACGGGGCGCCGGTTTTGTCCCGCTGAGGAAGCTCGATATTTATTGGGCTAACCCAAGAATTCTGCTGGGCACGACGTTCGCCGACGTCTATGGTACCTTCAGCAATAGCGCCGCGGTCACGTTTACGGTTCCGTCTGGAGCTTCTTCCGGAGTGAACAGGGTCGACGCGCAGGGGAACCGAGTCAGCAACAGCGCTTCCGCTTCATTCACCGTGCAGTGACGGCATGAGTAGCGCTGGGTCGCCGGCCCCTTGCGCCTCACGCTTGACCAACCTCAGCGGCAACGGTTGGGTGGTTTGCTGAATTACTATTACCGCCAAGCAGCATAAGCGAGCAATGCAGTAGTGAGTGTACATCGACGGTGGGCGTGTCGGTGGCGGGGCTACGAGGATGGCATAATACAGCAATACCACCTAGGACACCGGGTTCGTGATGTACAATGCTTGGGCTGAGTGCGGGAATACTGGTACGTATAGATCCTACGCCCGCAACGGGGAGTCAGAAAATTTGCGTAACCAGTTGAAACGTTTTGCGGTTTCGCAGCACTAACTGAATGAACAGGGTTATGCGAGCTGCGCTCCTCACAGCCAGCTTGGTTCCTCCCCAACTCCGTAGCTGCTTTCGGAGTCACGCAGCTCGCGCCCGTTCACCTTCTTAACTGAATTGTCATATTGCCACACCAGACGCGGCGGCCCTGATCATAATCTAAGACCTGCCCAACACCCTGCGCAGTATCCGTTCGCTTACATGGAAGTTGGTCGTCTGCAGTTTTTGGATCGCAGAGGGAGGTTGAGCATGCCTTTGCCGGCTGCCGCCATTAACACGCCAAGTGTTCCTGTGGTTGGAATGCCGCGGCGCTCGGCCTGACGGCGCCCCTGCTCATCGTCAACCAGCAGTAGGGCATCGGGAAGGCCGGCGCTGGCCAATGCCAACGCCTCGCATTCGCCGCGGTCGAGATCGGATGGCAAGCCGGGTAAGGGCAAGGCTTCCTCGACAGATAGCCAGGGTGGTCGGCTCGCGAGCCAACGCGCTACCGCGGCTGGCGCGCGCGGGTCTCGCAATTCAGAAAAGACGGCGTTGGGGCTGATCACCGCACCGTACAGCTTTGGCAACACCTCGACCTCGCCGATAAGCACCAAATAGTTCAGGGGCGAGGTGTCTGCGATGACGACCATTGCTCGGCGAACCTCAGCGCGTTGTCAATATCCTGTTCGAGATCCTGCTCACTGTAGCGGAGCGGGACATCGTGCTGCTTGAGGAAACCATGCACTTCGTAGCGGGTGGCGAATCCCAACATGCGGCGGACCTGGGATTCGGATAGAGTACCTTCACGGTAGCCTTCCAGCGCCAAGCTTTCCACGGCAGTGCGCGAAAGGTCGCGTCCGCCAGCCTGCAATTGGCGAACGATGTCCTCGGGAACCTCAAGAGTGATCAGCATAGCGAACCCCGTTCCTATTATGCGACGGGATGCGACCGCGGCGCACTACTCCCCCGCAGCCGCCAGTCTGATGACGGGCACCGCGCCGAGTTGGCAGGGGTCAGAATGGAATCCTGGTGATCTGATTCCTCCACTCTTCGGGCTCCGAAGCCGCCCAAACTAACACAATCGATTCAACGACACGCTGGATTGAGGCGTCCTGCGGAATGACGAGGAAGAGGCCCGGTATCTCGACGCCTGCAGTAAGGAGAGCGGCCAGCGCTTCCGGTATCGTGCGCTTGTCATGCGAAACCTGGATGCGGCCTTCGCGCGCCGCATATTGCAGCACGTCGTAGTCGGACATCGCGTCCAGGCCGGCAGAGTGAGCACTGCGGAAGTCGATTGCCGGCTCGCGATGCCGGACAGCGCGCACAATGTGATGGCGGAGGTCGTTGTCGGCTTGAAACCGAATTGTCACAAACTAACGTTTCAGCCCTTGCGCAGCTTGGCGCAACTTGGCATAGAGATCGGGGCGAGAATCCTCAAGTGCGGGCACAAGCCGTTCGATTTGCGCCTCGCCTTCACGTATGTTGTCGTCCACTTCCTGCTTGTGTGCCAGGTAAAAGGAAATCGCGCCCTTAATCTGATCGATGGTGAGGGAGGGAAAGTCATCCTGGATAGCCTCCGGAGACGCCCCGTCGCGATAGAGGTAGACCACCGAATCGAGCGAAATGCGCGAGCCCGTTACGTAGTAGCCTCCGTTCCTCAGCTCGACGCGCTCGTCGGTCATCGTCCTATCTCCCGTCTCCCATTATAGAGGCGCGGCGAACCTCAGCGCATGGTCGATGTCCCGCTCGAGATCCTGCTCACTGTAACGGAGCGGAACATCGTGCTGCTTGAGGAAACCATGCACTTCGTAACGGGTGGCGAATCCCAACTTGCGGCGGACCTGGGATTCGGATAGAGTGCCTTCACGGTAGCCTTCGAGCGCGAGGCTGGCAGCGCGAAAGATCCCTTGCGTGGATCGGCACAGCGGACCCCCCTTCCTATTATGCGACGGGATGTCGGCTGCGGCGCACTACTCGCTTTGTTTGCCGCGTTGTGCCCCGTTTTGTCCCGTCATGCCCCATCATTTCCCTTGCCCCCGCGGAGCCAAAGCGCACAGGATAGAATGGTAAGCTGTCTGCCTAAAGGAGGCATATGAAACGTATCGGCGATGCAATGTGTGCGATCCTGCTCTGGACCGCGGTAGGGCTGGCTCAGGCGCCTGCCCCCACCACCACGGCCGTGCCCCGGCTGGTCAAGTTCAGCGGCACATTGGTCGACCACGGTGGCAAGCCACTGAGCGGCGTGATCGGGGTGACCTTCGCGCTTTATGAGGGGGAGCAGGGAGGCGTCCCGCTGTGGATGGAAACGCAAAACGTCCAGGCGGATGCCGAGGGGCGCTATAGCGTTCTGCTGGGGTCCACTAAGAATGAAGGCATCCCAGCAGCCGTGTTCGCCTCTGGGCAACGCTGGTTGGGCGTGGAAGCGGAGGCGGGAGCGGAACTGCCTCGCATGCTGATGGCCAGCGTGCCTTACTCGTTAAAGGCGGTGGACGCGGAAACCCTGGGAGGGCTGCCGGCGTCAGCGTACGCTCTTGCGGCGGGGCCGACGGCAGCCGGGTCGCCGAATCGCGGGGAAGGTGGCGGATCGGTCCATCCAGCCGATGCCAGTCCAGCGGCCACACCCAATCTCACCGGCAAGGGCAAGGCCAATTACATCCCCTTGTGGACCAGCAGCACAGCTTTGGGGACTTCCGGGCTGTATCAAACGTCCTCCGGTAGCGTGGGCTTGGGGACTACTACACCGGCTGCCCAGTTTGAGGCGGTGACCACCAGCACCACCGGAACGGCCGTACTTGGCTCGGCTACGGCAGCCAGCGGCACGAATTATGGAGTCTATGGCGCCAGCGTGAGCCCCACAGGAATCTCGGTTTACGGCAGCGCCACGAACGGGACCGGCGTGGCGGGCACCACCGCGGCATCCGCCGGATATGGAGTGTACGGCGCCAACACGGCGACCAGCGGCAATGCCTTCGCCGTCTATGGCACGACATCAAGCCCGGCGGGATACGCGATCTACGGCACCAATGCCGCGACGACCGGCCAAGCTTATGGCATCAGCGGCGAAAGCGCGAGCACCGGAGGGATCGGGGTGCGCGGCCAGGCCACGGCCACCACGGGTACGACTTACGGCATATACGGCAGCGTTGCGAGTCCTTCGGGTATTGCGGTAGACGGCGCCGCCACCAGCGGGACGGGCGTGGCGGGCACCACTACCAGTTCGACTGGGTACGGCGTGTATGGGGCGAACGCCGCGACGACCGGTCAAGCGTATGGCGTATCCGGCAGTTCCGCGAGCACGGCTGGAATTGGCATATCGGGCCAAGCCACGGCCACCAGTGGCAGCACTTATGGCGTGTACGGCAGCGTCGTGAGCCCCTCGGGCATTGGCGTGTTCGGCAGCGCGACCAGCGGCACGGGCGTATCGGGCGGAACTACCAGCCCGACCGGATATGGCGTGTACGCCGCCAACGCCGCGACTACCGGACAAGCTATTGGCGTATCCGGCACCTCCGCCAGCAAAGCTGGGATTGGCGTGGCGGGCCAGGCGTCAGCGGCGAGCGGCACCACTTATGGTGTGTATGGAAGCGTGTTGAGTCCTGGAGGAACCGGCGTGTATGGCACCGCCCCCAGCGGCGGTTTCGCCGGACAGTTTGCCGGCAATGTGAAGATCACCGGCAACCTCACGGTCACCGGAACGGTCTCCAAAGGCGGCGGGTCTTTCCGCATCGACCATCCGCTCGACCCGGAGCACAAGTATCTCTACCATTCCTTCGTCGAGTCGCCGGATATGATGAACATCTATAACGGAGTGGTGACGCTCTCCGCGCGCGGGGATGCGGTGGTGACGTTGCCGGACTGGTTCGATGCGCTGAATCGCGATTTCCGTTACCAGTTGACCTGCATCGGCGGCTTCGCGCCGGTCTACATTGCGAGCGAAGTGGCCGGCAATCAATTCAAGATTGGCGGCGGGCAGCCGGGGATGAAGGTTTCCTGGCAGGTGACCGGCATTCGCCAGGATACGTTCGCCAACGAGCATCGGATTCCGGTGGAAGAGAATAAGCCGGTAGAGTGAACGGCGGGGGGGGCAGGGCCACGCGGGTGACATAGCAAAGCGATGAGCCGTCTCCGGTCGTCTTCGCCGGCTGAATGCGCGGTTGCCGGGGACGAGTCGGATTCCAAGAAAGACGCGGCAGCACCAGGCTATGATCCTGCGCTGACCGCGATCGGTGCCGCGCCACAACGTGTGAGGAATGCCGCAGTGGCGTCGAAAAAGCCGGGGCAGCGCGTTGGATCCGACTCGTCGCCGCTCGGTATCCACAGGGTCAAACCCTCCCGCGCTCGGGTAAGCAAGACACGATAGGAGTTAGTCAGAAATCGTTTGGAGTTGCCATTCCGAACCGTCTGCCACGATGTTCCCAAGAGTCTTGAATAACTCCAGGAACGCGCCACTTCGTTCCATAGGAGGTCTCCCCCCCAGCATACGCAGACGAAATCAAGCTCCAGTCCCTCGCAGGTGTATTCATTGGCCGCCACTTCGAGGGCGTACGAGGACCGAATATCGCCGCGGGGGTTGAGGTACCATTGAGCGATCTCACTGCCAGCGGAGGCGTTGAGGCTAACACCTAGCCCATCCGCACGAAGGCGCCTCGCCCCGGAACTAGCCACGAGGCCATATCGTCGCTCGCCGCGCCCATGCTCCTCTAGCCAGCACTTCGCTTTCGCAAATGAACGCGTGATGCTTACTGGATACTCGTGCAACTCGTCTGCGGTGGCCAGTGCGGCGGTTTCATCACCAGCGAGCACGCAGTCTACCCAGCGACTGACGCTTGGGGACCGATAGCTCCTCTGTGGCACATTCAGCTGAAGTTCCGGTTCGACGTGTATTGCGAGAGTATGGGGCAGGTCTCCCA
>Ga0073928_10008810_pt1 | contig 12513 bp, 13 predicted proteins | sample PaiPotPPA55metaG_FD_76969 | JGI IMG/M metagenome (GOLD analysis project Ga0073928, IMG submission 76969) | Iron sulfur acid spring bacterial and archeal communities from Banff, Canada, to study Microbial Dark Matter (Phase II) - Paint Pots PPA... ...
GAACTGATTGACAGAAAATAGTAACTGTACTTCGGGCGGTGAACCGGTCGCAACCTGAACGCCATCCAAGCGATGCTCACGCGAACGTACGCAAGAAACGCCGATATCAGGATAATGCGGACGTTCGGGTCCGGCGACACGAAGGCCCACTGAATCAGACCAATCACCCACGCGACGTAGACGAGCCGGTCACGAAGCCTTGACGGACAAAGCCCGAAAACTGACGGCACCCTTCCAGCACGAGGAGGATGCCGTAGGTCGCAATGGAGCCGGCGACGACAATGCTCAAGCGACCCGGAGCGGCGCCCTGCAGGGCAAGTACGGCGAATGCGAAAGCTATCACGGTATTTGCGCACAGCCAGCGCGCGAGACCAGGTATTCCGGCACGTAGCAGCGAGCCGAATACCGCCATGCTCATGGCGCTGGATGTAATCGCAACAACGAGAAAAGCAACTTCACTGAACATGCGTGTGCGGTATTAGGTCGTGACTAGCCCGAACGCCTATGAATAGGTCATGCAATGCGGTGGGGCGACGCGCCAGGCACGAATGGTACAAAAGCGGGTACGAGAGTCGCAGAAATCGCCCTAATCGAGTTTACGGCGCTTTTCTGGCGTTCTTGAGCGGCATACCGTAATGCTGTTATAGCCATAAGCCCGCGGGCGTACGCCGTCACATCCGTGAGCAGGGGCAGTGCATCTGCCATCAACCCGCTTGCCAGCGCCCAGAGGCCAACTGCCATGGGAAAGCAAACATGATGGCGTTCAACGCCAGCGCGATGCGCGTCGACTTGTGTTCCGCCTTGTTGCTCGCCGGTTGCTGCTCGCAATTGCATGCCACAATCGTGTCCCCACGAACAAGTCAGCCCGTTCGAATCGGCTTATCGCCAGCGCAGCGCCCGCGCACACGAACTTTTAGCGCCAGTTAAAACGGACTAGTAAACCTGAAGCAGCGCTACCGCAAGAAAAAAAGCGATGAAAATTCATATAAAAATATCGTTTTTTCGATATTTTTGAGGCGTGAATAATCCCATCCCAACGAGTCATGCGGCTTTTTGGCAAATGGCACGTAGTACGCCAGATGCACCGATGAGCCCGGCACGAAATTGCGCCAGCGTGACGATGCTACCGACATCAATCTTGGGGAAGGCAATGAGTTCAGCACCATTGGCGGCCAACGCCTCGCGGTCAGACGCGAGCAGCTCCGCTGCCGCTAGCACCATCTCGCAACGACTCGATAGCTTGCCGGTCGGAAAATTTCACTATCAGATGATGGCCATCATCGGTGCAGGACTATTCCTGGACGGCTTCGAGCTCGCCATGGCGAGCGGCGTTCTTGGGCAACTGATTCACACCGGATGGAGCAACCTGCAATACAACGGCTATTTCGTAACTGCGACGTTCATCGGCTTTATGCTCGGTTGTTGGGCAGCTGGCATCATCGGAGACCGGCTTGGTCGTCGCGTAAGCTACCAGTTGAACCTTGGCATCTTCGGCGCTGCCTCACTGCTGGCAGTGTTCGCACCAAATATTGAAGTGCTAATCGGGCTCCGGTTCGTCATGGGCATCGGGCTTGGCGCGGAGTTGGTACTTGGGTTCGCTACGCTTGCCGAGTTCGTGCCACCCACTAAACGAGGCCGGCTGGTCGCCACATTGTCGTTCATTGCACAGTGCGGCGTGTTCACCTCTTCGTTGATTGCTCTTTGGGTCATCCCCAACCTCGGCTGGCGCTACATGTTCTTGATTGCCGGCGTGTGCGCAGCGGCTGTATGGTTTATGCGCAAGTTCATGCCGGAGTCACCACGGTGGCTCGAAAGCCGTGGACGTGTCGCAGAAGCAGACGCAATCGTCCGCAGCATTGAGAAGATTTCCGGTGTCGCATCGCCAAGCTTTCAGCCGGCGACTTCCAGGACGAAAGTGCTCGCGGTAGCCGCAAACAATGGAAGCGTTGCTGAGCTGTTCAAGAAAACGCTGGTACGCCGAACTATCATTGGCATCGCCACTATGTGCGTGATTCAAATTTGCCTCTATGGCATGGTGACCTGGCTGCCGACGTTCTTTGTGAAGCAGGGATTCGACATTGTGAAATCGTTGAAGTGGACGATGATTATGTCGCTCGGTGGTCCGGCTGGCGGCTTACTCGGTCTGTGGCTGGCTGACAAACTTGGGCGCAAGCCGATTCTGATAGGCGCGGCGCTTGCCGGCATCGTTCTCTCGTTCACTTATGTGCAGATACGCGAAGAGTGGCTGTTGATGCTAATGGGCTTCCTGCTCTTGACTTCGTTCTACGTCATTGTTGTGGTCGGCCAAGCCGTGTATATGTCCGAGCTGTTTCCCACCAACGTCCGCATGCGTGGCACCGGCCTTTGCAGCACCATCTCCCGAGTCGTCGCCGCATCCATTCAGTTTGTAATTCCTATGCTCTTTGCATGGGGCGGCATCCACGCAATCGTCGGCAGTGTTGGAATCTCGCTTCTTATCTTCGGCTTGATTATTCTGACAAGCGGCGTCGAGACGAAAGAGAAGTCGTTGGAAAGCATTTCGCTTTGAGTGGACGCTCAGGGTGGATTTAGAACATTTCAGGAAGGGCGATGGTAGACAGCACTGGTAACTGTAAGCTTAAGCTGAGCTACCTAGGCGAAGCAGCAATTCTCTGTGAAAGCGTGGGCACGCTCGACGCGGGCGCGCCGGATTTAGGGTTGCAGACGCAATTTTGGGCGCTCGCGGAAGTCGTTTCGCAATGGCCGGCGGTTGATGAGGTTGTACCCGGGATGAACAACCTAATGGTTGTTTTGCGGCCCGGCATCAGTGAGCCTTGGGCATTGCTTGAGGACATCCGCAAGGAATGGCCGCACGTAGCTCCCGCGTCGCTCATAGGTCGGGTGATTGATGTCCCCGTTACGTACGGCGGACAACACGGGCCAGACCTGCAATTTGTCGCAAGCCGTGCAGGACTTACCCTCGAAGATGCAGCTGCGCTTCACTGCCAGCCGGACTACACAGTCTATTTCCTCGGCGCTCATGCCGGTTTTGGTTACCTCGGGGGCTTGGATGCACGGTTGCATACGCCGCGCCTCGATAAGCCGCGCATGTCAGTGCCGGCAGGCTCCGTCGCAATCGGCGGTGTGCAAACCGGTGTTATCGCGCTTACATCGCCCAGCGGATGGAAACTCATCGGGCGGGCGGAGGAATCTTTCTTCGACCCCCTTAAAGAGCCACCGGCGTTGCTCTCGCCGGGAGACACAGTAAAATTCCGTATCAATCGAGTGGAAGCATGATTGAAATACTTTCCACGGGTCCTCTGTGCTCAGTTCAGGACGCTGGCCGTCGAGGTTACCGGAAGCTCGGCGTCAGCGTGTCCGGCTCGATGGATTCGCTCGCGTTTCGCATAGGCAACGTAATGCTGGGCAATGTGGCGAACGCTGCGTCCATCGAGATAACCGTGTTCCCGTTCCGGGTTAGGTTCACGGCGAAGACAAGGACTGCGGTTACAGGTGCGGCGTGCGGCATATTCCTTGATGAAAAGGCCTTCCCTCCATGGTGGTGCTTCGAGGTGAATCCTGGCCAAGTGTTGACCTTGACACCACCGTCGTCGGGCGCCCGTGCTTATCTCGCCGTGGGCGGCGGAATTGACGTGCCTGAGGTTCTTGGTTCGCGGAGTACGGACATTAAGGTCGGCTTCGGTGGATTCGAAGGGCGTTGCCTGCGTAAGGGCGACAGGCTCGCGGCAAATTTCGTTGCGGAAGGTTCTGCCGCAAGCGGCTCTGACGGCTTTGGTGTTGTGCCTCCTTGTAAAGGAGAGTTCGAGCGTGAGTCGGCGCGCCTGGGGAATGCGGACGGGCACGCTGGCACATGCGCGCGTGTCCTAGTGGGTCCTGAGTACGACTCTTTCACTGGAACAAGCGCAGACCAACTATGGAACGCCGATTGGACTTTGACACCGGACAGCAATCGAATCGGCTACCGCTTGGACGGTCCGACAATCGATTTGAAATCGCCCATTGAAATGCTGTCTCACGGGATAGTGCCCGGAGTCATACAGGTGCCGCCGTACGGCAAGCCAATCGTGATGATGCTCGACGGCCAGACGTCCGGCGGATATCCGAAAATCGGAACAGTCATCGAAGCAGATTTGTGGCGTTTGGCCCAAGCTGCGCTCGGCTCAAAAATTCGCTTCCGGCGGGTAGAAATCGACGAAGCGGTCGCTGCATCTGTGGCACAGGAGAAGTTCATCCAATCCATTGCGAACTCCCAATGGAGAGCAGGATGGAAATAGCCTTTATCGCTGAACTGATTCAACATTTGCAGCAATCGACTATTGAAGAGATGGAACTTCGAGGGCAAGGTTGCGCGCTTCGGCTTAAGGCTGAACAAACGAGGCCAAGCGGCGGCGCTCTCCCAGCGTCCAAGTCGCAAACACTCGACAGTGACAAACAATCGAACAAGCTTGTTATCCGAGCTACGGCCTTGGGTTTTTTCGAGAATCAACATCCTTCGAATGAGCAGCCCTTCGTTGCGCAAGGAAGCGAAGCCAGGGTGGGCGACATTGTCGGACTGGTGCGTCAGGGGCGGTTCTTTTCGGTCGTGAGAGCTGAGACCGAGGGCCATATCGGCTCTATGTTGAAGCAGAACGGCGAGACTGTCGCTTTTGGCGACGTGCTGTTCGAGCTAAATGCGAGGGAACGGAGTTACACATGAGCATCATCGACTTGAACTCGGACATGGGCGAAGGGTTCGGCCCATACAAGATGGGCGATGACGAGGCAATGCTCGACATCGTTTCGTCGGCGAACATCGCGTGCGGATTCCATGCGGGTGACCCTGACATCATGCATAAGACTGTCTCGGGCGCGTTGGCGCGTGGCGTTGACGTTGGCGCGCATCCTGGCTTCAATGATGTGTGGGGTTTCGGGCGCCGGACTATCGTCGGCGATAGCGTCAAGACCATCGAAAACCTTATCGCGTATCAAATCGGCGCATTGCAGGCCATCGCGAGTGCTGCGGGACATAAAGTCACGCATTTCAAGACCCACGGTGCGCTTGGAAACCTGATGTTCAACGACAAGGACGTCTCAGAGGCGATTGCTCGCGCGGTGAAGGCCGTTGACCGAGAGTTGCTGTACGTAATCCCGCCTTGCACGGAAGGTGAGCGTGCGGGGATGCGTGCTGGCCTTAATGTTGTCCGCGAGGTATTTGCGGACCGTGCATACACCGACGAAGGTCACCTCGTTTTTCGTCGGCTCGCGGGTGCAGTGATTTACGACCCCGTGGAAGCTAGTCAGCGCGTCCTCCGGATGATTGAAGACCGGTGCATTACTTCCATTTCGGGAAAGAAGCTTCCAGTTAAAGTTGACAGTATCTGCGTACATGGCGACACGGACGGAGCCATACAGATGGCCACTGCCGTAAGGGCCACCCTTGTCAACGCGGGAGTATCCATCAGCCCCCTGTCGAAGGCCGTCGCTGATTGATAGCGTCTCGGGAGCAAGCGAGGCGACGCCGATATCTTCCCTGAAGGCGTGAAAAGGAAGTTCACCAACTGCGCGGTTCGCTGTTGGCAGGGTGTGACCTGTGCACCGCGACCAAACTGGGGGCGTGACAGAAAAATAGAATTAGTAGTACTACCTTATAAAAAATTAGCTCTCTATCGAGAGCGTATTGACCTTGGGATTTATTATGAAAAAGTTTGCCTTTACCATTGCGACCGCCGCAACCGTCTGTTGTGGGACAGCGTCTGCGCAATCAAGCGTCACACTCTATGGATTGATTGATGAAGGCATTCGGTTCGCCACCAATCAATCGTCTGCGAGCGGCAGCCCGGCTAGTAAGCTCTATATGTCTGAGGGCGCGGGAACCGGCAATCGTTGGGGCCTCAGAGGGTCGGAGGACCTAGGCGGGGGTACTGCCGCAATCTTCGATTTACAGGCTGGTTTTAATCCGGCAACAGGTTTGTCCGACCAACAGGGCCAGCAGTTCGGCCGCTACGCATTCGTAGGCCTGACGAACAAGACTTACGGTACGGTAAAGCTAGGGCGTCAGTACGGTACCGGCTTTGACTTCATCGCGACCTTCGACCCCATCTCGGTCGGTAACCAGAATCCCGATGACTGGGAGATTTTTCTCCTCGGCGTGCGCTTCGACAACACGGTCCAGTATTCGAATGCATGGGGACCGGTCGCGTTGGAAGTGCAACGCTCTGTCGGCGGTCAGGTCGGCGGGGTCAGCGAAGGCAGCACGACAGCGTTCGATTTGATTTACTCGACGGGCGGCTTCAAGGCTGGCTTGTTCGGCCAGAATGCAAAAGATTTGCACAAGCGCAACATGTATGCAGGCAGTGCAGGCGTTCGCTATAACTTCGGTCTCGCCACCGTCTACTCGTACTACATCTACTCCCGACGCGACGCTGGCTTTGTCACTGCTGCGAACAACAGCGGGGGCTCGCTTGCAAATACAAATTTGATAGGCAACGCGACGACGGCCGTTGGCGCTCAGACAAAAGCTCGAGTCGACAACCTCGTGCAATTGGGTACGAACATTTCCGCAACGCCATCCATTCTCCTCACCGTCGCAGGCTTGTATGACCACGTGTCTAATGTGTCGCCCGGCCGCAGCGGCCACATCGCGTCAGTCTACGGAATTGCCGACTACCTTCTGTCAAAGCGCACCGACGTGTACGTCGAAGTCGACCACAGCATGCTTGGCGGGGCGTCCATCACTGACCCTAACAGCCCGATTGGCACGTTTGCCGGCAAGAACAACAGCACGGGTGCAATGGTCGCTCTGCGCACGCGGTTCTAACCTGATTCGTTACTTCACCTCTACCTACTGTGCTCGCGCCAGAAGAGCTTGACGATGCATGCGGCCGGCAGCCTCAACTAGGCCCCGGCCCGCGGAAATCATTGCGCAAATTCACACTTCAGAACGCCGGGAACATCCAAATGGACTTGCAAAAAATTCGCGAGCTGATTGATTTGGTGTCGCAGTCAAGCCTATCTGAGTTGGAACTGACCCAGGGCGATGAATCGATTCGGCTGTTAAAGGACACGCGCCTCTCCCGCGAGAGCCAGTCGCTTGACCCGCAAGTGACTGACGCGGTTGGTGAGCGCGCGATACCTCGTGACCCGCAGGGAGGCGTACAGCCTGCGGTGTCTTCGAGCGAGCGCGTCTGCACCTCTCCCATGGTCGGCACGTTCTATCGCGCTAGCTCTCCTGGAGAAGCTCCGTTCGTACAGGTGGGCGACCATGTGGTCGCAGGCCAGCCAATATGCGTCGTTGAGGCGATGAAGATGCTTAACGAAGTTGAGGCAGACGTGTCTGGACGCATCAAGAGCATATTGGTCGAGAACGGTTCGTTCGTGGAATATGGTCAAGCTCTCTTTATAGTCGAGTGACCTGCCGACTCGGCACCGCGCAGCGACAGGCAATACGCACCCACAGCAGGCGTTATGTTCAAGAAAATACTTATCGCCAATCGAGGCGAAATTGCACTTCGTATTCAGCGAGCTTGTCGCAGCCTGGGCGTCAAGCCTGTCATGGTATTTTCGGAAGCTGACCGCGACGCGCGATACATTCAGCTTGCAGACGAGGCAATTTGCATCGGGCCGGCCGCGTCCGCGCAAAGCTACCTCAACATGGCGGCTATCATCACCGCAGCCGAGATGTCCCATGCCGAAGCCATTCACCCCGGGTACGGGTTCCTTTCCGAGAATGCACTGTTCGCCGAACGGGTTGAGCAGGCCGGGCTGACGTTCATTGGCCCGCGCGCCGAGACTATTCGGCTCATGGGCGACAAAGTATCGGCGAAGAACGCGATGCTCAACGCTAGCGTGCCGTGCGTACCCGGCTCGCGTGGCGCTTTGCCAAATGACGCTGGGGAAATCCTTCGACAAGCTGATGAGGTCGGGTTGCCGGTCATCATTAAAGCCGCCGGCGGTGGTGGCGGTCGAGGTATGCGAATCGTGCAAAAGCAGGACGAACTGCTTGCTGCTGTCGCGACCACTAAGGAGGAAGCTGGGCGGGCCTTTGGCAATGCCGAGGTGTACATGGAGAAATTTCTGACGAACCCGCGGCATATTGAAATCCAGGTGTTGGCGGATAAGTTCGGTAACGCCGTGTGGCTCGGCGAGCGAGACTGCTCCATGCAGCGGCGCCACCAGAAAGTGCTCGAAGAGGCGCCGGCACCTGATGTAGCAAGGCCGGTTATCGAACGAGTCGGCGAGCGCTGCGCAAAGGCGTGCGTGGATATGGGCTATACCGGCGCCGGCACGTTTGAGTTTCTCTATGAAGATGGCGAGTTCTACTTTATCGAGATGAACACCCGCGTTCAGGTAGAACATCCGGTGACAGAATTCATCACGGGAGTCGACATTGTGCGCGAGCAAATTTGCATAGCGGCCGGTGAGCCACTTTCCTGCAGCCAAGCAAACATTCGCTTCTCTGGACACGCCATCGAGTGCCGTATCAACGCGGAAGACCCGCGCAAGTTCCTGCCTTCGCCGGGACGCATTACTGGGTGGCACGCGCCGGGCGGACCGGGCATTCGAGTCGATTCACACGCCTATGCCGGCTACATGGTCCCACCGAACTACGATTCAATGATTGGCAAAATCATCGCGTACGGGGCCACTCGGGAGCAGGCAATCAATCGAATGCGCATAGCGTTGTCTGAAACTATCGTCGAGGGCATCCAAACCAACATCCCTTTGCACAGTGGGCTACTCGCCGACCCAGCATTTGTACGCGGTGGCACTAGCATTCATTATCTGGAGAAGAAGCTCTCTGGCAAGACAGAATAGTAGAATCAGTCCTCGTATTGATGTGGCCGCACCTGAATGGGTGGGGCTCGCCTCGTCTGCTAATTCGTTGTGACGCGCTTTATTGCACTTGGCGGCTCCGCATGGTCAACGGCGTGCCATGTGGCCATCGACTAGAAAAAGTCTTCCCTCCGTTGAGGGCTTTGCGTCGGATTAGGCGACCTCATGAGGTCCAGTGGGAAATCATATTGTCGTTTAGCGTGTTGAAGACTCCGTGAATTTGGCGTTCACTCAGCTCATCAGCACGCTGCGTGGACGGTCGTTGCCCAGATAGCACAAAGTATTAGCGCGGCGTTGCAAATCCGTTCATGTGAAGCTTTATCGATAGTGATGGCGGAAAGCGTCGAGGCGCTTGGTCGCGAGATGGCTGCTGGATACACTGCCCTCATGCCGGTCGTTCGCTTTCGCTTGTAAGCAAACTTCGACGTCGACGCGTTGCTGGGAGCAAAAAGCAGCGAAACAGCGCCATTTTCTATAACGAGGCATCGCTGAGAGAGATATCGAAACGGCACATTGCCGGTTGTGCGCTGCGCGCGGGACATGGTCTGTTTGAGGGCGGCACGACGCACCAGCACTGATGAGGAAAGTACTACGTGCGGTGTAGGTTTGTGCGCTGTTTCGTAGGGCTTGGCCGGAGTAGGAGCGACTCGAAGTTGCAACATTCGGTGGCGAGCTTTGCGATTTCGCCGTTGAGCGAATAGGCGTGGTCAGCTCGATACATCGCGACATATTTCACCGGCGGAAGGGGCGGGTCCGTTTTTATGACACCAAGTACGCCGTCATCTACCAAATACTTCAGACAGGCAATCGGTAGATAGCTAACCCCGATTCCCGAGAGCGTCAGTCCAATTTGCGCAACCAAGTTATTACTAGAAAGGAGCTTAGACACCGTGACCCCGTTATCCTGCAAAAAGCGGCCGTAGGCTGCGCCGGTTCCTGACAGATTGCCCTGGGTGAGCAAGGGGAACTTGGAAATTTCCGACAACGGGACTGCGCTTTTGCGCGGAACAAGCTCGGGCACACACATCCAGGCATTCGCGACCGAGGCGAGAGGCGTCGAAATGAACCGTTCGCTGCTCGGAGCGCCCGGAACAACGATGAAGTCCACAGTGCCAGCGCTTAATCGGTCGAGCAAAGTAGCGCTCAACTCGACTTCGGCCTCGACAATGACCTTAGGATAGTGTTGCTTGATTGCCGTAATGAGCGCTGGCAACCATGTAAGAGCAGTCAGCTCAGTGACCCCTAGGCGCAAGCGGCGGACTAGAACTTCCTTTGCACTTACCTGTTCGATAATTTCGTCTCGCCGCTCAAGAACCTCTTTTGCATACCGGAACAACTCGTCGCCCTTTTCGGTCAAGCGTGCGCTGCGATAAGTTCGGTCAAATACGGCTATATCGAATGAGCTCTCGAGCTCCTGCACGCGCTTTGAAATAGCCGACTGGCTAGCGTTCAGCTTGCTAGCGGCTGCTTCAAATGAGCCTAACTCAACAATCCAAAATAGCGCCTCCATTTGCTTGAACGTCAGCATGTGCAGCCCCACATATGAGAAAAGTCGATATTCTACGATAGAAAAAAATCGCTTTTTTGAGGGTTTATGGAGATTTATCGTTCCATCCGTCGCGCCATCCGGCGTTTTTGCACGGAGCACGTTATGAGTCTTCCCGGTTTTCGCGTTAATGCGGCAGCCTCACTCGCCCGCGCGTCCATCATCAGGGCGCTTGAACATGTCGTCGGGCCGCATCTGAGGGACGACCTAGTCCCCAGCGTCCGCATCGCGGTTCTTTACTCGCTACAACAAGACAGGAAAACTTTTCGGTACCGCCTTCACGGTCAAGTGCCGGCCAGGCAACAACCCAATAAGTTACAAAGCGCTCCCGATGCTTCAATCGGGTCACGTGCTGGTTATCGATGGCGGCGACGAACCGAATAACGCATCGGTCGGCGAACTCATCAAGTCCGCGCGCAGAAACACTGATGCGCCGGCTTTGTAATGGACGGTGTCATCCGCGATGTTGCCTAGTTCGAGGACTTCCCTTTGCTACGCCCGAAGCATTATCCATTGAGCCCGTAAGGACGATACGGGTGAGCTCAACGGTCCTATCGGTCGGTGGTCAGGTCATCAACCGTGGACCGCTCTCCGCCTCCCAATAACGCAGTGCATACGACGAATTTGAAGTTATGAACGAATCTATCGGCGAGCTCTTCTCTGACGAGCTCACACGGGAAATTAAGGCCCGGTTTCACTATGTTGACCACGACTTTGACGGCAATCTACGGTTGTTTTTTGACAATGCCGGTGGTTCATTTCGCCTGAAAACGGCGGTTGAGCGTTTGGCAAGTGTAGATGCGGTTCCGGACTGCACCGAACGGGTTCACAAGGCCGCGAGACATCTACAGGCCATCTTGGTCGAGGGCACGGAGGATTTCCGACTCATATTGAATGCGAATGAGGGTGCCGTCTTTGCCTCGCTCACCGCGTCCGGCGCCATGTTCGATATGGTGCGTGCCGTCGCCGAGAATATCCCCGGGACAAACATTGTCACGAGTTCGTTAGAACACCCGTCGTCGTTGGATGCGGTGTCTTACTACGCCCAGCGCTTGAAGAAAGAGCTTCGGGTCGCGAAGAGCAACCCGGACACCGGCGGTATCGACGTGGAGGAAATCGTCGGGCTCATCGACGCGGATACATGCTTCCTTAGTGTGATGTATGCATCGAACATCTCTGGCGCAAAGATTGACGTCAAGAGCATCATTCGGCGAGCTCGGGAAGTGAAGCCGGACCTATACATCATCGTCGACGCAGTACAGCATGCACCGCATGGTGTAATTGACCTCGAAGAAACGCCAGTGGACGCCATCAACATTGCCCCATATAAGTTTTTTGGGAGCAGAGGGTCCGGCATGTCCTGGCTGTCCGACCGCGCGGCACGACTTCCTCATCACAAGCTGAATGGCAAGCGGGCGGACGTTTGGGACCTTGGCAGTTCCGCGCCGGCGCAATTCGCCGTCGTTACGTCAATCGTTGACTATGTCTGTTGGGTCGGCTCGCACTTTACGGATGCTACCGACCGACGAGTAGTGTTTGTCGAAGGGATGAGAAGAATCGAGCTCCATGAGCGCGCGTTGCTCTCGCGCATGCTCGACGGAACTCGAGACACTCCGGGTCTCAGGCAAATTCCAGGCGTTACCGTGCTGCTTGACCACCCGGACGTCACGAAGCGGGATTTGATAGTTGCCACAACCTTCGACAATTTGTCGCCGGCCGACGCTGTGCGCGAATATGAGAAGCGTGGCGTGATTGTGTACGAGCGAGTAGCGTCAAGCCTTTATTCCAAGCGAATGCTCGAGTCGTTTGGCATTGATGGTGCAATTCGCGTATCGCCTTTGCACTGCAACTCGCCTGCTGACATAGACCAGTTTCTGACTATCACGGCGGCAATCGCTGAACACTTAACCCAATCTTAGAAGTCAAGAGCGCGGCGCAGCGGTGCGCGCGCTCCTTGCATAGGAGAGGTTCGTGCGCCGACTTGCCGGCGAACCTTTGCCGCCTTGCTCTGTCCGAAGGGCTCGACTAAAATTCTAGCCAAACATATTTGAAATTTGAAGGCGGCGCCGTTGCAGCTAGTGGCGATTCGCTTCGTCGATAGCGCGAAGGAGTCGCTGTACCGGGTAGCCTTGGATGGCGGCGAGACGGTGCAAACC
>Ga0073928_10008811_pt1 | contig 12511 bp, 11 predicted proteins | sample PaiPotPPA55metaG_FD_76969 | JGI IMG/M metagenome (GOLD analysis project Ga0073928, IMG submission 76969) | Iron sulfur acid spring bacterial and archeal communities from Banff, Canada, to study Microbial Dark Matter (Phase II) - Paint Pots PPA... ...
CGCCGCGAACGCGACGACGGCCGGCTCGGCGGCGTCGGCTCCGATCGCGAAGGTGACGTATACGACGAACAGCGGCAGCCTCTCGACGAACTACGCCCTCATCACGGCAACCTGCCCGGCGGGCACGAACGTGATCGGCGGCGGCGCGCAGGTCAGTAATGAGAGCAACGATTACGTCAACGACTCGTACCCCGACGGGAACTCGGGATGGTCCGTGGACATCTACGGCCCCTCGACAGACACCGGGACCGTCACCGCGATCTGCGCACCGGCCGCGTCGGCGGGGCCGTAACGACCGAGGCGGTTGTTACGTTGCCCGCCCACTGAGGGGTGCCGAAGCGGCGGCCCCAGCCGACGACAGGAGAAACCCATGCAGAAGTTGTTCCGACGGCTGCCGGCCGTGTCGTTTTGCGCGTCGCTCGCGCTTATGACGTGTTGGGTGGCGGCGCTGGCTACGTCGTCGGCGGCAGCGTTGCCGTCGAACTGCTCGCAAGCCGGGCAGACAGTCACGTGTTCGTTCAGCTCCACCGGTTCCGAGCAGACGTTGGCGCTGCCAGCCGGTGTGAGCTCGGCTCACATCGACGCGGTCGGTGGCACTGGGGCCAACAACGGCGCCAACGATGGGTTCGGTGGCTCCGGCGGAACCGTTTCGGCCGACGTCGCGGTGACCGGGGGATCGACGCTCTACGTCGATGTTGGGAGCAACGGGTCCAACGCGGGCGTGGGTGGCCTGAGCGGCAGTGGGGCGAGCGGCGGCGCAGGCGGCACCTTCTACACGACCAATGAGGGTGGCGGCGGCGGCGGTGCCTCTGCGGTCCAGACGTGCTCAGCCAACGATTCGAGCTGCACCGCTCGCTACTTCGGCGCCAGCGAACCGCGACTGGTGGTGGCCGGTGGCGGCGGCGGCGCGGGCGGGGATGACGGCTGTAGCGCCGGCAGCGCGGGCGGCGGCGCGGGTCCTCCGTCAACCGCGGGGAACTGCGATAGCGGAGGCGGTGGCGGCGATGGCACCGGCGGCAGCGGCGCCGAAATCCCCGCGTGTGCCCCCGCAGGTGGTGGTCGGGGCGCTACACCGAGCGGTGCGGGCGCGGGCGGCACGTCGGATACCTCGCTGCCCGGGCAAGGCGGGTCCGGACCGACTGGTGGAAACGGCTATCCGGCCGGGGACCCTGCTATCACAAGCTTTGGAGGCGGCGGTGGTGGCGGCTACTACGGCGGCGGCGGTGGCGGGGCCACCAACAACTGCTCCACGTACGGGTTCGGCGCTGGCGCCGGTTCGAGCTTCGCCGCTGGCACGAACGTGACGTACGGAAACGACACGACAGCGACTCCGTCGGTCACGGTCAGTTACACGATCGCTACGACCAGCACCAGCGTGTCGGCCCCGGCGGGCGGCGTGGCGGGTACCGCGGTGCCTGCGAGCTCGATCGGTGCGACGCTGGCCGGTGCGACGGGTCATGCCACCGGGACGATCACCTTCACGGTGATCGGTCCGGCGTCCTCGGCGCCGACGAGCTGCACTGCCGGTGGCACGGCGGTCGGAACGGCGACTGTCTCGGGTGCCGGCACCTACCATCCGGCGGCCGCTTTTACACCGAGTAAGGCCGGCACGTACTACTGGTATGCCAGCTACAGCGGCGACGGCGGAAACCAGCCGTCGACCAGCAGCTGCGGTGCCGGAATGGCTTCGACCGTTGTTTCGCGAACCACGGTCTCGCGGCTTCACCTGTCCCGGCACAAGTTCTCGATAGCCGGGCGCAAGGTTGGTGGAAGGTGCGTGAAGCAGACCAGTGCCAACAGCGGCAACCCGTCATGTCGGCGGCCGATCAAGGTGACGGTCAGTTACACGCTCAACGGCGCGTCTACGGTCACGTTCACGGTCTACCGCATGGCGTCTGGGCGCAAGGTCCATGGCAAGTGCGTTGCCATGACGACGGCGAACAAGCACCACAAGGCGTGCACGCGTTGGATCAAGGTGCACGGCAAGTTCCACAAGACGGGCAAGGCAGGTGCCAACAAGTTCGTCTGGAACGGCAAGGTCGGCGGTCGCGCGCTCGCGCCGGGCACTTACGAGCTCACCGCCAAGCTCGCCGACGGCTCTTCCAAGACGGTGACGTTCACGATCGTGGGGTGAGCCCGCAGGACGGGTTCATCCCCGGCGCTGGCGATGCCATCGCCTCGACACGGATGGCGATCGCAGGGGTCTGATGAGGGGCGCGGGTTACAACCCGCGCCCCTCGCTCTTGCTGGAGGTGGTCGACTGCTGGACCTCCCCGGTAACGACCGAGGCCGCTGTTACGTTGCCCGCCCACTGAGGGGTGCCGAAGGGGCGACCCCGGCTGACGACAGGAGAGACCCATGCAGAAGCTGTTCCGGCGCCGGCCGTCGGCGTCAATGATCATCGCGATCGTGGCGCTGGTGTTCGCTACATCAGGCACCGCCGTGGCGATGACCAAGTTGGTCAGCGGCGACCAGCTGATCAAGAAGCACTCACTGTCGGGCAACCGGCTGCGCAATCACACGATCACCGCGAAGCAGATCAACAAGAGCAAGCTCGGCGTGGTGCCGAGCGCGAACGACGCCAACTTCGCGACGGACGCCGGTCTGGCGAGCGACGCGACGAACGCGAGCAACGCGACCAACGCGACGAACGCGGCGACGGCGGCGAACCTGGCCGGCCTGACCCGGTTCAAGACCACGATCGCTCCCGGCGGAAACTCGTTCGGGAACGCGGCGACAGTCACGCTGGCGACGGACGGGCCGCTGAGCCTCGTTGGGATGTGCTACTCATCGGGCGGAACGATCACTGGATCTGACTTCCTGCTCAGCTCGGTCGCGGGGCACTGGACGGCCTACGACAACAGCACCGAGACGCACGACAACGCCCTCGTGCCAGGCACGCCGGAGGACGCTCAGGAGTATGACGCGTCGGCCACTCCTCCTGCGAAGGACTTCGAGGGACCTTGGGACGGGACCTTCGCTGCGATCACCGACAGCACCAGCAACTACATAACTGGCCTCTCGTCGGTGGGCATCAACCTGAATAACTCCGGCGGATGCACGTTCGCCGGATACGCGATCGCGAGCTAGGACCGATCGCGCAGCGAGGCAGTCGGCGGGCGCCCTCCGGGGTGCCCGCCGACCCCGTTGCTAGGATCGCGCCAGTGACCGCTCTCACCGACCTTCCCCGGATCGCATCGGGCAAGGTACGCGAGATCTACGAGGCTCCCGACCGGACGCTGCTGCTCGTGGCGTCGGATCGCATCTCGACCTACGACGTCGTCCATCCGACACCGATCCCCGACAAGGGCAAGGTGCTGACCGGGCTCTCGACGTTCTGGTTCGAGCGGACCGCGGAGATCATCCCCAACCATCTGCTGTCGGTCACCGACCGGGTCCCGGAAGAGGTGCGCGGTCGCGCGATGCTCGTTCGCCGGCTCGAGATGCTGCCGATCGAGTGCGTGGTGCGCGGCTATATCACCGGGTCGGGGTGGAAGGACTACCAGCGCACCGGGGCGGTCTGCGGAATCGAGCTCCCCGATGGCCTCCGAGAATCCGATCGCCTGCCCGAGCCGCTGTTCACGCCTGCGACGAAGGCGCAGGAGGGACACGACGAGAACGTCGACTTCGAGCGCGCAGCCGAGCTGGTCGGCGACCGAGAGCTCGCCCAGCGTGTCCGGGACATTTCGATCGAGCTCTACGAGTTCGCCGCCGAGCACGCCCGACGGCGGGGGATCATCCTCGCCGACACCAAGTTCGAGCTGGGCATCGACCCCGATGGGACGCTCACCCTCGGCGACGAGGTGTTCACGCCCGATTCCTCGCGGTTCTGGCCGGCCGACCAGTACCAGCCGGGCCGCTCGCAGCCAAGCTTCGACAAGCAATACGTGCGCGACTGGGCGTCGTCCACCGGGTGGGACCGGACCCCGCCCGCCCCGGCGATCCCCGACGACGTCGTCGCCAAGACCCGCGAGAAGTACGCCGAGGCGTACGAGCGGATCACCGGCGAGCCGTTCGAGGCCTGGCTGACGCACACGCGGGCTTGATGCGCGCGCGCGTGCTGGTCAGGCCCAAGGAGGGGATCCTCGATCCTCAGGGCCAGGCGGTGGAGCGTGCCCTGCCGGCGCTCGGGTTCAGCGGCGTGGCCAACGTTCACGTGGGGCGGCTGATCGAGCTCGACGTCGAGGACCCGTCGCAGTTGCCGGAGATGTGCGAGCGACTGCTGGCCAACCCGCTGATCGAGGAGTACGAGATCATCGAAGCGATCCCGGCCGAGGCGGCATCGTGAAGTTTGGCGTCGTGCGATTCCCCGGCTCCTGCGATGACGTCGACGCGCTCCAGGCGGCCGCGCGCGTCGATGACGCCGTCCTCCTCTGGCACGGCGACCGCGATCTCCAGGGCGTCGACGCGGTCGTGATCCCGGGAGGCTTCTCGTACGGCGACTACCTGCGGGCGGGCGCGATCGCCCGATTCGCGCCGGTGATGGAAGAGGTCACGGAGTTCGCGCACGAGGGCGGGCTCGTGCTCGGGATCTGTAACGGCTTCCAGGTGCTGTGCGAAGCTCACCTGCTGCCCGGCGCGCTGCTGCCCAACACCTCGCTCAGGTTCATCTTCCGGCAGGTCGCGCTCGAGGTCGTCGACGCCGACACTCCATATACACGCGCATGCGAGCCGGGGCAGCGCCTGTCGATCCCAGTCAAGCACACGACCGGCCGCTATTTCTCCCCGGAGCCGGTGCGGGTCGTGCTGCGCTACGCGCCGGGTCAGAACCCGAACGGCTCGCAGGACGACATCGCCGGCGTGAGCAACGACGCCGGGAACGTGTTCGGGTTGATGCCGCACCCCGAGCACGCCGTCGACGCGCTCACCGGCTCGACCGACGGGCTCCAGATCTTCGACTCGATCAGAGCGCATGTCGCCGACCGCCTCCCCGTCTAAGCATCGCGCTCTCGGGCTGACCGATCACGAGTACGAGCTGATCCTCGAGCGGCTCGACCGCGAGCCCAACGACGTCGAGCTGGCCATGCTGTCGCTGATGTGGTCCGAGCACTGCGCCTACAAGCACTCGCGCAGGCTGCTGCGGCGGCTGCCGACGCAGGGCCCGCACGTACTGCTCGGTCCCGGGGAGAACGCGGGCGCTGTCGACGTGGGCGCCGGGTTCGCGGTGGCGTTCAAGGTCGAATCTCACAATCACCCCAGCGCCGTCGAGCCGTTCCAGGGCGCGGCCACCGGAGTTGGCGGGATCCTGCGCGACGTGTTCGCGGTCGGCGCGAGGCCGATCGCGGTACTCGACTCGCTTCGGTTCGGCGACCCGACGCGGTCCGATCGCTCGCGCTACCTGCTCGACAGGGCGGTGGCCGGCATCGGCCACTACGGCAACTCGATCGGCGTTCCGACCGTCGGTGGCGAGATCTACTTCGAGCAGAGCTACGAGCAGAACTGCCTGATCAACGCGATGTGCCTCGGGCTCGCGCCGCGCGAGCGGCTGATTCGCTCGGCTGCCGTCGGGCCCGGGAACGTCCTCGTGCTGCTGGGCGCGCTCACCGGACGCGACGGGATCGGGGGCGCCTCGGTGCTCGCGTCGGCCGAGCTCGGCGAGGGCGATGAGGCGAAACGGCCCTCGGTCCAGATCGGAGACCCGTTCAGCGAAAAGAAGCTGCTCGAATGCTGCCTCGAGCTGCTCGACCGTGGGCTGCTCGCCTCGCTCCAGGACCTAGGCGCCGCGGGCCTGACATCGTCCGCGTCGGAGATGGCCAGCAAGGGGGGTGTCGGGATCGACATCGACGTCCATCGGGTGCCGCTGCGCGAGCCGGGCATGGAGCCGTTCGAGATCATGATCTCCGAGTCCCAGGAGCGGATGCTGTGCGTGGTCGAGCCCGAGCGCGTCGGCGCGCTGATCGGCGTCTGCGAGCGCTGGGAGGTGCTGGCGGAACCGATCGGCTCCGTCACCGAGAGCAGGCGGATGCGGGTGCTAAAGCGCGGCACCGTCGTCGCCGACCTCCCGGTCGAGGTGCTGGTCGACGACTGCCCGCTGTACGACCTCGACCCAATCCAGCCGGCGATTCAGATCTACCAACCGCCGGACAGGTTGCTGACCGGGGACGAGTCTCCCGCCGAGACGCTGATGGCGCTGCTTGGTTCGCCGAACCTCGCCTCGCGTCGCCCGGTGTTCGAGCAGTACGACCCGGTGGTCGGCTCGCGGACGGTCCGCCGTCCCGAGGAAGCGGACGCGGCAGTACTGGCGCTGCAGGATGGCAGTGCGATCGCCGTAGCGATTGACGGGAACGGCCGGCGAGTCGCGTGCGACCCGCGCACCGGAGCGGCGGAGGCGGTCTACGAGTGCGCCGCGAACGTTGCGTGCGTCGGGGCGGAGCCGCTCGGGCTGACGAACTGCCTGAACTTCGGCAACCCCGAGAAGCCGCACGTCGCGTGGCAGCTGACGGAGGCGGTCGAAGGGCTCGCGGAGGCATGCCGGGCGCTCGGCATCCCGGTCGTCGGGGGCAACGTCTCGCTCTACAACGAAGCTCCGACCGGCCCGATCTTCCCGACGCCGGTCGTCGGGATCGTGGGCAAGCTTCCCGACGCTCGCCGCGCCGGGCGTCTCGGATTCCTGCACGAGGGCGACGCGATCGGCCTGGTCGGCCCGTTCGAGCCGTCGTTCGTGGGCTCGGAGCTCGCGAAGCTGCGGGGCGAGCCACCGCGCGGCAAGCTCCCGTTCAAGGACGAGCAGGCGGTCCGCGACGCGCACACCGCGGTTCGTGAAGCCGTCCGGGCCGGGGCGCTGCACAGCGCGCACGACATCGCCGAGGGCGGCCTGGCGGTGGCGCTCGCCGAGTGCTGCGTGGCCGGCTCCGTCGGTGCGCGGGTGAACGCCCCTGTCGAAGTGTTCGGCGAGTCGCCCGGGTGCGGGTTCGTCGTTTCGGGTCCCGAGGAGGCGGTGGTGGGGATTGGGACCGTGATCGGACGAGTGGGTGGCCCCGCGCTCGAGATCTCCGACGTCCTGGCGGTCGCAGTTTCCGAGCTTGCCGCCGTCCACCGGGACGGCCTGGTGAAATTCGCGTGAGCCCCGTTGCTAGCCTTGAATCCCAGGCAAGGCTGGGGATTTCGCCATGGCTGCAGTGAACGATCATCACGACGGCCCTCGCGACGAGTGCGGCGTGTTCGGTATCTACGCGCCTGGGCACGACGTCGCCCGCTTGACCTACTTCGGACTCTTCGCGCTCCAGCATCGTGGGCAGGAGTCGGCCGGGATCGCGAGCGCTCCCCGCGACGGAAGCATCATGGCGATCCGCGACCAGGGCCTCGTATCCCAGGTGTTCGACGAGTACAAGCTGGGCTCGTTGATCGGGGATATGGCGATCGGCCACGTCCGCTACTCGACCACCGGATCCTCGCAATGGGAGAACGCCCAGCCGATCGTTCGCGATGACCAGCGGACGCTCGCGCTTGCCCACAACGGCAACCTGATCAATGCGGTCGAGCTCCATTCGGAGCTGCTCGAGCAGGACGTCTCGTTCAGCTCGACCTCGGACTCAGAGATCATGGCCGCGCTGCTGGCCACCCACCCCGCCGAGGAGATCGAGGACGCGGTGGCCGATGTCGGGCGGCGGTTGCGGGGCGCGTTCTCGACCGTGATCCTGACCGACGGCGCCGTGGTCGCGTTCCGCGACCCGCACGGGCTGCGGCCGCTGGCGCTGGGCGAACTTCGGGACGAGGAGGGCCGACCCTCCTACTGCGTCGCGAGCGAGTCGTGCGCGCTTGACCTGATTGGCGCTCGCTACCTCCGTGAGGTACTGCCCGGGGAGATGGTGACGCTCACCGACGGAGGCTTCCGCTCGCGGATGTTCGCCGCCGGCGAGCGGCGCGCGTCCTGCGTGTTCGAGTACATCTACTTCGCCCGCCCGGACTCGAGAATGGCGGGCACCGTCCTCCAGGTGGCGCGGGCACGGATGGGCGAGATCCTCTGGCGCGAGGCCCCTGTCGATGCGGACCTCGTGATCCCGGTGCCCGATTCCGGCAACGCCGCCGCGCGCGGCCTCGCGCGCGCCGCGGGACTCCCGCAGGACGACGGCTTCATTAAGAACCGCTACGTCGCCCGCACCTTCATTCAGCCGGGGCAGGAGCTGCGGCGCCAGGGAGTCCGCCTGAAGTTCAACCCGGTTCCCGAGGTGGTGGCGGGCAAGCGGCTCGTCGTCGTCGACGACTCGATCGTTCGCGGGAACACCCTGCCCCAGATCGTGCAGATGCTGCGCGACGCCGGCGCAGCCGAGATCCATCTGCGGATCTCCTCCCCGCCGATCAAGCATCCCTGCCACTACGGGATCGACATGCCCACGCGCGAGGAGATGGTCGCCCACGGCCGCAGCATCGACGAGGTCGCCGAGATGCTCGCCGCAGACTCCCTGCACTACCTATCGCTCGCGGGCGTGTACGAGGCGGTAGGGGTCTCCCGCGAGGACCACTGCGACGCCTGCTTCAGCGGCGAATACCCGTTGGCGGGCACCGAGGAGGCCCAGGGCAAGCACGCCCTCGAGCTGCCGCTGGTCCGCGCTTGAACGTCGGGGTACTCGCGTCCGGCGCCGGGACCAACCTCCAGGCGCTCTTGGACCAGGTTCATGGGGTGGGGGGGATCGAGGTGGTCGCGGTCGCGTCCGACAAGCCCGCGGCGCAGACGCTCGAACGCGCGCGACACGCGGGCGTGGCGGTCGCGGTGTTCCCGCTGAGCGAGTTCAGCGCGCGCCCGGCGCGCGACGACGCGATCGCCGACTGGTTCGCCGAGCGGGGGGTCGAGCTGGTCGTTCTCGCCGGATACATGCAGATGCTTTCCCCGGGGTTCCTGGATCGCTTCCGCGGGCGCGTGATCAACGTCCACCCGGCGCTCTTGCCGGCCTTCCCCGGGCTCCGCGCGGTTGAGCAGGCCTTGAGCTACGGAGTGAAGGTGTTTGGTGTGACGGTCCACTTCGTCGACGAGGGGATGGACAGCGGCCCCGTGATCCTCCAGCGGGCGGTCGAGATTCCCGACGCCACATCGGTTGACGAGGTGATGGCCCAGCTCCGGCCGCTCGAGCACGAGCTGCTGCCGACGGCGGTACGGGTGATCGCGGCAGGCTCCGTTCGGCTCGACCCGGACCAGCCGCGGCGCGTCCTGATCGACCGCTAGAGTCGCGTCCGATGGAGCGGGGTACCGAGACGTCAGCGTCATCGAGCGCAAGCGCATCGCCCGACGTCAAGGTCGCCCGCGCGCTGCTGTCTGTCTCGGACAAGACCGGGATCGTCGAGTTCGCCCGCGGGCTGGTCGAGCTCGGGATCGAGATCGTCTCGACCGGCGGGACCGCGCGGGAGCTGACCGGGGCCGGAATCGCGGTCCGCGAAGTGTCGGACCTGACCGGCTTTCCCGAGATCATGGACGGCCGCGTCAAGACGCTTCATCCCAAGCTTCACGCCGGGCTGCTGGCGGTCCGTGACGAGCCGAGCCACATGCAGGCCGCGGACGAGCACGACGTCGAGCTGATCGACCTCGTCTGCGTGAACCTGTATCCGTTCGAGCGGACGGTCGGCCGCCGCCAGGTCGACCACGACGAGGCGATCGAGAACATCGACATCGGCGGTCCGACGATGATCCGCGCCGCGGCCAAGAACTTCGCTTACGTTGCGCCCGTCGTGAGTCCTGAGTCTTATGACGCCGTGCTCGCGGAGCTCCGCGAGTCCGGCTGCGGGCTGTCGCCAGGCACCCGAGAGAACCTCGCGGCCGAGGCATTCGCGTACACCGCCCGTTACGACTCGGCGATCGCCCGCTGGTTCCAGGAGAAGCGGGGTGATTTCCCGCCGCTCGTGGTCCGGGCGTTCGAGAAGGTGATGGACCTCTCCTACGGGGAGAACCCGCATCAGCGCGCGGCCTACTACTCGCAGCTGGGGGCGCGGATCCACGTGCTGTCGATGGTCGCGCAGCTCGGAGGCAAACAGCTGTCGTTCAACAACCTGCTCGACCTCGACGCCGCGCGGCTGCTACTCGGCGAGCTCGGCCGGCCGGCGTGCGTGATCGTCAAGCACAACAATCCGTGCGGCGCGGCGGTCGCCGAGACGGTCGTCGACGCGTACCGGCGTGCGTTCGAATGTGACCCGCTATCGGCCTACGGCGGGGTGATCTGCCTGAACCAGCGTGTCGACCTCGCGTGCGCGGAGGCGGTCGCCGAGCAGTTCGTCGAGGTGCTGTTCGCGCCGGGCTACGACGACGATGCGCTCGACCTACTGTCGGCCAAGGAGAACGTGCGGCTGCTCGACAACCGCGAGCCCCGGGCGTGGCGGACCAACGAGCTTCAGCTGCGCCAGGTCGTCGGAGGGGTGCTGGTGCAGGATCGCGACGCGTCAATCGATGAGCGCGAGGACATGCGCGTCGTGTCGAAGCGCGAGCCGACCGAGGCCGAGTGGGAGGCGCTCCTGTTCGCGTGGACCGTCTGCAAGCACGTCCGCTCGAACGCGATCGTGCTGGCGCGCGAGCGGGCGACTCTTGGGATCGGGGCCGGTCAGATGAGCCGGGTGGACTCGGTGCGGTTGGCACTCGAGAAGGCTCGGACTGGGCTGGAGGGGTCCGCGCTCGCGTCGGACGCGTTCTTCCCGTTCGCGGACGGTCCTGCTCTTGCCCTGGAGGCCGGTATCAGCGCGATCGTCCAACCCGGCGGCTCGATCCGCGACGCGGAGGTGATCGAGGCGGTCGACGATGCCGGCGCCGCGATGGTGTTCACCAGCCGGCGCCACTTCAGGCATTGAGCGACGCGGCCGGCGGGGAGGCCGCCCGCGGCGCGGCGGATGAGGCGGGCGTCCGCGGCGCGGGCGTCCGCGGCGCGGCCGGTGAGGCGGGCGTCCGCGACGCGGCCGGTGAGCGCATCACGCGCCTCCCGGGCGACCCTCCATCACCGTGGGAGGAGGTGAACGGCTTCAGCCGTGTCGTCCGGGTCGGTCAGCTTGTGATTCTGGCGGGGACAACTTCGGTCGGTCCGGAGGGTGTGATCCTCGGCGAGACCCCGTACGAGCAGACGGTCGAGATCCTCCGGAAGGTGGAGCGGGAGCTGGCGCGCGCGGGGGCGTCGATCGCAGACGTCGTCCAGGTCCGGATCTACGTCGTCGACATCTCGCGTGCCGAGGAGGTCGGGCGCGCCCACGCCGAGGTATTCGGCGACTCGCGCCCGGCGATGGCGATGGTCGAGGTCAGCGCGCTCTACGACCCGCGAATGCTGGTTGAGGTCGAGGCGATGGCCGTGGTCGGGTAGACTGCCCGCGCCACGGAAAGGGACGTCTGAGCGGGGCTTTGTCGTGGCGGCAATGATTGTCCACCACAAGATGGGGTTAGGAATGGAGGTTGGGGATGCCCAGTATCTCCCGACGCCGAGCTTTAGCCGGCGTTGTTGTCAGTAGTGCCGTCGCCCTCGGCGGCCTAGTCGCAACCGGTTCGGCGGCAGCAGCCGGCCGGGCCTCGATTGCCGGTACGCACCCCGCCTGGGCGGTCAGCCCGGCGGGCAGGACCGCTCCGGCAGTCACGAGCGGCAGTGTCAGCGTCCGCGTGTATCTCGCAGGGCGTGATCCGAGCGGGCTGGCGGCGTTCGCCAAGGCCGTCTCGGACCCCAGTAGCTCGACTTATCGTCACTACCTGACCACGGCCGAGCTGCAGGCACGCTTCGGCGCGACCGGCGCGCAGGCTCAGGCCGTGGAGTCGTGGTTGAAGAGCAGCGGGCTGTCGGTGACTCGTGTGACCGGCGGAATCGGTGCTTATGTCGCTGCGACCGGCACGGTGGCGCAGGTCAGCAACGCGTTTGACGTCAGCTTCGGCAGCTACACCGATCCGAAGGGTGCGACGGTCCGTGCGCCCGAGCAGGCGGCGTCGGTCCCCGGCTCGGTTGCCGGTGACGTGCTGGCGGTCTCCGGCCTGGATTCCGCGGCGCACACGATGAAGCCACAGGACACGCTGCCGCCCCCGGGGCCGAACTACTGGGTCGCGCCTCCGACGTCCGGCTACTACGGGCAGAAGATCGCCAACAACGAGCCCGCGGCCGACGGTGTCCACTGGCCGTGGAACGTCGCTGGGTATACCCCGCAGCAGGTTCGGGGCGCCTACAACGTCGGCGACTCGGGAATGACCGGGGCCGGCCAGACGGTCGCGATCGTCGATGCGTACGCATCGCCGACGATGCAGCAGGACGCGAATGAATACTCGCGCGTGACCGGCAATCAGCCGTTCCGTCACGGGCAGTACCAGCAGACCCTGTCTCGCACCTTCACGAACACCGCTCTGTGCGGTGCCTCGGGCTGGTACGGAGAGGAGTCGATCGACGTCGAGTCGGTGCACGACATGGCGCCGAACGCAGGCGTCCACTACGTCGGCGCTGCAAGCTGCCTCGACACGGACCTGGCCGCGGCTGACGCCGCGGTCGTCAACAACCGCTACGCAAGCATCGTCAGCAACTCGTTCGGGGAGCCGGACGACCAGGCGGTGATCTACCCGGTCTGGGACCAGATC
>Ga0073928_10008812_pt1 | contig 12510 bp, 12 predicted proteins | sample PaiPotPPA55metaG_FD_76969 | JGI IMG/M metagenome (GOLD analysis project Ga0073928, IMG submission 76969) | Iron sulfur acid spring bacterial and archeal communities from Banff, Canada, to study Microbial Dark Matter (Phase II) - Paint Pots PPA... ...
AGTGGCTTAGAGGGGTTGGACGTTCGAGGCCTGCAGGCCCTTGGGGCCCTTGGTCACTTCGAATTCAACCGCTTGGCCGTCGTTCAACGATTTGTAGCCATCAGCCACGATCGCGGAGAAATGCACGAAAACATCTTCACCGCTCTGGCGCTGGATGAATCCAAAGCCCTTGCTGGCGTTGAACCACTTCACTGTTCCTTGTTCTTTACTCACTGCGTTACTCTTTTCTGTTGACCGCGTTGCGATCATACTTTGAGCCCGGCCGGGTTAGGGGCCGATCTCGATTAATTGAGCTATCTGGTGCCTCGACTCCGAACCCCTCTACAGAGATACGGGCCGCGTCCGGGCGTAAAAAAAGGCCGCAAGTTTGAACCTTGCGACCGCTTCACACTGACGTACGCGATACAAGAGCAACAAACGCAGCTACACAGTACCACAAGTGCCAGCGCTTGTCCAGTGCTTTTTCCGGGTGGTTGCGAGCCTGTCTGCGGCTTCCGGAAGCGTTCCAATTGGGTTATCCCTCGCCGAAAACATTTCTCCTTCTTTACGTGGAGGTATTTAATACCAGCCATGGGACTTGATATCAACCTCCAAGACGAACGCGGGGTGGTACGCGCAACCATCAGCGACCCCCAGAATCTATTGCACCGACTTCTGGAGCGGTCGTTTGCCGACGAACCCCAACTAGTGGAAATAGATTGGAACGGCGACACCGTGTTCAATCGACTTCAGATGCCCCGATTCCTGTCACAGTGGGAAATCCTAGCTACACATTGTAAGACTCCAGAGGAAGCCAAGATTGTTGAAGATGTGAAGGCTCTCGCGATGGAATGCGAAGGGGCCGTCCATCTGTATCTGAAGTTCGTGGGCGATTAATCGGGTTGTCCCAATCGCTTTGAACGCTAGGGACAGACGGGTTGAAGCCGCATTATGGCCGGTGGAGATCCAGCAGCACTACGTCGGAGTGCTCCTGCGCTCGTTCGAGGACAACTTCGCGGCCGTCGGGAGAGATATCGAAGTCGCGAATGTCGAAGTCGGGGGCGACGTTGGTCAACTGCCGCTCGGTGCCCGTCTCGAGATTGATGAGCCAGAGGTTTTTATGTTGAATATCCCCTCGCAGGAGCACGAGTGTCCGTCCTCCGGGCAGGAAGGTCAGGTGTCGAGCCCCGCGGGTCAGGGTCAGAGATGGCAGGGGATGCGCCGCACCGTCGGCCGAGGCCGCTTTCACCGAAAACGTGGTGCCGATGTCGGGTCCCGAGTACACGACCACGCTGCCGTCGGGCGCCCACGCGGGATCAACCGAGTATTCCTGGACAAAAAGAGCAGGAGGGCGGCCATCGACCGGCACTCGCAAGAGGTGTGGGGCGCCGTGATCGTCCACCGCCGAGGTAATCGATTGTCCGTCGGGCGCCCATGCCGGAGCGCCCTGCAGGTCGAGCGAATCGGCCACCACCCGCGCATTCGATCCGTCGGCCTGCATCACGTACAAGAATGTCTGCCCGCGTTGCTGGACCGAGAATGCGATCTTCCGCCCATCGGCGGAGATTGCCGGTCCGCCAAAGATTCGCGCTCCCTGACCACTCCACAGCTCCGTTCCACTTCCTTTGACGAGCTTCCAGATACTCTCGCTCGTGCCGCTCGCAGAAACATACAGAAGATAATCGGGACCGAGTCGCGGCGAAAACCCAGTGCTGGTCTTTAACGACATTCGAGCAGCCGCCGAAACCTCAGTGGGCGAATCACCGATCGGCAAGCGCCACAGCGTTCTCTTCGGATCTGCAACCGTGACAACCAGGCGGCGGCCATCAGCACTGGCCGCCAGCGACGTGTACCGGTCAAGGCCATAGGTTAGCTGGTGGGGAATGCGCCGTTCAACGTCCATACTATAGAGCCACGGCCCCGAACCCTCGGCATCACTGGCGAGATACATCAGCGTACGCCGATCCAGTAGCACTGGATAACTCACACGCCCGGAGTGTGACGTGATCCGTTCGGGAGTTCCCCCGGATGGCCGGATCCGCCAGATGTCCAATTTGTCCGCGAGAGCGCCTTGAACAAAGTAGAGGAATGCCATGTCGGGCGCCCACAGCGGAAAGTGAGAGTGGAGCCCGGCGGGCGCAGTGAAGATGAGCCGGCCCTCCGATCGCCGGCCGCCGTCCGAAACGAACAGCGGATCGCCCGGGCCGGGCGTGTGGTACGCGAGTCGCGAGCCGTCCTGCGACCAGTCGAACTCAGCCACGCCTCCAAGATACGGCCGCAGCTGTCCGCCGAGCGTTGGCACTGCCCATACACTGATGTCGCCGCTGCTCGAGCTGTCTCGCTTGCGAACCCAAAACGTAACCAGAGAACCGTCAGGCGAGAATCCCAGGGTGCGGACCGATGGATTGACGAATTCCAGCGCGCTCCCCCGGGTCAGGTTGTGGAACTCTCCCGAACCCACCTGCGTAACCCAGACGTCCGTCGGTCCGTCCCGGTCCGACAGGAACGCTACGAAATGACCGTCGCGTGATACTGCGGCGGCCTCCTCCACTCCATCGAAGTCCGTGACGGTCTGAATGCGCGCGTCAGCGAGGGGATTCCGCCAGAAGTACTCCGTCTTCTGAAACCAGAGCGTTGCGCCAATTGCCAGCACCGCTACCGCCGCCGCCAATGCCAAGACGTGCTTCCATCGCGCTAAAGACGTCGAACTCGCTGCGACTTGCGCGGTTGCAGGGAGACTTGGCGAGAGGACATCGTTCCCGTTCTCCTGCGCCACTGGGAGATTCCGGCTGCGCGCCCACGCGTCCAAGTCCGCACGAAACGCGTACACCGAACCCATCCGGTCATGCACGTGCCGGCGAACGGGCATCCTCTCCCGCTTCTCCCAGCGTTGCACCGTCGTCACGTCGCGGTTGAAGTAGGCCGCGATTTCTTTCCAGGAATCCAGGCGGTCTTCGGTCTGCTTCACGGATAGCGGTGCTTCAGGGAATGGTTCGCCCATCGCGCCCTTCTGATTGGTCCGCGGTCGATCCGACCCGGTAACCGATTGTAACTCCGCGGATCTAGTGACGGCATAGTACAGCATTCGACGGTAAATGGATGAACGTCTGCAATTCTGCCCCTTGCCGTTTGACGATGCCCGCCACGTTGTCTGATCGTGTCAGCGCGACCCCAGTATGAAATCGCCGAAAAAGTAGTTTTTTGGCAATTGATTCCCCGTGCGGGCCTGCGTCCCCTGCCGCCCGAGGCGCTTTGGTCGATAAAGGCGCAAATCTCAAAATTTGGAGGCTTTTCATGAAGAACAACGCATTTCCGTGGGCGGTCCGAACCATCGTGGTCGTGGGGCTGGTGGTGGTTGCCAGCGCCCAGGCCTGGGCTCCGATGCCCAGGCACTTAAGCGGCATCATCAATGACTATACCGCCGCAACCGGCGTCGCTGGACCATGGGAAATGCATGGCAAGTGGTCGTTGACGATGAAAAGTGAGTCCACGAAAGCCGATTTCTCCGCCATCATGACCATGGAGCATCCCGATTCGTGGATCGCGCTGAACCCCGGTACCCCTTCGAATCCAAACATCGACAGTAACGCGGCGCGCAATCCCCATACTCACCACATCACCATGACGGACGCCCTGGTCAGCACCGATACGAGCGTTTGCCCTCCCGACAGCCCTGCAACTACAGGCCGCTTTGTAATCACCGGCCCGGTCAACGTCACCGGCAACGGAAATCCCGCGCCCTTCGAGGCGAAGGGGTCATCCACGCTGCAGGTCTGCATCACCGGAGGAACGGTGGTCGAGTTTTCGAACGTGAGCCTCATGTTTATCGATAAGAGCACCGCGATCGGGCACTTCGGCTCCCAAGCCATCCACGGCGTCGTTAACGCTCCTCACAAGTCAGACGATCATTAGAGAGATAGGCGCTGAGTCATCTTAGGTTGGGCCAGGTGTCGTTCGCGGTTCGGAACAGTTTAGCCTGGCGAAGCGCGCTCTGGACAGCCGGGACGTTCACGTTGGGAAAGCCGACGATATGCAATCGGAGTGACAAGAACTGAGAACGTCCCGGCTGTAAACACTGTCAGTTCGTCTAGCTGAAGAAAGCCTGACAACAGACGCTTCGCTCGCTGCGGAAAGAACCGTAGAGTCAGCTCTGTTGTAAAACCCGTTCCAGGATGTCGAGGCAGCCGTTCCAGCCGCGGTCGTGTTCTTTGCGGAGCTTCTCGTTGTGGAAGCCGGTGTGGGTGAGGATTAGCTCGGTAGCGGGGCCGCGCGTGAGGAATTCCACGGTCACTTCGGTCTCCTCCGATCCGGGTTGCATATTTTCGCCGTCGGGCCGGTCTTTGGTCCAGCTCCAGGTGAAGCGCAACTTTTCCGGCGGGGTGACCTCGAGGTAGACGCCTTGACCCCAGTAGACTTCGCCTTTGGCCGCGTCGCGAACTTCCATGAGGTAGCGGCCGCCGGTGCGGATGTCCTGCTGGTGGTGTATCACGGTGTGCGCGCTGACATCGCGGCACATCCACTTTTCTAGTTGTGCGGGTTCGGTCCACGCGGCGAAGACTTTTTCGCGCGGCGCGGCGAAGGTGCGGCGGACCTCGAGCGTGAAGTCGGGGCGGCTTTGGGCGATGGCCATTTGTGTTTCTCCTTTTTGTTGGAGTTGTTGGATTTGTTGGAGTTGTTGGTGGATCTGTTTGCGGACCGGTTCGTGGATTCGCTCCTCGACCCGCGGACCGATGCGCCGGTGGATTCCAGATAATTTGCCAGGGCATCCAGTTGGCCTTCCCAGAAGACGCGGTAGGTTTCGATCCAGGCTGCGGCGTCCTTCATCGGTCGGGGAGCAAGGCGGCAGCGGTGGATGCGGCCGTCGATTTCACGCCGGAGCAGTCCTGCGGACTCGAGGACACGCAGGTGCTTGGAGACGGCCGGGAGCGAGACATCGAAGGGAGCGGCAAGTTCGGTGACGGTGGCTTCGCCGCGGGCCAGCCGCGCGAGAATGGCGCGCCGTGTGGGATCGGCAAGTGCCCCGAACGTAGCATCGAGCGGGGCGTTGTCGCTAACGGTGGAATAGTTAACCATATGGTTTAATATCACGCGAAAAGCCATCCATGTCAAGAGCAATCGTCAACAAACGATCACCCTCAACGCACGATCATCCTGTAGGGGCAGGGGCTTTGTTTACCCTGAGCCTGGAAGGGCCCCTCCCGGCGTTAACGCCGCCACCACGCGCAGGTGCCTGCTCCCCCAGTACGCGATGTAGTCAGTACGCCAACCCCCAGGCGCGGGAAAGCGTTGACCCGGATCGTCTGGCGTACTTACCATGAACAGATGAACCGGAAGCTTCAGGCGGCGTGCGGCGCGGCGGTGCTGGCAGGAATCGTGAGCGCCAGCGCCGGCTGCGATGACGCGGCAAAGAAGCCAGTGCAGGCACGCGTTCCCGCGACGCGGCCGGCTCCCCAAACCGCCAGCGCTGTTGGAGCGCCCCGGCCGGTCGAACTTCCGCGGTTGCCGTTAACCGCGGCATCGCGCCCTCTGCTTCTGCTGCCGCCGCAAATTCCTGGCGGCGAAAACGGTTTGATCGCCAAGGTCGAGGCGAAATTTGCTTCCGGCCAGCAGAACTACAAGGCCGGGCATCTGGAAGCGGCGCGAAAAGATTTCGATGAAGCCATGGACCTGATGCTGGAGAGTGGCCGCAACCCGTACGCCGACCCGAAATTGAGCGAGTTGTTTCACCGCGTGGTCGATACCGTTTACACCTACGAATTGCAGGCCTTCCGCGCCGGCGATGGATTCCAGGAAGCTCCGGCGGTACCGGCGCCGATCGATGAAGTGGCGGAAATGACCTTTCCGGTCGATCCGCGATTGAAGGAACGCGCCGAGCAAGCCGCCAAAAATATTTCGCACGATCTTCCGCTGACCGTGAATGACGAAGTGCTGTCGTTTCTCAATTTCTTCCAGACGCCGCGGGGCCGCGCGATTGTCGAGACCGGGCTGCAGCGCCGGGGCCGTTATCAGGAGATGATCTCGCGCGTGCTGAAGGAAGAGGGCGTCCCGCAGGATTTGGTCTACCTGGCGCAGGCGGAGAGCGCGTTCCAGCCGCTGGCGTTGTCTCGCGCCGGGGCCCGGGGCATGTGGCAATTCGTGGCCTATCGCGGGCAGCAGTATGGGCTGCGGCATACCTGGTGGATCGACGAGCGGCAGGATCCGGAAAAAGCAACGCGTGCGGCGGCGCAGCATTTGCGCGACCTGTACGGTCTTTTCGGGGATTGGTATCTCGCCATCGCCGCCTACAATTGCGGCCCGGGCAACGTGCAAAAGGCCGTCGAGCGCACCGGCTATGCGGATTTCTGGGAGCTTTACAAGCGCAACGTCCTGCCGAAAGAAACCAAAAATTATGTGCCGATTATTCTGGCGCTCACCCTGATTGCCAAAGATGCCGCACACTACGGCATCCAGGTCGAGCCGGAAACGCCGGTAGCGACCGACGTAGTGAAACCCGGGCGGGCCATCGATCTGCGGCTGGTGGCGGAGACCATCGATGTGGACGTCGAAACGCTACGGGCGTTGAACCCGCCGCTGCTGCGATTGGCCACTCCGGACGATCCTTCGTTCGAACTGCATTTGCCCGCAGGCACGGCAGAGCGTTTTTCGGCGGAGATCGCGGATATTCCCGCGGACAAGTGGGTGAGCTGGCGCCGGCATCGCGTGGACGCGGGCGAGACGCTGACTTCCATCGCGAAAAAATACCACGTGACGCCGGTGGCCATCGCGGACGCGAACAATCTGGAGCATCGGGCGGCGCTGGATCCCGGAGAAAAGTTGATCATTCCGGCGGCGCCCGCGCAATTGGAGGCGAAACGCCGCCTGGTGAGCTATCGCGTGCGCAAGGGCGACACGCTGCTGGGCATCGCGGACCGTTTCAGCGTGGAATCGGATGACGTGAAAAAATGGAACCGGCTGAAGACCAATCACGTCGCCCGCGGCATGGTGCTGCGCATTTATACGCTCGGTGGCGCGACCGACGCGAAATCGGCACAGACGCGAACGGCTCCGAAGAAAAAGGCCCATGCGGGCACTCCCGTGGCGCAGAGCACGACAAGTTCAGCGAATAAGAACTAACCCACGGAACAAGGCTGGCCCCGCAAAATAGGAACTAAACCTTTCTTTTACTGTTACTTACAACTATACAAAGCTGCCTCTCCGCGGATCCCCGGGGACGCCGGCGTTTCGCCGGGAGAGCGGAACGCCGCTGAAAAATTCGCGAACTTGCAGCCTGTCCACGCAGAATGCTTGACAACTTCCAGCGAGTACGATAACAACGGCGCAAGGCTTTGGAGCCGGGTTTACGAAACTCCAGCCGTTGCAGCGATACCGACTCGACACGTGCGATCCGGCTTTGCCGGATCCGATGCCTCGGGCGGGATTCCCCCTGGGGAGGATGGAATGGATCTCGAGAAGGACAACTTTGAAGAAGAGAACGAGCTGTCAGGGCTGGAAGAGGACGATGAGTTGGCGGGCGACGCCGACGTCGTCGAAACCGAAGAGGAAGAGCTGATCATCGCGGAAGTGGAGCCGGAAGAAACAGCAAAGCCGGCCACCAGGGTGGCCGCCAAACCAGCGGCCAAGCCGGCTGCCAAGAAGCCGGCGCCCAAACCCGCCGCGAAACCCGCCAAAAAGGCTCCGGCCAAAAAGGCAGCCAAGAAACCTAAACCAAAACCGAAGAAGGCCGCCAAGAAGCCCGCGAAGAAAAAGAAGCGGTAGTTTTCGCGCGGTCCTGTCGCTGCGGTTTCAGGAGCGGATGGCCACGTTTAATGAAAAGCCCCTGGGTTTCGCCAGGGGCTTTTTCCATTTGTTTTTGTGTTTTACGTTTGCCTTTCCGTTTTGTGAGCGGCGCGAGTTCGAAGTGGCACGAAACGACCCAGAACGGCGACGCCAAATGCGCACGAAGCGATTTGCAAAACAGGAAGATGCCCGGGTGCCGCCGCTTCCGGTTGTGAAGAACGCTTGCTTGAAAGGGTAAGTACCGTTAGCATAACCTCGCATGTTGCACGCTATGGAGCAGATACGGCGGATGCGCGGGGGTGCGCAGTCCCACCTGATGCGCTGTTCGGACGGGCGCGACCACGATCTGTATTACGTGGTGAAGTTCCAAAACAATCCGCAGCACTCCCGCGTGTTGGTGAACGAACTGCTTGGTACCCGCTTGGCGGCGCGGATGGGGCTTCCGGTGCCGCCCGTTGCCGTAATCGATGTGGGCCAGGATTTGATCCGGCTTACCCCCGCGCTCTGCATCGAGCTACCGAGATCGCGCACTCCCTGCTGGGCGGGGCTGCAATTTGGTTCGAGCTATCCGGGCAATCCCCGGTCGCTGACGCTGTTCGATTTTCTTCCGGACGAACAGTTGCGCCAGGTGCAGAACCTGTACGACTTTGCGGGCATGCTGGTTTTCGACAAATGGACTTGTAATACCAATGGCCGGCAGACGCTGTTTTTCCGCGACGGCGGCGGAGCCCGGTCGGACGCGCACACACCCGGCGCTTCGCAGCGGACCGAAGCCAGTGCCGCTGGCGGGAACTACCGGACGGTGATGATCGATCAGGGGTTCTGCTTCAATGCGGGCGAATGGAACTACCCGGATGCGCCGCTGCGCGGGTTATACACCCGCAACCGCGTCTACGAGGGCGTGACCGGAATGGAATCGTTTGGGCCGTGGATCAGCCGCGTGCAGAACATCGGCGAGCGCGTTTTGGAAGAACTCGTCGGCGAGGTGCCCCCGGAATGGTACGACGACGATCACGACGCGCTGGTGCGGCTGCTCGAGCAGTTGTACCGTCGCAGGCCCCGTTTACAGGAACTCCTGCTGGAAGCCAAGAGGTCCAACCGGCAGCCCTTTCCGAACTGGCACTGAGACCAGGAGCCCCGGATTGGAAGTGCGGGATCAAAGGCTGGAGATAAGAAGTTGGAAAAATCAAGCGAAGAGATGAGGGCGCCGATGCAAAAGACCGGGATGCATGAGTTACAGGTGAGCGGAACTCCATGACGGGTGAGCCGGACAGCAACCCTCCGAATGGGACACCGTCGAGCAAGGAAGCTGCCGACGGATTACCGCGTCGTTTGTTGACCCGCCGCGTCCTGCGTTACGCGCCGAATCCCGTGCGCGATGAATGGGTAAACATCGGCGTGCTGGTTTTTGATCCCGAGTCCGGTGAGCGGCGCCTGCGCATGGTCGAGGAGGAGGACGAATTTCATCGCGTGCGAAGGCTGCACCCGGACGCCGACGAGTCCGTGCTTCCGCGACTGCGCGACACCCTGGAGAGCCTGTTCACCTCGGAAGGACGGATCCGGGACTGGCGAAGCGGCGGGGGCCTCGAATGGCTGACGCAACTGGATAAACTCGACAAGGTGTTGAGCACGGCGCTGCAGGTCACCGAACCCGTCGGCACCCGGGCTACGGACCTGGATGCGGAACTCGAAAGGCTCTACCGGGACCACGTGGCAGTGCCGCGGTCGGCGGGCCGCGCTGGTCTTCCGGGAAGTCGCGGGAATCTTCGCGCGTACTGCTCGCAGGTTTTCAAGCAGGCTCGCTTGTGGGACCGCCTGGAGAAGTCCGTTCGCGCGGCGGAGTTTACGTTTCCGGGTGATCCCATGCGCATCGACTACGGTTACCGCCGGAACGGTACGTGGGGTTTCGTGCATACGCTCTCGGTCACGCGCTCGCCCGCGGACGCGAAGGTGCTGGCCTACACCGCGGAGCGCATTCAGAAGAGTGCGGAATCAAGGTTCACGCCGGAGTTCGCGGCGGTCACCGACGTTCCGCTTTCGCCCGACAACGACCGGCACAGGTTCGTGCGCGAGACGTTGCAGGAGGTGGGCGTCGTGCCCGTGCCTCTCGAAGGCTTCGCGGTCTGGGTGGCGAAGTTGCGGCCGATGCTGCAGTGAAAAAAGAAGAAGAGATGAGGTAATGAAGTATGAAGTAAAGACGGACAGCGCAGCTCCGTCGTGTGTCATTTCTTTATTTCGCTTCCTTTAGCTCACTTGATCAGCTCTTTGCCCGTATCCTTTCGTTGCTTCATTACTTCGTTACATCATTACTTCTTGACTTCTTGCCGCGGCGGTTCGGAAATGAGGGGAGTTCGCGTAAACTAGCGGGATTCATATGCTGCTGACACCGACACCGGAGATTCCATGGCTCAGGTCTATCCCTTTCCCGCATATCGCTACAACGGCTCGCGCGTTGCGTTTGACCGCGTGCTGACGCAGCCCTACGACAAGATTTCGCCCGCCGCGCAGGAGAAATATTACGCCGCGGACCCGCATAACCTGATCGCGGTCGAGAAGGGGCGGGTGCTTGCCGACGATGCGCCGGAGCACAGTGTCTATACGCGGGCTGCCGAAGCGCTGGAGAGCTGGATTCGCGATCACGTTGTGGCCAGGGATTCCGAGCCATCGTTTTACGCGTACACGCAGGAGTACGCCGTGCCGGGAAGCGAGGAGCGACGTACGCGGCGCGGATTCATCGGCGCGGGCAAGCTGGAGGAGTACTCCGCCGGTGTGGTGTTCCGCCACGAGCACACGCTTTCCGGGCCGAAAGCCGACCGCCTGGAGCTGCTGCGCCACACGCGCACGCACACCGGACAACTCTTTATGCTGTACAGCGACGAACAGCGGCGTGTGGACAATCTCCTTGCGGAGGTGGAAGCGTCCGCTGCGCCGGCGACGGAATTGCACGACGAGTATGGAGTGGTGCATCGACTGTGGGTGGTGTCGGACCCTGCAAAGATTGCGGCGATCCAGGAAGCTATGGCCAGCCAGAAACTGGTGATCGCCGACGGGCATCACCGCTACGAGACGGCGCTGACCTATCGTAACGAGCGGCGCAATGAAAGGCGCAACGAGAGGCAGAACGAGCGAGGTGCGGCGGCGGGACAAGGCAGTTCGCCTTCGCAGGGGCAAGATCATTCGTCCGCGCCGGGCCAACACGATTCGCTCTCGCCCGGACAATATAAATCGCCCTTGCCGGGACAAGATAGATCGCCCTTGCCGGGACAAAATTGGTCGCCCTTGCCGGGCGAAAACAACGCGGACGCGCCTTACGAACGGGCCATGATGACCTTCGTCAACACGCGCAGCGAGGGTTTGACGATTTTGCCGACGCATCGCGTGGTCGCGAACGTTCCGGACTATTCGTGGCCGATCATGCGGCGGTACCTGGAGCCGTGGTTCACCGCGGAAGAGTTTCCGTTTGCGAGTGACGAAGGTAAAGCAGAGGCGCGCGCCAGGTTCCTGCGCCGGCTGGCGGAGGCTCGCGACTCGCTTGCGATCGGGGTGTACCCGGCGGAGACCGGAAAGCGCGCGTTCTATGTGCTGACACTGCGCGTGGGCGCAAACCTGGCGCAACTGCTGCCGGGTGTTTCGCCGCTGCAACGGGAACTGGACGTGGTGTTGTTGCACGAAGGGATTCTCGAGCCGGCGCTGGGGATCACGCCGCAAGCGGTTACCGCGGAAAAGAACCTGACCTACGAGCGCGAGGCCGCGGCAGCCCTGGAGGCGGTCGATAGCGGCGCGGCGCAGGTGGCCTTCCTGCTGAACCCGTGCGATGTCGAGCAGGTGATGCGTATCGCGACGTCCGGCGAGGTGATGCCGCAGAAGTCCACGGACTTTTACCCGAAGCTGCTGAGCGGGATCACCATGTACCGGGTGGATTCCTAGGGCTGCGCAGTCGACAGTCGCCGCGCTGTCGACAGTCGACAGTTTAAAGTTGGAAGCACTTCGGACGGCAGCCGCGCATGGCCGGGACGAGCTCCGTTCCGTTGCTTGCTGCGCTGGAAAGCTGGTTAACAATTCGTGCCCTCCCCCCCGGCTTTTTTCGTAAGTGCGGATTCCAAAGGACTTTAAGTTCAATGAATTTGTAAGTGCGGATTCTGGAGGAGTTACGGGTGCATTTTTTGGATGTGCGGATTCTAAAGGGTTTAGTGAGGAAGAGGGCGATCTACGGCCGGGTCCGCTGGACTGGAAGCGAGAAGTCACGACACATGATAGCACAGAGTATTTATCCTGTCAATAGATAACTTTATCGTACTCATTCGAAGAGATATGGTGCTTGACCGCATCGGCTTTCGTGGAAAACCCAGGAAACGCACGTGTCCGGCTGTCTAGGGCGCTGAAAACGTGCCGTCTAAACCCCGCCCTCTCGGAGAGGGCGGCTACAGGACTCAAGGCGATGGACGTGCGATCCGAGTGGCCTGGTCAGCGTATCTTGTAGCAACCGGCTCCTAAAAATTCTATAAGACCGAGATCGCGAAGAACCTGGAGCTGCTGGCGGATTTTGTCGCGCACGTGAGCGTTTTTCGGATGAAGTCTGGCTAACACATCAATGTGCGTGTGGAGGAGTCAAGAGTGTTTCCTCAGGGGCTGAAGAGTCTGTGTGGGAACTAGCGTTGACACGTCCCTTATACTGCGCGAGGAGAGGGGGACGCGATGGGGAAATTTTTGGATTACAACCCGGACCAGGCGTATTTGCTGCCGCCGAGCGTGCGG
>Ga0073928_10008814_pt1 | contig 12510 bp, 6 predicted proteins | sample PaiPotPPA55metaG_FD_76969 | JGI IMG/M metagenome (GOLD analysis project Ga0073928, IMG submission 76969) | Iron sulfur acid spring bacterial and archeal communities from Banff, Canada, to study Microbial Dark Matter (Phase II) - Paint Pots PPA... ...
AACGCAGCCCGACCCGCTCCCCGGGGTGTCGCTGCTGAACCTGGCCCAACGCGACGCGCCGCAGGCGGTCGTCGGCATGATTGGGACTTACCTTGAATCGGCGCGCTTGCTTGGCCAGCGGACGGGTCAATTTCACCTGGCGCTGGGTTCGGAATCCGAGGATCCCCACTTCGCTCCGGAACCCTTTACACCTTTTTACCAACGCTCTCTTTATCAATCCATGCGCAACCGTGCCGTGCATAATCTCCGCGCGCTTTCCCTCGCGCTCGATCATCTTCCGCCCGGCGTCCGCCCGCTGGCGGAGCAGGCCGTGCGCCTGGAAAGCGAACTCGTGGCGCGTTTGCGGTCCGTGCATGAAAAGCGAATCGACGCGAAGCGCATTCGCTGCCACGGGGATTTTCATCTCGGGCAGGTGCTTTATACCGGGAAGGATTTCATCATCACCAATTATGAAGGCGACCCCGCTCGCCCGGTGGGCGAACGCCGCCTCAAACGGCCCCTATTGCGTGACGTGGCCAGCATGATTCGCTCTTTTGATTATGCCGTTCATGGCGCGCTGGCCAAACAATTCGAGTTGGGCACGCTCCAGGAAGACCGTCAGGCGCAAGTGGAACCGTGGGCCGAATCCTGGTACCGCTGGGTGAGCGCGGTCTTTTTGAAGGCTTATCTGGAAGTGCTCCAGTCCGCGGACTTGCTGCCGCGCTTGCCAGAACAACTCGGCGTGCTGTTGGAGGCGCATTTATTGGAATGCGCCCTTTCCGAGATCGGCTATCAATTGCAGCGCAACCCCGCACAACTGAAAATCCCTCTCCGACGAATCCTCCAAATGCAGGAGGCCCAAGCCGCCGCCGCCTGAATATGGGGCATTCGCCTACTTTGATTCCACTGGGTAGCAAAACTAAGCTTTTGTCAATCAATCTGAACCGGCGGTCGGCAACTCCGATTGGCCTCGAGTACTTGTTGGCGCCACGTTATGGAAAAATACATCTGCATCCATGGGCATTTTTATCAACCGCCCCGCGAGAATCCCTGGCTCGAATCGGTCGAGCTCCAGGACTCCGCTGCGCCCTACCATGATTGGAACGAGCGCGTCGTGGCCGAATGTTATGCTCCGAACGCGGCTGCCCGCATCCTGGACGGCGAGGGCCGCATCGAGCGCATCATCAGCAACTATTCGAAAATCAGCTTCAACTTTGGCCCCACCTTGCTGGCCTGGATGAAGGACTAGCTGCCAGAACTGCACAGCGCGATTGTGGAGTCCGACCGCGTCAGCCGGCAGAACTATTCCGGCCATGGCTCCGCCCTGGCCCAAGTCTATAATCACATCATTTTGCCATTGGCCAACTCCCGCGACAAGAAAACGCAGGTGTTCTGGGGCATTCGCGATTTCGAGCACCGCTTTGGCCGCGCTCCCGAAGGCATGTGGCTGTCGGAAACCGCCGCCGACACCGAGACCCTCGACATGCTGGCGCAGCACGGGCTCAAGTTCACCATTCTGGCTCCTTCCCAAGCCAGCCACGCGCGGGAGATTGGCAAACGCACTTGGCGGGATGTGAACGGGGTGCGCATTGATCCCACGCGCGCCTACCTGATGCGTTTGCCTTCGCGGCGTACTATTAATGTCTTCTTCTACGATGGCCCGGTTTCGCAAGCGATCGCGTTCGAACGGCTGTTATCGAACGGGGAGAATTTCGCGCGGCGGCTCGTGGGCTCATTCGACGACGGCCGCTCCTGGGACCAACTCGTCCATATCGCCACCGACGGCGAATCTTACGGACACCACCATCGGCACGGCGAAATGGCGCTGGCTTACGCGCTGCATTATCTTGAAAGCAAAAAGCTCGCCCGGCTTACCAACTACGGCGAATTTCTCGAAAAGCATCCACCTACCCACGAGGTTCGAATTCACGAGAAGTCCGCCTGGAGTTGCGTGCATGGAGTGGGACGTTGGATGGCCGACTGCGGCTGCAACAGCGGCGGGCATCCCGGCTGGAACCAGGCTTGGCGCAATCCCTTGCGAAATACTCTCGACTGGCTGCGGGATGAATTGGCCCCGCTCTTCGAGTCCAAAGCCCGCGAATACTTGCGGGACCCCTGGGCCGCCCGCAACGAATATATCAGCATCATTCTCGACCGTTCACAGGAAAATCGGGAAAAGTTCCTTGCGGAGCACGCCAGCCGCTCTCTGAAAGAAGAGGAAAGAGTAACTGTCTTCGAACTTCTCGAGCTGCAGCGGCACGCCATGCTCATGTACACCAGTTGCGGCTGGTTTTTCGACGAGCTCACGGGCATCGAGACGGTCCAGGTGGTCCAGTACGCCGCCCGCGCGCTTCAACTTGCCGGCGAAATTTTCCAGCGGGATTTCGAACCGGCGTTCCTCGAGCGATTCGCGGCTGCGCGGAGCAATCTTCCAGAGCACTCCGATGGCCGCAGCATTTATGGCAAATTCGTCAAACCGGCCATGATCGACTGGCCAAAGGCGGTCGCTCATTATGCCATTAGTTGCCTGTTCCAGCAGTACGCGCAACAAACCCGCATCTTTTCTTTCACCTTCGAGGACGAACATCGGCAACTCCTTTCGTCGGGCAAAACCCGGCTGGCGGTTGGTCGGGCCAAAGTGACTTCGGAGATTACGCATGAATCACAAGTGCTGGCTTACGCCATTCTCCATATGGGCGAACACAATTTGACCGGCGGCGTTCGGCGGTTCGACTCGCCGGAGGCTTACGATGCGATGTTTCGCGAGATCAAAACCGCCTACGAAAGCGCCGATTTCCCGCAGACCATCCGCCTCATGGACCACCATTTCGGCCAGGCCGACTATTCTCTCAGTTCCCTCTTCAAAGACGAACAGAGGCACATCCTCAACGAGATCCTCGCTTCCACCCGGGAGGATTTGGAAAATAGATTCCGGCTGATCACCGAACGCTACGCCCCGCTGATGAAATTCCTTCAGGCCGCCCGCGTGCCTTTGCCGACCGCGCTGGACGTTGCCTCCGAACTTGTTCTGCACGGCGACATCCGCCGGCATCTGGCTGCGGACACCCTGGATATCGAGCGCCTGCGCTCCCTCTTGCAGGAAGCCCAGGCTTACGGCGACCGCGTTTTGGACTCCGACCTCAGTTTCGCGGTCAAAACCAAAATGGAGCAGATGATGCGGCGCCTCTCCGAGCATCCCGAGGAGGTGGAACTCATGAAATCGATCGAGCTATTGGCCGAGCTCGTCATGCCATTGCCTTTGGGGCTCAACCTCTGGAAGGTGCAGAATTCCTACTGGGAAATGTTGCAGTCGATGTTCCCGCACTTCCGGAAGCGCGCCGCCGAAGGGGATGAAACGGCGCAAGCATGGGCTGCACGGTTCGTTTCGCTGGGCGACCGTTTGGGTTTTGCACGGCAACAAGTCGAGCCTGCGACGGTGCCGCTCAAAGCCGCGGCATGACCGGCTCTGGCGACAATTTCCCGCCCAAGCGGATTCCGGTTGCCACTTACCGCTGGCAGTTCAATCGCGAGTTCACATTCCAAAAGGCGGCGGAAACGGCGATTTACTTGCGCGATCTGGGCATCACCGACTGCTATTCCTCGCCGCTCTTCCAGGCCGAGAGCTCGCACGGCTACGACATCGTCCGATTCGATCAATTCAACCCGCAACTCGGCGGCGCGGCTGATTTCGACCGCATGGCCGCGAGGCTCCGAGAGTTGGGACTGGGTCTCCTGCTGGACATGGTGCCCAATCACATGGGCAACGTCTTGTCCAATCTCTGGTGGCTGGATGTGCTGGAAAAGGGGCAGGACTCGCCGTACTTCTCTTTTTTCGATATCCAATATCAGGTTGCCGAGCCGGACCTCCATGACAAAATTCTGCTCCCGATCCTGGAAGATCATTACGCGAAGGTTTTGGAGGCAGGCAAGCTCCAGGTGGCTTTTGCCGAAGGCGCTTTTTCCATTTCCTACTACGATCGGAATTTTCCTCTGTCACCTTCGTCCTATGCGGTAATTCTCCACGAACTCCTTAATGAGGGCAATTCCGGGTTTAAGCCCGCCGAGACGCCGCGACTCAAGAGCTTGCTCGAAACGCTCAGCCGATGGGACGCCACCCCACCAGCGCACCGACCGGATTTCTCCGCCGTGCAGAAAGAGATCGCAATGTTATTTCAAGGCTCGCCAGAATTTCGAGGAGCCTTGGCCGCTATGCAGCATGCGTTCAACGGCAGCCCTGGATCCCTGGAGTCTTTCGAAAAGCTCGACGCCCTGTTGCTGCAACAGCATTACCGGTTGGCCTTCTGGCGGGTCGGCCCCGAAGAAATCAATTATCGAAGATTCTTCGATATCAACGATTTGGTGTCGCTCCGAATGGAATTGCGCGAAGTATTCGAGGCCACCCACCAGCTCGTCCTGCAATTGTTGAAGGAGGAAAAGGTGACCGGATTGCGCATCGACCATCCGGACGGCCTTTGGAACCCCAAACAATACTTTCGCCGAATCCAGGAAAGCTTTCAGGCCCTTCGTGGAGGGGATCGAAAATCTGCCCTGACGCCACCACCCTTGTACGTCGTCGCCGAAAAGATTCTGACCGACGACGAGCCTCTGCCGGAGGATTGGCTTGTCGATGGCACAACCGGGTATGATTTCATGAATCGACTGAACGGCCTCTTCATTCATGCCGAAAACCGCGAAGCGTTTGACGAAATCTATGGCGACTTTGCCGGTTGTTCGCCTGATTTCAAAGAGCTGGCCTATTCGAGCAAGCGGCAGATTCTGCAAACCTCGATGATTAGCGAGCTCAACGCTCTGTCCCATCGGCTCAAACGCGTGGCCGGCGCCAGCATCCAGGCGCAGGATTTTACACTGGGCCAAATCCATGACGTTTTGCTCGAGATCATTGCCAACTTTCCGGTTTATCGAACTTATGTTGACGATCAAACCGTCGAAGTCGGTTCACCGCAAAGGGACTACATTCAGCAAGCCATCGCGGCCACCAAAGGTCGAAAGCCCAAGCTCGACGCGGCTGTCATCGATTTCATTCAGAACATCTTGCTGCTGCACCTTCCCAGCCACCTGGATGAATCAGCGAAAGCCCGGCTCCGCAGATTTGTCATGCGCTTTCAACAGCTTACCGGGCCGGTCACCGCCAAAGGACTGGAGGACACCGCTTTTTACAATTTCAACCGCCTGATCTCGTTGAACGAAGTCGGCGGCAATCCTGAAGTGTTTGGCGTCGATCCAGACCGTTTCCATCGCCAAAACCGTTTGCAGGCGGCGCGCTGGCCCCATTCGTTGTTGGCCACCGCCACGCATGACACCAAGCGCGGCGAAGACGTCCGCGCTCGTCTTAATGTCCTTTCCGAAATTCCCGAGCAATGGCAGCAAGCGCTCGCCCGATGGCGCGGACTCAATGCGGACAAAAAATCTCTTTTCCAGGGCGAACCCGCACCCCATCCCAACGACGAATACTTCTTCTATCAGACCCTGCTGGGCGCCTGGTTGCCGGAGGCCGCCCGGCCCGAGGGACTGAAGGCCCTGCGCGAACGCATCGCGGCGTGCATGCTCAAGTCCATCAAAGAAGCCAAATCCCGCACGAGCTGGGTGGATCCCAACACAGCTTATGAAGAAGCCGCAATCCACTTTGTCGAAGCCGCTCTGGCCGATACGACGCCCAACCGCTTTCTCGATGATTTCATGCCATTGCAACGCAAGGTGGCCTTTTTCGGCCAGATTAACTCCCTCGCCCAAGTACTCTTCAAGATCGGCTCCCCTGGCGTACCGGATTTTTACCAAGGCACCGACCTCTGGGATTTCAGTCTCGTCGATCCAGACAATCGCCGACCTGTGGATTACGAAGTGAGACGGCGAATGCTGGCCGAGTTGAAGGCCAGCGCGGGATGGCCGCCGCGGGAGCGCCAGGCAATTCTGGACCGGCTCCTCCAGGGAAGCCCGAGCGGCCAAGTAAAGATGTATTTAATCTGGCGCGCGCTGGAATTGCGAAACCTCCACCGCGAACTGTTCGAGAGTGGCAACTATGTTCCGCTTCGCGCTGCCGGAACGAAACAGGAACACGTTTGCGCCTTCGCCCGTCGCCTGGAACATCAGGAGGCCATCTTCATTGTTCCACGACTGCCCCTGACCCTTGCCCAGGGCGAGGAGCGATTGCCCGTAGGAAACGCGCTGTGGCAAGATACTGAGTTAGCGTTGCCGGACGCCAAGCCCGGCACGCAATACCGAAATGTGCTTACCGATGAGCTCATAAACATCGGGGAACACGATGGCCCGGTCGGTTTGCCCGTGGCTCAAGCCTTATCGATTTTTCCTGTCGCGTTGTTGGAACGCAGCACGTCATGATTCGCGACTGGGAACAGCTACCTTCGACAGAATTAGGCTCTGGCTGGCCTCAAGTGGATCCAGCAAAATTCTTGTCCGGGCGCCAAATCGCGGTTCGGGTTTGGTCTTCTTGATTGCCTCCCGCCGTCTTGACCCAACAGCGCAGCACCTCCGCGACGCTCCAGGCCTGCGCGACGCAGCCGCGCGGCACGAATGGCGGCTCGGCGTCGAATATCTCGCTGATCGAACCGACGCATGCCTCATCGAGGTGAGCACCGAATCGTTCGAGGAATCGCCGGGCTCCGGAGCGATCTTCCGGATGGACTTTCAGCCAGGCGTCGATGAACGGCCCAATCAACCACACCCAGACCGTGCCTTGGTGGTAAGCGGCATCGCGCGCGCGCAGGTCGCCGAAATATTTGGGCTTGTAGTCCGGGTGATCGCGGCTCAGGGAACGCAGCCCGACCGGTGTCAGCAGGCGTTCTTTGACGACCGTCAGCACCGGTTCCCAGTACTCTCGCGCCAACACCGGATGTTTGAGCGAAAAAGCGAGAAGTTGGTTCGGGCGGCACGCGGCATCGTCTCCTTGCTCGCCATCGATGATGTCGTAGAGGAACCCGAGCTGAGCGTTCCAGAACCGGCGATTGAACGACTCCTGGGCGCGCCGTGCGTGTTCGGCGATGGGCTGCGCGGCCTCGTTTCCCTGCTCTTCGCGCAGCCATCCTTCGAGTAATCGCAGGGCATTATACCACAGCCCGTTGATTTCGACAGGTTTGCCGCGCCGCGGGGTGACCACCCAATCCTCCACCTTGGCGTCCATCCACGTCAGTTGATAACCAGGAGCCCCTTCCTTGAGCAGGCCATCCCGCGGATCGACCCCGATTCCAAAACGCGTGCCCCGCAAGTGATGCTCCACGATGTCCAGCAATTTCGGCAGCAGGCTGCGCAGCGTGTCCCGGTCCTCCGACAATTCCACGTAGCGATCCAGCGCATGAAAAAACCAAAGCGTGGCGTCCGCCGTGTGATAGAGCCCTTCGTTTTTTCCTTCCGGGAACAAATTGGGAATCAATCCGTCACGAATGTAATGCGCGAAAGTGCGCAGAATCCAACCTGCCTCCGTGTAGCGTTGCGTCGTGAGTGTCAGTCCTTCGAGGCTAATCATTGTGTCGCGCCCCCAATCGGTGAACCAATGATAGCCGGCAATCACGGTGCGGATTTCATCTCCGGAAGCCTGAGCTCGCGCCGCGTCCTGGATACGGCCGGCTGGCCGTATGATGAACTGGTCCGCCGCGAGCACCAAGTCGGCCGCCGGCGATATCCGGGCTTCGGTATGCGCCGAAGCAACAAGACGGCGATGGCGGTCCTGGTAAAATCCGTGCGCTTCCGCCGGTGAAAGCGCCAGCATTCGGTGCCAACTTTCCGTCGAGGCGACGAGCGTGGCATCCTGCCGCACGTTCGGTTTCACGCTGAAATATCCCGGACTCCAGAGCAGGCCGCGCGAAGGGTATCCGCGCTCGGCTTCCTTTTGGTAGGAAATTTCGCGACGCGAACCACCATCATAAGTGAAGGCCGCATGATCTCCCTGCATCACCAGACGAAGCGCTGGAAGCGACTCGCCGGCCGTCAGTTCGAACCGTTCGCCCGTGGCTGAGAAGCGGTAGCCTTCTTGCAAATCTTCGTTCACCGCGTGTTCATGGCCGCGAAAGTGAACCGCAGGCCGAAGCTCCAACCGCAAATTCTCGTGCGGCGATGCCAGACGGTAATTGATGTGGACTGTGTTTTGCGCGTAGAGAAAAACCACGTACTTCTCCAGCACAATGCCTTCGACCTCGTATCGCCACAACGGCAGGCCGTTGACCAGCCGAAATTCCGAGATGTTATGGCCTGACGGCGCCGGGTCTTCGGAACGGTTCTGCTCGGCGCTACCCAGGGGAAGCAGCCGTCCGTCGGCCATGCGAAGCTGCTCCGCCAGATGGTTGAGCATCACGGTGCGCCCGAAAGGCGCGGGCAGCGCCGCGATCAGGAGCCCGTGATAGCGACTCGTGACGGCGCCCGAAATGGTGCCCGAAGCGTAGCCTCCAAGGCCATTGGTCGTCAGCCATTCCCGGCGCAACAGTTGCCGCGCTTCCTCTTCCGAAGCGCCGCCGAGGGTGATTCGACGAATTAGATTGGCCGCATCCGGCAATTCGCCATTCGCCATGTCAATTAAAGTTTGATCTCTTCTGTCGGGGTCAGCCATATCGCCGCGTTTCCGGGCAGCCTCCAAACCCCCTCGCTCTCCAGCGGAGGCATGCCGCTGCCACCGTATCGAGGATCTTCGCTCGACCATTTCACCATCCAGGCACAGCCCTCGACGGACGCCAGCAAAGGCTCGGGCGCCGTGCTCAAGCGCAGATCCGTTCCCAAGTTCACGAGCAGCAAACGGTCGTCGCCATCATCCCCAAAGAAACGCAGCACGAAGGCTTCGGGACCGATCACCGCCCCGTCCATCCCGCCTTTGCGCGGTCGCGCCAAAACGGGCTCCTCTCGCCGCAGCCGGAGCAAGTCCCGGTGCAAATCATACGTATGCCGGTGCTTCTGCCGCTCGGCGAAATCGAGTTTGCACTGCGTAAATGTTTCCGCCGCGGCCGGATTGGCAATCAACGAATCGCATCGCGCGTCGCCCAAACATGGAAATTGCTTGAGGAACTCGCGCCGTCCGGCTGCCACGGCCTGAGCCAGTTCGGACTGATGATCGGCGAAGTACAAAAACGGCGCGCTCGCCGCGAATTCCTGCCCCTGAAAAAGCAGCGGAGTGCCCGGCCCGAGCAGGAGCAGCGCGGTCATGGCACGATACCGTCCGGGCGCGCTCGATTGCCACATCCGCAAGCCGCGCAACGAGTTGGCCACCTGATCGTGGTTCTCCAGGAACAGCACGAATTGTTCCGGGCTCAGGTCGAAGGCTGGTTTGCCGCGACGTTTTTTTTGCCAGGAATACCATTGTCCCTGATACAGAAATCCCCGCTTCGCGGCCGAGATGAATTCCTGCGGTGCTCCGCGGTAATCGCTGTAATAGGCCTCGTTCCGACCCGTCAAGGCCACGGTTGCGCTATGGTGAAAGTCATCGTTCCAGATGGCATCCAGCCCGCAGCCGCCTTGTTCGCGGGACCGCGCCAGCCTCGCTTCCTGGCTTTCGTTTTCGGCTACCAGGTAAATGCCCCGGCCCCGGGCGGCCGCGCGCGTCTCGCGGTCGAGGGCCGCCAGAATATGCTCCTCTGATTCGTCATGCATCTGGTGCGTCGCGTCCAAACGCAAGCCGTCCAAATGAAATTCGTCGATCCAATAAACCGCGTTGGCGAGGAAAAACTCGCGCACCGGTCCGCTGTTCTCTCCGTCGAAATTCAGCCCCTCGCCCCATTCGGTTTTCTTCTCGCCGTGTGTATAATCGTCGGAGAATTGCTTCAGGTAATTCCCGTCCGGCCCGAAATGGTTGTAAACGACGTCGAGAATCACACCCAGGCCAAGACCGTGCGCCCGGTCCACGAATGCCCGGAATTCGTCCGGCTTGCCATACAGCCGCGTCGGGGCGAACATGTTGACGCCGTCGTAACCCCAGCCGAAGCGCCCGGGAAAATCCGCCACCGGCATCACCTCGACGAGCGTCACACCCATCCGCGCCAACTCGGGCAGTTGTCCCTGCGCTGCCGGCCAAGTGCCTTCGCTCGTGAAAGTGCCGATGTGCAACTCATAAATTACCTGTCCCTGACGCGAAACTCCGCGCCACGCTTCATCCGTCCAACGGAATGTCCCTGCATCCACGATTTGCGACGGCCCATGCGGCCCTTCGGGTTGAAAGCGCGAGGCGGGATCGGGGAACGCGCCTCCAGGCAGCTTGAATCGGTAGAACATTCCTGGCGCCGCGTCGGCAACGAGGCCGGAAAAATATCCGCCCTCCTCTCTGCTCAAGCCTACGAGCTGCGTGGACGTGGCGGAGAATTTGGCATCCCGGCTCAACTGCGCGGAAACCGATTCGCATTTCGGCGCCCACACGCGGAAATGCACGCCGCCCTCCGGCAACACCTCGGCGCCAATTGGCATGCGCCTGGCATTCGCGTCGGTGGAGCGGCTAGTGCCCGTGATGGTATCCATTTGATTCGTTCTGTCAATTAAGCTGGCGCCATTCTGAACGTTCATGATGCCTACAAACTGAAGCGGAATTTCCGCCGCGCAAGTGGGGAAAGACCTCCCGCTGCGCGGAATGCCGAAATCCGAACTCCGATAAATCGCGAGCAGGTGCCGAAACCCGAACTAAAACCAGAGCGCAATTCGGATTTTGGCGTTTGGGGCTCCGGGTTTCCTTTGGTACTCGTCATTCGGATTTCGGATTTGATTTCGCCGCCTCTTGCCGCGCGACGAGCTGTCGCTTGAGATAAATGTCCGGCGGCGCTTGCCGCCACGCCGAATACCAAATGTCACCCAAGAATTGACCGGATTTCACCAACTGGCCTTCGAGGAACCCTTCACCGGCCCTCCCCTTTTCGCCTTCGCCGGAAAGTTTGCCTTCCTTCTCCAACTGGTAGAGCGGCTCGACCAATTTGTTCTGCTCGATCAAAAACAGCATCACCGCCTGAAACATCTCCTCGGGCTTGGCGGGCCGCCCTTCGATGGCCACCTCTTGCGCCGTGCGCAGCTTGCTCTGCATGGCCTTCATGTTGGCTCCGCCGATCTTCGCGAAAAAGCCGCCGTCAATCCACCCGTGGAATCCGTGGCTCGTCGTGTAGTGATTCGGGTTGTCGCCCACCCAGCCGTTGAAATGGATGGTCGTGTGCAGCGGCTGCGAAGCGTCGCCCACGTAATGACCCATCACTCCCATCACATAAATGACGTCCGCCTGAGCGTTGGCGATTTCCTCCGGCGTGCCGCCGCTTTCTTCGAAAGCTTTGAGATAGGAGAAGCAGGATTTCAATTTCGCGTAGTTTTCGGTGATGGCCCACGGCAACAGGCCCACCAGTTCGCGCGTGTGATCCCGGTTGACCGACGGGTCCGGCGCGGGAAACTTCTGCGGGTTGGCCTTCCGCACCAGCGCCAGTTGTTCCTCGAAATCATAGCGAAACACCGGCAACGCGTCCGGCTTCAGTCCATAGTCTTCGAGTTGCTCGAGGTCGATGTAATGGTCCGGGCCGTTCTCATGCCGCAATGACAGGTCCTGGGTATTGCGCCACCGATCCGGTTCGCCGGACAAGAACGCCACGCGCTCCGCCGCAGCCGGGGTCTTCACGAACGCCGGAAAATCCGCCGGCAACGACGCCAGCGCCAACTGATTGACGGCGCGATGCCCTTCGTAATCCCAGGCCAGCGCCACGCGGCTCTCTAGGGACGCGAGCGCAAGCAGGGCCACAGTGAAATGGATGGTTCGCTTCATGATCATAGTCCAGTCGAGCCGCAGTTTAGGCTCTGGGCCCAAAAACGCAACGCGCGTGATTTTTTTTGGTTGGATTTGGTTGGATTAGCCCGGATTTACCCGGATCACAGGTAGCACGGGCGACCCGCCCTGCCATCTGGCACTGACCCCGGAGCGCGGCTGTGTCGAAGACCAGCCGCAGCAAGCCGCGACCGGACCCACTTACTCACGCAAAGGACGCAAAAACCGTTATTTTAGGGCGGCGCGGCAGCGACCGCCCTACCATTGGGAATAAAATTCAACCCCGAACTCCGATAAATCGCGAGCGGGTGCGTTCGGGGCGCGCCCAAGGCGCGAGGCTTGACTGGGCTTGACTGGGCTTGACTCAGCCGTTGCCTTCCCGGAGGCACCGCCCCAGGAAAAAATTCTATGGCGGTATTAAGCGGTATTAAGCGGTATTTGGCGGTATTTGGCGGTATTCAGCGGTAGCGAGCGGCCCTGGGGCGAGACCACGAATTCTGCAGGGAGTCCAACCCCGAATGAAACCAGGGTGCGCTTTGGGCGCGAGCCCAAAGTCCAATGTCCAAAGTCGATGAAAATACGGAAATCGAGGACGAGGACGAGGAGGATTACGATTAAGATTATGATTAAGAGGGGAAAGGGAGGCACCCCCCCATTACCCCCTTACAGACCGTTAGGTCGTTAGGATCCGCATAAACATTGGTCCAAATGCACTTTCAAACCGTTAACCCCCTTATTTTATCGTTAAAGATCGAGCTTTCGGCGGAAAAATATGCGAATTCCTTAGCAATTTC
>Ga0073928_10008816_pt1 | contig 12508 bp, 12 predicted proteins | sample PaiPotPPA55metaG_FD_76969 | JGI IMG/M metagenome (GOLD analysis project Ga0073928, IMG submission 76969) | Iron sulfur acid spring bacterial and archeal communities from Banff, Canada, to study Microbial Dark Matter (Phase II) - Paint Pots PPA... ...
ATCACAAGTTTTTGACCAGGAATGGCTGGCGCAGGCTCGACACTATCGCCCCAGGCGAGGAGATCGCGCTAATAGATTCTTGGGACCCTGTCGCCAGTATCGAACCAGACGGGGTGGCCGAAGTGTTCGACCTGACAGTAGAGGACTTACACAACTTCGTTGCGGCCGAATTTGTAGTTCACAACTCGATTGAACAAGACAGTGACGTTGTAATGTTTCTTTTCAGACCGGAGTACTACAAAGCTGATGAGAGGCCTGGCATCGCCGAACTCATCGTGGCCAAGCACCGCAACGGTCCGACCGGCATGGTCGAGCTCAAGTTCCGCCGCGACCACACCCGCTTCTACAACTTGGAGACGAGGCGGCCCGACCCGGGCACAGAGTAATGAGAGGAAACAGCCTGTTTCCTCTCATCGCGCCGTCGGCAAAGCCGACCCGGCCGCACACGGCCGGGCAAGCGGCGCCGCTCCCCTTCCGAGGATTGGACTGGTTTAAATAGCCCGTGGTCATCATCCTGGTTGGCGGTCAGTGGGGCGACGAAGGCAAGGGCAAGGTCATCGACTACCTCGCCGCCAAGGCCGACATGGTCATCCGCAGCCAGGGCGGCAACAACGCCGGGCACACCGTCATCACCGAGGACGGCGAGTTCAAGTTCCAGCTCATCCCATCGGGCATCCTCTACCCCGAGTGCACGTGCGTCATCGGCAACGGCGTCGTGGTCGACCCGATCGTGCTCCTCAAGGAGATCACGCAGCTCCGAGAGCGGGGCATGGAGCCCAAGAACCTCATCGTCAGCGAGCGCGCTCACATGGTCATGCGCTACCACCCGCTGTTCGACAAGCTCGAGGAAGACGCGCGCGGCGACGACCGCCTGGGCACAACGTGGCGTGGCATCGGCCCTGCCTATGCGGACAAGATCCGCCGCATCGGCTTCCGCATCGGCGACCTCCAGAAGGAAGCCTTCATGCGCAAGAAGCTCGCCTTCGTCGTCGACCAGGTGAAGAACCCGATCCTGACCAAGCTCTACGACAGCGATCCCTACAACTGGGAAACCATGCTCGGCGAGTACATGGGGTACGCGAAGGAGCTGGATCCCTACATCAAGGACACGTTCCCGCTCATCCAGGACGCGCTCGACCGCAAGGCCAACATCCTCTTGGAGGGCGCGCAGGCGACCATGCTCGACCTCGACTTCGGCACCTATCCCTACGTCACAAGCTCCAACCCGACGGCCGGGGGCGCGCTCACGGGCAGCGGGATCCCGCCGACCAAAGTCGATCTGACCATCGGCGTGTTCAAGGCCTATACGTCGCGCGTCGGCTACGGCCCGTTCCCCTCAGAGCTGACCAACGAGGTCGGCGACCAGATCCGCCAGCGCGGCCACGAGTTCGGCACGGTCACGGGGAGGGCGCGCCGGATCGGCTGGTTCGACTCCGCCGTGGCTCGCTACGCCTGCCGCCTCAACGGCGTCGGGGTCGCCGCGCTCATGCGCCTCGACATCCTCGACGAGCAGCCGCTGCTCAAGATCTGCACGGGCTACAAGTTCCGCGGCCACCACTTCGACCACCCGCTCGCGAACATCTCGCACTACAAGCACTGCGAGCCGGTGTACGAGGAGATGCCCGGATGGCAGAGTGACATCGGCGCCGCCAACCGCTGGCAGGACCTACCGCAGCGATGCCGCGACTATGTCGAGCGGGTTGGGGAGCTGATCGGGACGCCCGTGGAGCTCATCGGCACCGGCCCGCGCCGCGACCAGTTCGTGACCAGGGGCCGCAAGCTCTTCGACTGATCCGGCCGGTCGCGTAACGGTTCGCCGGTTTGGGGTGTCTTGAATGATGTGGTCCATGTCTTGAGCGCCGAGGCTGCCCGAGCCGGCGAGCTCGAATTCGAGTCCCTGATCGGTCCGCTGGTCGAGCCGGGCCTCCGGTTGGCGTTTTCGATGCTCGGAGATCGATCTGAGGCAGAGGACGCCACGCAGGAGGCGATCACCCGCGCGTGGAAGCGGCTTCCCCAGCTTCGCGATCGGGCGCAGCTGCGACCCTGGTTTTTCGCCATCGTCGCCAACCAGTGCCGCAACATGCGCCGCACCCAGTGGTTCGGCACCTTGCGGTTCGCCGAGATCTTCCGGCCGGCGCGGGCGGGCGATTCCGATGTCGAGAGGATCGACGTCGCGAGGGCTCTGGCGCGGCTGCCGATGGGTGACCGCCAGGTGCTCTTCATGCGCTTCTACCTCGACCTCCCTGTCGAGGAGATCGCTGTTGCTCTGGGCATCTCGCCCGCGGCGGCCAAAGGCCGCGTCTACCGCGCGTGCCGCCGGCTGAGGCCGGATCTGGCCGAGGAGGACCTGTGATGACCAAGCTTCGCGACGATGTCCGCGGCGCGTTCGACCAGGAGCAGGCAAGGCTTGGCGACATGGGCGATGCGCGTCACCGCCTGGTGCACGGCGCCATGGTCGCTCGCGACGTTCCAGCGTCGCGGGGCTTGCAGGTGGCCGCTGGGGTCGCGGCAGTCCTCATCGCCGCGATCGTCATCGCGACCTTCGCGCTGGCCAGGGCAAACAACCACTCTCAGGTCGTGCCCGCGGCTACTCCAACGCCGAAGGCAGTGGTCTCTCCAACGCCCTTCCGGAACGCTCTGAACGTGCCCGACTCGACCTCGATCATCACCTTCGGCGACCCCGCGAAGCCTGGTCAGATCGACGGCGTCACCTGGGATGGCAAGCAGTACGGGGTATTGCCGTATCAGCCGACCGGCCAGGGCAACCCCGCGAACAACTTGTTCGCCGGGCAGACTGAGATTCGCGACCGCTCGGGCAAGCTCGTTGCGTCGGGCACGTTTGGAGCGAAGTACTTCGGCGGCACCTGGGCCGACGACGAGGTGCACTTCTGTCAGATGGTTCCGTTCGACAACCCTGGCGCAGGCGGCCTACCAACCACCCTTCAGATAGTCGATGCCAGGCTTGGCGGCGCCCGCGATGTTGACAAAGTCGGCACACTCTACAACCAGACGTTCGTAAGCGTAGCCGCCTGCAGCGTCGAGTTCGACCGGGCCGTCCTCTATCAGTCCGGCGGCCAGGGCATGGGCATCGCGCAGTACTGGGTGGTGTCGTTGTCGACCGGCAAGATCTTGTGGACACGCAACTTCCAGGAGACCACCGTCCTGGTGCGGTTGGTGAGCTCACGAGACGGCCAGTACGTCGCCGAGAGCCGGGCGACGGTCTCGGTTAACGGGAGTCAGACCACCTGGACGACGACGATCCTCGGGCCGGATGGCGCCACCGTCAGCCACCTCGACGGCTCGGTCCTCGCATTCAGCTGGGACGACTCGGTGGCAGTCGTCGACTCGGGCTCGGGCCCCGCCAGGATCGTGACCGTCCATAGCGGTCGGACTGTCTGGACGGGTCCGACCGGTTTCGGCGTGGATCAGGTGAACGCTCAGCCGGACGGCTCTAGCCTCGGGCTGTGGCTTTACCCCCTCTCGCAGCCGGGGAACGGATCACCCGCACCGCGTGACCTGTATGTGATCGCGTCCGACGGCCGGGTCGTCGCGCGCATCCACAACACGCCCTGATTGCGGCGCCGACAGCGCAAGCGCGATCATCTGGGTTTCGTGAAGACGAAACCCTCGGTGGCCGCGGAGCTCAGTTGGGCTGATATAAATGCCATGCGGCTCGCCCGGCATCACCTCGATGAGCGGGCGCCGAAGGCGAAGCTCGCTGATGTAGTCGGTGACATCGGCGGCGTGCAGGCCCAGGTGATGTCCGCGGCGGAGCTGTAGGTCGCGGTTCGCGTTGACTGCACTGTCGACGACGTGCGCGACGCCCTCTGGAAGCGCAAGACGCTCGTCAAGACCTGGCTTATGCGCGGCACGCTGCACCTGGCCCGAGCCTCGGACCTACCGCTCTACACGGCGGCGACGAGCAGGCGATGGATCCAGGTCAGCAACGCCTGGCTGCGATACATCGAGCTCAGCGAGACGGAACTGTGGGAGCTGGTGGATGCCATCGGCGATGCGTTGGATGGAACGCCGCGCACGCGCGAGGAGCTGATCGCGGCGGTGCGGAGGGGGCGCTCGGCGCGCGTGCACGAGTACATGAGGTCTGGATGGGGCGGCATGCTCAAGCCCGCCGCCCGCAACGGCCGGCTGTGCTTCGGCCCCAGCCGCGGCCAGAGCGTCACGTTCGTGAGCCCGAGGGCCTGGCTGCGCCGGTGGCACGACGTCGACCCGGAAGGGGCGCTCACCGAGGTCGCCCGAAGGTACCTGAGGGCCTACGGGCCGGCGAACAAAGAGGACTTCGCGTACTGGTGGGGCCACTGGACCGGCGTCGCGGTGGCGGGATGGGCGGGCCTGAAGGACGACCTCGTAGCCGTGACAGTCGAAGGTCGGCGCGCGCACATGCTGGCGGCCGACCTGAAGCGAGTTCCGGCCCGAAGTCGTGGGACCAACGTCCAGCTGCTGCCCAACTTCGATCCGTACCTCATGGGCCAGCGCCATCGCGACCACCTTTTCGACGCGATCCACCGAAGCAAGGTGAGCCGCACGGCAGGCTGGATCTCGCCGGTCGTGCTGGTCGACGGCCGGGTGGAGGCCGTGTGGTCCTACACGCTGAGCAAGGGGCGAATGCAAGTGGAGATCAAGCCGTTCGAGACTCTGGCACCAAAGGTCGTCAATCTGGCGGGCGCTCGCGCCGAGGCAATCGCAGCGTCGCTCGGCGCCAAGCTGGAGCGGGTTTCGCTGGTCTAAGCGACTGCGCTCGGGTCTGCCGGCTCCTCGGAGCGGTTGATGGCCCGCAGCTGTTCGTCGCGCCGGCGCAGCAGGCGCCCGCGTTCTCGACGGTGCGTCGCCGTCCTGACGCTCCACATGAGAATCACGACAACCGCGACAAGGGTCTGCAGCGCTGCGACCGTGAAGAACAAGGCCTCGGTACCGTAGCCGCGGCTGCGCAGCCCCAGACCGATCAACCCGGCCGCAAAACCCAGGATGGGCCGCGCCGCCCAGGAATCGGGCAGCAGGCGGCGGTCCGAGAGGATGAGCGCGCCGACGAACCAGGTCGGGCCACTGTCGAGCTGGAACACGAAGTCCCAGTGAAAGTAGGCGATGGGAATGATCCCTCCCAGCAAAAAGCACAGTGCGACGATGGGGCTCAGCCGTTTCGCGTAGGCGAGCCAGGCGATGCCCACGGCGACCGCCATGAGCGAGGTCGCGAACACAGGACCGGCAACGTTGCCGACGTACAGGCGAATCGGATCGACGGATCCCGAGGCCGGGCTGAAGAATCGATACCAGAGGTTCATCGGGTCGTCGAACGACCTGCCGCTGGCGGGGTTGATGTACGCGAATGGACCGCCGTGCGTCGCGAGGGCGACCAGTGCATACGCGATCAGTCCGGGCTGAGCGTGGACCGCGGGTGCGTAGCGCGCGCGGACAAGCTCCAGCGCCACCGCCAGAAGCGCGATCTCGACCGACAGGAGGAGCGGCGCTCCCGGGCCGACAAGCGCGACCCCGACCACCGCTGCAATGAGCGGGCTCGACTCGGGCTTCGGCATGAATTTGCGGAAGATGAGGCGCGAGACGCCATAGCCGACGAGCCCGATCACGAGGGCGACGACCAGCATCTCCACAGCCGCGAGCTTGAAGATGACGAGACCCGCGATCACCGGTGGCGTCAGCGCCAGGCCGATAACGAGATCGTCCGGAAGTGTGTCGGGGCTGAACGCTGCTTTGTCGAGCGCGCGGCCTACTGCTGCAAGCACCTTCGGATTGTAGGCAAACGGCCCTCGAGCCCGACCCACCGGCCGCCGTGAGGTCAACCTATAAAATGGCCCGCAACCTCTTGTCGCTTACCCCTCTACGTCTTGCCGCGACTGCCGCAGCCCTGTGTTCGCTGATCCTGGCTTCGAGCACGGCGGCTGCGGCCGGCCTTCCGCCCTCGACATGGGTTGCGCTCACGACCCTGCCGGGCGCGAACCACTCGCCTATCTTTGCGCTCGCCGTGAACCCGGCCAACGATCAGCAGCTGATCGCGGGCAATGGGGCCGGTGGCCTGTATCAAAGCGAGGATGGTGGCACGACCTGGAAGTCGGTCCATCCGGGTACGGCGAGCATCCTCGCCGTCGCTTTCAGCCCCTTCAACCCTGCGCTGGTCCTGGCCGGCACGCAGGGCGGGGGCGGTTTTGTAAGCACCGACGGAGGCACGCATTGGGCTGCTGCCAGCGGGCTCGAAAATCGCAACGTGCGCGCCTTTGCGTTTGCACGCACCCTGGTGGTCACGGGCACCGACCACGGCGTGTATACGAGTGAAACCGGCGTCGCCTGGACCGCATCAGGCTTGGCCACGACAAGCATCGACGCGGTCTCAGTGGCTGCGGTCAACCCGCCCGTAAAACTCGTGGCAGGGGGCGACGGTGGGCAGGGCGCGATCACCCTCTACCAGAGCGTCGATGGCGGAAACTCCTGGGCGCCGCTTAACCCGGCGATCAGCGGCACGATCATCACGCGACTGGCCTCGGGGCCCCTGCCCCCGACCGGCGACGTGCGCCCACTCGTCGTCGGCACCAATTCGGGCCTGTTCATCTCCACCGACAACGGCAAGACCTTCACAGCCCTGAGCGCGGGCCAGCTGCTGCCATCGACGGACTACACGCAAATCGGTTTCACGGCCACGCATTTCGACCGCTTCTTCGTCGCCAGCGACGGAGGCGGGGCAGAGTCCGGCGGCCTGTGGTCGACGGCCGACTCCGGGCAGCATTTCAGCTCGCTCCAGCCGCCGCTGCCGTCGGTCACGGCGCTCGCGGTGTCGGGAGACCAGCAGCCCATCCTTTTCGTCGCGACCTTCCGCGCCGCGGACCACGTGCCGATGCTGTGGGCCTTCCGCGACACGGGCGGCACCCCGCAAGGGCCGGTCACCAACGCAACCCCCACCGCCACGGCGTCGCGGACCAATCCACCTGGCACCTCGTTCCTCGATCTGCTGCGCGCGCTGTTCTCGTCGCAGATCCCATACTTGGCGCTCGGCGTCGTCGCCCTCCTGCTGATCGCGCTGGCGGTCGTTTCGCAGCTGCGCAGCCGCCGCCGCTAACTTGTACTGGTGACTTCACCGCTAGAGCGCCTGCGTGAGCTCGGAATCGCACTGCCCACACCGCCGGCGCCAGTAGCCTCCTACGTCCCGACTCGGTTGGTGCCGATCGGGGACGGGAGAGCCCTGCTCTACGTCTCCGGCCAGGTCTCCACGAGAGACGGCCAGCGCCTGACGGGCCGGTGCCCCGACCAGGTGAGCGTGGAGCAGGCGCAGGACGCGGCGCGCGCGTGCGCGGTCAACGTCCTGGCCCAGATCGAGGCCGCCGCCGGCCTGGACAACGTCGAGCAGATCACCCAGATCAACGGCTTCGTGCTCTCGACCGACGAGTTTGGTGATCAGCCCAAGGTGCTGAACGGCGCCTCCGACCTGCTGGTCGAGGTGTTCGGCGACGCTGGCCGGCACGCGCGCGTGGCCGTCGGGAGCAACGCGCTTCCCTTTTCGGTGACGGTGGAGATCATGGCGGTGGCGGTTGTCCGGGTCCGCTAAACGCGTACGGCTCCTGCCGACTCGGTCGCGTCTGATCCTGGCCGGCAGCGCCGCATATCTCGGGTTGATCTTCGGCGTCATGCTCTGGCGCGGGATATCGATCGAACCCGAATGGGTGGTGCTGGCGCTGCTGCTCATCGCGATCGCGCTGGGACGTGGGCGCAGCTTCATCGTCGACTGGCTGCCGTTCCTGGTCCTGTTCCTTGGGTACGAGGCGATGCGCGGGTTTGCGTCCAAGACCGGCTTCGCGCCGCATGACCTGTCCGGCCTCGAGCGCCTCGTGTTCGGTGGCGCGATTCCGACGCTGATCCTGCAGCACGCCTTCTACCATCCGGGTGTCGTCAGCTGGCAGGACCTCGTCGCGATGTTCTTCTACTTCATGCACTTCCCGTTGCCGATAGTTGTCGGCTTCTACTTCTGGGTGAACAGCCGCGACCATTTCCGCCGGTTTGTGGCCGCGCTGTTGCTGATGTCGTTCCTGGCCTTCGTGACCTACCTCTTCTTCCCGAGCGCGCCGCCCTGGTACCAGTTTCCAGACCAGGTCGTGAAGATCAACAACCAGACGGTCCAGGCCCTCTGGCAAGGCAAGTACTTCGTCTCGGAGATCTATGACAGCTTCAATCCCAACAAGTTCGCGGCGTTCCCCTCGCTGCACGCTGCCTTCCCGGCTCTGGCCGCGGCGTATGCATGGTCGAGGTATCGCGCGCTCTCAATTGGCCTGATCGCGTGGACCGCTGCCGTGCTCGTGTCTATCGTCTACCTCGGCGAGCACTACATCGTGGACGCCATCGACGGCTTCATCTACGCGGCGGTGGCGATGGCGATCGTGGAGTTCGTCGCGCGGCGGCTGGCGCGCCGCAGGACCGCCGGCGTCTCTACGCCTGCCAGACCTTCCGCATGATCACGCGGGCCAGCTTGTCGGAATCGTGGTGCGAGGGGATGCGAACGTTGACCACGTCCGCCGCGATGAAGCGCACCTCGGGGTGCCGGGTGGCGTCGTCCGCCTTGAAGATGACCTGCGACTGACCGCCCGTCGGAGTGTGCGAGTGATTCGAGTTCACCAGCACGAAGTCGAACAGGTTCGCCCCGACGTGCTCATGGATGACCCGGATGTAGTCATCGACCCCATAGCCGTCCGTCTCGCCATGTTGCGAGGCGACGTTGCAGACCAGCACCTTGAGCGCGGGCGAGGCTTTGATCGCCTCGACCATGCCCTCGACCAGGAGGTTGGGAAGGATCGACGTATAGAGCGAGCCGGGTCCCATCACGACCAGCTCGGCGTTGAGGATCGCTTGGGCCGCCTCGGGGTTCACCTGCGCGCCGTCCGGCTTGAGGAAGACCTGGCTGATGTGACCGTTCTGCTTGGGGATCTTCGACTCGCCCTCCACGTTGCTGCCGTTGATGGAGGCCACGAGGGTGACGTCCTGCAGCGTCGAGGGAACGATCGTGCCCTTGACCGCCAGGACCTTTCCAGACTCGCGAAGGGCATGCTCAAAATTCCCGGTGACGTCGGCCATGGCCATGATGAAAAGGTTCCCGAAGGAGTGGCCGTCGAGAGAGCCCTCCTTGAAGCGATGGTCGAACAGCTGCTTCATCAGAGGCTCGGCGTCGGCGAGCGCGATGAGGCACTGGCGAAAGTCGCCGGGGGGCAGGACGCGATACTCGTCGCGCAGCCGGCCTGACGACCCGCCGTCGTCTGCCACCGTGACGATAGCGAACAGGTTGGACGTGTACTGCTTCAGGCCGCGCAGGAGCGAGCTGAGGCCCGTGCCTCCGCCGATGGCGACGATGCGCGGCCCGCGGCCGCGCAGCCGGAAGGCGTGGATCATCTCGACGACGCTGCCGCCCTGGACGCCCGGAAGGAAGGGACCGAGCACCGACTGGGTGAGCTTCACGTAGCTGAAGACCAGGATGCCCACGCCCAGGACGCCGAAGATCAGGGCACGTCCCCAGTAGGGCAGGAACTGGAGGGTGATGTAGTAGAACTGCGGCGGCAGCGTGGTGGCCTTGTAAATCTCCTTCAGGGCGTACGCCATGCCGAGGACCAGCACGACCTCCGACGCCATGAGCAGGAGGAGCCAGCGCTTGATCTCGAGCCCGGGCGTGAGCCAACGCAGCCAGCTCGCCGTCGACTGAAGCCTTTTGGCCATCTACCCCGCTTGCTTAAACGTATTCAGGACGTGCACCGTTACAGTGGTCTACGCTCTCTTCAGTATGGGGGCTATGCGCAGGGCGCGAAGGGTGCTCCGGCTCGCGGTGGTGGCTCTGGTCGTGGCCGCGGTGGCCACGGAGCTGAGCAAGCCCGAGGAGGAGCGCACCTGGCACGGTCGAGTGGGTGGCATGGTGCCTTACGACTTCCGGCCGCCGACCCTGGAACGGATTCGCACCGCTTACTGGAACCCGGACTCGGACCGCCTCTTCAGCGACCGCGTGTTCGGTGTGGGCTGGGCCGTGAACCTGCACCGGGCGAAGGAGCTGCTCGAGGCCACGTTCGCACGCATGATGGGCTCGCCACCGCCGCTCTCGATCCAGATGTCTTCGAAGCCGCTGGACCTCGGCGGTCGCCCTCGGTAACCCCGGCTCGGGAGCTCGATTCAGGCCCCGCTTAAAATAGGCGGCCGGCCGGGAACCCCGAATCGGCACCGATCGCCCGACGCTGGGGAGTGGCGCAACGGTAGCGCAGCTGACTCTGGATCAGAAGGTTGAAGGTTCGAATCCTTCCTCCCCAGCCAAATTTGCCCCGGCATGACCGAAACCGGGCGATCGCTCACGGGCGGGTGGAGGCCTGCGCCAGCGGCGCGTCGGGTCGCGTATCCAACGGCCCGCTTGCACGTTGGTACAGGTGTGAAGCGCTCGGGCGCGCTGCTTGCATGCATGTTGGTGGCGGCCTGCGCCGGGCCCCAGAGCTCGAAGGCTGACCAATCAGCCTCTCCTGCTCCAAGCACTGTTGCACCCAGCGTTTCCCCGAACGCGAGTGCGACCGCAGCGCCTTCACCGAGCCCATTGAGCGCGGAGTGTCCCGGCTTCACCGTAACCACGGTGGGCGCGGTGAGCGCCTCGACACCACTATTCGCTGTGCTCGAGACACGTCGGGCCGGTGCAAAAGAGTCGGAGTATTCCGGCTCGCATGACACGGTGACGCTGGCTGGGTTCGACGGCTACGCCCACGTGAAGGTGAGCTTTGCGCCGCGCAGCGTGCCTGATATGAGTGCGGATGGCGCCGTTCCGATGCTTCAGCCAGAGGCTGTACTTGCCGCCAGTGCCGTCTATGTCATAGATGGTTCGGGGGTCGTATGCCGGATAGACAGGTACGGAACAAGCCAAGAGGTGACGACGTTTCCAATCACCTCGGCGCATCAGGCAGTCAGCTTCGCGGTCAGCCCCAACGGCGCCCAACTCATGGCGGCAGTCCTGACTTATCCCGTTTTCAGTCCCGGACTGACTGCATACCAGCCTGTGATATCGGGTCAATGGGAGTTAAGCCTCGAGGTCGCGGCGGCGGGCGGAAGCGCCAAGGTTGTGAGTCACCTGGAAAAGGCCTGGAGTAGTGGCCCGTTTGACCAAAACAACATTGTGATGGCGGGCTGGGATGGCGCGGATCCGATTGGAGTGGTAGGCAGCTTCGTCGGCGGAGCACCCGGCATTGACGGTGATCGCTGGCCCGGCGACCTGAGCGTCCATGCAGTGCACCTAGGACTCGACGGCGCGATTGGCGCATCGCTCGGGCCCAATGGCGCGGCGATTGGTCCAAACGGCTGTGGCCTTGTATCTCTCGGACCTGCCGGGGCTGTTCTCTGCGAGACCGGAGGTGGAATGGGGATTCGGCCGCAGGTTGACGTAGGCACCGCCGCCGGCCAGGTCCTGTGGACAAGTCCAAGCTCGATATTCGCCTCTGGCGGGGTCTCCCTGTCGCCGGACGAGTCCTTGATGGCGATGGATGGATGGCTGGTTGGAAAGAGTGGTTCGACCGTGGCGTTGCCTCAGGGCTTCCGCCCTCGCGGCTGGCTCGACGACCAGACGGTCATTGGATTCGCCACGAGTACCCCAACGTCATCAATTGGTGTTGTTCGGTTGAGTTCCCCGGCCGTCGCCGACAACTGGGGCTTCAGCGGCCAATTCGTTGGAGTTCTCTAAACTACCGCTCGCCACCTCGACAAAGCCGCGCTAGGAGCAGCAGTTTTTAAGCCCGTGCTACGCGCGGGATTTGCTCCAAATTTGCGCCCTGCGCTTAGGCGCGGTGGCGTCGCGTAATTCACTTATCAGACGCGGTGGCCCAATTCGAACGCGCGATCACCGATATCGCGTGTTGCTCTGGATCAGAAGGTTGAAGGTTCGAATCCTTCCTCCCCAGCCAACAAGATGTTGTGGTCGGATGTCGCTCGAAGTACGATATGTGGACAGATACTTGGATTCGTGCGCCATGCTAAGCTTCCCGGCTACCGCGTGATTCGCATATCAGATGTGCTGTCGGTCTAGCGGCTCCGGTTCCTTGGACACCGGGCTGACGGTAATGATGCGGGTCGGCTGAGCGCGTTGACTGGCCGCTCGGGGCGATTTTCGGGATCGGTTCGGAAAACGACAGGCTGAGAGCCACCAGGACGCCCGCGATGGAGTCGCCGAGTATCCCAGGACCTTGGCGTCCGCTCTCGTCATGCCACTTGCTCTGATTGAAAAGCCGCGCGCACCTGAGCCGGCGTGCGGTAGCCGTGCTTCTCGACAAGCCACTGGCGGTTGTACTTGTCCTTGAACTCGAGCAGGGCCAGGCGCAACTCCTCGACGGTGTAGAAGTAGCGGATCCAGAGCAGCTGCTCTTTGAGCGTGTCGCTTGCCACAAACATGGGACCACCTGACGCGGTTTTTGCCAAGAACTAGGGACCACCCCGAGGGCAGTTAGCCAAGAACTAGGGACCACCCCTCGACCGGAGCATCAGCCCCGCACTG
>Ga0073928_10008817_pt1 | contig 12507 bp, 11 predicted proteins | sample PaiPotPPA55metaG_FD_76969 | JGI IMG/M metagenome (GOLD analysis project Ga0073928, IMG submission 76969) | Iron sulfur acid spring bacterial and archeal communities from Banff, Canada, to study Microbial Dark Matter (Phase II) - Paint Pots PPA... ...
CTAGCGCGGTGACCTGTTCTGCGCGGCCCACTCGTTGAGTCCGTCCTCGCTCAGCACGAGGTCAAGCCCGGCCGCCGCTGCGCCGATGAGTGCACCGTCCTCGCCGAGCGCCGCTGCCTGCAGCGGCGTCGGTGCGCTGCGACGCGAGATCATCAACCCGCCGAGGTAGGCCTCGTCGAACGCCGCAGCAGCAACGGTCCTGATCTGCACGGCGAGGCCGCCCAGCGTGACCTCGTCCGGGTCGTGGACGTTGACGAGGCCTGCGATGCCGGTCGCCAGCGAAACCGCGACGCGACGTGTCGCCTCGGCCGCCCGGGTGTCGCGGCCCGAAGCCGCGGCCGTCAGCACGGTCCGCGCATACGCTCGCGGGTCGGCGGGCGGATCCGCGTCGAGGTGACGTGCCAGGGCTCTGCCGTCGACCTCGAGATCCCAGCAGCCGCGCGCGCCGCACGGGCAGCGCAGCGACCGGTCGCCGAACGGCAAGTGCCCGTATTCACCGGCACCGCCACTCGCACCCACGATCGGCGTGCCGCCCACCACGAGTACGCCGCCGAGTCCCACCTCCACGGTCAGATGGAGCAAGGTGTCCGCGCCGACGCCCGCACCGCCGCGCGCCTCGGCCAGCCCCGCGAGCGTGGCGTCGTTCCCGATCGCCAGCGGCAGGTCTCGGTCGGGCAGGATCTCGGCCAGATCGACCTCGCCCCACCGCAGGGTCGCCGCCTGCGCCAGGCGGCCGTGGCGCACGACCCCGGCGACGGCTAGCGATACGGCGCGTACCCGGTGCCCGTGACGCCGCCTCAGATCACGCAGCGCCGCCGCGATCTGCGCGATGACCTGTTCGCCGTCTCCGTCGTGCCGTTGTACGACGACCGTCTCCGGACGCCCGTCGAGCTGCGCGAGCGCGCACCGCCACTCCTCGTACCTGATTTCGACGGCGGCGACCAGCGGGCCGCGCGGGTGCGGCAGCAGCGAGGTGGTCGGCCGGCCTCGGCCGACCACCGGCGCGGGCGCCTCGTCGAGCAGATCGAGCGAACGCAGCCTGGCCACGATCTCGGTCGCGGACCCGCTGCCGAGGCCGAGCCTGCGCGCGGCATCGGCCCGGGTGATCCCAGGCGCGCGCCGCACCTGGTCCAACACGCCGAGCGCGCCCTGCCACCTGGCATCACGCCGAACCGCCCATGAGTCACCGAGCCTTGTCATCCGCGCCGCTCCTCTTTATGCTCGATGATCGAGGATAATACCGTTTTCCGGAGGACGCATGCCGCAACTCCCCCGCGTTTCCGCCGTGCTCTTCGACATGGACGGCACGCTCGTCGACTCCGACGCGGCCGTCGACCGCGCTTGGATCGCCTGGTCGAACGAATACGGCCTCGACCCCGAAGTGGTCATGGCCGACGCCACCGGCCACCCCTCGTCGCACACCGTGGCGAAGGTGCTCGGCCACCTCGATCCGGCCGCACAGGCCGTAGCGACGGCCCGTCAGCTCTCACTGGAGTATGACGACCTGTCGGATGTGACCGCTGCCGTGGGCGCGCGCGAACTGCTGGCGCTGCTCGCCGAGCTCGGTGTCCCCTGGGCCGTGGTCACCAGTGCGGACACGCGCTTGGCCAAGGCCCGGCTCGGAACAGCGGGCATTGCGCCCACGATCCTGGTCACCTGCGAGGACGTTCCGCTCGGCAAACCCGACCCGGCCGGATACCTGCTGGCCGCCGAACTGCTGGGCGTCGCGGCTGACGAGTGCCTTGTCGTGGAGGACGCCGTGCCGGGCGTGGCCGCAGGTCGGGCTGCGGGCGCGACGGTGGCCGCGCTGAAGGGCGTGCCCGGCGACCTGCAGATCGAGAGCCTGACGCAGCTCATGGGAATGCTTGGCTGACCGACGACGGGCCGAGGTCGCGTCTCCTGCCGGTACAGCGGGCGGCAGGGGACGAGACCTCGGGCTTCGTCTGTCTCAGCCGAGTCAGAAAACGATCTCGGCCAGGCGCTTGACGTCGTCGATGTCGTCCGTCGCGGTGTTGAACGAGATCTCGTCGACGCCGAGGTCGGCGAACGCGGAGATCGCATCCTTCACCTTCGCCGGCGTGTCGCACACGGCTCCGGAGGCCAGGTTGGCGAAATCGCCGCCCCCGGCGCTGTGGTCGCTGTAGTAGTCGTGCACGTTCGCCTTGCCCGCCTCGCCGTCGCCGAGGGCGTAGTACGCGAGGGCGATCAGCCGCGGCGAGCCCTCGCGGCCGGCCTCCCGCCACGCGTTCCTGGCCGCATCGAACATCGGGGCGGCCATCGTCGCCGGGATCGAACCGCCGATGTAGCCCTCACCCCAGCGCGCCATCCGGTTCAGTGCGGCCGGCGCGAACCCGCCGAACAGCATCGGGATCTCCCTCGTTCCGGGCGGCACGGCCGGATTCGGACCGCCGCCGACCGGCTCACCCCGCCAGACTTCGCGGTAGATCTCCAGGTCATGGTCGAACCGAGCGCCACGGCCCTTGGGCCCGTATCCCTCGGCGACGAAGTCGTCCAGGCGCTGGCCCACGCCGAGTCCGAGCGTCAGGCGGCCGCCGGACACCGCGTCGATGCTGGCCAACTCCTTGGCCAACAGCGGGGCCGGCCAGGTGGTGGCCAGCAGCACGCCGGGGATCAGCTCGATCCGACTGGTCACGGCGGCCGCCGCGGCCAGGGCGACGGTGTCCGACAGCCCGGGGTAGGCGTGCCGGCCGACCGTGGTCAAGGTGGCGAAGCCCAGCTCCTCGGCGAGCTTGGCCCAGCCGGGGACCACGTCCGGGCTCATGTTCCTGACCTGGTTCGGAAGTCCCGTCCCGATCTTCATCGTGTCAAACTCCTTGCATTGAACCGCATTGTACGAGGTCACCGCCCCGCGAGGCTTGGCGGCAGGTCGAGCGTAACCCCCGGCGGCCTATCAGGGTGCGATATCGCCCCGGACGGCACGTCCGCGTCTCGCGTCCCGGCCGCCCCGCGCCTCGTGTCCGCCCGGCTCCCCTGCGTGACCCGACGTGACCCCGCAGGCGGGAATGACCTCCCGTCCCGCCGCGTTGCGATTGGGGTGAGGTACTCCCTGCTTGATGTCGCCGCCGTGGGTCCCGGCGAGCACCCGTCCGACGCGCTGCACGGCGCGGTTCCGCTTGCCCAGGCCGCCGAGCGCGCCGGCTTCCACCGCGTCTGGTACGCCGAGCACCACAACATGCCGGCGATCGCGTCGGCCGCGACCAGCGTCGTCATCGCGCACGTCGCCGCGCACACCGAGCGCATCCGGCTCGGCGCGGGCGGCGTGATGCTGCCGAACCACTCCCCCTTGGTGATCGCGGAACAGTTCGGGACCCTCGCAGCGCTCCACCCCGACCGCATCGACCTCGGCCTCGGGCGCGCCCCCGGCTCGGACCAGAACACCATGCGTGCGCTACGTCGCACAGCGCAGTCGGCCGACACGTTCCCGCAGGACGTCGTCGAGCTCCAGGGATACCTCAGCGGTGAGACCCGGGTCCCTGGCGTGCGCGCGACCCCTGGCGACGGATCGAACGTCCCGCTCTACATCCTCGGCTCATCCCTGTTCGGCGCTCAGCTGGCCGCGATGCTCGGCCTGCCCTACGCCTTCGCGTCGCACTTCGCGCCCGCCGCGCTCGACGCGGCCGTTGAGACTTACCGTGCCGAATACCGGCCCACCGAGCAGCACCCGAAGCCCTACCTGATCGTGGCGGCCAACCTGATCGCGGCGGACACGGAGGACGAGGCGGAGCTCCAGTACCACGCGGCGCTGCGCTGGCGGGCCCGGCGATTCCTGGCCCCCGGCCACGACCTGAGCGAGCCGGAGCTCGACGCGCTCCTCGCGTCCCCGTCCGGCGCCCAGGTGCGGAGCATGATGCGGGTCACCGCGCTCGGCACCCCCGGGCAGGTGCGCACACGCCTCGCGGAGATCGCCGAGCAGACCGGAGCCGACGAGCTGATGCTCGCTCCGGCGGCCCCGAGCCGCCCGGACCGCATCCGCGCGGTCGAGCTCACCGAGGCCCCGGCGGCGGTAAAGCTCTGACCTGCCTGATGCAGACGATTGCATCGCTTGATCTGCTGCATTCGCCGTAGTTTTGACCGCTTTCTTGACACCTCCTCAGCTGCGCGTCTAGTTTCGATAGCAATCGATTGCAGTCCGGCCGCAGGACGGAGTAGCTGCCATGACGACCGACGACGGCGGAGTTCAGCCCGAGGTCGGCTGGATCGGCGCCGGGCGGATGGGCGCGGCCATGGTGCGACGCCTGGCCCGCGGCGGCACCCGGGTCGCGGTCTGGAACCGCACCCGGGCGAAGGCCGAGGCGCTCGCCGCCGACGGCGCCCGCCCGGTCGACCAGATCACCGACCTCGCCCTGCTCGAATCCGTATTCACCATGGTGTCCTCACCCGCCGACCTCGAAGCCGTGCTCACCGGGCCGGGCGGGCTGCTCACGGCGGACGTCGCGCCCTCGGTCGTCGTGGATTGCTCGACCGTGTCGGTCGACGCCTCCGCCGCGATGCGGGCCGCCGCCGCAGAACGCGGGGTCGCCTTCCTCGCGGCGCCGGTCAGCGGGAATCCGCGGGTCGTCGACGCCGGCCGGCTCAGCCTGGTCGTGTCGGGCCCCGAAAAGGAATTCCAGCGCGCCGAGCCTTTGCTGCGACGCCTCGGCCAGTCCGTCACGTACGCCGGGGACGGAGAGACGGCCAGGCTCGTCAAGATCTGCCACAACCTGCTGCTGGGCACGATCACCCAATCCCTCGCCGAGATCACCGTGCTCGCGGAGAAGGGCGGCGTGTCCCGAGCCGCGCTGCTCGAGTTCCTGAACAACAGCGTCCTGGGATCCACCTTCACCCGCTACAAGACTCCAGCCTTCGTCAACCTCGACTACACGCCGACCTTCACGCCCGTGCTGCTGCGCAAGGACTTCGACCTCGGGCTCGCCGCCGCGCACGACCTCGGCGTGCCGATGCCGGTGGCCGCGCTCACCCAGCAGCTCGTGCAGGGCACGATCAGCTCCGGACGCAGCGCAGAAGACTTCGCCGTCCTGCTCGATCAGCAGGCGGCGAGCGCCGGACTCAAGCTCGAGCCCGAGAACGTTGAGGTCGACGACGGCCTCAGCGCGACCTGAAAGTACGTCAAGTACGTCAAGTTCGTCGAAAAAGTACGCCACGAGACTTCAACTCAGGAGGCGGCGCATGACGACCACGACGACGTCGACCGTGGGGGCGTCGCTCCCCGCGCCTGGACGCACCGCCGTCGACTTCGAGGAGCGTATCGACTTCGGCCGGCTGCGGGACTACCGGCTGGCCCGGGCCCGAGCGGCGCTCGATCGCTCGGAGCTCGGCGCGCTGCTGACCTTCGACGTCAACAACATCCGGTATCTGACCGCGACGATGATCGGCGAGTGGGCGCGGGACAAGATGGCCCGCTACGCGCTGCTCGCACGCGGCGCGGAGCCGGTGGTCTGGGACTTCGGCTCGGCCGCCCGGCACCACCAACTGCACTCCCCCTGGCTAAGGCCGGAGAACTCGCGCGCCGGCATGCTCGGACTGCGCGGCTCCGTCGCGCCCGAGGCAGGGCTCTTCCGCGCGGCGGCCCGCGAGATCAAGGGTCTGCTGGAGGACGCGGGCGTGGCCGACCAACCGGTCGGCATCGACGTCGCCGAGCCGCCGATGCTCTTCGCACTTCAGGAAGCCGGCCTCGACGTCCGCGACTGTCAGCAGGTGATGCTCGACGCCCGGGAGATCAAGTCCCCGGACGAGATCGCGCTGCTGTGCACGGCCGCTGCGATGGTCGACGGGACGTATCAGACGATCGTCGACGCGCTCAAGCCCGGCATCCGGGAGAACGAGGTCGTCGCGTTGGCCAACAAGCGGCTGTACGAGATGGGCTCCGACGACGTCGAGGCCATCAACGCGGTCTCCGGCGAGCGCTGCAGCCCGCATCCGCACAACTTCACCGACCGCATCGTGCGGCCCGGCGACCAGGTCTATTTCGACATCATCCAGTCCTTCAACGGCTATCGCACCTGCTACTACCGCACCTTCGCCGTCGGCCGCTCGACCCCGGCCCAGCGGGACGCCTACCGCCGCGCCCGCGAGTGGATCGACGCGGCGATCGCGCTCGTCAAACCGGGCATCGGCACGGACGAGGTGGCCCGGCTTTGGCCGCGGGCGCAGGAATTCGGCTTCCCCGGCGAGATGGAGGCCTTCGGCCTGCAGTTCGGACACGGGCTCGGCCTCGCCCTGCACGAGCGCCCGATCATCAGCAGGCTCAATTCGCTCGAGCACCCGGTCGAGCTCAAGGAAGGCATGGTCTTCGCCCTCGAGACGTACTGCCCGGCCGCCGACGGCTTCTCCGCGGCCCGGATAGAGGAGGAGATCGTGCTGACGGCCGACGGCCCACGCGTGATCACGCTGTTCCCAGCCGAGGAGCTGTTCGTTGCCAACCCCTACTGAGCTTGGGCTCGCGCCCTCCCCCACGTTCGCGGGCGCCGTCGACGATGAGCTCGCCCTGCGCCTTTACCGGCTGATGCTGAGGCTGCGTCAGTTCGAGAAGCGCGCCTACGACCTTTTCCTGCAGAACCTCGTCAAGGGCACCAGCCACCTCTCGCTCGGCCAGGAGGGGATAGCCGCCGGGTTCGGTGTCGCGATGCGGCCGGACGACTGGACCTTCGCGACGTACCGCGGGCACGCGCACACCCTGGCCCGCGGCGTGCCGATGGAGCCGGTCATGGCCGAGCTGCTCGGCAGGTCCACCGGTCTGCTCGCCGGCAAGGGCGGCTCGATGCACCTGACCAGCATCGCGGACGGGGTCATGGGCTCGTATGCGATCGTCGGGGCGCACCTGGCCATCGCGAACGGCGCGGCTTGGTCGGCCCGGCTGCGGGGGACGGACCAAGTCGCGGTCTGCTTCTTCGGCGACGGGGCGACGAACATCGGCGCCTTCCACGAGTCGCTCAACCTGGCGGCCGTCTGGGCGCTGCCCGTGGTCTTCGTCTGCGAGAACAACCAGTGGATGGAGTACACGCCGATCGGGACCGTCACCGCGGTCCCGCGTCCGGCCGCCGACCGTGCCGGGGCGTACGGCCTCGAGCCGATCGTGATCGACGGCAACGACGTCACCGCGGTACACGACGCGGCCGTCGCCGCGCTGGAGAGGGCGCGTTCCGGCGGCGGCCCCACGCTGATCGAGGCGCTGACGTACCGTCACGGCGGGCACTCGCGCGCCGATCCGGCGAAGTACCGGACCGCTGACGAGGTCGACGCGTGGCTCGCACGCGATCCGGTGTGGACGTACCGCGACCACCTGCTCGGCGCCGGGGTCGCGGAGCAGGCGCTCACGACGATGGAGGCGGCGGCGCTACGCGAGGTCGACGCCGCCACGGAAGCGGCGAAGGAAAGTCCCGCGCCGAGCGTCGACCTGGTTTTGCGGGACGTTTGGGCGGACGGGAGCTCGTCATGGCGCAACTGACATACCGGCAGGCAGTGGCCCGGGGCCTGGCCCAGGAGCTCGAGCACGACGCGAGGGTGGTGTTCCTCGGCGAGGACGTGGCGAGCGCGGGCGGCGTGTTCAAGGCGACCGGCGGCCTCGCCGGACGCTTCCCCGGCCGGGTCCTCGACACGCCGATCTCCGAGCAGGCGATCCTCGGCGCGGCGATGGGCGCGGCGATGACCGGGCTCCGTCCCGTCGCCGAGATCATGTTCTCCGATTTCCTCGCGGTGTGCTGGGACATCCTGGCCAACCAGATAGCCAAGACGCGTTATATGACGGACGGCCAGGTCTCCCTGCCGCTGGTGGTGCGCACCGCGAACGGCGGCGGGCTGCGTTTCGGCGCGCAGCATTCGCAGAGCGTGGAGAACTGGGCGATGGCGATCCCCGGCCTCAAGGTCGTGGCTCCCTCGACTCCCCGCGACGTGGTCGGCTTGCTCGCCGCGGCGGTGCGCGATCCCGATCCCGTCGTGTTCTTCGAGCACAAGGCGCTCTACCCGGTGAAGGAGGACGTGCCCGACGGCGAGATCGTCGACACGCTCGGCACCGCGCGCGTGCTGCGCACCGGGAACGACTGCACGATCCTCGCGCTGGCCGCGATGGTCCCGCGCGCGCTCGCGGCGGCCTCAGAGCTCTCCATCCGAGGCGTCGAGGCGACCGTGGTGGACGTCCGTTCGCTTGTGCCGCTCGACACAGCCACCCTGCTCGCGAGCACGGCCGCCACCGGCCGGCTCTTCACCGTCGAGGAGAACCCGCGGCTGTGCGGCTGGGGCGCAGAGGTCGTCTCCATCGCCGTCGAGGAGATCTGGTCGGAGCTGACGGCGCCGCCGATCCGAATCACCACGCCGCACGTCCCGCTGCCCGCGGCCGACACCTTGGAGGACCACGCGATCCCGTCCGTGGCGCGCATCGTGGAGACGATCGCGAAGGCGGTGGGAGCCTGAGGACTCCTGGCAACATGGTGCGGATTCTGGTCAGACTGCCTGCGGGTCAGGGGCCGGTGAGCTGGGCGCGGATGGCGGCGGCGCCTGATTCGGTGAGCCAGTCGGCGAGGGTGCGTAGGCCGGGGTGGATGACGCGCAGCGCCTCGATGTCGGCGTGCCAGCGTTGACCGTCCTGCCAGCGCTTCTTTATTTCGGCGATTCGCGAGCCGAGCGCCGCGACCTCGTCGTCGGTGAGTTGCTCGTACCGGATCGGAATGCCGGTAGCCTCGCTGATCGCCGCGGCGGCCTGGACCGGAGTCGGTTCGTCGCCGGCGAGTTCCAGAGTGCGTCCGGCGAACCGGTCCGGGTCCGCGAATGCCAGTGCGGCGAATTCGGCGATGTCCTCCAGCGCGATGATCTGCATGGGCTCGTGCGGGGGGAAGAGGTGCCGGTGCAGTCCGCCGGCGATACCGTCGACGCCGAACATTCCGGCGCCGATGTAGTTGCTTACAAACCGGACCGGGCGCAATACGGTGGGCAGTGCGATGTGGTCGCGCAGGTATTGCTCGATCAGCGTTTTGCCCTGCGCACCGAACGATCCGCCTGACGTCGAAGCGATGGTGCTGAACACGATCTGCTCGATCCCCGCGTCGGCCGCGGCGTCGATCAGTGCTCGGGCGCGGCCCACCTCAAGGTCAGTGTCGGGGCCGTCCGGTCCGAAGGCCATGGGCGGTATGCCGAACACGGCGGTGACGCCGTCGAGCGCGTGCGCGAGGCTCGCCGGATCGTCGAAGTCGCCGCACACGATCTGGGCACCCGCGGCGGCCAGCGCGGCAGCAGCGGGTGCGCTCTGGTCGCGTACCAGGGCTCGCACCGGCCACCCGCCGGCCAGCAGTCGCCGAGCGGTGGCGCCACCCTGATTGCCGGTGGCACCGGTGATCAGGATCAATGAGTCGGAAGCGGTCGGTGTCACGGAGGTCATGGTGCCCTTTCCGTAGATGGTGGAGAATGCTGACACGATCCGGAATGTTCCACCCGTTTCATCGCCGCAGACAAGGATTTCGTGACATGGCAGCAGTGCCCGGTGCGGCGCCCGGTGCGGCTCCCACCGGGCGTACCGATGCCCGCCGCAACCGCGAGATCGTGCTGAGCACGGCGATGCGGATGTTCGCCGAGGAGGGGCTCGAGGTGTCGCTCGGCCGGATCGCGCAGCGTGCCGGAGTCGGTGCCGGGACCGTCTATCGGCACTTCCCGGGCAAAGAGATCCTTATCGAGGCGGTGCTCGCCGAACAGCTCGAGGGGTTTGTGGCCGCCGCTGATCGGTGGGAAGCCCAGGCCGCGCCCGGTGACGCGCTTTTCGAGTTCCTGCTTGAGGTGATCGAGAAGTCGGCAGGCGGTCAGCACGTCTGCGATTTCCTGACCGCCGACCAGGGCTGGCCGCGCGCCATACTGGCCGCCGCGGCGCAGCGGTTCCGCGATGCACTGGCACGGCTGCTGCGCGATGCGAAACACGCAGGTGCGATACGCGCCGATGTACGGGCCGAGGATCTGTCCGCGCTGGCTGCAGGCGGTATCGCACTGCGTTCGGCACACCGGGACCCGGCACGCGCTACCCGGCTGGTGCGGCTCCTACTGGGCGGATTGCGCCCCTCACCTGTCACGAAACCTGGACCGTCTCGTGACTCATCCTCCCCACCGGGTAACGAAACGACCGCTCCGAGGCACTGCGTGGAATGCGGCGCGCGGCTGCGTGCCGGTGTCACCGGGCGGCCACCCCGCTACTGCGGTCCGACCTGCCGCCAGCGCGCCCACCGGCGCCGCCTCGCCGCTTAGCACCCGTGGCACCCTATTCAGTTCGGAGTACTTATAGGCCTCAGCTGTCCATCGCGGCGATGACGCGCTCAGTGGTCAGAGGCAGGTCGCGCACGCGCACGCCGATCGCGTCCGCGACCGCGTTGGCGATGGCCGCGGCCGTCGGTCCCTGAGCAGCCTCGCCCGCGCCGACCGACGGTTCGTCAGGTCGGGACAGCAACGTCACCGCGACCTCGGGTGTTTCGCTGAACCGCAGGATGGGATACGTGTCCCAACCGCTGCTGGTGACGCGGCGCCGGTCGAATCGCACCCGCTCTTTGAGCGTCCAGCTCGCCGCCTGGACGGCGCCGCCCTCGATCTGATTGCGTACTCCGTCGGGGTTGACGATCTGCCCTACGTCGACGGCGATGTAGAGGCGACGCAGCACAACCGCGCTCACTGCCTCGACCTCGGCGACTACGGCGCAGTAGGCGCCAGTGCCCTTATAGCGGGCGAAGCCGATGCCAAGGCCCAGGCCGTCGTGCTCCCGGGCCCGGGCGGCTCGGCCGTTCCAGCCCGCGAGCTCGGTTGCGGCCTTGAGGACGGCTTGGGCTCGGGCATCGTTCAAGTGCGCCAGCCGGAACTCAAGCGGGTCCCGTTCTACCCTGAGGGCGAGTTCGTCCATGAACGACTCGATGGCGAATGCGTTCATAAATGCTCCCAGCGAACGCAGGGCCGAGGTTCGCAGCGGCGCCGACAGGGCTCGATGAGAGTGGATCCGGCATGCGGCAAAGCTGTAGATCGGCACCGCGCCGCGCGCGATCCCGACGCCGTGCTCGGGGCTCGGATCTATCGGCACCGGTAACGGCAGCGCGCCCTCGAGGTGCGCCATCGCGAGCAGACCCGGCGAGCCCGCATATCCGGGCCTTGCGAGGTGGCCCTGGCTCCATACGTCGTAGCTCCACTCAGCCACCTGGCCGTCGGGACTCAGCCGGGCCGCGACATCGACGGCCATCGCGGAGCCGAACGGAGACCACGTCAGCTCATCCGCGCGACTCCAGCGCACGTGCACGGGCCGGCCGGGTACCGCGCGAGCCAGGAGGACGGCGTCGAACGCGGCATCGTCGGCTGCGTTGTGTCCGTAACAGCCGGCGCCTTGGACGTGGTGGACGACAACCGCGTCTGCTGCGAGATCGAGCGCTTGCGCAATCGCTCGGCCGAGGGCGTGAATACCCTGGCTGTGGCTCCAGACGGTGAGCTTCTCACCTGCCCAGACCGCCGCTGCGCAGCTCGGCGCCATCGAGGCGTGGGCGAGGAATGGGCGACTGTAGCTCGCGGTCGCCACGGGTTCGTCGCTGCTGCGGTCGCTCTCGCTGAAGGATCCTGTTTCAGCGACAGTGACGATCTCGACGGGGACTGTCCGCAAGTAACGCGGCAGGTCGTCTTCATCCGGGAGGGTGTCGTCTTCGTGCCAGCGGGATGCCGCTCTCAGAGCCGACGCTGCCCGTTCGGCGCGCTCCTCGCTCTCGGCTACGACACCGAGGAAGCTGCCGTCGTGCACGACGGCGACGACACCGGCCAGGGTCCGCACACTCGCGACGTCTACCTCTGCGAGGGTCGCGGCGGGTGACGGCGGCCGCACGACCCGTCCGTAGAGCTGGCCGGGGAGCAGGAGGTCGTGGATGAAGGCTGGCCGTCCGGTTACCTTGCGGGGTAGATCGAGGCGGGGCGCGCTGGTTCCGGCGATCCGCAACTCGACTGGGGTCTTCGGACGAACTGTGCCTTCGGCCTCCCGGTCGAGGTCGACGGCGTCCGCGAGTCTGCCGTATGTAGTGCTCGCCCGGCCGCGTGCGTCGCTGAAAACGCCTGCGCGGATCGTCGCAGTGGCTGGATCGAGCCCGACAGCCTCGACGGCTGCCGCCAGAAACAGCGCCCTGACCTCGGCGCAGATACTCCTCAGCGCGGCACCCGACTGCGCGATGGACATGCTGCCGGCGGTGACGCCCTCGTCGGGGCTCTCCGCGGTGCTTGCAGGCTGCATTCGAATGTCTGCGAGGTCAATGTCGAGCTCGTCGGCGGCCAGTTGCGCCAATGCTGTGACGATGCCCTGCCCGAGCTCGACCTTTCCGGTCCTGATGGTGACGGTGCCATCGGGTGCCACGTTGACCCAGCGTGAAAGCCGGTAGGCGGGCCGACCGCTCACGCCCTCATCACGGCCTTGACCATGCGCCGTTGCGCCCCGCACCGGCACAGATGCCTCTCGAGCGCGGCGAGGACAGCGGGCTCGTCGGGCGCGGGATTCGCGGCCAA
>Ga0073928_10008818_pt1 | contig 12507 bp, 15 predicted proteins | sample PaiPotPPA55metaG_FD_76969 | JGI IMG/M metagenome (GOLD analysis project Ga0073928, IMG submission 76969) | Iron sulfur acid spring bacterial and archeal communities from Banff, Canada, to study Microbial Dark Matter (Phase II) - Paint Pots PPA... ...
GTGAGTCGTTCTTTATCCTCGGTAAGGAGGGTGACCGCTATGCCGTGCATGGCTGGAATCTCAATTATGTACCTGAATGTGGATGTTATGAAGAGAAGCGTACCCCGCCAAATGACTTTCGTAACGGGAGTCCCGCGCTGAACTTCCCTTCAAAGATCTAAACCCACGAACCATAAGGACAGCCACAGCGGATAACCGCGAAGTGAGGGAGTGTCCCCGGCCATTCTACGCAAAAGCTTACCGATTGCAAAGGAACATGCAAAAGAAAAATCCGAATCAGCAACTCACTTGGACATCAGGGCCTTGGAAGCCAAGCTGCCATGCTCTTCATGCGGATGCTCATGTAGGGCGCCGATTCGCGAAGAAATGGAAGAAGCTCGATCGGTCTCCGGCAGATATTCGTAATTTTCAACCTGCACGGCTACGACCGATCCTGTGCCTTGAGCCGAGAGCACGCGAAGCACTTTTCCGTGGCAACGTACGCGCATATTCTCAGCCAGCGTAATCATCGACGGCATAACTAGGGTGACCCCTACAGGATCTCCCTCTGCCATCCGCAAGTCGGTGTGTAAGAGTGCGCCTCGTGCGCTCAAGTTTTGCGTGGAACCGCATCCTTCGCAAGCCGTCTGCGGAAGGCGTACTGCGACCGGCAAGTGGAGTTCAAAACGTTGCGCGGCGCGGCGTTCAAAATTAATCTGCTCGGTGCTCATAGCTTCTCCACAAAACGTACCTCTATACTAGACAGGCAGCTTGCTTGCAACGCTCCGACTTTACCGTTTCCGGTTGCCTCTGTGAAGTCTTAATTTCAAGTGGCGAACGCAACACCGGAATCGGAACGTTCAACTCAGGCATCCTAGAAACAGTGAAAGATTCAGCGTTGAGCCATCCCGCACCCGCAGCCAGTTCTGAAGATCACCCGGGTAACGGAGCCGCACGCGCAATAACGTTGCCCGCGACCTTGCGAGCCTTGCGTCATCGCAACTTCCAGCTTTTTTTCGGCGGCCAGCTCATTTCCCTCATCGGGACTTGGATGCAGAGCATGGCGCAAGCGTGGCTTGTCTATCGGATCACCGGCTCTTCCCTGCTCTTGGGTTCGGTAGGATTCGCCAGCCAGTTCCCTGTTTTCCTGGTGGCTCCGCTGGGCGGCATCGTGGCTGACCGCTATAACCGCCAGCGAGTCGTGATTTGCACGCAGATCGCCTCCATGATTTTGGCTCTGGCGCTGGCATTCTTGACTCTCACCGATAGGGTTCACGTTTGGCACATATTCGTGCTGGCGGCGCTGCTGGGCGTGGTGAATGCCTTTGACATTCCCGGGCGCCAGGCCTTTCTCGTCGACATGGTCGGCAAAGAAGACTTGATGAACGCCATCGCGTTGAACTCATCCATGTTCAACGGCGCCCGCATTATCGGCCCCGCCATTGCCGGAATCCTAGTAGCCAAGCTGGGGGAAGGCTGGTGCTTCTTCGGTAACGGCGTGAGTTATATCGCGGTCATCGCTGGACTCATGATGATGCGGGTGCAGCGTCCGGCTCGTCGCGCGTCGGCTGCGTCACCTTGGGCGCATATTATCGAAGGCTTCAACTTCGTTCGCCAGACTGCTCCAATACGCGCCATCCTTTTATTACTAGGATTGGTGAGTTTGGTGGCGATGCCGTACACAATTCTCATGCCCGTCTTCGCTGACAAGATTCTGCATGGCGGGGCGCGTGGATTGGGAATCCTGATGGGCGCCACGGGGGTAGGAGCTTTGCTGGGCGCCCTCACGTTGGCGGCGCGCAGCGGCGTGCAGGGCTTAGGCAGATGGGTTGCCTTTTCTTGCGCAGGATTCGGAGTCAGTCTGATCTTGTTTTCCCTCTCCCGGAATTTCTGGCTCTCGACCATACTTTTGCTTCCAGTAGGCTTCGGCATGATGTTGCAAATGTCGTCGTCGAATACCCTGATTCAGGCGATGGTGCCGGATCATCTGCGTGGGCGAGTGATGGCGGTGTACTCCATGATGTTTATGGGCATGGCTCCATTCGGAGCTTTCCTTGGGGGAGCCTTGGCGGATCGCTTGGGCGCACCGTTGACAGTTTCCATCGGCGCAGTCGCCTGCATTGGCGGCGCGGCGCTATTTGGATTGCAGCTTCCCAAGATCAGAGTTGAAGGCCGCCAGTTGATCATCGCGCAAGGGATGGCCGCCGGCGTCCCTGCCGAAGAAATGACCGCCAGGGTAGTGGAAGACTAATCGGTTGCCTACATTAAAAAACCCCGCCCAAGCTGAGCTTGGACGGGGCATCCTCGAATCATTCTTACATCAGGCGCGGCCAGAGCTGGCTGCCATGGCGTAAGCGCTCTTCTGTCCTGAGTCTTCACGCAGCGCGTGGAAGTAAACCGCGAAACTGCGCTGCACGAAAAACATCAGGGGCAGAACCAGCAGTGGAACATACCAGGCGAAAGCATGCGCGGCCAGTTTGGCCAGGCCCGCTACGCCCGCGGCGAGTACGAAATAAGGAAACGTAAGTTGCACGATCTGTCTCCAGATCCCGAACACGTTGCCGCTTTCCGTTAAGGCGATGATCGACGCCACTGGGATGGTATTGACCAGCAGATACGCAGCTGCTCCCAGGGCGAGGCCAAGTCCTGAATTCGGCGCCACGGCTTGCATGGTGTACCAGGCAGCCTGGGCGGCGATCAGGGTGACGGCCACGTTGAACATCAGTTTCATTGGCTTTTGCTGGGCACCCTCGGACCAGAGGCATTGCACCAGCGTTGAGGTTGCAGTGATCAGAAGCGCTTCAGCCAGGCTGAGTTCGCTTAGAGCCAGAAGGATGAACGGCAGATTCACCGACATCGATCCGGTCAGCTTCGGCAGCGAGACCCTGAGCCGCGCTGCTAACAGTGCGACCAGGAAGGTTCCAGTGAAGCGTCCGTAGGCCGGGTGTCCCCAAGTCAGCGGCACCTGTAGAAGAATTCCGGTGCCGAGGACTAGCATGAGCCCGACAAGTAGTTTGCTGTTTGTCGAGAGGTTTTTCATGGCTAGTTTTCTCCGTCCTGGCCATCGCTATAGGCCGAAGTTGCTGTCGAGCTGCCCCAGACAATGCTGTTTCCCCAGACTACGCTGAAGCCTGTATCCACAGTATTGCCCCACACCACCGAGTTGCCCCAAACGATCGAGTTCGCCATCACCGCGTTGCCCCAGACGATGGAGCTACCCCAAACGATGGAGTTACCCCAGAGCACCGAGGTGCCCCAAGTCACTGAGTTGGTATTGACGATGGTTACGGTGTTATTCGCTGGGTTAAAAACCGCGGTCGGAGACAGCGCCGCTCCGTTGGCAACATCTGTGCTGGCTAATGCTGCGTCAACGTTCAGGTACCCTGCACCGTAGGTGAACAGATCGTACTGGTTGTCGAACTCGTTATTGAAGACGTCCCAAGACCGGCAATATACGCCGAAGCTCTTCCACGCTGTTTTCATGATTCGAGCTTTCACCGTATCCGGTGTCAGTGTCGGATCCTGTTGCAGCATGAGCGCCACCGCGCCGCTAACGACGGGTGTCGACATGCTGGTTCCGCTCAAGCGGAAATACTGGTTAGGACAGGTGCTCCCAGGTACGCAAGGTGCGGTGGGGGCGATTTCCAGAGTCGGAAACTCGGTGTCGAGCGTGCTGTTCTTCACCAGCAACGAACCGACGCGGTTGCCAGGAGCAACGACGTCCGGCTTGACGATGTGGTCAAGCAAGGTCGGCCCCTTAGAGCTGTAGCTGGCGATAGCATCATCGTTCCGTGAGGCCGTGTTGAACGTTCTGGTGGCGCCCACGGTGATGACTGCGGGATCGTTGCCAGGAGAACCGATGGTGGCGAAACCATGGGTGCCCATCGAATTGTCGCGGCCATTGTTTCCGGCAGCGACCACAACCACGATGCCCGCGGCCCAAGCCTGTTCAACGGCCTGATCCAGAGGATCGACAGTATAGCTTTCAAACACCGGCCGGCCCAGCGAAAGGTTGATGACGCGGATGTTGTATTGCGCCTGCAACTGAATCGCTCGCTGAATCGCCGCGATCACCTGGCTATCAGTGCCCGCGCCATTTTGATCCAGCACCCGGAGGTTGATGATGTTGACATTCGGAGCCATTCCCTCAATCTGTGAGGTATAGCCGGATCCCGCGCCAGACGCGCTGCCGTTTCCGCCGATGATGCCGCTTACGTGAGTACCGTGTCCATAAGCATCGATGGCAGAGGTAACTCCTGGCACAAAACTCTCGCTGTGGACGATGCGCGTCCCGCTGGCGTTGTGGAAGTCTTTGTGATCGGCGACGCCGCTATCAATCACGGCAACACCGATTCCAGTTCCATCCAGCCCGTACTGCTGGGCGGCTATGTCCGCTTCGACTGCCGAAGCAAAGCTCTCGTAACTGTTGTCCGTAAGAGTGACTTTGCGATCCGGCGAGACGTAGGCGACGTCGGAATCTTTTTCGAGTTGGGCAAGAGCGGAGGCCGGAATATTGAAAGCCGCCGCCTTAATCCCGTGCAGTTTGGTCTTCACCATCGCGCCACGTGCTGACATTCTCTGATAATGCTTGGCGGTAGGAGTCACCTTGAACTGCACGATCACATCCACCCGTTTGTTCGGATGGCTGCGATCAATATCGCGGGCAATTTTCCCGTGCGTCGTGCCGGGGCCCTGGTTGAAGAGCTGCGACGGCGTTACTGCAAAGCTCGCCGTGGCGAAGACGACGGGAATTGCTAAACGCAATAGCGCCGTCCGTACGCTCCTCCATTTTTGAGTTTGTGAATTTCTAGGTTTCATTGATGGGTCGCTCCGATCCTTCCCATAACTGGTCATGTGTTGTTAGCTGCCCCACACGGCTGATGCAATGAACGAGACAGCGTGGTTAAAAATCCTATGGGGAACGACTTGGACGACTTCGTAGGCCAGCACCGTTAATACAGCCAGCCAGCCAATCTTGTTCTTCATTTGCACTTGTCCACTCCTCACACAAAGATCTACTTCGCTACTGATATTGCAGATGGGGTACCAAAGCAGGAGCGCAGTAAGTAGCCTGTTATCAATTACTTAATTACGATCAATGGCCAAGCCGACGGGGACAGATTGGCCTTGCGGAGAGGGGCGCATGCGGCTTATATTGCTGAAAACAGGACAGATATTCCGTTTGCCCAGTAAACGGGACAAGATGTCCCCCACGAGCGCGTAAACAGCTGTCCTTAATATATGAAGGCGATCATGGAGGCCGGGCGTCTCCCCGTCGAGTCGGGCCTGGAAAGTCCGGCCGCTATATCGATTCGTGTCGGGCTCGCCTCAGACGAGCCGTTAGGAGGCAGACTTGGAGTTCAACTAACCGCCTTGCGCCGGAACTGCGACAGGCCAGTCGCAAGAAAAAGCAGGTCAAACAAAGTTAAAGCGACCAAAACCGCTATTACTGGAATGTGCGGAAACTGAGGAACAAGCGTCCCCCGCAACCCTTCGCTGGCATAAACCAGCGGGTTCACCAGCACGATTTTCTGAAGTATAGGAAAGTGCGCCAACGCGCTCCACGGATAATAAGTGCAGCCAAAAAAGATCATCGGAGTCAAAACCATGCTGAACATCAAACCGATGTGGTTTTGATCGATGCTGCAACCCAAGGCAAGACCGCCGCAGGCAGAAAAAAGAGCGACCAGGATAGTTACGCAGGCAAAAGTCAAAGGCGAGCGCAGGTTCAATTCAACTCCCGGCCGTAGCAGCAACCAGGCTGCGGGAATAACGACGAGGCCGGCGAACAGCGCTTGAATCGCGCCGAAGATAACCTTCTCGATGGCCAGCCATGAAATCTGTATCGGCGCCAGCAGACGATCTTCAATCTCACGAGTGAACTGAAATTCACCAATCAAAGGCATGGCCACGGCCCACACTCCGGTAAAAACCATGCTGATCGCCATGATTCCCGGCAACAGCAAGCTCTTGTACGCGACGGGCATGTAGCCGCTGCTTACCATGACACGCCCGAAAATGAACACGAACATCATCGGCTGCAAGAAAGTCTGCAGCAGTAAAGGAATCAAGTTGCGCCGAGCGACATGCGCATCACGCCCCAGCAGGGCCAGAAAAGTCTTCCAGTTCATTCGCGCAAACTCCTTCCGGTGTGGTGGAGGAATAGATTTTCCAGGCTGGGCTCGGAAATGTGTACGTCGCACAATTCCGCGTTAGCCAGCGCAGCTAGATTGGCGATCTCGGGAACCAGCGAGCCACCGCGGTCTGCGTAAACATCGGCGGAGTTGTCCTCAGTCGCGCGAACTTCGGTCACACCCGGCAGCTTCTGGAGACGTTGTAGTAAATCAGGAGAAAGCTGGCCGAATCGCAAGCGCAGCAGGAATCCACCGGGTACAGCAGCCTTCAGCTCACGAGGCGTACCCAAGGCGATGTTACGACCGTGATCGATGATGGCTAAACGCTGGCAGAGCGCATCAGCCTCCTCCATATTATGTGTGGTGATAAGGACGGTCTTGCCGCTCTGATTGTATTCACGAATAATTTCCCACAGCAGCAGTTTGGTTTGCGGGTCGAGGCCGGCGCTGGGTTCGTCGAGGAAGAGCACCTGCGGGTCATGCATCATGGCCCGCGCGATGGAGAGACGTTGCATCATGCCGCCGGAAAAGCCGCGCACCAGTTGATCGGCGCGGTCGCGCAGCTGAAAGCGGTCGAGCAGCGCGTCTGCTCTTTGCGAGCGTTGTTGGGCATCGATGCCGAAGTAAGCGCCGTGAAATAACAGAATTTCGCGAGCAGTCAGAGCAAAATCGAGATTCGGCCGCTGCTGCACCACACCGATAAGGCGCTTGACTACGACCTGTTCCATCCAGACATCGTGCTCGCCAATCCATGCCTGACCACTCGTCGGCCGGACGCGCGTGGTAAGGATTCCCACCGTGGTCGACTTGCCCGCACAGTTCGGTCCGAGCAGACCAAAAATTTCGCCGGGAAGAATCTCAAGAGACAGCCCATCCAGCGCAACGATTTCTGCCTTCGGTTGTTTCTTGCCTTTGCCGCGCCCGAAAGTCGGAGAGAAGCCTCCGCCGGAGGCGAGCGGAGGCGGCGAAGTGAAGACTTTGCGCAGATCGAGGGTGCGGATTCCAGCCAGCATGGAACGGTCCTGGTGAAGGAGGGGCGAGACGCCCGTCCTCCATTGAGTCCATCCGATAGAACCAGAGGGATGTGACGCTTGTCAATTGTTGTAGAAAGACAAGCAGTGAATACTGGAGAACAGGCGTCTCGCCCATTCAGTCCGCCGTCTATTCAACGATCTTCGACGGATGCCGGCTGCGCGCTTGCTGATTCAACTTCGGCCAGCCGTCGCTCAAGAAACCGGCGTTCGGCATCATTGCTGACCAGCGCCAGAGCGCGTTGATAGCTCTTCGCGGATTCAACCGCGGAACCCAGACGCCGCAACAGATCCGCGCGGGCGGCATGCAGCAGATGATAGTTGGAAAGGTCGTCGCTTGCTGCCAGTTGATCGATCAGGTCGAGGCCAGTTTGAGCGCCCTCGGCCATGGCCACCGCCACCGCGCGATTCAGCGAAACGATGGGCGAGGGCTGAACACGCTCCAGCAAATCGTAGAGGCGGACGATCTGAGGCCAATCTGTTTCTTCCGGCCGCGCTGCCTGACAATGTACGCCCGCGATTGCCGCCTGCAGCGCAAATGGGCCAGGGCCGCCACGAAGAGCCTCAGCAACCAGCGGTAAGGCCTCCGCAATCTGACGGTGATCCCAGCGGCTCCGATCCTGCTCCCCGAGAACAATAATATCGCCGACTTCATCAACACGCGCATCGCGCCGCGCGTCGTGAAGCAACATGAGCGCAACCAGACCTGTGACTTCCGCAGGCGGCTGCGGCATCATTAGCGACCTGACCAGGCGTCCCAGCCGAATAGCTTCCGCGCAAAGATCGTTCCTCACCAGCGGCCCCACGCGAGTCGCCGCATAACCTTCGTTGAAAACCAGATAAATCACGGTCAACACTGCCTCGATCCGGGCAGACATCTCGGTTGTCTCGGGTACGCTATACGGGATGCCGGCGTCCCGAATCTTGCGCTTGGCACGGACCAAGCGCTGGGCCATGGTCGCCGAAGGCACAAGAAAAGAGCGCGCAATTTCGTCGGTCTCCAAGCCGCAGAGGGTGCGCAGGGTTAGCGCTACTTGCGCATCCAGAGCCAGCGCAGGATGGCAACATGTAAAGATGAGGCGAAGGCGGTCGTCGGGAATTTCGTTGCTATCGTAATCCGGAGTTTCAATCGTCCGCACCAAACCGGAGTTGGCGTATGATTCAACTTTTTCTTCGAAGCGGGCGTTGCGCCGGATGCGGTCGATGGCCTTATGCCGGGCCGTCTGGATGATCCATGCGCGCGGAAATTCTGGCACGCCAGATACCGGCCACTGATCCACGGCGGCGGCAAAGGCCTCTTGCGCCGATTCTTCGGCGAGGTCAAAGTCTCCTATGAGGCCGATCAGGGTAGCGACAATCCGCCCCCAATCGGAGCGATACAGCGCTTCAACCGCTTTGCTGGCTTGGAACGACATGCCTGATTGTAATAATTTTTTGAGAGGAGTGTCGATTTAGGCTTCAGTCATTCGATTTACTAATGAAGGCAGACAAATTCAAACAGAAATGGAGAGACGTCAATGCGATGCATGGTGATAGTCAAAGGCAATAAGGAATCCGAGGCAGGAGTTCTTCCCAGCCCGGAGATTCTTAATGCCATGGGAAAATTCAACGAAGAATTGGTGAAGGCTGGCGTAATGCTAGCTGGCGAAGGGCTGCAGCCGACTTCCAAGGCCAAGCGCGTAAAGTTTTCCGGCGCCAAGCCCACCGTAATCGACGGCCCCTTCGCTGAGACCAAGGAATTCATTGCCGGCTTTTGGCTATGGCAGGTGAAATCGATGGACGAGGCCATCGAATGGCTAAAACGCAGTCCCTTCGCAGGCGGCGGCGAAGTTGATATTCGCCCGCTATACGAAATCGAAGATTTAGATCCCGTATCCACGCCTGAGATTAGAGAACGAGACCGCCGCCTGCGTGCGCAACTTGCTGGGAAGAAATAAAAATACCAACGGAACTATTATTATTTGTTGCCGTCTAAAATAGTTCGACTGCGGCGCACGTCAAAATATGCTGGTCCAAGAAATATTTCTGCTGGATGTCGATCTGGCCATCTGCCGTTCGACTAATTAACGGAGGAGCAAATGAAGTACATGTTGTTGATCTATGCCGACGAGCAGGCCTGGACCGAGGCTGAGCGCCAGCTGTGTTACGGCGAGTCCACGCAGCTTGCGCATACGCTCAAGGCGAATGGACAGTTTGTGAGTACTTCGCCTCTGCAGCCAGTGTCGACTGCGACCAGCGTTCAGGTGCGCAATGGCAAGCGAGTGGTGACCGACGGCCCATTCGCAGAAACGCGCGAACAACTTGGCGGTTACTTCATGGTCGAAGCCAAAAATCTCGACGACGCAATCGACATTGCCGGACGGATTCCGGCCGCGCGCAAGGGTACGGTCGAAATCCGGCCAGTGGTGGAGATTCCAGGCTTGCCTGCGGACTAAAGGCTCCCAAAACCCCAAACTTAATAAAACCACAAGGAGAAATTATGCGATTCATGATGATTGTCAAAGCCAACAAGGAATCCGAAGCCGGCAAAATGCCCAGCGAGGAACTCCTTGCCGCTATGGCGAAATACAATGACGAACTGATGAAAGCTGGCGTGCTGCTCGATCTCACCGGGTTGCACCCAAGTTCGAAAGGCGCACGTATCAAGTTCTCGGGAGGAAAGCAAACCGTGCTCGATGGGCCTTTCGCCGAGACTAAAGAACTAATTGGCGGCTATTGGCTGATCCAGGTGAAGTCCAAGGAAGAAGCCATTGAATGGGCTAAGCGCGCACCCAATCCCCATGGCGAGGGTGGCGAAGGGGAGATCGAGGTTCGTCAGCTGTTCGAGCTTGACGACTTTACTCCGAGTAAGGCAATCGAACATCATCGCGAAGTGGGGAAAAAACTCGCGAACAAGAAGCAGCCGGGCTTGGCGCGGGCTTAGTATCGTTCGATAGGGACAGAAGTCAATCCTTCGAAGCTATTCAACGGGGTGTTTTGAATCGCCAAGAAGCACCATGAATAAGATTATGCCGGAACCCAAACCAAAAGGGATAGATTGCAGTCTATGCAATAAGCAGTAACAGATAACGTTGAAGTTCAACCCAGTCAATTCACCAAAACATAATAAGAAACGTAAGGAGAGAGAAAATCATGGAAACAAAACCCACGCACGAACAAGCACGACTCCAACTGCAGGTTTTTGAAGAGCGCCGCGACGCCCGGCTTCGCCAGGCTCGCGACTGGTTCTTCAAGAACTACTTCGCTGAAACCTTCGAAGAATCAATGCGGATCGCCGCACCGATGACAGAAGGAGGCACCAATTTCATGATGGTGGTCAGCTATTGGGACCAGACCTGCGCGTTGTTGAATTATGGTCTGCTCCACGAAGACCTGTTCTTCGAAACTACCGGTGAATTTTTCGGAGTCTGGGAGCGGGTCAAGCCGATCATCCCCAAGGGTCGGGAAATGTTCAAGAATAAACAGTTCCTCGGGCACTTGGAGAAAGCCGCGCAGCGCTACGAAACCTGGATTGAAAGCCGCAATCCTGGCAATGTTGCTGCCATGCGTCAGTTTATGCAACAGATGCGAACGCAGTTTGCAAAAGCGGCGTAGAAACCGATGTATTAGCGATCGAGCCTGCGGCCACGATTCGTGAATGTGGCGCAGGCTCGCACTTCGAATCTAGTTTTTCAGGACCGATCATGAAACCAAAGACGGACGAGAAAAAGATGGGTGAGAAAAAAACGGCTCCGAAAATTATATTGGGAGCGCTGGTAATGTTGGTGAGCGCATCCTGGCAGGCCCACGCTCAGGAGGGCAAAGCGCCCTACGCAAGCATGGCACCGCTTGGCCAATATCTGATAACGGATCGCAATGCCGAGATAGCTTTGGCTCGTAGCGCCGCTCCGGTTTCTATTTCACGCGATGCCAAGATCCTGGTTCTCGGACCGCATGGCTATGAGACAGCAGTCGAAGGAAAGAATGGCTTTGTGTGTGTCGTCGAGCGAGCGTGGATGTCCCCGTCTGACCACCCTGAGTTTTGGAACCCAAAGCTGCGTGCGCCGATTTGCTTCAATCCAGCGGCGGCGCGATCCGTTTTTCCGCTCACCATCAAAAAGACAGAATGGGTACTGGCCGGGCTTTCCAAAGCACAAATCATGGACAACCTGAAAACCGCAGTCGATGGAAAAGAATTGCCTGCTCTCGAGCCGGGCGCAATGAGTTACATGCTGTCGAAGCAAGCCTATCTTACCGATGCCGACGGACATAACATGTCCCATCTCATGATTTACGTTCCACTCACCCAGAGTGCCGCTTGGGGCGCAGATCTGCCCGGCTCTCCAGTCATATTCGGTGGACAGTTTCAAGGCGCTCCCGAACCTATAACTGTGTTTTTGGTTCCCGTTGAAAAGTGGTCGGACGGCACCGCCGCACCCATGGATGCAAACTGACCTCCGTTGTGGTTATCCCACTCTCGGATTTATGAACGGGGAAAAGCATGCAAAAAATAACTCCATTTTTGTGGTTTGACAGTAAGGCGGAAGAGGCAGCAAACTTCTATACTTCCATTTTCAAAAATTCGAAAATTCTGAACGTTGCGAGATACGGTGACGCGGGACCTGGTCCGAAAGGGTCCGCAATGACGGTGACTTTCCAACTGGAAGGGCAACAATTCATAGCGTTGAACGGAGGTCCGCAGTACACTTTTTCTCCAGCCATATCGTTCTTCGTTAACTGCGAGACGCAAGCCGAGGTTGACGAGTTGTGGAACAAGCTCTCAGCCGGCGGAAAAGAAGTGCAATGCGGATGGCTACAAGACAAATTTGGCCTGTCGTGGCAAATTATTCCCAAGCAATTGATGGAACTCATGAGCGATAAAGATCTGGCGAACTCGCAGCGAGTTTTCAAGGCCATGCTGCAAATGAAAAAAATTGATATTGAAGGCTTGCAGCGAGCTTATCGCGGCGAATAAATGTGCGGTGAACAAATACGCGGTGACAGTAAAACAGGAGCGAAGCATGAGCAAAGTGCGGGTTCTGGTTGGCACACACAAGGGAGCTTTCGTCTTGACGTCCGATGGCAAGCGCGAAAAGTGGGAGGTTAGCGGTCCGCATTTTGCGGGCTGGGAAATTTACCACATGAAAGGATCGCTCGCAGATCCGAATCGAATTTACGCATCACAAACCAGCGACTGGTTCGGACAGATCATTCAGCGCTCCGATGACGGAGGCAAAACCTGGCATCAGCCGGGAACGCCCCCGGGGACGCCGATTACGCAATTTCCAGCCAAGGCTAGCAATAAGTTCGTCTACGATGCCTCCTAAAGTGGCAAGGCGCTTACCACGCACCAGTGGTACGACGGAACCCAGCATCCATGGGAA
>Ga0073928_10008820_pt1 | contig 12503 bp, 14 predicted proteins | sample PaiPotPPA55metaG_FD_76969 | JGI IMG/M metagenome (GOLD analysis project Ga0073928, IMG submission 76969) | Iron sulfur acid spring bacterial and archeal communities from Banff, Canada, to study Microbial Dark Matter (Phase II) - Paint Pots PPA... ...
AGCGAGCCGTGCTGTAAGAAATTGCAGATACTCTTGCAGTCCGGCGCCGGTTTTTGCTGAGACTGCAAAGGTGCGCATTCCGGGCCTTACAGCCTGAATGTTTGCCTTCACGGATTCGTCGTCAAATTCGACTGCCTCAGCAAGATCTATTTTCGTGATCACAGCTACATCTGCACTGTTAAAGATGGTGGGATACTTCAGCGGCTTATCTTCACCTTCCGTAACCGAAAGGAGAACGAGGCGAAGATTTTCGCCCAAATCATACGAGGAAGGGCAGACCAAATTGCCCACATTCTCAATAAACAGAAAGTCGAGTTCGCCAATGTCCCATCCATTGAGCGCGTGCTCGACCATCGCAGCTTCAAGGTGACAGAGAGTTCCAGTTGTTATCTGCTTTACCGGCGCTTGACTACGTGCTAACCGAATTGCGTCATTTTCCGTAGCAAGGTCCCCTACCAGAGCGGCCACGCGGTACTTTGATCGCAACAGAGCGAGCGTCTTTTCAAGAAAGGCCGTCTTACCCGCGCCTGGGCTCGATACAAGGCTTACAACGAAGGTTCCTCGCGCGCAGAAACCCTCGCGCAGCGTGCGAGCGACAACGTCATTTTGCTTCAGAACATTCTTACGCACTTCCAACAGGCGCGGTTCGGCACTCATCTCTTACCTCCAAGCAGGTAACTACTAATTCTCTTCCATGGATGACCTCTGCGGTAGGCGTGCTGCACTCAGGACAGCAGAACCATTGCATCGATTGCAATCTTCTTTGCGTCTTACAGACCGCACAATAAACCTCAATGGGCACGTTTCTTATTACGAGCTTCGAGCCTTCGAGTCGTGTGCCGCTACACGCCACCTCGTAGGAGAAGAGCAATGCTTCTGCTACCACGCCGGACAGCGGCCCAAGGTCCAGGTGCACGGCATCGATTCTGACGTCTCGACGCTCGGCCTCTTCCTGCGCCAGGTCCACGATGCTCATTGCGATGGATAGTTCATGCATTACGGCGCTCCGTTGGCAGCTTTCTGCTCGAATGCGGCGAACGCAGCCTGCCCGAGGCTGATTCCACCGTCATTTGGGGGGACTACGTGATTTGTCCATATCTGAAGACGTTCTTTCTCAAGAAGCGGCTTTAGATCCTCCAGGAGCAACTCGTTCTGGAAGACTCCTCCGGAGAGAACAACGGTACGAATTCCGCCTTCTTCGCAAACCGTTTTGATGGAAGTGTACAGACCCCTGGCGAGTCCTCGTTGAAATGCCTGGGCGATCTCGCCTGTCGAACGTCCTTGCATTCGGTCGCGGATGACAGATTCAAGCAAGGGCCGGAAATCCAGCTCGTGGTTGGTGAACGGAAATGGATACGCATTCACATTTAGTCTTCCTTTAGCCAGTTGCTCCAACCAAATAGCAGCCTGCCCCTCATAGGTAGTCTCTCTGGCAAAGCCGAGCAGGGAAGCGGCCGCATCAAAAAGTCTCCCCATAGATGTAGTAGAAAATGTGCGCACTCCTCGGCTTACGAGCTGCATGGCATTTTGATAACGCGGTCCGAAGTTGAACGGCTCGGTGTTCAAATCTGGCACTTCATCAAGCTGTGATAGAAAGCCAGCGGCGGCTTGGGTTGGGTATCGAGCAGATGCATCGCCCCCAGGCAAAAGTGCCTGACGCAGATGGGCTACACGTTCAAACCCGCGCTGGATACTTCCAACAAAGATCTCGCCACCCCATATAGTGCCATCGTCTCCATATCCTGTACCGTCAAAGCTGACACCGACGACCGTCTCTTCCCACTCACCGCGCTCGGCAAGGACCGACGCGAGGTGCGCGCGATGATGTTGGACGGCACACCGGCTCGAGCAAAGTAAATTTAAAGCATGTGTAGTGGACGCATACTGGGGGTGATAGTCGTGTGCGACTAGTAAATCTTCCCATCGCAGGTCATACATGGAGATCAAGTCTCTCACCGTCTCTTCAAACGCCCGGAGGGCCTGATAGTGATCCAAATCTCCAATGTGCGGACTGACAAACGCCTGGCCATCAACGGCCAGAGTGATGGTGTTCTTAAGATCCGCGCCCAAGGCCAGGATCGGGCGCCTGGTCGGCAGCCTCGCAGCTGCTCCCGGAGCGTATCCGCGCGCACGTCGCAGGATCATAGGACCGAAAGCCCCAACGCGGGTCACAGAGTCGTCGACACGGCGCGCGATAGGACGTTCGCCGATGAGGAATGCGTCGGCAATTCCAGAGAGACGTTCAAGCGCATCGTGATCCTCGTATGCGATCGGTTCGCTGGAGCGATTCGCGCTTGTCATCACGAGAACATCCGGAGCACCGGAAGCAAAGAGCAGGTGATGCAGCGGTGTATATGGCAACATCACGCCGAACTCGTCGTTTTCGGGAGCGACGCCGCGAAGCTCGACCTTCTTCGGTGCGAGAACAATCGGCCGAGCGATCGACGTCAGCAGGCCTTCGGCATCGGGAGAAAGCTGGACCAAATAGCGTGCTACCTCCAGATCCCTCGCCATCAGTGCAAAGGGCTTTTCCTTCCTGAATTTTCTTACCCGCAAGGCGAAATTGGTTTTGCGATTTCGCGCGTCACAGGCCAGGTGATAGCCTCCCAAGCCTTTGATCGCGACGACTTTACCTTCACAGAGAAGTTCGGCTGCCCGGTCAATTGCTTCCGTGGCGTCAGAGATCAGGTTCATCCCTTCCTTGAGAGAATAGCTTGGACCACAGGCCGGGCAGGCGACAGGTTGCGCATGGAATCGACGATTGGCAGGGGCGTGATATTCATGGCTGCAATATCGATCCATTGCCCAGCCGCGCATTGTGGTGTTTGGCCGATCGTAGGGCAACGCGAGAATCACGCTATAGCGGGGACCACAATTGGTGCAATTGATGTAGGGATAGCCGTACCGCTCGTTGGATGGGTCAAAAAGTTCCGCGAGGCATTCGTCGCACACTGGCAGGTCAGGTGAAACGCGAACTGTCGGCTGGTCGAGCGGCTCGCTTTCACGAATAGTGAAGCCGCTCAGACCCTCGCACGGTGCAGCTGCCACTTCAATCTCCGCAATGCAAGCGGCGGCAGGCGCCCTCGTTTTTATCTCCCGAACAAATTTGGCCAAATCCTCCTCGACACCTTCCAGATGAATCTCAACCCCCTGGTTGCCATTGAGCACCCACCCTGTGAGCATGTTTGCCAGGGCCAGACGGTACACAAAGGGGCGAAAGCCAACGCCCTGTACAACTCCGCGCACACGAACGGAACAGGCAGTGGCCATTACGATCCCCAAGCCACGACACAGCCGCGGCCCTGCCAGCCGATCTGGACAACCTTGCCATCCTCGACCAGAACAGGAACCGTGTAGAGGCTGCTGTCGAGCGACCGCAGACGCTCTCGGGCCTCTGGATCAGCCTCGATATCGTACTCCAGAAAATCGCGCCGGCTCCACTCCAGCGATTCGCGCAACTCGTGTGTATAAGGGCAGCTTGCAGTGCCGTAGAGTTCAAGTCTCGCCATGATTGAGGACCTCCAGCGTTTCCCGCATGACATGGTAGGCGGAGGCCTGGACCTCCTGAATGCGCGGAATGTAGTCGCTGCGGACAATGATGGGGAAGTCTGCGAGGCCGCGACGATAGATCTCGCCACCGTCGTAACCGAGAAGTGCAACCGTTAATAAACCACGCTTACGCGCCTCCTCGAGTGCCATGACGATATTTCGCGAACCGCCGCTGGTGGAGATGCCGATCGCCACATCTTCCGGTCGCGCCTGAGCGATCAATTGACGCAGAAAAATGACCTCTGTGCCTACATCGTTGGCGAGCGCTGTTATGTTGGCCGGCTCCATGGAAAGCGATATTGCCGGAATTGTGCGATAGCCCAAAGGAGGACTTACGCAGTCCAAAGCCCAGTCATTGGCGTCGGTCGCGGATCCGCCATTTCCGAAGAGGATGAGCTTCCCACCCTCTGATAGACGCTGATGAATTGCGAGGGCGGCGTTGCCGATCTGTTCGGCTTCTTCCCGGGCCAGTTGCGTGCGCAGCAGAGTGTCGTCGTGCACCTTCATCAGTATCGAAGCGGCGACTTCTTCGAAGATATCGCTGGTCTCCTGTTTTTTCTGTCCAAGAAATGGGTAAAGAAACTCCGATTGCCCAACGTCCTGCCCGAGCTGCCGGTGCTCAAAAAACACATGCACGGTCTCCCAGAGAGTGTGATAAAAGATTTCGACCATCTCCTGATGGATGAATGGATCCTGCGTGACTGCGCGAAGTGCGTACGAGCCATCAGGGCCAGGTAGTGCAAACGTCATTGCCTGGCGTGATCGAGCCCATGCCAACGCAGCAACCACTTCAGGATCGCCTTCTGGAGGACCAAACCCCATCACGATGTCGTCGGGATTGAGGATTGCCCGCAGCCACGGCTGGAAAGCCATGGAAAGATCAAGGGCCGGCAAAGCTCGCTTTCCCACGATGACCGGGTGTACGAACTCGACCGAGACATGCTGTGCATCCGTCGCGTAGGAACCGCGGCCAAAAGCCAGCAGACGTCCTCCCCGCAAAAAACGTTCCGACATCTCGTGGCAGGCCTCCGCCAGATGCGGCGCCTCTCGCACGAAAAAGCCTTCGATCATCTGATTACGTATGAGCAGGCGCTCCTCAATCTGCGCTGCCGGTTTGCAAGTTGTTTCCATCGCAATCGTCCTAACAAATTCTCGGGAGGGGATCGCCGACCAGCATGTCCACTATTCGGCTACCACCGTATCGCGTCGTCACGAGCACGGCACACGCAGGTTCCGCTCGCACCTCCCCGATGATAAGAGCGTCCTCACCACCTTCTGTTTGATGCAGGGCGTTCAAGGCGGCATCGGCATATTCGGGCGCAACTACGGCAAGAAACTGACCTTCATTCGCGATATGCAACGGGTCCAGCCCAAGTAACTCGCATGCACCGCGGACCTCGTCGCGCATAGGGATCTCTTCTTCCCGTAACGCGATCCCCAGCCCGCAGTCGCGAGCTAGTTCATTGAGGGAAGTAGCGACTCCCCCTCGGGTTGGGTCGCGCATCCAGCGGACTCCAGGCCCGGCTTGCTCGACCATCGCTTCGACCAACTGCAGCACACAGCGGGTATCGGAGGACAAGTCGGCGGCTAGGTCTAGCTCGCCGCGCGCAAGAAGGATGGTGATGCCGTGGTCACCAATCGGACCGGAGAGAAGAATCTTGTCGCCGGGGCGAACGGATTGCGTATCGATCGTCACCTGTGACATGAGGCAGCCGATGGCGGTTGTGGTGATGTACATGCCGTCAGCTTTGCCGCGCTCAACTACTTTTGTATCTCCGCCGACCATGGTGACACCCGCCTTGTGAAGGGCGGCGGCCATGGCACGAACTTCACCTTCGAGCACAGAGGTGGGCAATCCCTCTTCCAGCACAAAGGTAACAACCATGGCCTGACCTTTCGCTCCTGAGACAGCTAGATCGTTCATAGTTCCATTCACCGCGAGCTCGCCGATTGAACCACCGGGGAATTTGAGCGGCTTCACAACAAAACTGTCCGTGGTAATTGCAATACGAGAACCGTCGATCCTGACGTGCGCAGCGTCACCGAGGGGCGCCCTTGTGCTCTCAAACAGGAGTGGAGCAAAGAGACCTTCCACAAGTCTGCGGCTTGCCTTCCCGCCGGCACCGTGAGCCATTTCGATTTGCGGGTCCCGAAAGCGCACGGCAGAACTGATGCTTTCAACCGCAGATCTTCCGTTCAGGCTACCGAGCCGATGCTCGTCACCAGGGCCGCTGCTTTCCGGTGTTCGTAGTTGTAATATGCTGCGCATGAACCCTCTGTAGAAACCATAAGCGCGCCGATAGGCCGCTCGGGCGTGCATTCCTTACCGAATAGCTTGCATTGCGCAGGCTTGAGTACACCCTTCAAAACTTCTCCGCACTGCGCGGCCTTGGGATCGGTGACCCGGGTGCCAGAAATCTGGAAGCGTTGTTCTGCATCCCACTCGGCGTATTCGTCACGGATCTTAAGCGCCGATTGAGAGATGAATCCGAGACCGCGCCATTCAAAATAAGGTCGGAGTTGAAATACTTCAGCCATAGCCTTAAGAGCAGCGCGATTGCCCTCCCACGGCACAACGCGCTTATATTGATTTTCCACTCGCGCTTGCCCGGCCTGAAGCTGCCGAAGCAGCATGACGATGGATTGGAGCAGATCGAGTGGCTCGAATCCTGAGGTGACAACCGGTTTCCCTTCGTTCCTGGCGATCCATTCATAAGGACGGCAGCCGATCACGGTAGAAACATGTCCTGGTCCAATAAAACCATCGAGGCGCATGTCAGGAGAATCGAGAATAGCTCGAATAGCTGGGATAATGGTGACGTGGTTGCAAAACACGGAGAAGTTCTTGACGCTCTCGGCCTTTGCACGCATCAGTGTTAGTGCAGTGGATGGCGCTGTCGTCTCAAAACCAATTGCAAAGAACATGACGTGTTTGTCGGGATGTCTTCTAGCAAGCTGAAGCGCATCCGCTGGAGAATACACAATGCGCACATCAGTGCCCCGGGCTTTATGCTCAAAGGGACTACCGTGGGTTCCCGGAACCCTCATCATGTCTCCAAACGCGGCGAAGATGACATCGCCGTTTTTAGCGACCGCGAGACCATCGTCGATTCTTCCCATAGGTAAGACGCAAACAGGGCATCCGGGCCCGTGAATCAGCTCAATGTTGGAGGGCAAGATGTCTTTCAGGCCGAATCGATAGATCGCGTGAGTGTGGCCGCCGCAGACCTCCATAATGCGATAGTGCTTTCCCGAGGCTGCAAGACGATGGATCTCGTCGGAAGCTTTTGTAATCAGTTCAGGGTCTCGGAACTCATCTACATATCGCATGCGCAACCTCGAAAGCGAACTCACTCGGGTGGAACACTCCCGCGTGAGGGTGAAATCGTGCAACTAACATTCGCGCCTTATGGTCCCCCGCGCTGCTCAAGACCATACCCGCGCACCTCCTCCATGGCCTGTTCTGTTTCGCCGAGCATAGTAAGAAGATGCATCTGCTCCAATGCATCCTGCTCACTGATCTTGGTCATGGCGAAGCCGACGTGGATCAGCACCCAGTCACCGATGACTGGCATTTCCTCCTGCAATAGACCTAAGTCCACCTTGCGGCGCACACCGGTAACTTCCACTGTTCCCAAGTGCGGTTGACCGGGATCTAGTTCGACGATCTTGCCTGGAATTGCTAAACACATGAAGGGGCTTCCTCCGTTGAAGGCTGCTCGATACGCACAAAGATCGAGTTCACTCTTGCCTCCGGGCGACAATCTCGAACGAAAACTTGAGTTCGTCCTTCAACTTCAGCGCTCCACCAGCGACTGACACCGGTTTGATGTCGTAGTCTGTCTGGTTTAACGAGAAGTCGCCGGACGCACGTAGCATACTCCCTAACAACGCGACCCGTACATTGACCGGCTGACGGCGCGAGATGCCATGTAGCGTCAGATTTCCGTTGAGGGTGGCCGAATAGAGCATATCTGCCATCTTCACAATGAAAATGTTGGTCGCTTCATAAAGAATGTCTGGAAATTTTGCCGTCTCCAGGACCTCCTGATCCATAAGGCGTTCCATTTCACGAAGATCTTTGGCGCTGATGTCATCCTGCACACTCAAAGAAGATGACTTGAAGATGATCTTCAATGAACCTGCTTCGAGTTTGTTAGGGTTGAACGTCATCTCTCCGCTGAAGTCGCGAATTCCGATTGTTGGATTGTGACCCATTGCAGACAACAATCCGGTCGCAGAGACGCGCACGGTGAACCGGCTGAAACGGCCATCGATCACATAGCGGTCCGTGCCGGTCTCCGTTGGTTCCACAGTTGTAGCTGAAATCCCGGTCATATTATCATCTCCGCTTTCCGCAACAACGGCAGTGCTTGCGCGACTTACTCGCTCCAAGATTCGCCCGTTACATTGCCCGGAGTCTCAGATATCGTTCGATGTCGGGAATCGCGGCATGGGCGAGATTGCCGAGTCCGATCCGGGACATATAACGCCGGACAAAGGGATTGGAAAGAATCAATCCCGCACCAAAGACGATCAAGGCCACGCCCCCAAGCACGTAAAGAGTGTCCTTGTCATTTGCGTTTCCATTCGTGCTCGTTTCAACCAGTTCCATGGCCACAGTACATCTCCTTTCACTTGCGGACTTTCAGTTCGTTCGGTTCTCCGGGCCTTCATGCAAAGTCTTCTCTACGAGGTTCTCGACTACTCTCATAGCCTCCCGCACAGCTGCTTGTACAGGCTCACTTAAACCCATCTTTCCCTCTTCGCCTCCCAGAGTGGCCGGTTCACATCCCACGAGCACAATGCGTTTTAATTTGCCATGCATGGCGGTCGCCATACGGAGCACGTTCATGGGATTCATAGCGTGCGGTTCTAGAAAAGTTCCCTCACTGAGCGAAGCGGCAGGGTCGTCAAGATCTGGCTCGACCACGGAGACAGTGCCAGGCGCTTGCCCGTTGGGAAACGCATCGATCAAAATCGTCGTTTCATATCCGTCCTGCAGTGCATACGCGAGGTCCAGACCTCGTATGCCAAAGTCTGCCACACGCACGAGGGCCGGAAGGCCGCTCCTGGAGAGCTGTTGCGCTACTTCAACGCCAAAACCGTCGTCTCCAAGAAAGATGTTTCCAATCCCGGCGACCAGAATGCGAGGCTTCGGCGCGGTCTCCTTCTGGCGCTGTTCCTCTTTCAAAAGCGGTTCGACCTCAGACGCGTCGAAGAAGAAGCGATGGCCTGGCTGTCGCAGCAGTCCCAGGTCGCGCCCGGGATCTTCATCGAGAACAACGGAGAGATGCGATTTACCTTCGTAATCCTGCTCGATGCTTTCAATCGTTGCGATCTGTCCCTGCAACGCGATATCCAGAATGTCTCCGCCTTTGCGAGGAAGAAGGCGTACCCGATCGCCAGTTCTCACTTCCACGTCTGAGATGATGACGTGGTCGACGATTGTCTTGTCTTCGAGCAGTTGCCACTCCCATTCGTTCATTGCGCCTCCTCGGTCAAGGGGCGCAGCCCTCGAAGGACGCCATGAAGCTTCATGAACTGCTCTGCCGGCAAGTTTTCTGTACGCTCGAGTATCTGGCGAGAACGCTGATCCGATTGCCGCATTTCACGCTTCTCCTCTTCAGTCATCGTCAGAATTCGTAGAGAGAGGATCTCGTCGATCTCGGTCCCGTCGAATAGACCGCCGGGGCTTTCAGGAGCGATCTGCGGGTAGTCGTAGAGAATGATTGGCGACGACAATATCGTTTTCCGATCTCCTTCTTCTCCCACCAGGACCGGCCAGGTACCGAGGTTCCTGCACTCATCCACCAGACTTCTCAGACTTTCTGGAGGATCGAGCATAGAGACAAACTGGCCGTTGTCCAGCCTAAGGAGAGTATGTGCCGACACTAGCGAATACATCAGAGCATCGGCCCGGCTTTGATGCAGCGATAGTTCGTACGCAGTGAGGTTGTGAATGCGAACCGTGATCTTGGTTACACCCTCCACGCAATGCTTTGAATCGATTTCGACTGACCCGGACAACGTCTCCCATTCGCGGATGATGACACCCGCGATCAGACCGCTTTCATTGCGCAGAGGTTCAAACTCTCTACCTGAGGGAAACTCAAACGACAACGGCCGATGAAACGGTGTAGACGCTGCATCGAGTGGTGGAGCGGCTGCCTCGCGTTCCACCGCTTCTTGCCAGGGTACAAACGTATGTCCGCCAACCTCTAGCCTGTCCACAATCTCATATTCCGGCTCTCCATCTAACGGAAGTTCCTGCTGAAGATGGGCGAGTCTTCCGACAGAGCGATTGATAAGCTGCAGGAATCGAATCTTCACGTTGAGGCGCGTGGAGGAATCGCCGTGCAACAGGCACTCCGTCTGCATCGACCAGGCTTCAGAGCCGTTTTGCGATTCGCTATAGGACCGCGGGCAGAGCACTCCAAAATTCCAGCGTTGCTGGTTCTTTACGGCCGACGCACGATAGGGATACAGCATATAGCCCTCGTAGAGCACGGCCTCTGCGATCTTCTCCACGCGATCCAGGTTCATGAACTCACCATCTCTTCGACGGGCAATACCCTTTCCAGGGCTTGTTCCCACGTGGGAATTCCGTGGTGCACTTTATATTGGTATAAACGTTCAAACACGTCGCGTCGCAGGCTCAGCCAGACGCAATTGGGGTAATAGGAATCCATCATGTCGCGCCAAACTTTTACGGGGAGCTTGAATCTGGTCTCCTGCTCCCAGGAGATGGGTACAACCTGCAAGACATCGTTCGTGCCGGCATAGAACACGGTGCCGCTGAACATGAGGTGAAGAGGTATCTCTCCGTCCGTCAGACCTTCGAAGTACTTCGTGGCAGCCACGTTGAAATCGAATGTGCAAGGAACGGGAAGGTCTGCGGTCGTGCTGCCCTGGAAGCTGGGAACGACGACGTTGGCATGGGTCCACAGCAGACTGCGCAGGGTCTGGCTCCAGCGGTCGGGCTTGCCGAAGAGGTCGCGCATACGGCTCTGTTCCTCCGCTGTATAGCACCGACGGGTCACGTCAATCTGGATCTGGCAGCGCAGTGCCACTGTGTGGACCCTTTCGCCGGCGATTGCATTTTCGATACGAAGCTTAAAAGCAAGCGTAGGCGCTGCCGCGAACGGAACGACGGTCGCATCTTCGATTTTGAAGCTCAAATCAGGCATTGGCTTCTCCACTTACGAGGTCCGCGCGCGACCTCAGGTCTGAGAAAAATTTCCCGATCTCCACCCAAACCTCACTCCCCCCGGAGAGCCCTTTCCAATTCGCCCGAATCAAGCCGACGAGGCGATAACAGTCGTCGATGGGGGCGATATAGTACTCGGCGGAAGATAATTCGTGCGCGTGGCCTACCCTGTTGACCAGCAACGCCTCGATGTCGGGCCGCAACTGTCTCAGGACGGCATTCTGCTGCACGATCTCGGTCCACGCATCGAGCGCGAGCAGGGATTCAACCGCCCCGGCCGGGCTGGGGTAGAGCGTGACGGTTCGTCCTTCTGTGCTTGAATGGAAGAAGAACGCCATGTTGATTGGGATCAGCAGGCTTTCCCACTGCCCGTCTGTCATTTGAAAATTGGCCAACAACTGCGCACGCCTCGACACACGCTTGTACTTGCTTCCCGCCATTCCATCAAAGAGGGTTGCGCAAGCTTCACAAGCGCAAACAATCTGCCGCAGTGCAATCTCCACCAGATGCGGATGCTCCTGCGCTAAACCAGCGCTGCACAACTCGCAACGCTCCAGCTGGCGCTTTGATCGAGCGAACTGGAGCAGCGTAGCGAACGCCGGATCCATCGTCGAAGAGATTCCAGTAGGCATACTCAGCCTCTCTCCGCCCAAATGCAGCGCGGTCTCAATTGTCACCATCCCCATCTAGTCCGGAAGTGGCCAATACATGCGCGGCCGCCGGGTGTTTCAGCAGGTTTTCCAAGGGCACGAAGCCGGAAACGTCCTCGTCCTCCAACCCCAGAATCGTCAGCGAGACCAGATCTGGCGCCAGCTCGTAGATGCCTTCTTCAACAATCGATCGCAAGTTCTTGGCAGCCGAGCCGTGGACGTGACCCGAAGTTCGAAGCTGGAGTTGAACAGCGCCGTCACGAAGGCTAATCAACTCCACTGTGCTGTCTAGCTTGCGCAGGCGCGGGCCGATTGTGTCGAGCGCCTTCAACACGCGCATCTCCAGATCTTCAGGATGCAGAGAATAGAGCAGCAGCAAATTGCGAACGATAGGATCCTGACCAAGTCTGCCGATCATTGCTTCGCCCTCCGCTCCCGAGTCGAAGACAAGCTCCATGATCCTCTCCAGCCCCGTGCCATGGACCTCCATCAGGAGTTGTATGAGTTCCCTGACCGCAACCTTGGAGCCACCGCCGGGCATCTGGTCAAGTTCGCCGACCATAGTACCGAGCTGCCGCACTTTCTGTTGGAATTCTTTTTCGCTAGCCACGCTGCTCCTTCTTTGTGCTCGATAGAACGAGAACGTAGCTCCCGATCAAACAAGGAGATAAACTTCAGGCCCTACACTTCACACTCATTGCACAGAAATTTCGACAGTAGCACTGCAGCCATCTCAGGGCTGCAGCCCGAACATCGGCGAATGATGCGTCTCCAACACCTTTCCGTTCCCCAGATACATATGAACACCGCAGGGCAAGCATGGATCGAAGCTTCTGACCGCCCGCATGATGTCAATGCCTTTGAAGTTATCTGGACCGTTTTCCTCGAAGATCGGCGTGTTCTGTATGGCATCTTCGTACGGACCTGGTGTGCCATAGAAATCCCGCGGATTCGCGTTCCACGGCGTCGGAGGATATGGATGATAGTTGGCGATCTTGTGATTACGAATAACCACATGATGCGACAACACACCGCGAACAGCCTCGTGGAAGCCGCAGCCTATCCCTTCTTCCGGCACCTTGAAGTCGTTCCAG
>Ga0073928_10008821_pt1 | contig 12502 bp, 9 predicted proteins | sample PaiPotPPA55metaG_FD_76969 | JGI IMG/M metagenome (GOLD analysis project Ga0073928, IMG submission 76969) | Iron sulfur acid spring bacterial and archeal communities from Banff, Canada, to study Microbial Dark Matter (Phase II) - Paint Pots PPA... ...
GTGCTGGACGTGGAGGTGGAAGGGCGGCAATCGTACTGGTTCGTGCTGCGTCCCGAGCAGCGCGCAAGCGGGACGCAGCGGCTTTTCCAGCAGTGGCTTCAGGCCGAAGCGGCGGCAAGCGCTTCGCGTTGAACGAAGGTGGGTTCATCGGCATCGGCGAGAATCATTTGCGCGCCTTTTTCCGCGACCATCATCACGGGGGCATTGATGTTGCCGGACGTGACGTTCGGGAAAATGGACGCATCGACAATACGCAAAGCTTCGATGCCATGTACGCGCAGACGCTCATCCACTACCGCGGTCTGCGGGTCCGGACCCATCGCGCACGAACCGCACAGGTGATAGATCGAGCCGCTGTTCTCGCGGAAATACTGCAGCATGGCGGCGTCGTCGCCATCGGGCACGACTGACGCGCCCGGCAGCGTTTCCTCTACCGTGACCGCGCGCAACGCCGGGGCCTGCATGATCGAGCGGATCAGCCGGCTGCCCTGGATCACTTCGTCAATGTCCTTTTGCGTCGTCAGGTAGTTGGCGTGAATCAACGCGGCGTCCTTCGCATTCGGCGATGCGATCTCGATCGATCCGCGGCTCGTCGGCCGGCACGGATTGAACGCGAGCAGGAAGCCGGGATACGGTTCGGGCGTGAGCTGCGAGCGGTTCGATTTCGGAATCCGGTACGACAATGGATTGAAGTAGAGCTGCACGTTCGCAAGCGGGCTGGCCGGGTCCATGCTGAAGAATCCGCCGGCCTGATTCACGCTCATGGCAAGCGGCCCCTTGCGCGTCAGCAGGTACTGCAGACCCAGTTTCAGCTTGCCGAGAAGCGAACCGAAATCGCCGTTCAGCGTAGGCATGTTCGCGCGATAGTAGTAGCTCGCGCAGAGATGATCCTGCAGGTTCTGGCCGACACCAGGAAGCGCATGCACGAGAGGAATCCCGTGGCGTGCGAGCAGTTCCTTCGGGCCGATGCCCGAGAGTTGCAGCAGCTTTGGCGTGTCGACCGCACCCGCGCACAAAAGCACTTCACGCCCGGCATGGAACGTCCGCTTGACACCGTTCTGCGATACCTCGACCCCTGTCGCCCGCAGTCCGTCGAACAGCACCCGCGAAGTCAGCGCGTGATGTTCGATACGCACGTTCGAGCGTTTCAAAGCCGATTCCAGATACGCCACGTTGCTCGACGCCCGTTGACCCTTGTGCGTATTCACATCGTAGACGCCGGCGCCTTCGATCTTCGCGCCGTTGAAGTCGTCGTTGCGTGGAATGCCCATTTCATCGCAGGCATCGAGGAAGTGACGCGTGATGGCGTGGATGCCGCGTTTCATCGACGTCACGTGGATCGGGCCGCTCGCGCCATGCACCGCGGTGTCGCCGGCAGCGTGGGTTTCCAGCTTGCGGAAAAACGGCAGCACGTCCTTATACGACCAGCCTGCGTTGCCCGCGGCGGCCCAGTCGTCGAAATCGCGCGGCGCGCCGCGCACGTAGATCATCGCGTTGATGGAGCCGGACCCGCCCTGGACTTTGCCGCGCGGCGCATAGATCTTCCGGTCCGCCAACTCCGCTTCCGGCTCGGTGTAATACATCCAGTTGCAGCCCGGATCGTAGTAGGTCTTGGCAAACCCGACGGGAATCCTGAACCAGAACGAGTCAGCCTTGCCGCCCGCTTCGAGCACGAGCACAGAGTATTGTCCCGACGCGGACAGCCGCTCGGCGAGAATGCAGCCGGCCGATCCTGCGCCGACGATGATGTAGTCGTAAGTCATGGCTTGTAAGTCATGTTATGTACTCGGCTTCAGCCTTTGGCCGGAGAGGAATCCCGGACATCGGCAGGCTTGGACGCCATCTGCAGGTGCAGACGTTCGCCGGTGTAAGGAGAATGGGCACGTACCACGTCCATGTTCAATTCCACGCCCAATCCCGGCGCCTTGGACGGCACGATGTAACCGTCTTCCCATTGAATCGGCGTCTTGAGAATCTCCGCGTGAAAACCGTCCCATGTGCCGATGCTTTCCTGGATCAGGAAGTTAGGTGTACAGGCGGCAAGCTGGATGCTCGCAGCGGCTCCAATGGGCCCGTTGTACAGATGCGGGGCGATCTGCGCGTAATAAACTTCGGCGAGCGCAGCGATCTTCTTGCCTTCGAGCAAGCCACCACAGCGCGCTACGTTCAATTGCAAAATGGACGCTGCGCCCGCTTGCAACAGCTTGAAGAACTCGTACTTGGTCGTGAGCCGCTCACCTGCCGCGATAGGGATGCTGGTATGTCGCGAGACTTGCGCCATCGCCTCTTCCTGGCCGGGCGGGACGGGCTCTTCGAACCACAGCGGATCGTACTTTTCGAGGCGTTGCGCGAGGCGGATAGCGGACGACGGGACCATCTGACCGTGCGTGCCGAACAGCAGGTCGCACCGATTGCCAACAGCTTCACGGATACGCTTGCAGAAGGTCTCGCAGCGTTCCAGTACATCGAGCGAGAGCTGATGGCCCGAGTACGCGGTGTACGGACCGGCGGGGTCGAACTTGACCGCGGTGAAACCGCGATCCGCGTTCTGTACGGCGCACTCGGCGGCGAGATCGACGTTGTCGTAGTCGTATTCGCCTGCTGCGTTTTTCGGGTAAAGATACGTGTATGAGCGCAGCCGTTCGTTGACCAGACCACCCAGCAGTTCATACACCGGCTTGTCCGCTGCCTTGCCGATGATGTCCCAGCACGCCATCTCAAGCCCGCTGATCACGCCCATCATGGTGAGGTCGGGGCGCTGCGTGAAGCCGCTCGAATACGCTTCGCGGAAAAAACGCTCCACGTGGTGCGGATCGTGGTCTTGCAGATAACGTCCGAACACGTCGTCGATAATGTGCGCCATCGCTTTCGGATGGAACGTCGCTGAATAAATTTCGCCCACGCCTTCAATGCCGCAAGCGGTTTTCAGCTTCACGAAGATCCAGTACATGCCGCCCAGGTGCGGCGGCGGCACAGCGACGAAATGCGTTTCGAGAGAGACGATTTTCATTGGAGGGCTTCCTTTGCAACGGTCGTGCGCATGCGCTTGAGTGCGAGTGCGGCGATGCCGCCAATCACGCTGATCGCAGCGATGTAAGAGAAGTAGAACTGGTAGCCGGGAAGGCCCGGGAAATGCTCAGTAGTCCAGCCGTTCACGAGTGGCAGGAACACGTCGGGCGAATAACCGACCAGCGAAACGAGGCCAATGGCGAGGCCCGTGATACGCAGCGGAATGCCGCATTCGTCGAGCAGCGACCAGTAGAGTCCGCGAATGGCGTACGTCAGGATACCGATCACCAGCACCACCACGGCGATCATCGCAACGCCGGCGCGCGGATCGATATGGCCGAGCGTGGGCAACACAACCAGTGCGACCAATCCGAGCGCCGCGAGAAACAGTGCGCTGGTCAAGACACCAAGCGTGGAGAAACGATCGCCGAGATAACCTCCGCCAATGCCGCCAATCGGGCGCATCCAGAGCTTGAGCGTGGTGAGCGTACCGGCCATGACCACGCTCATCTTCAGGTCGCCGACTTGCAGGTAAGCCGAGAAGCTGTAAGTGGCCCAGAAGATCTGGTAACCGCAGAACACGATGGCTGCCATCAGCCACAGTTGCGGAATGCGCATCAGCGTGAGGAGATCGCCCCACAGCGTGTGGTGCTGCTTGCGACTGTCTGCCGCCTGCTCTTGCTCCTCCTGCGTGACGGGCGGCTCTTTAACCAGCGCCATCAACAATCCCAACGCGATACAGACGGCCGAGTACAGGTAGACCACGTATTTGAAGCCGATGTTTGTCGGCAGGCCGTGCTTTTCCGTGGCGGTCGCGAAGATCACCAGCGCGACGGTTGCAAGCAGCGCCTCGATCAAGCCGCGTCCGCCGTCGAGCAAGCCGAAGAACCGGCCTTGTTCGTCGTGTGCGGCAATGGTCTTCACGCGCTTCAGGATGGAGGCCCAGAAGGTCAGGCCCGTGGTGAGTCCCCAGCAGCAGAACACGGCGAGCAAAACAGGGAAGCTCGGTGCGCTCGAATAGACGAGCCCAAGTCCGCCGGTTGCAATCAACGAAAAGCAGATCAGGAAACGCGGCGCGATACGGTCGGCAAGCCAGCCGCTCGGCAAGTAGCTGATCAGGAAAACGGTGCCGAGTATCGAATACAAATAACCAAGCTGGCTATTGTCGATGTGAAAAAACTCGAGCATCGGCGTCTGGTAGACCTGACGCAAATACAGCAGTGGATAGATCGCGCCCGCGGCAATCACCAGCAGCATAAGCTGCATGTATCGCTGCGCACGCGTTGTATCGGCGATTGGCGGCGTGATGCCGGTCAGTGTTTTTTCCATAATATGTCTCCTTCGGCTGCTCGCAATGAACGCCGCTTTTATAAATGTTCGCGTGAGGGTTGAAGTGTCGAGGGCTCAGTACTTCATGATGACGAGACGCGTCTGCGTGAATTCGAGCATGCCGTGCTTGCCGTCATCGCCGCCGAGGCCGGAGCGTTTCCATCCTGCGTGAAAGCCCTGGTACGGGTCGGCAGGCGTGCGGTTCACATACAGTTCACCGGCTTCAATCTCGTTGGCCACGCGCATCGCAGTGCGATAGTTCTCGGTGTACAGCACGGAAGACAAGCCGTACTGATGATCGTTTGCCATGGCGAGCGCATCGTCGAGCGTCGAGTATGAGATCACCGGCAGCACCGGCCCGAAGATTTCCTCGCGCACGATTTCCATGTCATGGCGGCAATTGACCAGCAGCGTCGGCGGGTAGAAATAACCGGGGCCTTCGGGCAATACGCCGCCGGTGGCGATAGTTGCGCCTTCGGCAACGGCGCGTTCGACCATTGCGTGAATGTTGCGTTGAGCCGAGCGGCTGACCAGCGGACCCATCTTCGATGCATCCTGCGAGCGATCGCCGAAACTCACTGCATGCATCTTCGTGCGCAACAGTTCGACGAAACGGTCATGCACGCTGGCGTGCACGTAGACCCGTTCCATGGCCGTACACAACTGCCCGCAATGTGTTGTCTTCGATGCCACGATAGCGCTCGCTGCCGCTTCAAGATCCGCATCGGGCTCGATGATCGCGGGCGCCTTGCCGCCCAGTTCCAGCGAAGGCTTGGCGATATTCGCCTTGCAATAGTCCAGCACGATGCGCCCGGCGTTGACACTGCCGGTCAGCGTGATCATGCCGACTGCCGGATGTGTGCAGACTGCGCCGGCGGTGGCATGGTCCATTGCAAGCACGTTGAAAATGCCAGCGGGTATGCCGGCTTGTTGAGCGGCTTCAGCAATTTCAAATGCCGACGCCGGCGTGTTGTTGCTCGGGCGAACAACCACCGTATTACCCGTGATCAACGCGGGCGCGACCTTGCGCAGCAGGGTATACACGGGGTAGTTGAACGGGATCAGGCAGGCCACCACGCCAATCGGTTCACGATGCAGCACGAGGTTTTCGTTTGGGGTATCGCTGGGAATGACTTCGCCTTCAATCCGGCGGGCCCATTCCGCGTGGTAACGCGTGATGTCGGCGGCGTAGCGGGCTTCGTTCTCCGAATCGGCTACGCTCTTGCCAGACTCCAGCGCGAGCGCCGCGCCAATCTTCGGGGCACGCTCGACGATGGCGTCGGCGAAACGGCGCAGATGCTCTCCGCGCTCGATCGCGGTCAGCGCGCGCCACGTCTTCTGGGCACGCGAAGCGGCTTCCACCGCGCTCAGGGCGTCGTCCTGCGACGCCAGCGTGACACGCGCGATGACAGCCGAGGTGGTGGGGTTATCGACATCGGCGAACGAGTCGGATTGCGACTCGACAAAACGGCCATCGATGAAATTACGGTAAGTGCGCATCGTGATTGCCAGGAAAGGTGAAGCGCCGCAGCGGTCCGCGACGTGAATGGCGGTAGTTTTATCGGCGCGACAGTCGGCCACAAGCGATTAAAACTCGACCCGCGCATGCGAAAAACGCACTGAAAGGCAGGTGTCTTCGCGCAGCGGGATGGTCCATGGCGAGCTACCATGCGAAAACGCCACGTTTGTTCACTGATCCGCTTTGATCTGGCCTGATATTTCACCAGGGAGACTCGCATGTCACAGCACTTCGACGCTATCGTGATTGGCACCGGACAAGGCGGTGGCCCGCTCGCCGTCAAGCTGGCCGAGAGCGGCCGGCGGACCGCCGTGATTGAACGGCATCTGTTCGGCGGCACTTGTGTGAACGTGGGCTGCACGCCGACCAAGACTTACGTGGCGAGTGCGCGCGCCGCGCACGTGGCACGTCATGCAGGCGACTACGGGGTGATCGTGGAAGGGGACGTGCGGGTGGATCTGGCGCAGGTCAAGGCGCGCAAGGACCGCGTGATCGCGCAGTCACGCGACGGTGTGGAGAAGTGGTTGCGCAGCACGCCGGGCGTGGTCGTGTTCAATGGTCACGGCCGTTTTACAGGCCCGCATTCGATCAGCGTGACGGGCCCCGACGGCCAGCAACAGGCGCTCGACGCGGACTCGATCTTCATCAATACCGGCACGCGTGCAACCGTGCCGGACGTCGACGGGCTGGCCGGCGTTTCACATCTTACGAATTCCACCATTCTCGAATTGACCGAGTTGCCGGAGCACCTGGCGATTGTCGGCGGAAGTTATATCGCACTGGAATTCGCGCAGATGTTCCGGCGTTTCGGCAGCCGCGTGACGGTGCTCGTCAGGGGGGACCGTGTGCTGGCGCGTGAGGACAAGGACTTCGCTGAACAGGTCCAGACGATCATGTCGCGGGAGGGCGTGGAATTTCTGTTCAACACCGAGGCGTCGAAGCTCGAACCGGCAGGCAAGGGGATTCGGATCACGCTGAGGGATCCGATGCAGGACCGGAAAAGCATCGAAGCGTCGCATTTGCTGTTTGCAACGGGACGCACACCGAACACGGATGACCTTGGGCTGGAGCAGGCGGGCATCGTGTTGAACAAGCACGGTCTGATCGATGTGGACGGAGAGCTTCGCACCCGGGCCGAAGGCATCTGGGCGCTTGGCGATGTCAACGGACGCGGTGCGTTCACGCATACGTCGTACAACGACTATGAAATCATCGCGTCGAATGTGGTGGACGGGGAGGCGCGCAGCGTGGATTCGCGCATCATGTGCTACGCCGTTTTCGTCGATCCGCCGTTGGCGCGCGTGGGGATGAGCGAAGCGGAAGTACGCAAGGACGGGCGGCGCACGCTGATCGCCACCATGCCGATGTCGCGCGTTGGCCGGGCCCGCGAGCGCGGCGAGACGGACGGGTTCATGAAGGTGCTGGTCGACGCTGAAACGAAGAAGATCCTCGGCGCGGCCATGCTTGGTATTGAGGCTGATGAGGCCATCCATACGTTCATCGACATCATGAACGCCGATGCGCCGTACACCACGCTGCAGCGCGCGATGCATATTCATCCGACCGACAGCGAGTTGATTCCCACGTTGCTCGGTACGCTTGAACCATTGAAATGAGTCAGGCGCGGCGTTGCTTGATGCGCTCGGCGATGACCGGACTTTGAAGCGAACGCTCGTAGGCGGATCGGTCCGCGCTGAGCGTGGAATCGCCATTGGCGATAGCGGCCAGTTGACGCTTCATTGACCGGACGGCGTCGGGTACGCAAGCGCGAAGCGCACCGATGTATTCCGCCGTGCGCGAGCCCAGTTGCCCGGGTTGGACAAGCTCGGTCAGGAAGCCGATGCGCAGCATCTCGGGCGCGTCCAGCGTCATGCCGGTAAGAAAGAGCCGTTTCGCCTGAGCCAGTCCTAGCTCGCGCACGTACCGACGCATGCCGTCGGGGTAATAGTGCAAGCCAATACGCGCAGCCGGCATGAACATGCGCGTGCCCTCCACGCCGATGCGCATATCGCAGCACAGCGCGAGGTCTGTTGCACCGCCATAGACGCTGCCGTTGAGCGCGCAGACAGTAGGCAGGGGGCAAGCTTCCAGCTCGTTCAGGAAGCTTTCGAACGAATCGTCGATATTGCCCTCGGCCAGCGCCGACAACGTATAACCCGAGCTGAACGTGGTCGCGCCGGTGCCGGTGATGACCAGCGCTATGACTGTTTCATCGTTCGCCGCCGATGCGATTGTTCCCCTGAGTCCGGCCAGATCGGCGGGATCGATACGGTTATGTTGCTCAACGCGCGTGAGCTGGATCGTGACAACGCCCTCGTGCCGCGAACAGGAAAACCCTGGGGTGGTGTTGGTATTCGTCATGTTTTTTCAGTGTGCCAAAGATCAGTCGGGCAAGGGTGCGCCGCGTGTTTCAACTGCCCATCGCAACGTGATGATTCCAACAACGAATATGCAGGCGGTCATTGCAATCGGCGTGCCGAGCGTTCCAAAATGGCTCACGGCAACGCCCAGGCAAAGGCTGACGCCCGCTGCGAAAAACCGTCCTATCGATGTTGAGAAGGCAAACGCGGTTGCGCGGATCGAGGTCGGATACTGCTCGGGTAACCATAGCGCATACATGGCCGCGTTACCCCCGCCCAGGCCGATGAAAAACGACAGCACCATGAACGGAACCAGCCCTGCATGAAGGTAGAACGCCCAGCCGAATCCTGCAATCAGGAACAGCGCGGCGGCGACGTAATAAGCGGCGAGCGTAGGGCGGCGACCATATCGATCGGCGAGAAAAGGCAATATCAGGCAGCCGATAATCGTGCCGATCGAATAAATGGCCGTGGTCGCGGAGGCCAGTTTGATCGCGGTGATGGCGTCGATTCCTTGCCGCTCCGCCAACTGGATGACCGCTGTCGGCAGATAGATCGAGCCGCCCCAGAGCCCGAGAATGGCGACGCTTACCAGCACCGAGTTAACGATGGTCCGCTGCCTGTAGGGTTTTGAGAAGATATCGCGCAAGGGCCGCTTGCTGGGTGCCGAAGCGGGCGCGTCGCCATGCGTGCGTTTCCATTTGCGCGGTTCGCGGACCTTGAGCAGGGTGTACAGCGCAACCACGACGGGGAGCAAGCCGCACAGGAACATGACACGCCAGCCATAGTGCGTACCGATGGTGTAGTTGAGCGCGGAGGCGAGGAAAAAGCCCGCGTAATAGCCCGTTTGAAGATATCCCGCGCCGGCTCGCCGCCGGTCTTCGGGCCAGGCTTCCGCCACATAGGTACCGGCCAGCGCCCACTCGCCGCCCACGCCGACACCTGCAAGAAAACGAAAGATCGCGAGCTCCCAGACGTTATGCGAGACCGCCGCGAGTCCGGTAAAAACCGCATAGAACAGCGTGGTGGCCGCGAGCACCCGTACACGGCCGAAGCGGTCCGCAAGCGGCCCCCAGATGTACGAGAAGCCCCAGCCCACCAGGAACAAAGCAAACATCAGCGACCCGGCCAGGCCGATAACGCCCGGCGTAGCCGCAAAGCCCGACAACGGCAACAACTCCTTCAACGCCGGCACGAGCACCAGCGCAAAAATCACGGAGTCCATGCCATCGAGCGTCCACCCCGACCATGCCGCCCAGAACCCGATGATCTGCTCGCGATTGAGCCTTGTTTTAAGCGGCAGCACTTCGCCGATGGCGCGACTCGATGAGTTCACTCCTGTCTCCTTTGCTATTTTTATCGGGTCCGTGCAGCGGCGCAGAGACGTCCCTTGCATCGGCCCTGAGGCAATATAAGCGGCAGGCGCGACATCGTGGAAATATTGAATTACGATCCATCCATAGTGTTTTTGTTATGGACGATGAAGTCGAGGGAGTGATCGATGGACCTGAAGCAGTTGCGGTATTTCCTGTCGATCGTGGAGTCGGGAAGCATTACGCGTGCGGCGGAAACCTTGTGTATTGCGCAGCCCGCGTTGAGCCTGCACATCAAGAACCTGGAAGAAGAGCTGGGCGTGCGCCTGTTCAGCCGCAGCGTGCAGGGCGTGAAGGTGACGCCCTCGGGGGAGTTGCTTTACCGGCATGCGAAGGGCCTCGTGCGCCAGGCCGACAACACGAAGCTGCTGCTGTCGCAGCACGCGCGCCAGCCGAACGGGACGGTCGTGGTCGGCATGCCTCACAGCACCGCGCACCTGATCGCAATCGATGTAGTCCAGGAGCTTCGCGCTCACTACCCGGGCATCATCCTGGAGCTGACGGAGAGTTCGTCGTCGGAACTATACGGACTGGTCTTGCTGGGCCGGGTGGACCTGGCTGTCGTCGTACTCGACCAGCCGGTACGCGGGCTCACGCGTACGCCGTTGCTCAACGAACAGTTGTTCCTCATCCGTCATCCGGATATGGCGGTTGAGATTGGCGCGACGTGCAGTCTTGGTGAACTGGCGCGACTGCCGCTGGTTCTGATCAGCCCGCCGAATATCGTGCGGACGAAACTGGACCGGGCCTTCGCGGCGGCGCAGCTTGATTACAACCTCGTCGCAGTCGTCAACTCCACGTCCATGCTGGTTTCATGGGTCGAGCGAGGCGTGGGCGCGACCGTATTGCCCTGGTCCGCCGTGCATGAACAGGTCACGTCCGGCCGGCTGATAGCGACGCCGCTCGACGGCGACGAATGGCAACGGGACCTGTGGCTGTGTCACGCGGAAACGCTGCCGCTCACGCCGGCGGGCGAGATCGTTCAGGGGCTGATCATCCAGGACGTGCAACGCCGTCTTCAGCCGGGCGCATGGCTGGGCGCTCGCAGTCTGGCCACACTGGACGAAACCTGAAGCATCCGTTCGGCACGCCGGTTTCCAACACCGTCCCGGCTCCATACCGCAATGTGATTGATCCATCGTCAATCCGTATTTTTCATCTGCGCGACGGCCGTCTATCTTGTGCGCTTCAATCGTGTGCTGGCCGATAAAAACATCGACGAAACCAGCGCACTCACAAGCAGATATCCGGAGGGGACATGGCATTGCCGTTGCAGGGAATCAAGGTGCTGGATCTGACTCGCGCGCTCGCGGGTCCGTTTTGTTCGATGATCCTCGGCGATCTCGGTGCGGACGTGATCAAGGTGGAACCCGCGCCGAGCGGTGACATGGTCAGGACCTGGGGACCGTTTGCCGGCGGCATCAGCGCTTACTACCTGTCGTGCAACCGGAACAAGCGGGGCATGGCGGTGGATTTTCGCAAGCCCGCCGCGCTCGAGTTGCTGCGCAACATGGCCATTTCCGCCGACGTGGTCCTCGAAAACTTCAAGACCGGCACGATGGAAAGCATGGGACTGGGCTACGAGACGCTGTCGGCGCTTAACCCAAGGCTCGTCTACGGCAACATTACCGGCTATGGGCGCACGGGTCCGGCCGCGTTGTGGCCCGGTTTCGATCAGGTCGCGCAAGGGTACGCGGGCATCATGAGCCTGACGGGCATGCCCGACGCCGGTCCCACGCGCGTGGGCATTGCTATCGGCGACATGACGGCCGGCATGTGGACCGCAATGGGCGTCCTTGCCGCGCTGCTCTCCCGGCAACAGACCGGACGTGGGCAGCGGGTGGAGAGTTCGCTGTTGTCGGGGCTGGTCGCCATGCTGGGCGTGCAGGGTCAACGCTATCTGAGCGCGGGCGAAATACCCGAGCCGACCGGCAATCATCATCCGGTGATTGCGCCGTATGGGGTCTTCGAGGCGCAGGACGGCGCGCTGAACCTGGCGCCAGGTACACCCGACATGTGGGTCAAGCTCTGCGAATTGCTCGGGCTCGAGCACATCATGTCCGACCCGCGTTTTGTCACCAACGAGCAGCGCATGCAGCACCGGGAGGCGCTCAAAGAGGTCATCGATACAAAACTGCGCACGCGCACGCGCGCCGAGTGGACCACCGATCTGAGACGGCTCGGCATTCCGGCTGGTCCCATCAATAACCTCGCGGACGTGTTCGCCGACCCGCAGGTGGTGCATTGCGGACTGGTCGAGGAAGTCGCACATGGCACGATAGGCCAGCTGAAGCAGGTGGCGAGCGCGATCAGGATGAGCGAGATGACCGAAGGTTCGGTGCGCATGCCACCGCCCATGCTGGGCGAACACACGATCGACGTGCTGAGCGAGTACGGATTTTCAGACGAGCAGATCGATGCGTGGCTGGCATCGCAGGTCGTGTTGCAACATGAGCACGCGCTGGGCTGAGTCAAACCTCAAGTCCCAAGCCCGGCGCGTCCTGTCTGCTCACTCAAGCTCGTCAAGCCGCCGGGGTCGCTTCCTTCTGCTTGGCGGCTTCGTCGTTGGCGGCGGCATCGCGGGTTTCCGGCATCGCCAGCCACACCAGCGCCACGGCCAGCGCACCGGCTGCGGCAAGTCCGAAGAAGCTAGTGTTCACGCCGAACTTGTCCGCCACGAACCCGGCAATCGCCGTGCTCAGCGTCGCCCCAACGCCCGCCGCCAGCCCAAAGAATCCAATACACAAGTTGTACCGGCCCTTGCCGCCGGCCACGTCGGCTGCAATCAGCGGCAGCATCACGCCGAACACCGCAGCGCTGATACCGTCGAGCATCTGCACGGGCACCAGCAGGTAAGGACTGCTCGCGCTGCTGGCGGCTGCGAACAGCAGTGCGCGTAACGGCAGCGCCGA
>Ga0073928_10008822_pt1 | contig 12500 bp, 7 predicted proteins | sample PaiPotPPA55metaG_FD_76969 | JGI IMG/M metagenome (GOLD analysis project Ga0073928, IMG submission 76969) | Iron sulfur acid spring bacterial and archeal communities from Banff, Canada, to study Microbial Dark Matter (Phase II) - Paint Pots PPA... ...
ATCGTTGCGCTCGCTGGAAGCGCAACGATCTTCGCGTTGTCCGCGTGTTCCGGATCGCAGAGCACGACGCCAAGTCCGACCGGCGTCGCTGCTAGCCAAAGTGGTTCGAATTTCGCCCAAGGTAATCGGCTCTCGGACCTCGCGCGCTCCGGCGGCAGCCCGAAGGTCCAGAGCCTCGCTCATGCGCGTGCCGCGAGTCACGGAATCGGCTCGCCACGTGGCCCCCTCGACCTGTTCGTGAGCGACGCGTCGACGGATGCTGTCGACGTGTTGGCCAATATGCATTGGAAGTATCAGACCAACATCACGAACGGCATCGATGGACCGGATGGAAGCTTCTATGCCAAGCCCGACCTCTACATCGCCGACTACCTGGGCGTCGACGTCACCGAGTACAGCTCGCCCACGACCCTGGCCTTCACCTACAACGCCGGGATGATCGATCCGATCGACGTTACCGTCGACAAGCACGGGAACGTGTTCGAAGCTGACTACAACTACTCGGGCGGACTCGCCGGCTTCGTCAACGAGTACGCACAGCAAACCAACACCGTGAGCGCGACGTGCTCGCCCGGCGGTGGCGTCGAGGGCGTCGTCGTCGACAAGCACGGGGATGTCTTCGCGGACTATAACACGACGGCGAGCGGCACCGGCCTCATCGTCGAGTACAAGGGCGGCTTGTCCGGCTGCCATGGAACCGTGCTGCCGGTCTCGTTAGCGTTTGCAGGCGGCATGGCGCTCGATAAGCAGGACAACTTGCTCGTCTGCGATCAGAACGCCGCGAAAGTCGACGTGATCGCTCCGCCCTACACCAGCGTGACCGGGTCGTTTGGATCGGGATATACCGTCCCGTTCCACGTGACCATCAACGCGAAAAACACTCAAGCATACGTGGCCGATTACTCTACCGGCAACGTCTACGTCCTGAGCTATCCTTCCGGTACGAATATTGCGACGCTCGGAACTGCAAACGGAATCACCTTCGCATGGGCTGCCGTCGACACTAGCAACGACGTTCTGTAAGCCCTAATCGTAACAGCGAGACGCCGCGGGCCGGCTGAACCCACGGCGTCTCTCGTATTTCTTAGCCCGCTCCGATGCAGGCCGCTAGTTTACGGCAGGGGCTTGTGAGCTTAGGTCTGTCATAAGAGCGCGCTCTTGGAGGCGCCGGATGCGCGCGCTTCTCGAGCGGCGATCGTTGCCGCGAGGCGGCGTGAGTCGATCTCCGTCTCATAGAGTAGGCCGCGGTTGCTTTGCAAGAACCCGATGAAGTACAGTCCCGCCTCGGAGGTTGGCGATCCCGATGGAAATCGCGGGTTACCTGACTCGTCGAGCAGCCCAGGGATGTTGAGGATCGTCTCCAGCCCGGTGTTGAAGCCAGTCGCGAAGATCACCGCGTCGAACGCCTCCTCCCGACCGTCGGAAAAAACGACGCCGTCGCTGACGAAGCGGCCGATGTTGGGTCGCACTACGATCCGGTTCGCCCGAAGGTTCTGCAGAAAGCCAACATCGATAACCGGCGTGCGCTTGGCGGTAAACGGCGACCACTGCGGCGCTCCGATTCCGTAGCTGCTCAAGTCGCCGACCGTGAAGCGGGCGACGATCTTTCCGAGCCGGTCCGCGAGCTTCGCAGGCAGTCGTGACAACAGGATGCCCGTTTCCTGGACCGGCCGCCCGAGAACGTCGCGTGGCACGATGGTCGGCATCGTTCGAATGCTGATCGCAACCATCGCCGCTCCCTGTTCGACGAGGTCGCTAGCGATCTCCGCGCCGGTGTTCCCGAAGCCAGCAACCAGAACGCGCTTGCCGACGAAGTCCCGACCGGTCACGTAACGCGACGCATGAAGAGCGCTCCCGCGATACCCGTCCATTTCCGGAAACGGTGGAATCGTAGGCTCGCGGTACTTGCCCGTTGCGATAACCACGCTTCGGCAACGCCACGCGTCGCTTCCGGTCTCGACGATATAGCCCGACTCGCCTCCGGGAACTACGTCGCGGCGAATAGCGGTGACCTCAGCCTTGAGCTCAACTCGTAATTCAAAATGGCCGGCGTAGGATTGCAAGTATTCTGCGTATTCGTCTTTCGAAGCGTACTTCGGATACTTCTTTGGCACTGGGTAGTGAGCTAGGCCCGACAGCCGGCTGACGGTGTGCAGATGCAGCCGCTCGTAGCGGCGTAACCACGAGCCTCCGATGCGATCGTCTCGATCCAAGACGACGGATTCGACGCCCGCTACCTTGAGCGCGCCGGCCGTGCTCAGCCCGGCCGGGCCGGCGCCTACGATGCCTACCGGGGCTTCGCGCATAGTTGCCTCCTCACAAGAACCGTCTTGGCTCACGGGTATCCTACGCCTCGCACCTTGCCTCCCTTAGAGTCTTAGCCGAACCTTGCAGAGGAGCGTCGCAGAGCTTACCGCGGCGGATCGGGCCAAACGTTTCGCTCGTGTGCCGCGACGATGTCGCGGTTGCATGGGATGGAAAGATATGTTTCACGCTCGCCTTCGTCGACGCGTTCCAGCTCCGAGCGCAAGAGGCTTTGCGCGCGCTGCAGCAAACGCTGCGCTTCTGCATCGTCTCCGCTCAAGCGAGTCACTTGCGCGGCGACCCAGTAGCACGATTGCGGCCAAGAAGTTGCGGCGCGAATGGTATCCTCGGCCTCGAGCATGTGATCCACGCAGCGACGCGCGTTTTTCAAATCGCCCACGATCGCGTACCACAACGCCAAGTTCGCTAGCGTTACACCGGTCCAGGCGCTTGACGCCGTATCGGAACGCATCGTGAGCGCCCGTTCCATGGTCTCGATGGCGGCGATGTGATCGCCGCAGGCGGCCTCCGACGAGGCGAGGTTTTCCATCGCGGACGCTTCGAGCACGGCGAAGCCATGGCGGCGCGCGATCTCGAGCGCCTCGAGCGCGGGTTTCTTTGCCTCGGCGCCTCGGCGCTGAAACGCACGGATACTGCTGAGATTGAGTAGCGCGATGAGGCGGCGCCGCGGCTCGGCGTCCTCCGGCAGCACCGCGAAATACGTTTCGTAGGAGTGCTCGGCGGTGGAAAAATCGCCCAGCGTTTCGGCCAACTGAGCCTGTCGCGACATCGTCCGGGCTTCCACGAGCGGATCGCCGATCTCGGTGGCGATCGTGGCGGCAATCCGCAGATGCTCTCGGGCTTCTGCGTACCGTCCGCCACCGGGAATCATCGACAGCGCCAGCCGCTCGTGCCCCATGGCTTCCGCCCTGCGATCGCCTGCCTCAATCGCGGTATCGAGGGTCGCACGGGCGATTTCGAGACAGCCCGCGAGATCGCGACGAGCAAATGCGAATTGGAACCACAAACGATAGAGATGCTCGGCCAAGCGGGCGTCGTTCGCTCGTTCTACGGCGGCTCGCGCCTCCTCGAGAAGCCGTTGCGCCGTTGCTAAGTCTCCCCGCATCGTTGCAATTTCAGCGACGAGCGATCGCGCTTGCGCTTCACCACTGGGCTCGATGTGCGAGAGCGCCAGCGCGAGTGCGGCAGCAGCCGCGCGATCCGCATCATCGAACTGTCCGAGTTGAATTGCCAATTGCGCTTCGGCGTTGTGCAGACGTATCGCCCACTCCCAATCGCCGTCGAGCGCAATCAGGGTGCGGAGCTGCTGCAGCGCCGCAGCCTCACGCACGCGGTCGCTGGTCTGATGCGCTAGTTCGACACGCTGCAGCGCGCAGTGACGTTGCCTTCCGAGATCACCGAGAGCGACCGCTATTTCTTGGAGTTGGTCGAGCAGGGCCCTCCGCGCTTCATCCAAGCCCTTTCGCGCCGCGACGGTTTCCTGTACGGCAAGCAGGTCGAAGCGCAGCGCTGAATCCGTTGCCAGCGTACAGCCGCGTGCCGCAAGCGACTGCGCTTCATCGAGCGCCCCGATCGAATGCGCCCGGCGCGCCGCCTCCAGATACACCGGCGCGGCCGCATCGGGATCGCCGGCGAGGTCGTATTGACGGGCTACGGTGGCAGCTATCTCGCTTGCGTCCCCTCCGGCGAGTTCCGCAAGCACGCGCGCAATCCGCCGATGGCGCCTGCGAGCGCGCTCTGCCGGAACAGAGGTCGCGATCGCCTCGGTCACGACATCGTGAACCAAGGCGTAGTCGAAAAAGCCGCCTCCGACCGCTTCGCGGACGATCCGGTGATCGATGAGTTCATCGAGTGCGTTGCGGAGGGCATCGTCGCTCCAGCCGACTACTTCCGCGACGGCGTCCGAGGAAAAGCGGGTTCCCATGAGCGCGGCGATTTCGGCAACGGTTCGCGCCTCCGCCGAGCGCTCGTCGAAACGCTGCGCGATGAGCCTACGCACACCGGAGGCGCCACGCGCTGCAAGTTCCTCGGCCGGAACGTCGATCAATTGCGAGAGGAACAGCGGGTTTCCCGACGAGACTTCGTAGAGCGCGGCCGTATGCTGCGGCGACATCGACATGCGTTCCCCGAGAGTCACGATGTCGCTCCTGCTCAGCGGTCCTAACGTCATACTGCGAACGACGCCCCGGTTTTGGCCGTCTCGGCGAAGACGCCGCAGTGGGTGGCTTCGCGGGGTTTCGTTGCCACGGTAGGTCGCTACGAACAGGATCGGCAGCGACAACGCTCGGCGCGCGAGATACTCCAGCGCCGCAAGCGTACTCTCTCCCGCCGCATGCACATCTTCGAGCACCACGAGAAGCGGGCGTGACTTCGAAAGGCCCGAGAAGCAGCGGGCAAACGCTTCCGAAAGGCGGGAGCGTTGGTCCTCGGGGCTGACGCTCGGCAGCACCATGTTTGTCGGAATGTGGTCGGTAAGTTCGGGCAGCAGCGTCGCGAGCGAGGCCAGCCACACGGCGTCGATTCGCAGCGATGCAAGCAGTGGCAACGCGAAGCGCAGTGCCTCGATCAAACCTTGATAGGGTACGGCTTCCGGCGAACCGGTCGTGCCGCTCAACACACGACCACCGGCTTCCTCCGCACGTTGTGCAAACTCCAGAGCTAGACGCGACTTGCCGATTCCACCCTCGCCACCGAGCAGGAGGCAGCCGCCGCGCGACCGAGTTGCCCTGCTCCAGGCGTCGCCGAACTGCTCCAACTCAAGCGTGCGTCCGATGAAGGGCAGATCGTGCCGCCGGCGCGGCGGTAACGCCACTGCGGCAGAAACATCAGCGGCGTCGACTTCCGGCGTGTCATCCCGCGCAATCGCATCGCGCAACGCAGTCGTCTCGGGCATCGGCTCGATGTCGAGTTCCGTCCGCAGGCGCTCGACGAAGCCGGCGTACTCGCGCAGCGCACCGGCCCGGTCGCCCATCGCGTGCCGAATGCCGATGAGGCGCCGCAGCACGTCTTCGCGGAACGGATCCGTGTTCAGCAAGAGCTGCGCGTATTGAAGCGCGCGAGCAAAGTGCCGATCGCGGCGATGCTGGGAAACTAATCCTGCGAGATCGGCGAGGTAGAGGTTGCGGGCGCGTTCGCGCGGCTCGACGAGCCATTCATCGTACAGCGTCGCGAGCAGATCGCCCCGATACAGTTCGACGGCCTCTTCGAGTCGGCTCGGATCGCGGCTTGCACTCTCGAACTCGTCGATGTCCAGCCAGGTCGGAGCGGTTGGATTCCACTGTACCGTTTCGCCGTCGGCGACGATCCACTGCACGGACGGCACCTGCGGAAGCCCGCGCGAAAGGCGATAGAGGTTGTTGCGCAGCTTGAGACGCGCACTCTCTTCTTCTTCATCGGGGGCGAGCAGAAACGCCAAGAAATCGCGCGCCACGGGGGCGCCGCGATTGAGCAGGAGGTACGCGAGCAGTGGCAACGTCGAACGCTGACTAACCAGCGTAAACGGCGTTCCATCGATTTCAAGCGCGACGTTTCCCAGAATCCGGACGCAAAGCGGCGCGCCCGCACTCGAAGCCATACGAACATGACTTCGAGGGGGCGCGCCGGTTTCTTGCTCTGCGCGCGGTCTGCGTTAGCTCTCCATCAGAAGGAACATGAACGCGTTGTCTTCGAGCGCTGCTTTCTTTCCGACGATGTCGTAGATGTTCACCGTGAAGACGACGCCGCCGTTGGAGCCGCTGATGGACGAAATCACCGCGGTAGTCTCGTGGCCGTTGAGGCCGAACGGCGAGGCAACGACGACTGGAAGACTCGTGAAACCCGTCGAGGTCGGATACGTGATCGTGTAGAGGCCGGTGCCGTTGTGCTGCGCGGTGAAGCCCGTTCCGTAGCCGATGGTTCCGTTGGGTTGAACTTCGCCTGCGGACGAGAACGGCAATCCCGAGGCCGATGCCGGCGCTGCGGCGAGGGCGAGCCCAGCGGCAAGTGCGGGCGCGAGGGCGAGGGCACGAATCAGGTTGGTCATTGCGGTGGATCCTTTCGAGCGTTGTGTGGGGTGGGCCGTAAAACGGCTCTATGGATCGACTCTAGCGGGGCCGTATCTCAGCCGTATCTCAACCTCAGTCGCGAGCCTCGCAGCGGCGGCGGCATCCTCGTACGCTTCGCAAAAGGCGCGGATGCACGGATCGGCGAGCGACGCTTGCGCATCGCCGGTAAGGGCGATATAACGTGCCAGCGCCGCAGCGAGCCCGCGGCCGGCATCGTCGGGACCATCGGTCATCGCGCGGCTTCCTTTCTGAGGTGAAGTGGGTGCAGGGCCGTCCACTCCGTCGGACGCCCCCACCCCACCAGCCTAAGAGCACGCTATCTCACCGGCATCTCAACGGAGACACGCATCGGTCCAGCCAACGCCATCGGGCCCCCGCGGCAAACGGAGCGACGCCAATTCGCATAGTCGAGCTGTCGCTTCTTTAGAGGTAAGCGACGTGGAAGCCGGCCTGACTCGGTCGAAACGCGATTCCCGATACCTGCTAGGTGTGGTTGGACGATTTCCGGACGGTTGACGGATGGCGTCGCGGCTAGACTGCTGTTCATGGAGAACAAAATACGACTCAGCCTCGCCGAGGGCACCATTCGATCCGCCGACGGGCAAGTCGTCGCTCTATCGGCGCGCGAGCTTTTGATCCTCGGTTTCCTCGTGCTTCGAAAGGGCCTCGCCTCCGTCGACGCGCTGGCAGACGCAGTCTGGCCGGATGTGGACGGCGATCGGGCGCGGGCGAATCTCAAGGTCTACGCTTTTCGCATTCGCGCCCGCGCCGGGCGGCCCGACGTCGTCGTCTGCGAAAAGGGACGTTGGCGGCTAGGCACCTGTGTCGCGGTCGATCTTTGGGAGTGGGAACGCCTGGCTGACACCGGCCAACCCGGACTGCTACTTCCAAGCCTGCGAGAAGTGCTCGTCGCAGCGCACGCGTCGCTAACGGTCGGCCCGCCTCCGGCCCTCGTCGAGTCGGAATGTGGCGCCGTCTTCTCGGTGGCATTCGAAACGGTGCTAGCGGGCGTTGCGGAATGCTTAATCGCGGACGCCTTCTCTCGCCACGACCTGGTCCGGGCAGCGAGCCTCGCGAGAGCGATGATCGCCCTCGATCCATATGAGGCACGGTGGCGACACGCTCTTTCACGGGTCCACGCCGAACGGCACGATCCACTCGGCGCCCGTCGCGTGATGAAAGAGTATGACTTACTGGTTCAGCATGAACTTCGTGAGAACGCATTTGGTCCAATGCCTGGACGACCGACATACAGCGCTTAGCAATATTTATGGGTCGGCAAGCCGATGGATTCGTCGACCTTTTTCGGTCCGCCACCGCTGTGTATCAGCCGCTTCTTGATGGCGACTGCGTCTGGCCCTTCCCGAGGAGGGTATTATTTGATTCAAATCGTAGCATCGCCCGCAACGTCTTTCTAGGCGCCTACGTGGCCTCGACTCTAGTCGCACACCGACTGCGACTTTGATATCGCCGTCGCTAAACGTGTTGCCCCAGTCGAGATCATGCAGAAACGACCACTGCCTATTGAATCCGCGATTGCCGGAACTCGGCCCTCGGGGACTTCTCGACACCAGCCAATGCGCGCAGAGACCCACATTTAAGGAGGTTCTATCGTGCTTAACCAAGGCGGACCGCCTCTCGGTACATCTCTTATTCTCCTTATAATCCTTCTCTCGCCGGTCACTGCTGCTTGGGGACGGGCCGCCGACCTCCAATTGACCTGTAGCGGAGGCCGGCCCCCGTCTCATTCCACAATGGAGCCGGGTAGGGTGCAGCCTGTTACGGCTGAGCAGCTCCGATACGACCTGTGTAGAGCAACGTATGTCCTGGCTCACTACGTACTCCACAAAACTACGGGTCACAGCTCTGTTGTCGATCGGACTTCAAAGCCCCCACCTCGATTCACAGAGAGCCGCAGCACCTTCGCGAAGCGGATGCGGACAATAGCCTTGGAGGCCCGCCTACTGAGCGTTTGTCCAGAGCAGCATACAGTACACGAGGATCAGGATACGTCGGTAGCTCGATCCGACCGGTATTTCTCAACATACCATCAATGGGGATGCGGTCCATATGAACATCCCGTTATTACGCAGCATAGCGTAACATCAGGCAGATGGCTCGATTGCACGTTGCAGGATACTCGGGGCTCCATCAACTGCGGTCGGGACGCTACATACACTCGTAGTCGAGCTGAAGAAAACGAGTTCGGAACACATCCACCAATAAACGGGGCGGAGCTGCTTTACGACACAGCTCTCGCGGCGTACGATGCGAGCCAGGATCAGCATTTCGCCCGTGGAGACCATTTGATGTTATGGGGGCCGCGACTCTCTCGACTCGCTATGTCGGCAGAGCTGTTCGCTACCTGCCGATGGCTCGGAGTGCGTCAACCGTCTGAAACTTCGGCCGACTTTTCACGCTACCGCCAGTATTCTTGCTTCTAAATCGAACGCGGCCGGCCTCCACGGGCTTTCACGCTATTCGAGCATCATCCAACAACCGATTGGCGTAGCGAATAGTAGCGTCAATGCCCAGGTCGGCGGTGCGCAGGCGCGCCTTCAGCGTCTCCGCACCGCCGACTCTGGCCTCAGCCGCGGTCCGCAAGTCCGCGAGCGCTCGCGCTTCCTGCGGCGTCCGCAGGAGCGAGTGCCTTTGAGCTAGGGCTCCGGCTGCATAGAGGCAGTCGAGTCCGAAGACGTCGTGACCGGTCTTGAAGAACAAGCGCGCGCAAACCTCGAGATCATGCACGAGTGCGAAGAGGAAGCCGCCACCGATCGCAAGCTGTAACCCCTCGTGCAGGTACGTCGTGGCATCGCGGTACTGACCTTCGAGCACCGCGACGTGGGCGAGGTTGCTCAAGCTCGTGCTCAGCACGGAGCGGTTTCCGGCCCGCCGCGCCTCGATGAGCGCCCGTTCGCTGAACTGTCGCGCCTCGGTCACATTGCCGCGGAAACGTTCAGCGTAGGCGAGCGCGCTCATCGCGGACGCGAGCAGCCGCCGCTGGCCGGCCTTCTCGAGATGGAGCACGGCCTCGAGAAGATAATTCGTTGCTTCGTCATACGCTCGGTCCTGCGTCGCTATCAGCCCAAGATTTGACAGAGCCCTTCCGATTCGGCTCTCGTCATGAAGCAACGAGGCGAGTCTACGGACTTCGAGTTGCGCTCGAAGGGCCATATCGAGCTTGCCGAGCGTGTATTCGACTAAGGCAACCGAATGCACCGCGTCGGCGGTTGCTGCACGATCGCCGTCGCGTTCGGCAGATTGGAGAACGCACTCGGCGGCATCCTGCGCGTGCCGATAGTCTCCCCGGAGCCGCGCGAAGGTGCTGACACCAATGCCGAGCCTGCGCTGGGCCGCATCTGACAGTTCTCTCCCGTTTGTAAGTAGTGTTTCAAAGCAGCCGTAACCATCTGAGACATAGCCGCGTTCCTGCCAAAACGTAGCCATTGCACAAGCGACGTCGACTGCCACTTCGGTCAGACCGCCCGATGCCGCCCAACCCTCGAGAGTCGCCCGCACGTTAGCGCGCTTGTTCTCCAGCACATCGAACGCTCTCGACTGTTCTTCTCCGCCCTCAGGTAAACCCAGCGTAGACATCCACCTTGAACACGCCGTCGCGACCTTCTCAAAGACCCTTCGCGCTTCACCAGCTGCAACGAGCTGCTCATTGGCGAATTCGCGAATCGGCTCGAGCAGCCGGAACTGATTTCCTCCCGCGACTGGTCGAACTGTAACGAGTGAGCTATCGACAAGTCTCGTGACGGCGTCGACGGCCGACGCGCTGTCAACGAGGGCCGCCTCGACGTCGTCCATTGAGAACGGAGCGCGAAAAACGGAAAGCGCTCGCAGCGCGCGAGCCTCGTCTTGACCGAGCGCCTCTACGCTCCATGCGATCGTGCCGCGGACGGTTCGCTGTCTTTGGGGCGCCGAGTCGCGAGCATACTGCAAAACCATCGACGGGTTCCCAAGACGATCGAGGATCTCTTCAACTGTAAGGAGCCGCCGGCGAGCCGCCGCGAGCTCGAGGGCTAGAGGTATCCCATCTAGCCTCCGGCACAGCTCTTCCGTAGCCGACAACTCCGCCTCGTTGGCCGGCCCTGTGGCCCCCGCGGACAACGCCCGCGCCGTGAACAGCTCTACAGCGTCGCTCTCCAAGCGCTCGTCGCTTGCCGCCCTGTTCGAACCCGTGACAGTGGGAACGGAAAGCGGACCAAGCCGATAGATATGCTCGTTCTCGTACTGTATAGGGACGCGGCTCGTTGCCAAAACGCGAACGCCGGCGCATTCCGTCGTCAGTAGGGCCAGCATCAGGCCACATTTATCAACGTGACGCTCGCAGTCGTCGATCACGATGAGCGCCCGTCGATCTCTTAGATGATCAGCGACGACGCGGCTGATAGCGGGAGTCGGCATCTCCGCCAGACCCAGTGCTCTCCCAAGAACCGATACGGGATCGTCAGATTCGGAAGACTCCGCCAGCTCCACGACGTACACACCGTCGGGAAAATCGTTGGCAAGCGTTCCCGCAACGGCGCTTGCGAGACGCGACTTTCCGATGCCGCCGATCCCGACGATCGTCACGGCACGCGCTTCAGCAAGCGCCTCCCGAACCTCCATCGTTTCGCGCCGACGCCCGACGAGGGGTTGACTTCGCGCGACGTCGGCCGGCCCCGCTCCCCGCGAGGCAGGCCGTGGCTCAGTCTCGTGAAGCCTACCGGAGCGAACCTGCTCGTAGAGGGCCACGGTCTCTGGCATCGGCTCCGCGTCCAGTTCGGTGGCGATTCTTTGAGCGAAGGCGCGATACTCTGATAGGGCGCCGGCCCGGTCGCCGCTTTGGAACTTTAACCACATCGTACTTCGAAGGACGTCCTCCCGCAGTGGGTCTACATTTAGGACCCACTGCGAGAAACGAATCGCGGCAGCAACGTCCCCGCGCGAAACGCCCTCTCGGTACGCGGCACTCGCAAGTCCTAACGCTTTCGCTCGGTATTCCTCCCGTATCGGAACGAGCCACTCGGCGTCAACGCGCGGGAGCAGATCGTTGCGATAGAGTGCCAATGCGTCGGGCGCATCAGACACTAGCTTAGAGCGCCCAATGAATTCCCAAGCGTCGACCCTCACGTGGTCCTCGTCGATCCAGCGTAGCGTGTTACGCTCAGCGGCAATCCAAGGGCCGCTTGGCAATATCTGTTGGAGTACTGAGAGATGACGGCGCAGGTTTGCTCGCGAGCTCGAGTCATCGGTATCGGGCCACAGCGAGGCCGCGATCGTTTCCCGCGTGATGACCTCTTCATGGTTCAGGAGCAAGAAAGCAAGAAGTTCGAGTATCTTCCCGCTCAGTGCCGCAACGGGTTGGCTGTCGCGGAGAAGTCGAAAATCACCAAAGAGAAAGATCCGAAGAAGCTCATCCGGCGCCTCACTCGTCACGGCCACGTGCGAACCTCTGGCTCGAAGGACGGGCCAACCACGACGCGTCGTTCGAGGCCTTCGAGATCGATCGTCGCTCCGATCCAACCGGCTCGTCGTGCGCTTTCGCTCAGCGGTGCGCGAGCCTTCAATCGATCGGCGGCAAGCCCCGCACCGTCGATGAACTCCGCGAGCACGACCACGCTTCGAGGGCGATCGTAGGAGACGATGAGATAGTCGGGCAGCGCCCGCTCTTCCAAGCGCTGGGCCATTGGGCCAAATGCCGCCGCCGACAGCGAGTCCTTCGCGATCCCAGCGATAGCCTTGACCTGCACTTCGTGACCAGAGTGCCGGCAAACGGCGTCCATCAGTTTCGTGTTTGGTGGCACCAACAGTAGCGCTGAGCGGCAGCGCCAGCACTCCACGTTCGTCGCCACCCACGCTTCAATTGCGACGCGCGCAACCTGTGATCCGCTCACATAGCGCGCGGCCTCGGTGAAATCGACGCGAACGCTGCGCCGCAGGTCAGGCTGCACCTTGCGATATCGTCCGCTGCCTTCGAAGGCGATCTGCCCGCGGTCGCGCAGAATCTGCAAACTCTGCCGGATCTTCGCCTCGACATGCCGGTTGTTCGGGAACGCCCTGCGCAGCGGATCGGCAAGCGCATAGACCTCGGGCAACGAAAACATTTCCGGAAGCGGACGTATGAGAAACGACACCGCGACC
>Ga0073928_10008823_pt1 | contig 12496 bp, 5 predicted proteins | sample PaiPotPPA55metaG_FD_76969 | JGI IMG/M metagenome (GOLD analysis project Ga0073928, IMG submission 76969) | Iron sulfur acid spring bacterial and archeal communities from Banff, Canada, to study Microbial Dark Matter (Phase II) - Paint Pots PPA... ...
AGCTGACTCTGCATGGCGTGACGAAGCCGCTGAACCTGAAGATCGAATCGTTCAAGTGCTTCACGAACCCGATGCTGAAGAAGGAAGTGTGCGGCACGGAATCGACGGCAACGTTTGATCGCGCCGACTTCGGCGTGGACTACGGCAAGGCGTATGGCTTCAAGATGAAGACGACGCTGCATATTCAAGCTGAAGGCGTACGGCAGTAAATTTACTGATGGATGCCGGCGTGAAGATCGTCATGCCGGTCGTTCAGGAAAGAGAGGCCGTTCCAGCTTATGCGGGAACGGCTTTTTAGTTTGTTGTAAGCCCCGCGCGTAAGCTCGGCTCGAATCCGCGCTTGGAGCCGCGCAGTCCGTCCCGCGACTACAATTCGGCGCTACCTGCATATCATTGCCGAACCCACGATCAATGCTCCTATGTCATGAATGAAATGACATCGGGGCTATCGTCAAACCGGGTCCCGTCTCACACAATCCTCTCCAACGCAGCGCTTGCTGCCTAATTTTCTGGAGAGAAACCATGCTTGCAGTGACCGGAATCACAGGGCAGGTCGGGGGCGTTGTTGCGCGTTTGTTGTTGGCCGCGGGCCACGATGTTCGCGCCGTCGTTCGCGACGCAGCGAAGGGCGAGGTTTGGGCGAAGCAGGGCTGCGAAGTGGCACTCGCCGACGTCAACGACCAACAGGCATTGCAGCACGCATTCGAAGGTGCGGACGGCGTGTTTGTTCTGCTGCCGCCGACATTCGACCCCACGCCGGGCTTTCCCGAAGCGCGCAAGACTATCGCCACGTTGCGGGCTGCACTCGCGGCGGCCAAACCGTCCAGGGTGGTCGTGCTGTCCACCATCGGCGCACAAGCCACGCAGCCGAATCTGCTGAACCAGTTACAAATCCTCGAACAGGAACTGGGCACGCTGCCCATGCCCGTGGCTTTCCTGCGAGCCGCATGGTTCATCGAAAATGCGGCGTGGGATGTGGCGCCCGCGCGCGATTCAGGCATCGTTCCCAGCTTCTTGCAGCCGCTCGATAAACGCGTGCCGATGGTCGCAACCGCAGATATTGGCCGTGTTGCAGCGGACCTGTTGCGCGAATCGTGGACCGGGCGCCGTATCGTCGAACTGGAAGGGCCGCAGCGTATTTCGCCCGACATGATCGCCGAGAGCTTTGCTCGCCTGCTCGGCCGCGAAGTCAGTATGACAGCCGTACCGCGTGACACGTGGGAAGACTTGTTCCGCTCGCAAGGGATGAAAAACCCGACACCGCGCATGCAGATGATCGATGGTTTCAACGAAGAGTGGATCTGCTTCGAAGGCGCTGAAAACGAAGTGCGCAAAGGCCGTGTGCCGCTCGATACGGTGTTGCAATCGCTGATTGAAAAAGCTTCGTAGAAGGGCATCGATTTCCCAGGATTTCGCTTGGGGTATTCACCTTTATTCAGGAGTGCAACCCATGACTAGGGCGGAAGAAAACACGGCCCCTAAAGGCCGCCTCGATGGCAAGAAAGTGATCGTGCTCGGCGGTTCATCGGGTATCGGCTACGCGGTGGCGGAGTATGCGCTGGCGGAAGGTGCACACGTTGTGATTGCATCGAGTCATGCGGGCCGTGTCGAGGCGGCGGTAACAGCGCTCGGATCGAATGCCGAGGGCCACGCGCTCGATCTCACCAGTGAACACGCTATCGGAGCGTTTTTCAACGCGGCTGGCAGCTTCGATCACCTGGTGTTCACCGCAGGCGATGCACTGCGGCTTGGTGAGATTGCATCGACGGATTTATCGCTGGCAAGACGAGCCTTCGATATCCGCTATTGGGGTGCGCTAGCCGCGGTCAAATACGGCGCGCCGCATATCGCGGCAGGCGGTTCGATCGTGCTGACAACGGGTGTGGCGGCATTGCGTCCGCGCAGCGGCTGGGCGTTCGGCGCGAGTGTGTGCGGCGCGATGGAAGCGCTCACGCGCACGCTTGCCGTCGAATTGGCCCCGCTGCGCGTGAATGCAGTGTCTCCAGGAATGCTCGTAACGAACCTATGGCAGAACATGTCCGAAGAGGACCGGCAAGCAATGTACGAACAAGTCGGCAAGCATTTGCCCGTCGGACGAGTGGGCGAGGCGCGAGATGTCGCGGCGGCGTATCTCTTCCTGATGGAAAGTGGATTCGCGACGGGACAGACGCATGTGGTGGATGGCGGGGCGGTGCTGGTTTAGGTTTAGGAAACGCTGGGACCCAAAACGGTAGGGACTTGAACCCCTTCAGGAACCCGATCCCCTTAAGTCACGCACGATCGCACTCCCAGGACAATCGGCCGCGAGCTCGCGTCTACGAAAAAGCGGTTTGGGCGAAGGTCGCTCAAACCGCTTTTTTCACGCGTGGGTCACTACCTCGTCAATTCGTTAGCGACAGGTACGGCGAACTAAGCGGCGCCGGCGGGAAGGGCAGCGCACCGACTTGTTTCGTGAAGCTGTACCGCACGTATACGGCGGCCAGATATTCGCGATATTGATAGGCATTGCCAAGAGACGCTGTTGCCCCAACCGTAAGTTGCGGGGCGAGCTGATATTCGCCCGTCGCGCTGAATGAATATGAGAGGCCGGTCTTGGTGCTGCTGCTATAAACGCCACCGGTGGTTCCTGAACTTCCAGGCTGGATGTTGCCGGTGGTCGGGAAATAATCCGACGCATCCTGCCGATAATGCTGGACGCCAATCGAACCCTTGAGGTCGTAGGTGAACGGCCCATTGCGGCCCATATACTCCACCGGCAGGTTCAGGATCATGTACTGCTGCGGGCTGAAGTAGCCGCCCTGGCCATAGGTGAAGTACGACAGGTTCTTGTCGTAGTGCATCAGCGTGGTGTTCACGCCTGCCGTCAGCGTGGTGTTCCCGTCCTGGAACAGGCGCGTATAGAAACCGCCGCCACCCTTTTCGGCGGTATTGCTCGCGACATTTTGGCCATCGTAGTACTGGAACGCGGCATTCACGTACACGCCGCTCGTTCCGTCGTCCCAGCCAAGATCCACACGTCCGCCGTTTGACGTGACGCCGCCCCATTGCAAGCTTTGACCCTGGTCGCGGGTGCCTGCATAGGAGAGCAAGCTGTCAGTGACCGCGCGCCGCGCGACGGCGATCGAGTACGAAACCTTGTCCGTGATGCTGCCGTTGTACTGTGCTCCACCGACCACGTTTTCTTCGCGGAAGCCGAGCGGCGTGGTGCCGACGTCGACCTTGACGCTATTCGTTTCGTATCCCACGGACAAACCAACACCGCTCGCCGTTTGATTGCCGTAGTTGTTGTTCAAAGGCGAGCTCAACGCGGCTTGCCCCGAACCGAAGCGCTTGAGCGTGTCGGCGGTCGCTTGGGCCGTGCCCGCATCCAGCGTGACCGGCGTCGCCGTCACGACAATATGCCCGTTCCCCGCAGCGATGCGGCCCTGAACCGGCGCTTCGATATCCGTCAGGTTCGACAGCCCGTCTTCACCTGTGCGTTGGCGAAAGATGATCCCGCCCGACACCGTGCTCGATTGGGCGCGGTTGATTTGCGCGAGTTCATCGGCGACGCCCAGCGTTTGTGCATTTGCCACGCTCGTCGGATTGTTGCCCGCCATGCCCGAGTACGCCTGTGCCGGTTGAGCCGGCGCGTAGGCTTGGCCGTAACCGGCAGGCGGTTGCGGAATGTAGGGCTGCCCGTAGCCTTGGTTCACGTACGGTTGCTGTTGTTGTTGCTGCTGCTGCGGATACCCGTAACCCTGTTGCGCGTACCGCTGTTGTTGCTGCGGGTAGGGTTGCTGCGTGTAGTCGGTTTGATCGGCTTGGCGGGAGTTACGCGCTGTGGCCTGCTTGCGTGTTGACGTATGTTTCGACTTCGCTGCCGGCGCGCTGGAATACGTGCGGGGTTGCGGCTGCTGAGCGTTCGCTTGCGCTTCGCGCGCAGCGGGCGACATGGGCCACGGCGAACTGACCGCCGGGTTATACGGTTGCTGAGCCTGCTGATATTGGGCCGGATACGGTTGTTGCTGTTGATACGGCTGCTGATACGGCTGTTGATATTGCTGCTGGTTCTGCGCCGGATAAGGCTGCTGATATTGCGGCTGATACGGTTGCTGATAGGCCTGCGGCTGATATTGAGCCTGCCCCTGCGGCTGATATTGACCTTGATACTGCCCCGCGTCTTGCGCTGGCGCCTGCCCCGGATAAGGCTGCAGCGGCGCCGCAGCCGGCCCACCAGACTGGCTTGAACCGTAGGTATCGGGACCATATCCACCGCCTGTCGCTACCGGGCGAGCGACATTGCCCGGCGTCGAATAGGGTGCAACATACGGTGTCGAATAAGGTGCGGGTTGAGGCGGAGGCAAATAGTTCGGCACGTTCTGCGTCGGTGAGGAAGACTGGGGATAAGGGGGCAGTCCGGGCATTGGCGTGGTCGAGCGCGAGAACAGTCCGCTCAGCGGACCGGTTGGCGCGCCCGATGCGCCCGCCGACGTATCCACGGCGGTCTTGCCTTCAAACGGGTTGGTGCCGGGAAGCGGCATTGACCCAATGCGCTGCATCGCGGATTCCCAGCCACGCGGAACATTGGGTTGCGCACCCTGGCTAGTGCCGTGCGCTGTTTGACGCACAGGTGTATTCGCCGCGATCAACGCCTGCTGCAAGTAACGCGATGCCAGCGAGAGCTTGCCCTCGGCGTGATACATCCGGCCGGTCGCGGCGAGCACGCGGGGGTCCTCAGGTGCTGCCCGCAGCGCCTGGTTCGCCGTTGCTTCGGCAAACGAAAATTCCTTTGCACCGGACGCCGCGCCAATCGCTGCAACCTGCAAGTCGATGTCGTCAGGCCGTCGAGCCAGTGCCGCCCGATAGCTCGCGAGCGCGCTGCGGTCATCGCCGGCGGAGGTGTACAAACGGGCCAGCGCGCCTTGCAGATCGGGATTGTCGGGCATGGCGGCAAGCCAGGGCGCGATCACATCGTAGGCGCTTGCCAGGTCCCCGCGCTGGCGCACGGTATCGGCCTGTTTCACCACAATGCCGATGTTCAGGTTGTTGAAGTCGATGCGTTGCTGCGGCGTGAGCTGCGATGCGGCCAGCCGCCGCATGACCGAGCTCAGCTCGGCTTCCTGCTGCGGATTGGTTTGTCCCGCAGCGACGGGAACGGCAGTCAGGATACCTGCGTATTGCAGCAGCAGGCCGGTGTCGTCGGGGGCGGCGGCCATTGCGCCGCGCACCAGAGACAACGCGCGCATGGTGTCGCCCGCCTGCAGATAAGACGAAGCCAGCACGCCGATCAGTTCCGGGCTGCCCTGGGCGGTCGGTGTAGCGGCCTGCAAGACCGCTTCGGCTTGTTGCGTCTGCCCGGCGCGCGACATCCGGTTCGCGAGCTCTGCCTGGGTGTGAACCCACAAGCGGTGCTGCAGCACGGTCATGGCGGTGGTGCGCTGGTTGACCGGGATGCGTTCCAGCTGCGACAACCCCGTCGCCCAGTCCTGCGTCTCGGCCGAGAGCAGTGCGCTTGCATACAGCGCATCGGTCATGTCGGGGTGCGTGGCGAGCAAGCCGTCCATCATGCTGCGCGCATTGCCGACCGCACCTTGACGCACATAAATGCGGGCGAGGTCGAGGCGCATCCAGACATCGTCGGGATTGTTCAGCAGCGCATCTTCGAAGAGGCTGCGCGCGGTGCCCAGGTCGCCACGCGCTTCCGCCGCGCGCGCCTGCGCCGCCTGCGCTTCGCCGCGCAGCTTGTTGATGCCGCCAGCCTTCGCCTGCTGCTCCGCGTTCAACTGGTTCGCGAAGCTGAGCGCTTCGTCGCCGCGGCCCTGCGCGGCCAGTGCTCCGACCAGTCCGCGGATCGCGTCGGGGTTGTCGGCCTGACGGCGCAGCGCCATCCGGTACGCCTGTTCGGCGCCGCGCGGGTCACCGCTGTTGAGCAACGTTTCCCCAAGCATTGTCTGCGCGGTGGTGTCAGACGGATTCAGCGCGATCGCGCGCTCGAACATCGACTTCGCTTTCTCGATCTCGCCATTGCTGCGCGCGCCAATACCCGCGCTCGTATAACTCCAGTAGGTCGCGCTGGTGAGCGCATCCTTCCAACGAGCCGGATTGCCGGCACGCGATGCCCGCTCCAGATAGGTACGCGCTTCGTCGAATTTTTCCTGCTTCAACGCGGCGATACCCATGCCGCCGAGCGCATCGCCGTCGTTCGGGCTGTTCGCCAGCACCGCCGAAAAACGGGCGCGCGCCGTGACGATATCGCCACGAACCAGCGCTGCGAAGCCATCGGCGACTGCGCGGCCGCGGGCATCGACAGCCGCATTCTCTTGCGCGCGATCGCGAGCCTGTTTGTCCTGCTGCACCATCGAATCGAAACGCGCCTTGACCGCGGGATCGTCCGGCGATGCCTGCAAATAGGCCTGATAGAGCGGGGCGTCGGACGCGCGTGCACCGAGCCACAGGAGTGCCTGGCGCCAGCTCTTCTTCGCCTGCTCGCCGACGGTGCTATCGGCGCTCAATTGCGCAAGACGCGCGATGCCGTCGCGGCGCGTGGTGTCGCGGTAAGTCAGGTGCTGCGCCAGCGCCAGCGCGTAGCGCGGGTCGTTGGGGTTCTGGCGCGCGAGCTGCGTCAGGCCCTGACGCGCCTGATCCCAGCCTTGCGGCGTGGCGGCGAGCGCCTGGTAATACTCGAGCGTGAGTTCGGGCGTGGCGGGCTTGCCGTCAATCGCACGTTGATATTCCTGAACCGCCGACGCGTTCTGCCCGCTTTGCGCGAGCCGCCGGGCGTCGTTCACGGTCTGGTCGCGCGGACTGGTTTCGCCCAGCCGCCGGCCGAGTTCGTCGATATCCGGATACTGCGGTGCAGCTTCCCGCAGGCGCTGCAGATACTGCTGCGCCCCGCTGCCGTCCTTGCGGTCCGCGAGGATCATGCCCATGCCATAGAGCGCGTCGGGCTGCTTCGGGTCAATGCGCAGCACCTTCTGCCACGCCTGCTCGGCCAGATCCCCCCGGCGATGCGCCTGCCAATAGCGGCCCTGATCGATCAGCACGGTCATCGGCGAATTGGCGCTGGTGCCCGTGCCGGCCGCTGCGGTGGCCGCGCTGCCGGCGGCTTGCGCGAGCACGGTCAGCGGCAGGCTGGCGACACAGCCCGCTGCGAGGCTCAGCGCAATCGCCCGCGCGCCGGCGTGCGGTTTCATGGGGAACAGGGGCCGTTTCAACTTCAACATGCGCTTCTCCAGCTCGGCACGAGTCGGCCGGCTTCGTCGAAACGGTATCGGCCTTCTATAAATCCGGCGCCGAACAAGCCCAGCACCCGGTCGTAATAAACCGGTTGACGGTTGGAACTTGCCGGCGCGGCGCCCGAAGAGGTTGCCACGGGCGCGTCGAGCACCGCGAGATGCGTGCGGGCAAGGCCCAGGCCGCGGTCGTCGCCGAGTGTCTTGAAGTACGGTGCAAGCGCGGCCCAGTAACTGAGCGGGCCTTCGCCGCTCGTGATCCCGGTCGACACATTCACCCGTTCCGGCGGATAACCGTTTTGCGCGACGGCCTGGCGCATGCCGCCGAGCGCCGTAAGCCACGGTTTGCCGAGCGGGTCGGCGCTGGAGGTCAGCCCGGCCCACAGATACACGCGAATGGCGTCGTAGCTGCCGGTGTCGGTGGTCTGCGGATCCACGACGAACTGCCCCGACTTGTACGCCGCCCAGTCCGGCGAAAAACCGCGCGGCGCGGTAGTTGTCACGAGCTTGTAGCTGTTCTCGGCAAGCTGGTTCCACGGGCCGTCCGGCATCTCGTGAGCAAGGCCGCGCAAGACCGGCAGCGGCGAGTAGCTCGGATTCAGGCGCGTCACGTCACCGGTCCTGAAGCCCTGCGGTCCGGGCAGCAGCATGGGCCCCAGGCCCGCGAGATTCGTCACTTCCTGGCGCACGATCTGAGCGGCCAGCGCCATGCCCAGTTGCGTGTAGGTTTTCTCGTTCCAGAGGCGGCCGGCTTGCAGCAGGTCGTAGGCGATCCACAGATCGGAGTCGGAGGCGGAATTGGGATCGAGCACGCCAAACGAGCCGTCCGGCTTCCTGCCCCATTGCCATGAAGGCAACCGGACGTTGCCCGGTTCGAACTGGTTCGCCGCGAGGTTCGTGCGCGTCCAGGCGAGCAGCCGGTCAAAGGTCGCGCGGTCGTTTGCGACCAGCGCAAAGAACATCGCGTAGGACTGGCCTTCGGAGGTTGTCTGCTGCGTCGGCGTGGAGTAATCGATCACGCGGCCGTCGGCCTGCACGAAGCGCGCGGTGAAGGTCCGGTAAGCGGTCCAGTCGGTACATTGCGCGGCCGCCGTGGCCGCTGACGACGCATGAGCGCTGAACGTGGTCCCCATGCCGGTCAGCGCCAGCGCAAGAATTGCAGTCTTCGATCCACGCCTGAAACCAGCCTGCATATCAATCCCTCAAACGGCGCGCAGCGATGGCGCGCAGCGTACGGTAGAACAGTGCCGCGATAATGACGGCCGCGAGCAAGCCGCCCAGCACGAGCAAGAGCGGGTGCGACGACAACGCCCAGCGCATGTAGGCGAACGGTGACAGATAGCCGACGTAATACGCCTGGCCATTCGATGTCACCGTCACGTCGCGTCCGTGAATCACGGCCATGGCGCCCTGGATCTCGGGCAGCACGTCGTTGTCGAGCAAGGCTGCGGACAGGTCGGCGTCGGACTGTCCCGCGGCGCTGATCAGCGCCACCGCGCTGCGATTGCTTTTCAGGGGCGACTCGAAGCCGGTGATGAGCGCGTCGCCGTTCGAGCTGACGAGCGACAGGTCGGCGCGCGCCGGCAGGCGCTCCACACCATGCGCGCCGTGCCACCAGTCGACCACCTTGAACGTCACGTCGGAGAGTTCGAAGTTGCGCGACTCGCCGTCGCCCGAGAAGGGCATCTGTTTCGCCCAGCGTTGCAGCAGTGGCTGGCGGCCGGGCGAGCCCAGGATCAGCAGGTCTTTATCGGCGAGATTGTCGATCTGATCGGCCTGGGCGACGGTCACGCCGGTCACCGGATATCCCGTCGATGCCCCCATGCGCCCCATCTCCAGCAAGTACAGGCTGAAGTCGGCGGAGTTGGCGTCGTTCGGCATGATGACCGCCGTCTCGGACAGGTCGGCCATGCGCGTGAACGGGAAACCGCCATTCGCAAAGGCTGCAAGGTCGGGCAGCGCCATGTAGTGCGGGAAGCCCGACAAGTCGATGGTCGAGTTCGGGTCGATGGAACCCACCACGTTATCCAGAACACGGCCCTGGCATTCGCCGGTCTTCGGGTAGTCGTAGTAGAAGTGCAGGCGCAACTGCGAGCGCGGCGTGAGCAGCAGCGGCGGCACGTAGATCTCATGGCGTGCAGCGGCCGTCTTGTCGGGCAGCACCTGGTTGAAGTAGCGGCCGAGATCGAAGGTGGACGTGGCGACAGCGGGAATCCGCAGCGACTGCACGAAACTGTCGTTCACGTTGATGTTCAGCGTGGACCGATCGAGCGCGGGACGCACCGTATAGCGATAACCCAGATCGATCGGCACGCCCTTCGTTTGCCACATGAAGAGGTCGGGCGGCACGCGCATGTTCACGCGCACGGCGTCGGCGTTATAACCCGTCACCGACAGGTCGCGCGCTTCCGCCAGTTCACCGAAACGCACCGGCCGGTCGGTCGGCAGCCAGTTCGGCGCGTCGTACGGTTTGCGCGGGGCGAAGTCGTTCAGTTGCGTGATCGTCGCGGTCGTGCCGGACAAGGTCTTCTGGCCAATGCCGAGCGCTTTTGCAGCCGTCTTCAGTTCAGCGTCGTTGCGGCCCATCACAAGCAGCAAGCGGCCGCGCAGCGGCGTATCGTGATCATCCGTGCGATCCACCACGGCGATCGTCGGACCGGATATGTCAGGGATCTTCACGCCGGCCGGGTGCTGGTCGCTGGTGGCGAACACCACGGCGTTGCCGGACAGCGGCACGTTGTCGATCTGCGCCGGAAACACGGCGCCGCGATACCCGCTAAGCGATCCGAACCACGACGCCACCGTGCCCGCTGCTTCGAGCGTGGCGGCGCTTGGTTTGTCCGCGAACACGAACGGCAACTCAAGGCGGCGAACGTCGCGGCGATCGAAGAAAGGCGCGGGCAACGCAGCCAGGTCCGGCTTGCTTTGAAGCGATGCATACGTGAGGTCGAGCGAGCTCGCGTTGCTGACGGTCGCCCAGAGCGTGGAGTTCGACGGGTCCTCGCATTGCTGCGTGTAGTGGCCGATCAACTGCACGTTCAGGTGATTGAATTCGGTGATGAAGCGCGGGTCGATGGAGACGTCGCGCGCGACCAGGATGCCGGCCTGCTCGCGCGGCACCGGCAGCGTGGCGGCGACTTCGCCGTTGACCAGCACCTTGAGTTGCGAGATCGACGGCAGCAGCGAAGGCGAGTAACTGTAGATCAGGTGCAGCACCGCGCTGGTCACGACTTCGTCGTTGCGTACCGAGAACGGCACGCCGTTCTGGCCGTCTGTGCCACGCAGTTGCAGCGGATCGAGCGCGCCGAGGTCGGAGAACGTGAGCGTCTGGCGGCGCCCGCCCGGCACCAGCGTGCCCGGCTCGGCCGTGGTCGGCGTTCTAGGAGTGAGCGTGTGCACGGTCGACGTTCCCAACGCGCCCGAGGCCGCCTGCGCGAACGCCGGCACGGGCACGGCGAGCTGGGGTTGCTCGATGGTTGCCCGGTTGAACGGCGCGGCGGGACCGGGGGGCGGCACGGCACCCACGCCGGTAGCGACCCGGTTCGCGGACGCACTGGCCGTATTGGTCGTACCGGTTGCACTGGTCGAGGTGCTGGCCGCCGCGGCGCTTGCCAGCGACGCCAGCGGCACCGCCAGTGCTGTTTGCAACGCAAGCCAGCAAGCGAGGCTGCGCATCAGGGCACGGGGAACGGGGCGGGAGCTGAACGGGGTAAAAGCCGTCGTGTCCGGTTCGCCTTGTTCATTGCCCGGGCGCAGCATCGAAATTCCCTTACCCATGTCAGTCTTTGATCTTCAGTTTTTTAACGTCGGGTGAACGGGTCGTCAGCCAGTTCCGCGCGTCGGTGAAAAGATGCTCGAACAACGCGCCGATGCCGCCCATGCCCACCACCAGCACGTGCCGCAAGCCGCGTAACGGCGCGTCCGGGGTACGGCCTTCCGACCATTGGGTCCAGGCGTCGGCACGGGCGAAGGTGGTCTTGACGAACTCGAATTCCTGCTCGCGCGTGAGGGCGGAAAAGCGCAGCCCGACGCGCCCGGCAGCGGTAAAACCGACGGTCGCCGGAAACGCATATTCCTCGTCGCCGCGAAATAGCGAGACGGTGACTTTTTCGTGCAGCGGCACTTCCAGGTCGCCTGGCAGCTTCACGCCCACACCGCCTTCGGAGTAGTCCATGGTCTCGCAGGCGAGGGTGCGGCCGGTCGAGAACTTGAGCATCACGGGCATCTTCATTTCCACGCGGTGCGTCGTGCGCACTTGCCGGCGTTCGCTTGCAGCCGCCACGCTCGCGCCGAGGATCAGCATGTTGTAGGTGGTCCACGCGAGGTTCAGCAAGACCGTGTTCACTTCGCTGCTGACATCCCAATGCAGGTAGATATTCACGAGCCCGGCGATAAACCCGAGCAGGTTCAGCACCAGCAGGATCAGGTACGGTCGCGAGATGGAGTAGTCGAAGTAATCCTTCGCAATCTGGCCGCCCTTCGCCGTCACGTTGAACTTGCCGAGCTTCGGGTTGATCAGCGCGAGCAGGGTAGGCGCGGTGATGTACGACGCCAGCACGGACTCATACACTTCGGCCCAGAACGAATGCCGGAACGAGCGCTGCATGCGCGAGTTCGTGATGCTCGCATGCATCATGTGCGGCAGTGCGAAGATGGCGATCGTGCCGGCCGCCGCGTGGATCACATGCGCGCCAAAAAACAGGTACGACAGCGGCGCGGTGAGGAACACGAGGCGCGGGATGCCGTAGAAGAAGTGCATCATCCCGTTCAGGTAACAAAGCCGCTGACCCAGCTTCAGGCCCCGTCCGGTGAGCGGGTTGTCGATCCGGAAAATCTGCGTCATGCCGCGCGCCCAGCGAATCCGCTGGCCGATGTGGCCGGACAGGCTCTCGGTGGCGAGGCCCGCTGCCTGCGGGATCGCGAGATACGCGGTGGTGTAACCAAGCCGGTGCAGCTTGAGCGCCGTATGCGCGTCTTCCGTCACCGTCTCCACCGCGATGCCGCCAATCTCTTCCACCATCGTACGGCGCAGCAGCGCGCACGAGCCGCAGAAGAAGGTGGCGTTCCAGAGGTCGTTGCCGTCCTGGACCAGCCCGTAGAACAGCTCGCCTTCGTTGGGCACCTTGCGGAAGGTGCCCAGGTTGCGTTCGAACGGATCGGGCGAGAAGAAGTGGTGCGGCGTTTGCAGCATCGACAGCTTCTTGTCGCGCAGGAACCAGCCAAGGCCGATCTGCAGGAACGAGCGCGTGGGAATGTGATCGCAGTCGAAGATCGCGAGATAT
>Ga0073928_10008824_pt1 | contig 12495 bp, 13 predicted proteins | sample PaiPotPPA55metaG_FD_76969 | JGI IMG/M metagenome (GOLD analysis project Ga0073928, IMG submission 76969) | Iron sulfur acid spring bacterial and archeal communities from Banff, Canada, to study Microbial Dark Matter (Phase II) - Paint Pots PPA... ...
CCGGGCGAGCTCGGAGTCGTGCGTCACCATGATCACGGTAAGCCCACGCTCGGCCCACAGCTTCTCCAGCAGGCCGAAGATGTCGTCGCGGGTGTCCTCGTCCAGGTTGCCGGTCGGCTCGTCCGCGAGGATCACCTTGGGCTCCTTGACCAGAGCCCGGGCGATCGCGACGCGCTGCTGCTGGCCGCCGGACAACTCCGTCTGCAAGTGCCCGAGACGGTCACCGAGACCCACCTCGGTCAACGCCTTCGACGCCCGCTCGCGCCGCTCCGCCTTCGGCACGTCCAGCGGCACCAGCGCCGTCTCGACGTTCTCCTGCGCGGTGAGCGTCGGGATCAAGTTGAAGGACTGGAAGATGTAACCGAAGTTCTGCGCGCGCAGCTTCGTCAGCTGCATCTCGCCCATCTTCGCCAACTCCTGATCGTTGAACTTCAACGACCCGCCGGTCGGCCGGTCAAGACCGCCGAGCAACTGCAGCAGCGTGGACTTGCCATGGCCCGTCGGACCCTGAATCGCGAGCATGTCGTTATCGGGGATGACGACGTCCACGCCCTGCAGCGCGTGCACCTTCTCCCCCTTCTTCTTGCCTTCGTAGATCTTTGTCAGACCGCTGATCTCATACATCGGTTTCTACGCCCTTCGGATTCACGGACTGCTTAGGCGACCTTGCTCAGGGCGTCGGCCGGACGGAGAGAGGAGGCGCGCCAGCCGCCGAGGCCGCCGGCGATCAGGCCGCCGAGCACGGCCAGGCCGACCGCGAGCGCCAGCACGCTGAGGTTCACGGGCGCGGTGAGGTGGACGGTGATATCGCTCGCCGCCGACGTCGGGCCGCCTCCGCCGGGGCCTCCACCTGCGGCGTTGCTCGCGCTGCTGGTAGAGGACGAGGCGGTGAGTGTGGGTGCGAACTTGTCGATGGCGAAGGCGCCGGCGTAGCCGATTCCGATGCCGATCACGCCGCCGATCAGGCCCGTGACGATGGATTCACCGAGCACCTGGCGGACCACGCGACGCGAGGTCCAGCCGATCGCCTTGAGTGTGCCGAACTCTCTGGTACGTCGGCCAACCGCCGACATGGTGAACAGTGCCGCCACCAGGAACGCGGCGAGCAGGACGCCGATGGAGAGCCACTTGCCGAGGTTGTTGGCCAGCGACGCGGTCGAGGAGAGCGAGCCGGAGACCGAGCTTGCGAGCTCCGCCGAGGTGGAGACCGTCGAGCCGGAGGCGGTGGACTTGATCTCGTTGGCGACGGAGGTGATCTGGGTGCTGCTGGCCGCCTTCACGTACACCGTGGTGACCTTGCCGGTCTCACTCGAGATCTTCTGCGCCTCGGCCAGCGGCATGAAGTAGTCCTCGGACGAGGACGTGGTCACGATGCCGACGACGGTGAACTTGGTACCGCCGAGGGTCTCGGTGCTACCGACCTTGATGCTGTTCTGCGTCGCGTAGCTGGAGTTGACCACCACGACCGCGCTGTTGGCGTCGGCGGCGGTGAGCTCACGGCCGGACTTGAGGGTGACCGAGGACATCGGGCCGATCGACATGTCGGAGACGTCCACGCCCTGCATCGTGGTCTGGTTGAAGCTGAAGCTGCCCGAGGGCGGCCCGGCCGAGAAACTGCCGCCGCCGCCACTGGTCGAGCCGCTGCCGGTGCCGCCCTTCGCCGAGCCGGTGCTCGAGGTGGACGGCGCCTGGGTGATGCTCTGCTTGAGCGAGCCGCTGACGTTCGTGTCGGTCAGCGAGAGGCTGCCGACCGCGTCGGACACCCCGGACTGCGACTTGATCTTGGTGAGGGTGGCGGAGGTGAGCGTGCCGGAACCGTTGGCGAGCCTCGCCGTGTCCTGCGAGCTCGTCGTGGTCTTGGTGCCGGTGGTGGACTGGCTCTGACCCTGGATGCTGAAGCTCTGGCCACCGCCGGTACCGCGGGCGGCGGTCTGCGTGACGGTGATGTCCGTGCCGACGCCGTAGAGCGACTTGAGCACGTCCGCCTGGGCCGTCTTGACTCCGGCGGAAGCGGCGCTGACCGCGATGGTCAGACCGATGCCGAGCGCCAGGCCGAGCGCGATGACGAGGGCTTGCCGACTGCGCCTGCGCAGCTCGCGGCCCAGGTAGGTGAAGAACATCTATGGCCCCTGATGTCTTGGTCGAGGACTCGAAACCGGCGCGGACTGACTGGCTGTCCGCGCCGGGGGTTACGACCTAGAAATCTGGGCTCTCGGTCTAGTCCGGGAGTGAGGCAAACGTGAAAACGCGCTTAGTCACCTAACCGTGACCGGGTTCTTGGCTAATCTTCAGGCCGGCTCGCTTCACCGTACGTATTCGGGAGTTGCGATCAGTGGTCTGTGGCCAGGCGCGCGTGCAGGTGGGAGTCGTAGCGCCGGCCGTCGTACGCGAGGAAGGAGCCGCGCATGGTGCCCTCGAGCCGGAATCCGGCCTTCTCGGCCACCCGGCAGGAGGCGGCGTTCTCCAGCGCGTGGTCCAGGGAGATCCGGTGCAGCCCGAGCCCGCCGCTCTCGGTCGGAGCGAAGCCCCAGCGGCAGACGACGTCGAGGGCCTGGGCCGCGACGCCCTGGCCGCGGGCCGCGGGCGCGGTCCAGTAGGAGGCGAGCGCCTGCTGCGGCAGGCGGTTGATGTCGCGGATGCCGACGGTGCCGAGCAGCTCGCCGGTGGTCGCGTCGGTGACCGCGAAGTGCGCGCCGCTGCCCGAGGCCCAGCCGTGGGCACGCACCCGCAGCCACATCGCCGCCCTCTCCGGTTCCCGGGCGTTGGCGATGGAGACTCCGGTGTTCCAGCGCTTGACCCCCGGGTCGCGCAGCGCGGCGGCCACGGCCTGCTCGTCGGTGGGGAGCGTCGGGCGCAGGTAGAGCCGGCCGGCGCTGAGGTGGACGGGTTCAAGGGCTTGGCGCGTCGCAGTCACCGGTTCTTTCTACCAAACCTCGTCTCCGGCGACTCGCTGATGCGTGGCAAAGCTGCACGGCATGGTTGCACGGCAAAGCTGCGCGGCATGGTTGCGCGGCATGGTTGCGCGGCAGGGCGGGCCCCGGACCCGAGTCAGGCCCGGGCCTCGATCCAGGCCACGATGGATTCGAGGTCCACCTCGCCGCTCGTGTCCACCCGCAATACCGGGCCGACGTGCAGGGCCTCGGCCCCGGACCAGTCCCGGTCGTAGTCCGCCGGGTCCGCGGTGTCGAGGTGGATCGGGTGCCTGGTCCCCTCGTGCACGCGGCGGACGAACCGCTCCCTGGCCACCTCGGCCCTGACCTCGCACAGGAGGGTCATCGGCGCCGCTATGCCGGCGCGCTTGAGCCCGGCCTCGACGTAGTGCATCCGCTCGCGCGGCCACCAGGACTCCAGGATCGCGCCGCCCGGGGCGTCGGCCGCCAGGGACCACATGGTCTCCGAGGCGGCCGCGCCGTGCGCCTGGCTCCACTCCGTGCGCGCGTGGCCCTCCTTGGGCGCTATCCCGAACACGTCGGAGTAGGCCTCTTTGATAACGTCCTTGCTGATCAGCGGCAGGGACATGCGGCGCGAGAGGCTGCGGGCAACAGTGGTCTTGCCCGAGCCAGGCAGCCCGTTGACAAGGATCATCGGCCCCGATGGGTTTTTCACGGACCAGTTCTATTGGTTCGGCGGGCCGCCGGGCAAGAGGGCGACGGCCCGGAACTGCCGGACCCTCAGTCGAGCCGGGCGTCCGCGTAGACGGCCATGGCGTCGCGGTAGTACGCGGCGAGGCCGGGCGCGATCTTGGCGTAGGTCGCGGTGAAGCGCTCGTCGTCCACGTACATCCGGCCGAGACCGCGGTAGGCCTGGGCGTTCGGCGTCCAGAACCGGCACATGCCGACGTAGTGTGTGTGCACTTCGGCCTGCACCGCATCGTCGTCCACCGGGGTGCCCGCGGCCATGAACTCGGCCATCCGGATCATCCCGGCGGTCGACTCGCGGCCCAACTCGTCCATCTGCTCCTGGGTGAGCGAGTCGGTGTACTGCTTCGACCGCGCGAACTCCTCGGGCCAGCGCTCGCGCGCTTCGTCCTCGTACTGCGAGTTGTCGAAGCCCTCGAACAGGTTCTCCGGCCGGTTGATCTTCACGGCTGCTCCTTCGGTGCTGTGTTCAAGTTCCCCGATGGTGCGGGCGACGGTCGCGGCCAGCCTGGCGAGCCGGTCGCGCTCGCCGAGCAGCCGCTCGTGGTGCGCGCGCAGCGCCTCGATCCGGTCGGTCTGCTCGTCCACGATCCGGGCGATCTCCGGCAGTCCGACGCCGAGCTCCCGCAGCACCAGGATCTGCTGCAGCCGCAACAGTTCCTCCTGCTCGTAGTGGCGGTACCCGTTGGCGGCGACGTAGGCGGGCCTGAGCAGCCCGATGTCGTCGTAGTGGCGCAGGGTCCGCGACGTGAGCCCGGACATCTTGGCGACCTCGGCGATCGACCAGGACACGTGACCCTCCTCTCGGGGGAAGCCGCAGGTCGCGGCCTCGGTATCGACGCTACGAGTTGACGCTACGGCAAGGTCAAGGCGCTTGCCCGGGATCCGGACGGGCCCCCGGTCCGCGCGGATCGGTGTGTTATCGTTCCGCCCATGACCGCACGCTTCGCCATGATGATGCGAATGATGCCCCGCTCACCGGAGGCTCTTCGCTAGCGAAGCCGCGCGCCCAGATCTCGGGGCCCCTCCGGAAACGGAGGGGCCCTTTTCGTTTGCCCTCAAGTCCTCTTGCCTCAAGCCCCCTTGAAAGTGTGGTCTCCGATGCCGAACCCGCCGATCATCTCGCTGACCGACTGCACCGACCCGAACGCGGTCGCGAGACAGTCCGCACGCCTCGCCGCGCTGTTCGGCCATACGCCGACGATCCTGCCGCTGGCCGGGGCGGATCCGGAGGGCACCGCCGCGCTGACGCTGCTCGACGTGCTGCGCTCGACGGACCTGCTCGGCGGAGCCGGGCGACCGACCGTGATCCTGGTGAACATCGCGCCGCGGGACGGGCACTGGCCCAACGGAGTGCCCTTCTGCTATTTGCGCTACCGGGAGCACCTGGTCATCACCACGCTCAGTGCGCGGGTGCTCGAGCCGCTGCGCCGCCACCTCGGCGTCGAGGCGGTCGAGGTGACGGACGTGCGCGAGGCCGTGTCGGCAGCGGCGGCGGGCTGGGCCGAGTTCACGCCGGAGCAGGTCGACGAGATCGCGCGGACCCAGTTCCGCAGCCTCTGGTACGTCCCGCTGCTGGCGCGCTGGCTGGTGGACGGTCGCCGGGTGCCTTCCCGGACCGAGCAGCTGACGGCGTACCAGAACCCGGCGGATGTTGACGTGGACGCAGGCGTGAACACGGCTGACGCTGCCGGACAGCCGTGCCCGCGCGTCGCCGTGGTCGACAACTTCGGCAACTGCAAGCTGGACCTGCCTGCCGATGAGCTGCCCGGATATTCCTCCGGCGACGTGGTCGAGGTGCTCGACCGATGTTCGGGCGAGGCCCGTGCGGTCCGCTGTTACCCGCGGCTCGTCGACGTTCCACGCGGCGAGGCCGGCGTCATCACCGGCAGTTCCGGCTTCGGCTTCGCCGAACTCGTGGTGCGCGGCGGTTCGGCGGCCCGGCTGTTCGGACTGTGCGAAGGTGACGCCCTGCTCGCTCGCAGTGCGCAGCCGGTGCTCGCTGCCTAAGCCTTTCCGTCTCGAGTGCCGAGACGGAATCTGACCGACATCGATTCGTGATCATCCCGATTGACAGCCTGGGAAGGCGCCGGAGATGCTGGAAGGCATGTCCGGAACCCTGCCCCTGGTGCGCCGTCGGCACGTAGACCACGCGCGCTGCGCCACCGACCTCTGTCGGTAGCCGGCAGCCGTCTCACCCCTTGATATCCCTCATTCCGGACCCTAGCTAAGGTATTTCTGTGTCTCCGTCTCGCTTCCGCCCCCGTCACCGCGCCCTCCTGGCTCTGGCCGCCGCGTCCGCCGTCGCCCTCGCCGCCTCCGCGTGCGCGCCCAAGGCGAACACCACCGCGTCCGCGAGTGGCACCTCCTCCGCGTCCTGCTCGACGAGCAGCCTCTCGCTCTACAAGCAGGGACAGCTGACGGTGGCCACCGACTCCCCGGCCTACTCCCCCTGGTTCGACAACAACGCCCCGTCGGACGGCAAGGGCTTCGAGAGCGCGGTGGCCTACGCGGTCGCGAAGGAGCTCGGCTTCAGCACCAGCCAGGTGAAGTGGGTGACCGAGTCCTTCGACAACTCCTACGCGCCCGGCAACAAGAACTTCGACTTCGACATCAACGAGATCTCGATCACCTCGGCGCGCGCGAAGGCGGTGGACTTCTCCACCGGCTACTACACCGCGAACCAGGGTGTGCTGACCCTCTCGACTTCGAAGTACGCGGGCGCCACGTCGCTCGCCGCGCTCAAGGGCGCGAAGATCGGCGTGCAGGTCGCCACGACCAGCTACCAGGCCGTCGAGAACGAGATCAAGCCGTCCGGCTCGGTGTCCGTGTACAACACCACCGACGACGAGGTCAACGCCCTGAAGGACGGTCAGGTCGACGCGATCGTCACGGACATGCCGACCGTGTTCTACCTGGCCGGCGCCGAGCTGAACAACGGCAAGATCGTCGGCCAGTTCAGCTACGACGGCAGCGGCGGCGCGGCCGAGCAGTTCGGCCTGCTGCTGCAGAAGAACAGCGGTCTGACGTCCTGCGTGAACCAGGCGATCGCGAAGCTGCAGTCGAGCGGCGAGCTGGCCTCGATCACCAAGCAGTGGCTCTCCGACTCGGCCGACGCGCCCGAGCTCACCCAGTAGTCTCCGCACCAGCGCCCCAACAGCAGGAAGCTAAGAGAATTAAGCATTGAATCCCCCCCGCCCCTTCGGGGCGGGGATTCCTGGCTCTCGATGCACGCTGCCCCTACGGAGCATCATGTCTGACTCGATCGGCGCCAGCCGGGTTGAGACCTGCCCGGTTGAGCATGACGCGTGCGGAGTTCTTGTCTCTCGGAGAGACTGCTCCGCAGGCGATGCAGGTGTAGGTGCGCTCACCCAGCGGCAGTGCGTGCTTGGCTCTCGCTCCGCACTGCGCGCAGTCCATCGTGGTGTGCGCGGGGTGCACCAGGTGCACGGTGCGCCCGTGCTTGCGGCCCATCTCGATCAAAGCCTGCTTGGTGGCGCCGATGGCGGCGTCCGAGGCCTTACGGGCCATCGTGCTCTTGGTAAGGAATCTAGGCTTGAAGTCCTCCACCGCGAGCTCGTCGAACTCGGTCGCAAGCCTCTTGGCCCACTTGCGCCCGTCGTCCTGACGCTGCCTCGCCGCCTTCTTCAGCGCCCGCGCCGCTTGCTTCTTCGCCTTCTTGTACCCGTTGGAGGCGGGCTGGCCCTTGGCGGGCTTACGTCGGGCCATCATCCGCTGGTAGCGACCGACCGTCTCCCGCGCCTTCGCCCCGTGCTCGGGATGGGGCAGGTCGTGGGCGTCGCTGGTGGTGGTCGCGATCTCCTAGACCCCCCAGTCCACCCCGATCACCGCCCCGGTCTTGGGCAGTGGAGCAATCTGGGTAGGGATGACGAACGAGGCGTACCAGTGCCCGAGGCTGTCGCGGTAGACGCGCACCGAACTCGGGTCCGAGGGAAGTTGCCTGGACCACACCACGCTCACCGAGATCCCGCCGGCCAGCTGAAGCCTTCCGTCCTTCACCCTGAACCCGCGTCGAGTGAAGTTCAGCGTGGGCGCGGACAGGTGCTTGCGCTTGAACCCCGGCATCCCAGCGCGCCGCTTTACCGGCAGCCTCGCCTTGATGTCCGAGATGGCCTTGCTCCGGGACTTGGCGTAATCCCGGATCGTCTGCTGCTGCGGCACCGACGACCCGGCACTCAACCACTCATGCTCGCCGCGCCACTCGGTCAGCTTTCGATCCAGCCCGGCCGGGCCGCAAGGCTCACCGGCCTTGAACGCCGCTTTCGACTCGGCGACACACTGATTCCACACCCATCGGCACCGATCCCACTCCGCCAGCAGACCCCGCGACGCAGTAGCCGACACGCGCAGGCGGAAGGTATAGCGGGCACAGCCCGACCCATCCGCCACCGCTGCCATGACCCTGCTCATGACAGCAGGTTAGAAACAGCAGCATCATCGCCGCAGTCAAATCGCGAAACTCCTGTGTCACAAAAGGGCTACACATGGCAACCACCTCCTGCAACTCACCCCGATCAGAAAAAGTCACGGTGCACTCGACGATGACAACGGCGCGCCGTGAAGCGGCCTGCCCGGCTTCGCCCCGCCCCGCGGAAGGCCGGATTTCACCCCGGCCTGAACGCCAAGGCTTCCTCCGGGAGGTGCAGTGAACGAGAACACCACGGCCGCGCCTTCCGCTCCGGACTACGCGGCCCGGGACGACGCCTACCGGCCGAGCGCGATCCGTCTGGAACGCGAGCGGTATCGCAGCGCACGCAAACGCCGCAACAGCCTGATCGCGGCGGCGTGCACGCTCGGCTTCCTCGTCGTCGCCTGCGTGGCCGTGGTGGCCTCGCCGGGCTGGGGCCGGGTGCACGAGTACTTCCTCAGCGGCACCGAGTTCCGCCGCTACTTCGGCCAGATCCTGTCCGGCTTCTGGCTCAACGTGCAGATGTTCCTGGTCTCCGAGGTCTGCATCCTGGTGCTCGGCCTCGCGGTCGCGCTGGTGCGGGTGACGAAGTCGCCCGGGCTTGCTCCGCTGCGGTGGACGGCGACGTTGTACGTGGACGTGTTCCGCGGCGTGCCCACGCTGCTGCTGGTGTTCCTGGTCGGCTTCGGCCTGCCGGCGCTGCAGCTGCAGGGCGTGCCGTCGTCCCCGGTGGTGCTCGGCTGCATCGCGCTGGTCCTGTCGTACACGGCGTACGTCGGCGAAGTCTTCCGCGCCGGTCTGAACTCGGTGCATCCGGCGCAGCGCAACGCGGCGAAGGCGCTGGGTCTGAGCGAGAGTCAGACGCTGCGGCACGTGGTGCTGCCGCAGGCGGTGCGCAACGTCGTTCCGCCGCTGCTCAACGACTTCATCTCGCTGCAGAAGGACACGGCGCTGGTCGCGGTGCTCGGCCCGCTCGAGGCGCTGCGCGTCGCGCAGATCAACGCGGACTACGACTTCAACTACACGCCGTATCTGGCGGCCGCGCTGCTGTTCATCCTGGCGACCATCCCGACGACCAGGTACGCGGACTATCTGCAGCGCAGGGCAACTGAGCGGCAGTGGGCGGAGGCCGGACGATGAGCACGTTGAACACTTTGGGCAACCCGGGCGATCTGGGCGCGCCGGCGACCGGCGAGGCGTTGCTGCGGATCAGGGATCTGCGCAAGTCCTACGCCGGCCGCACTGTCCTGCGGTCGATCAACCTGGACGTGGCCGAACACCAGGTCGTCTGCCTGATCGGCGGGTCCGGTTCGGGCAAGTCGACCCTGCTGCGCTGCGTGGACCTGCTCGACACGGTCGACGACGGCACGATCCACCTCGGCGGGACCGAGCTGACCGACCCGAGGCAGAACGCGAACGCGGCGCGGCGGCGGATCGGCGTCGTCTTCCAGTCCTACAACCTCTTCCCGCACCTGAGTGTGCTGGACAACGTGACGCTCGCGCCACGCAAGGCGCACGGGACGCCGAAGCGCGAGGCCGAGCAGCACGCGCTGGAGCTGCTCACCCGCCTCGGGCTGGCAGAAAAGGCCCGGGACTTCCCGGACCGGCTCTCCGGCGGTCAGCAGCAGCGGGTGGCCATCGCCCGGTCGCTGGCCACCAACCCGGAACTGCTGCTGTTCGACGAGATCACCGCGGCGCTCGACCCCGAGCTGGTCGGCGAGGTACTCGACGTGGTCAGCGACCTGAAGGACCGCGGGATGACGATCCTGATGGCCACGCATGAGATGGGTTTCGCCCGGCACGCGGCGGACCGGGTGTGCTACCTCGAGGACGGCGTCATCTGCGAGCAGGGCAGCGCCGAGCAGGTGCTCGGCGACCCGCAGCACCCCTCGACCCGACGCTTCCTCTCCCGGGTACTCGACCACCGCGGCACGGCCACGATCTGAGCCGGCGAATTTGGGTCCATTAGGACCGAAATGCTGACGGAGAGGGTGTAAGAAGGGCTTCCGTCCGCGCCTTCCCGGGTACGCCGGGGATCATGGATCAGCGCGCGGGCCCCGGGTCGGTGAGCCCTGGGCTGCGCCGGGCCGCCGACTACGCGTGGCGGCTGCTGGTCCTGGGCGGCGCCACGTACGTGGTCTTCCGGCTCCTGCTGCGCTTCGAACTCGTGTTCATCGCCCTGTTCATCGCGCTGATCCTCACCTCGCTGCTGCGCCCGCCGGTGCGCATGCTCTCCCGGTCGATGCCGCGGCCGCTGGCGTTGCTGGTCACGGTGGTCGGCAGCCTGGCGGCGATCGGCGCGCTGGTCTGGCTGGTGGCCGACTCCGTGTCGAACGAGTCGGGCAGTCTGGGCAGCGAGTTCCGCGGCGGCATCGACCGGATCAAGCACTGGCTGCAGGGCGCCCCGTTCCACGTCAGCCCGAGCACCTTGAGCAATCTGCAGAGCAAGCTGGGCACCTATATCTCGGAGCACCGCACGACGCTGATCAACCAGGCGCTGACCGAGGCCAGCCGGTTCGTGGACATCGTCACCGGGCTCGCCCTCGCCGTGTTCTGCGCGGTCTTCTTCACCAGTTCGGGCGACCGCATGTGGCGCTGGTTCCAGGACCAGCTGCCCTACTCCACCCGGCTGACCTGGGCCCGGTACGGCAGCGCGGCGTGGACGACGTTCGCCGGCTACACCCGCGGCGTCATCCTGGTGGCCGGGACCAACGCGGTGATGGTGGGCATCTCGCTCAAGGTGCTGCGCGTCCCGCTGGTGCTCCCGCTGACGCTGCTGGAGTTCGTCGCCAGCTTCATCCCGCTCATCGGCTCGCCCATCGCGCTGGCCGTGGCCACCGTCGTCGCGCTGGCCAGCCGCGGGGTGACCACGGCGATCGTGGTGCTCGTGCTGATCGTGGTGATCGGGCAGATCGAGGGGCACCTGCTGCAGCCCTTCGTGATGGGCTGGTCGGTGCGGCTGCACCCGGTGGCCGTGGCCGTCTGCGTGATCGCCGGGACCTCGCTCGCCGGGCTGGTCGGGGCCGTGGTCGCGGTGCCGCTCGCGTCGATCGGCTGGGCCGTGTTCCGGGTCAGGCACGGTCCCGAGGACGGCGGCCCGCCGCCGCCCACCGCCCCGCCCTCGCCGCGTCCGGAGCCGGAGGCCGCGGGGTGACGGGCGCGGGCTGACCGGCTGACGGCCGCGGGCTGACGTCCGTCCCCGGCGTAGCCCGAACGGGTGAGGTAAACGGGCAGCTCAGCCGCTGGACGGGTGGAATGGTGGGGAACGAAACCCAGGTGTCCGGGCCCGACCGGAAGCCGACCAGGCAGATCCGACCAGAACAAGGAGCGAGCATGAGCGTTCGCGTCGCGGTTATCTATTACAGCGCCACCGGCAATGTGCACGCCCTGGCCTCGGCGATGGCCGACGGGGCCGAGAAGGCGGGAGCGGAGGTGCGGCTGCGCCGGGCGACCGAGCTCGCGCCGGACGCGGCGATCGACTCGAACCCGGCCTGGCGCGCGCACGTCGACGAGACCAAGGACTCGGTGGCCGAGGCGACCCTGGACGACATGCAGTGGGCCAACGCCTACGCCTTCGGCACGCCGACCCGCTTCGGCAACGTCACCTCGCAGCTCAAGCAGTTCATTGACCTCTGCGGCGGGCTGTGGCAGCGTGGAGAGCTCGCGGACAAGCCGGTGACCAGCTTCACGTCCTCGGCGAACCGGCACGGTGGCCAGGAGTCGACGATCCTCGCGCTCAACAACGTCTTCTACCACTGGGGCTGCCTGATCGTGCCGCCCGGGTACACCGACCCGCTGCTGTTCGCCTCCGGCGGCAACCCCTACGGAGTGAGCTGGCCGTCGGGAGCCGGCGAGCGCCCGGACGAGCCGACGCTGGAGGCCGCGAGGTACCAGGGCAGGCGGCTGGTCCAGTTCGCCGCCAAGCTCGACAACGCGTAACCCGGAAGGATCGGAACCATGGCGGATGTGAACGCGGCGGTCCATCGGCGCATCAATGAGCTGATCGACGAGGAGCACCAGCTGCGGGCGGGCGAGAGCGGACTGACCGACGCCGAGCGCCGGCGTCGCCTCGCCGATCTCGAGGCCGAGCTCGACCAGGCGTGGGATCTGCTGCGCCAGCGCCAGGCACGCCGCGAGTGGGACCAGGACCCGGGTCGGGCGCGTCGTCGGCCGGCTCGAGTGGTCGAGAACTACGAGAGCTGAGTCGGCGGCGCGAGCTGCTCGTCGAGACGAGGGCCTATGCCCAATCGGCGACCGGCTCGGCCAAAGCCTGGTGGAAGCCGGGGAAGGTCTTCTTCACGCATTCCGGGTCATCCAGAGTGATGCCGGGGGTGCGTAGCCCGGTGATACTGAAGGCCATCGCGATCCGGTGGTCGCCATGGCAGGCGATGGCCGCCGGTGCGGGCCGCGCGGGACGGATCTCGATCC
>Ga0073928_10008825_pt1 | contig 12494 bp, 10 predicted proteins | sample PaiPotPPA55metaG_FD_76969 | JGI IMG/M metagenome (GOLD analysis project Ga0073928, IMG submission 76969) | Iron sulfur acid spring bacterial and archeal communities from Banff, Canada, to study Microbial Dark Matter (Phase II) - Paint Pots PPA... ...
CTGAGCTTAAGCGGAGTTGGGTTTCCATGAAGCACAGCAGCGCCTGCCGGGGTGCTGCAGATGGTCTGTACGTCTGCTGGCCAGGCAATTTCTAGCGAGCCGGCGCCGAAGATCTGCTCAAAAAAGGCGCTGTATTTGCTCAGAGAGAGCTTGTAGACAACGCAAGCAGGATCGGGATTGGCCATCTCTTGGGTATCCAAGGGCGGGCCTTGTGCCTGATTCGCCGACGAATTCTGCAGCAAGTACCCGGTTGCGCGGCCATCCCAGAAATTGCCGCCGTAGAAGTCGGCTTGACTTTGGTTGTAATGGAGAGGGGGATAGTAAGTTGCGTAAGTGTAACCCTGCGGGTTCCGCTTCGCAATCCGGTAATTCGGGTAGGCATGGGGAACCGTGATGGGAACCGATCCCGGGTTTGATCCGCCCGTGTATACGCTCAGGATGGATACGCCGTTCGCATAGCCTGCCATCGGGTCATGGCAATAGCTGCAGGCGACGTTGTTGTTGACGGAGAGGTTGGGGTCGAAGATCTCAAGCTCGCCCAGAGTCTCGACTTGATGATAGGGATCCAGTTTCCCGGAGTTCGCCGCGGCCAGAGCCTGGGCTTCGAGCTTGGCCTCTTCAGCCCGAATTCTGATTGCATCTGGGTCGTTTTTAATGATGCATTGCAGGTCAAGCCTGTGGCCTGACAGTATGCATTTTGCATCAGACGGTGGAATCTGGAAGCCGGCTGGGAGTGGAAAATCAACTATTGGCGGTGGCGGAATAGCCTGTGCTGACGCGGTTGAGGCTATCGTCAGGACAGCGAGCGCAGTCAATCCCGCTGTTGAAAGCAATGAGAGTGTTTCTGACACTTTCACTCGACTCATTTTTCCTCCTTACTTAACTCAGTACGTCATTTCCGCGGTCTTACGCGGTGTTCAACTGCGAGCAAATCAATTACCACAGAGTTAGATTGCTGAATTGTTGAAGCTTGGAAAGGGTGATCGAGCGCTGAGGTGCGTTCAGAAAATCGGGATCACCAACAAAATATTTTGTCGGGTGCGGAACAGCTTGCTATCGGTTAACGCACACCCGAGGAAAACAACAAATCATTTAGGGAGAGAGGCGATCGAGGCGCTGAGGTGCGTCCGGAAAATCTGAATCACCAAAAAAATATTTAGCCGGGTGCGGCAACAGCTTGCTATCGGCTGAACCCACCCGAGGGAAAAGCAGGCACAGTTTCATTCAAAATAACAGGCGGCACAATACCGTCGTTACCTTATAACTCCGGCGTTAACTCATCAGAGTTAGACAGTCGATGCCAGACGTGTTGGCCTCTCGAAGTTACTGAGATTCAGTCTCAATTCCATAAGTGATTAATGAGCATTGACAAGAATTCCATAAATGCTTGTCCCTACCATAGTTAAGATAAGCGCCGTAACAACGACTGTTGCCACACAACTGATGACTTGAATTGTGGTGATTGTGCGGCTTGCGATTCGTGTATCCACAGCGCAAAACTCCCGTCCATCGGACGAGCATTTTTGAGGCCATGCGCACTGATTTAAGTACTCAAATATTTTGCGCGCTCGACTGAACCGCGCCAGTCGTTTCACTGACCTCTAACTGACATCTGTGTCGAAATAGGGACTTCTTCTGACGGTGCGTGCTCAAATATCGACAATTTGGGCGCAGTGAAGACGATCAAGTAGTTCATGACAGCCGCACGAATTTCCTCCCGCAAGATGACTTGAGTTGATACGCAGATAATTCTGTGTCTGGGATTCGGACACACCACATCAATCTGTGATTGCTTTCACACGCCGTCTGACCTTAGTATCCACGCGTTTCTCACGCAGGGGTTGATGCGTTTTGCTCGATCAATTTCTCAGCTTTCAATTCTGTCCAGAATCCAGACGGAATCTTGGTTTGCATGGAGGTATAGTCCGCGAGAATCTGCTGCTCACTGCTGGCGCCGACGATCAACGCGGCAGCCACGTCAGGGGACGCAGAGAACTGCAGCGCTGCTGTACGAAGGTCTACTCCGTGATTCGCAGCCACTTCGCGCAGTTTTTTCCGTTTGTCCAGAAATTCCGTGGGGATTTTATAGGAGTCCTTTCCATAGTTATAGCGAGGACTGCCGGAGATGAATCCGGCATTCAGTGAGGAACCAACCACCAGAGAGGCATTCTTCTTTCGGACCGCAGGGAAAAGCTGGTCTAGCGCATTCTTGTGATCGATCAAGGAATATTGCGAGGCCATTAGACACACGTCAGGATCGGCCTCGCTTAGCACTCGTAGAATCGGTTCGGGTGTATTAACCCCAATTCCCCAACCCTTGATCAATCCCTCTTCCCGCATCCGCGTCAGTTCGGGAAAAGCACCCTTTTTGGCGATGTCGAATTGTTCCTGCCAGCTCGTCGGCAACAATTTGTTATCCGAAGAAATGTCATGGACAAAAACGATGTCCAGGCTATCGATGCCAAGTCTTTGCAGACTGTCCTCGATCGAACGTCTTACTCCTGTTGCCGTGTAATCGAAAATTACATCATTGGGCGACGGCGAGAACGGGAACAGTTCGCGGTTTTTCGCTGTCTTCGATGCCTTTAGTAGCTTGCCAACTTTGGACGAGATGACATATTCACTTCTTTTTTTGTTGTGGAGAAAGCTGCCGTACCGTCTCTCCGCAAGACCCAGCCCATACCATGGAGAAACGTCATAATAGCGAATGCCCGCGGTCCATGCGGCTTCCAGGATCGCGTATGCGTCTTTATCAGTGACTACGGCAAATTCATTTCCCAGCGGGACGCCGCCCAGACCAAAATTAAACGGTGGCTTGTAATGGGCAGCGCTGCCTCTGTTCACGTTATTTTCCATATCGTTCGTGCTCCTGCGATCTCCTGTACTGATCTGCCCTGCCGAGGTTCGCGAGAAAAGGGCCGTGGCGATTGCAAATCCTTTAATACCGAGGTTCATAAAGTCTCTTCTTGTCTTCATACTTGCCACTTAGCCGGCTAGTTCATTGGCTCCTCAGTCTTGCTCATGCAAGGGCAGTGCCACACGACGCAAATACTGCATTTGCGCGTGAAATCTATTTGAACTCTTTTATTAACGTGGTTTTGTGAACGTCGGAGTCCGCATTTCGACACGGGATTCGTGACAAATGTTTTGTTGAACTTTTGGTGGGATTCTATGGTTCCGAAGTTTCTCGAAAATCGGCTTAGTTTATTGCTGCCACGAACATGTTTGTCCGGAAAACCAGCGAAGCTCAACCCGAACTACGCAGCCGCGTCAACTTTGGTGCCATAGGCGAGGCTGGCATACCATTTGCTGCGGCCTTGGGGCGTGAGGTCCATGAAGTGCCACATGGGAGCAAGCAGGTCGATGCCCCGCTCCTGGATGTCCGCAGCCGTTCGCGGATGCGCGGTGTAGAAATGCCGCACAGTGCCGTTGCTGTCGCGAGTGAAAACGGAAACAGTGGAGTCCTGATTTCCTTCACGGTCTTCGCTGCCGAGGTCGTACTTGAAGGTGCTGTTGCCGGCGCTGAGAAGCCGTAACTTATCCCAGCCGCGAGAACGAGCGTGTGCACGCAGAGTCGGGAGATCGGCGGCGGCCACTACCGCGAAGTCGAGATTCTGCGCGAGGTGATGGGCGACGCCGTTAGCGCCGTCGATCCAGGCAGTGCACATGGGGCAAGCTTTGCTCTGCTTCTTTCCGAACATAAAGTGATAGACAACGAGCGAGCGATTAGGCTTGGTGAAGAGTTCGCTTAATCGGACGGAGCGCACTGACGCATCACTAGCATCGAGGTCGCGCGGACCCTCTTGAAACTCATAGTCCTGAAGCGGAGCGCCCTGAGGAAGATGCCGTCGCAACTCAGCCACGCGTTCGCGCTGGCGCATGAGTTCGATTTCAGCGAGGCGAAGCTCCTCGCGCTTGGCCAGATATTCGGGCGATTCGTTGGTCAAATTGGTTTGCCGAAATGTTCCGTCGACTACTGTGTTTACCATGAGTGAGCGTCTCCTCGTTTCATTCTCTCGCCAGCAGTTATTAGAGGCAATCGCTTATAACAGGTAACCAGAAACTTGCTGGAAATTTCCTATAGGTGACAACGGGTTAAGCCATCCCGGTCACAACGATGAGTGAATCCTTTCGCACTACGGACCGAAGGCCGAGTGCCTTTCTTCCGATTGCAATGTCTCTGATGGCACTGGCGCTTCTTGGCGGAGCTTACATTTATGGCCGAGTCACAGGACAAGGTGGTCTCGTGCGAGAGCCTGACGAGGGTTCAATCGCTCATTCATGGCAGCTTCTCATGGCGTGCGCCTGGAGTGTTTGCGCGAACTACTGTTAGGAGGTCTTCCTTAGCGAGTCTCAACCATCATTCTGCGACAGTGGCGTGCGATTTGCAGTTCTTCCTCTGCCGGGACAATCTGAATCTTGTCTGTAGTAAGGCCAAGGAATTCGAGACCGTTGGTGGCTAAGGATCGAATGTGATGGCTATGCTCTCCGATGCCGCCGGTGAAGACGAGCAGCTCGATACCACCGAGGAGCGCCGCGTACGCGCCAATCATTTTGCGCACGGAGTTGGCAAAGACGTTCAGGGCAAGAGTGGCGCGGGGTTCGTTGGAGCGAATCCTCTCTTCCAACGCTTTCACATCGCTCTCACCGGAAGAGAGAGCGTAGAGGCCGCTCTGATGGTTGAGCAGCTTTTCCAACTCATCGGTGCTGAGTTTCTCACTGCGCAAAAGGTAGAGGAAGACGCCGGGATCGAGATCACCGGAACGCGTACCCATCGGAATGCCGCCGGTGGGAGTGAATCCCATCGTAGTGTCGACAGATACTCCGTTGCGAAGAGCGCAGAGGCTTGCTCCGTTACCCAGGTGGGCGAATATGGCTCGCCCGGGAAGCCGCGCGCCGAAGTGATGCACGAGCGACTCGTAGGAAAGACCGTGAAAACCATAGCGCCCAATGCCCGCGTCGAAATATCGCTGCGGAAGCGGCAGATGCGACGCGACTTCTGGCATGGTGCGGTGAAAGGCATCGTCGAAGCATGCAAAATGCGCCGCCGCCGGGAATATCTTCTGGGCCGAGGCGATCAACTTTAGCGCCTGCGGAATGTGCAGCGGTGCAAAATGCGTGGCGGCGCGAAGTTGCTCCAAGACCTGCGGCGTGATTAGTCGGTGTGTACGGAGTTCCGGGCCGCCGTGCACCACTCGATGGCCTACGGCCGCCGGCGCGGCCTGAATTTGATCCCGGAGTTCTGTGGCGAGAACGGCAAGGGCTTCGCTCTGCGATTCGTGGATACATTCGCGCGCAACCAGTGCGTTTCCCTCGGACGAACGAATGTGCAATGAGCCATTGCTGTGCCCAATGCCTTCTGCACTCCCGGTCAGCAGCGGTTTTTCTTCGCTGTCACCGGCACCGCGGCCGTATACGCCGAACTTGAGCGAAGACGAGCCGCTGTTCAGTGCGAGGATGAGATCGTCTTTTTGGGTCGACACTTCCACAATATCTATCCCGGCCACTTCCAGTTGCGGATCTCCGCTTTGTCGATGCCTTCAGCGTGAGCGAAATTGATACTCTCGATGATCTGATCCTTCAGCCATTCCTTGACGTGCGCGCCGGTCGGATGCAGGCGCGGAACACGATCAATGACATCGATGGCCAGGTTGAAGCGATCCACCTGGTTAAGAATGGCGAGTTCGAGCGGCGTGTTGATGTTGCCTTTTTCCTTGTATCCGCGCACGTGAATGTTGTCGTGGTTCGTGCGGCGGTAACTGAGCTTGTGGATGAGCGACGCATAGGAATGAAAGTTGAAGATCACCGGCTTGTCGGTGGTGAATAAGGAATCGAAGTCGCGGTCGGAGAGTCCGTGAGGATGCTCGGTTGCCGGCTTGAGCCGGAAGAGATCGACGACGTTAACGAAGCGGATCTTCAAAACGGGGAATCGCTCTTTCAGAATCGCAACCGCAGCGACTGCCTCCATGGTCGCGATATCGCCGGCGCACGCCAGGACCACGTCGGGGTCTGAGCCATCGTCTGTCGAGGCCCAGTCCCAGATGCCAATGCCTTTTGTGCAATGCGTCACCGCTTCTCCCATGGTGAGGTACTGAAGGTGGTCCTGCTTGTCCGCAACGATGACGTTGACGTAGTCGCGTGAGCGCAAGCAATGGTCGGCGACGCTGAGCAGGCAGTTTGCGTCTGGTGGCAAATAGATGCGCACCACCTCCGGACTCTTGTTGGTGACCACGTCAAGAAAGCCAGGATCCTGATGGGTGAAACCGTTGTGGTCCTGCCGCCAGACGAGAGATGTAATAAGAATGTTGATGGAAGGCACGGGCGCGCGCCAATCCAATTCCTTCTTCGATTTCTCCAGCCATTTGGCGTGCTGGTTGAACATCGAATCAATGATGTGTACAAAAGCCTCATAAGTTGAGAAAAGGCCATGACGGCCGGTGAGAACGTAGCCTTCGAACCAGCCTTCGAGCGTGTGTTCGCTAAGCATCTCCATTACGCGTCCGAAGACATCGAGTTCGCCGCCGTCGGCATCTTCCGGCTTGTATTCGGCGAGCCAGGTCTTCTTCGAAGCAGCGTAGATTGCGGTCAGCCGGTTGGAGGCCGTCTCGTCCGGCCCGAAAACCCGGAAAGAATTCATGTTGCGGCGCATGACTTCCGCGAGAAAGTGAGCGAGCACGTCGGTGGGAGGCGCATAGATGGCCCCCGGAGCCTTCACCTGAACGGCATAGTCACGAAAGTCCGGTAACTCGAGTTCCTTGCGCAGGGTACCGCCGTTGGCGTGCGGGTTGGCGGAGATGCGGCGCGTGCCCGAAGGCGCGAGTTCCCGCAGTTGCGGCGCGAGCGTGCCATTGGCGTCGAATAGTTCTTCGGGCTTGTAGCTGCGCATCCAGTCCTCGACCATTTTCAGATGGCTCTTATTCGTAGCCGGGTCGAGAATCGGAACCTGGTGCGCGCGCCAGAAGTCTTCCACTTTGTGGCCGTCCACTTCTTTTGGTCCGGTCCAACCTTTAGGAGAACGCAGCACAATCATCGGCCAGCGCGGACGTGCCGTGTCGCCCGTCGAACGCGCGTGATGTTGCAGAGAACGAATCTCGAGAATGCATTGTTCCAGCGTTGAAGCCATAGCGCGATGCATCGCATACGGATCGCTGCCTTCGACGAAATACGGTTTGTGGCCGTATCCCGTCAACAACGCTTCCAATTCTTCATGCGGGATGCGGGCGAGGATGGTGGGATTTGCGATCTTGTAGCCGTTGAGATGCAACACCGGCAAGACCGCCCCATCGCGAATCGGATTGAGGAATTTGTTTGAATGCCAGGAGGTCGCAAGCGGACCGGTCTCCGCCTCGCCGTCTCCTACCGCGACGGCGACGATGAGATCAGGATTGTCGAAAGCTGCTCCGTAGGCGTGCGAGATGGAGTACCCAAGCTCGCCCCCTTCATGAATCGAACCCGGCGTTTCCGGTGTGCAGTGAGAGCCGATCCCTCCAGGAAAGGAAAACTGCTTAAAGAATTTGAGCATACCCGCTTCGTCACAGCTCTTGTCCGGATAGATTTCGGAATAATGCCCTTCCAGATAACAGTTGGCGAGAGTGGCGGGCGCGCCGTGGCCAGGACCGGAGATAAACATGACATTTAAGTCGTACTTCCGGATGAGACGGTTCAAGTGCACCCATATCAAAGATTGGCCGGGATCTGAGCCCCAATGACCAAGAAGCCGATTCTTGATGTGCTCAGGCTTCAGCGGTTCGCGCAGAAGGGGATTGGCGCGAAGATAAATCATGCCCGCCGACAGATAGTTGCAGGCGCGCCAGTAAGCATCCGTCTTTCTCAGTTCTTCGGGTGAAAGCGGCGTCGGGACCTCAGTTGTGCCGGCCATGGATGCTCTCCGCAATTCAAAGTGCGAGCGTTGCGCTGCACTACGCTCTTACAAAGACTAAACTCTTCTCATGAAATGCGCATGAATTCCTGCCAGAAGCCCAGCAAACCGGGCAGCTAGGGAGGGCTCGGTCGACAGAAAGAAGCAATCAATCGTGCTTCCTGAGAAGCAGTCGCGCAATTCTTCACCCGCCGTTACAGCGATGCAGCAATTTCAGCGCTTGCTGGAATACGCACTGGTGTCCACATCTCGGGTGCCGAGGACCGCGGTTGAAGTGATCGTTGCTCCCCCCAAGAAGCTGTTGGTTGGCGGGTGACAGAGAATTCAGGAATAGGTCGATACAGTTTTGCCTCCTGAACTCTCTGCCAGAACGTCAGGGGATGAATTGGCTGATTCAGTGTCCTCCAGCGTGAGACCCGCCTTGCGGTTGCGTCTGCGCAAGCTTAATGGCCGAAGGGGGTATGTCCACGGAGTATGTCCCAATCGGTGTCTCAACGGCGCTGAGGAAATATGTATCTCCGAGATGCTCGAAGTTGAGCTGCGCTTTGTCGGCTCGAACATCATCGAAGACCGTAGGGATTACGAACACGCTTGCACGCGTTTCGTAGCTTCTGATCTCAAGTTCCCGCGATCCACGAGTGGGATCTACACGACTCACCGTGTACGTGCCCGCTGGAAGCACTTTGCCTCCAGCTACAAAGTCGAACGGCACTTTTGTAATTACCGTGTCTTCCTCCTGAGCATGAGCGCTTAGCCCCAACCCAAGAACGCAGATCAGTGTGAATAGAAGTGTTAGATATTGCTTCTTCATGATTTCTCCTTGTTAAATCGTTTTTAATTTCATTATTGGTAACTACGCTCGTGAGCCTTTATTCCACAAGTACATCCCGAGGCGCAGCCATCAATTTTCAGAACATGGTGATTGGACGCTGCGGGAAAGTGACAAGATGCGGCTGGGATGTCATTTGATTGTCAGTTCTTTGTCAGATTCGTAAACACATTGGTTCGCGGCGCTGTTGTTGGGATGCAATGCGGTGACTCGGCAAAAGAGATCGAGCAGTCTGAGATATCGAGCGAATCAGACACTCACTAAAGGCCGAGAATTGCGTGGAGAGGCGGACAGGTCGTCAGCTCGGTTCGATTTCATTCGAGAATCGTTGTCCTCGCCGACGCCCTGTCCGTTGCTCGGGAGAGACCTGAAAACTTCCACTCGCGAAATACTTTCGCCTGCAACATCTCAAAAAGCCGCGGAGCCTCCAACGCAACGAGACTCCACGGTAACTCCGACCGCTACGCACCAGGTTATGGTTTCACCTCGAAGACAACGCCGCAGCCGCCGGGCAGGTTGCCGGGACAATGGGTCTGGTTGAAGTCGAAGTCGCCGCCTGCCGATGCCGAACCGAAGACGTTACCGTTAGCGTCGACGGCTACATGGTCGTCAAGAGGATTGGCCCCGTCGCTCTCACCGAAAAACGCATACAGGATTGTTTCCTCCCAGGTCGTCTTGCTGGCATTGGGCGTAAGCTTGAAGACAATGCCGCAGCCGGTATCAACAAAACCACCGGTGCAGACGGTTGTGGTACCGCCGCCGCCCTGGACCGCGCCGTAGAGATTTCCCGCAGCGTCGATGGTCAGGCCGTTAAAGGGATGAACTCCATCCGTGCAGCAACCGCCGCTGCCGAAGTCGTGGACAATACTCTCCGTAACCTTTCCGCCGCCGTCGGGGGTTAGCTTGAATACCAAGCCTTCCAAAGACGGCCCACCGTTTACGGTTGTCCCGTACAAGTTGCCGTCGTCGTCGATCACCAAGTTGGTAACGGGATTGAATCCGGTGGCGTTGTCTGAGAAGCTGAACAGAGTGCTTTCGGTCCAGGTTCCATTGGCCTTGGGCGTCAGTTCAAACACCGTGCCGCATACATCCGCGCCACCGCATGTCGACGAGTGGCTATGGCCGCCCACCTGCGTCGTGCCCCAAAGGTTGCCAGACTTGTCGAATACCAGGCCTCCCAAAGGATTGCGGCCATCTTCGTTCTCTCCAGTGAATCTGTGGATCACTTTCTCCGTGAACGTTCCATTCGCAGCCTTCGTCAACTCAAATACCGTTCCGCAACCGTGATTGCAGAAAGTGTTGTTCACACCGCCTCCACCAGAAGCGGTGGCGCCAAAGAGATCACCGGCTTCGTCGAGGATGACAAATCCACTCGAACTACATCCATCCCTGTTGCCCTCAAAGTTGTGCAGGATCGTCTCCTTCCAAGTCCCACCCTTAGTGCGCGAGAGTTGATAAACGATGCCGCATCCAGCACTGCCGCCATTCGACGTGGTCCCATAAATGTTGCCCGCTGCGTCTAAGACCACGCTGCCTGCCGGATTACCACCGTCGCCGTTGGCTTGCGAAAAACCGTGAATGGTTTTGAAGGTAAAGCCGCCACTGGCCTTAGGCGTCAATTCGAAAACTGTACCGTCGGCAAACTCTCCGGTACCGCCAGTGTCAGTCGTGCCATAAAGGTTTCCTTTTGCGTCCACGGTCAGGCCCGAAAAAGGAAGGCTCCCGTCGCTACGATTGGTGAAGGTATGCAACACCGTCTCAGAACCTACGCCAAAAGAACTGGCCGCAAGGCCCATGGTTACTGCCGCCACCGCGCAACACTTGCTCAGCGCGGCTAAGTATTTTATGTAGTTCATTTTATCGTCTCCGTTCTAGAATTGCGTTTCACTAACCATGCTGTTCTGTGCGGACCTTATGACTTATAAACCGACCCGCATTAGAATCAGCAAAACCTTTTTGCTTAACGAAAGGTTCTCTTATGGAATCCGGTCGCCCTTGGTAGATCTGCGGAAATATTATGAGAGCGCAACTCCGATCGTGTCATGCCTTTGTAAAGACCTTGACCTTAGTTGGACACATTCCGATTGTTTGAAGTACTTAGTCAGGCTGTTGCGAAGCTGCAACCGAGCTCGCCATAACCGCGACTTTACTGCGGACTGACTGAGGTTCAATGCGACCGCAGTCTGTTCTATCGAACACCCTTCGATGTCCCTTAGTACAAACACCGCTCGCGAAACTGGAACAAGTTCTTCCAGGCTTCTAGTCAGGATGTCTTTTAACTCAGATCCCGAGTAGAGTTGCTCGGGGTTGGGATGCCAATCAGCAATTTCGCGCGGGATCAGGTCTTCGTCTGCCTCGAAGTTCTCATCAAGAGATACTTCTTTGGTTACGTTTCGTTTGCGCAGCTTCATCAGCGACTGATTGAGTGTGATGCGAATCAACCAGGTGGAAAATTGAGAAGCTTCGCGGAAATCAGCCAAATATTGATAAGCCTTCAAGAAGGCTTCCTGCACTGCGTCTTGGGAATCTTCTCTGTTGTGCGTCACGCTTTGAGCGATTCGTAAAAGCTTGCGATCATATCTCTTTACGAGCTCTTCAAACGCGACAGCATCGCCCTTTTTGCTGGCATGGACAAGGTCCATATCATCGCTTATTTTCGCCCATGCCTCGAATTGTGCCGACGGTGTCGCCATATAGATTCGCCAGAACTCCGGTTATTACTGAACCACGACTTGGCCGGTCATCTTCGGATGGATTGTGCAGTAGTAGGGATACGTCCCCGCCTTGGTAAACGTGTAGGAGAACTTTTCGTCCGTATCCATCACCTTGGACTTGAACACACCGTCGGTGCTCACCGACGTATGGGGAATGTCATCACGGTTGGTCCAAACAACTGTCGCTCCGACGGGTACCGTAATCGTCTGCGGTCCGAAACTGAAGTTATCGATTTTCACCTCCGCAGGTGAGGCGGAGGCCTTGTCATTGCTCGCCATGACACTCGGTGATCCGGCGCAGAGCAGTAGTATTGCGATCATTACGGGTGCTATTAAACCCGCAACCCACATGTTTTTATTTGTCATCTTCTCACGTCCCTTTCATAGTTTGATGTGCTGATTTCTTGCTAAGTCAAAAACTCTACGCTCCGAGTGGCGAATCGACGATGGCAAGACTGCTGCCACTGACCATGTAATTGACATCGGTAATTCCCAGTACCTTCTGTAACTGGTCGGCTGGGACCTTCATCGGTCCGGCTGAAGGAGCGGTTCCGGGCGCTGGTTGCGGGAAAGCAGTCGACATCGCCGTGTGGAATGAAACCTTGCCTTCAACCTTCTGCATGATCTGGTGAATGTGGCCGTTTAGCACTGTGACGGAGCCGAAGCGCTTGACGTAAGACAAAGCTTGTTGACTGTCGTCAGTTCCCCAACCCCAATCGGGATAGATGGTCCATAGCGGAATGTGTGCAAAGAGCACGATCGGCGTGCTGGCAGAGCGGCCTTTGAGGTCGTCCTCAAGCCACTCCAGTTGTTCATGACCGAGCGACCCCATACCTCCAGCTTTCAAATTGGCGACATTTACCAGGCCAACAAAATGAACGCCTTTCTGATCGAAGCTGTACCACCCGCTGCCTTTTGTCCCTTTGCCGTAGCGCTGCAGAAATTGGTCGCCGTTGTCACTTAGCATGTCGTGCTCACCGGGCACGAAGTAGATCTGTTTTGCAGAGGCTCCTTTTAATACTTGATCGAGCGTGTCGAATTCACTTGGCTTCGAAAGCTGGCTCAGATCGCC
>Ga0073928_10008827_pt1 | contig 12493 bp, 10 predicted proteins | sample PaiPotPPA55metaG_FD_76969 | JGI IMG/M metagenome (GOLD analysis project Ga0073928, IMG submission 76969) | Iron sulfur acid spring bacterial and archeal communities from Banff, Canada, to study Microbial Dark Matter (Phase II) - Paint Pots PPA... ...
CGTATTCGATATCGTCGTTCACCTGCCCTATGCTGACGCTGCACCGCTCTTCGGCCCTGAAGGCGAGCGCCCCTGGGCCGGCAAACACTGGAACCCTCAATTCCTCTACCCGCAGCCTGCGCGCGACGAGCAAGGCGCCGTATTCACCATCCAGCACGGCCCCGTCACGGCCGTCTGGGTCAACACACTCTTCGACCTCGAAGGCCGCCATTTCCAATACGCCTACTTCATCCCCGACATCATGGTTACAACCATTGACGTCCGATTCGCGCCCACCAATCCAACCACCACCCAAGTCCACGTCGTCTACAGCCGCACCGCACTAACCCCCGAAGGTAACGACCAAGTCACCGCCTTCACCGCCTCCGACAAAACCGCCGCTCACGACTGGCAATCCGCCATCGACACCTACCTCGCCACCCGCAAACCCTAGAACTTCTTTCGATCACAACACGCTCGATCTCGAGCGAGCGATGCTCGCGATCTAATTAGCCCTGCATTCGCTCCAGGCTCCTGTATGTCTGCCAGACTCGGTCAAGCATATGGAATGCAACTGGAGGACTCTGATCTGCGCGCATTCCGTCTAAACAAGCAGTTAGCACAAACCGACGCTAACGCTTTTCGAAATTCCGTTGCAAAGCGAGCATTTGCTGAGGCAGGGAGGTCTAACGGCGGCAAATGAAGAGTCTCACTTTTTTCGCTTGCTCTTAGGTGCACGTCCGGGCATCTTCTCGCTTGTCTGCGTTGGCACGAACCTGACTTCGAGATCGACAGCGCACACAATCTTGGAATCATCCTTGATTTCCGGCTCGCCTGTCGATTGACAGCGTACACATCGGGGGAATGCGATGAGCAACAGAGTCAAGAGACCAGACTACGACGAAGACTTCGACTCTCCAGAAGAAATCGAGGATGTGAACTAACACGAGCAACTGGAAAGCCGCGCCAAGACACGCCTCCAAAGCGACCGCAGGGAGTCGAGGGATCTGCGGTTGCTCCGCCTCATCTATGCATGTGAAAATGCCTCTCGCTCAACTGCTCCCGTAGTGAGCCCGCGAAAATAGCCAGGATGAAATCCTTGGAATCGATCCGGCGCAAATCCAGTCCGCCCTGTACGGCTGGAACGAATCATTCCTTCCCGATCCAAAACGCCAAATCAACGCGGTTCCGCCCTGCTATATTGGAGAGTCTTTGTTGACTGCCCAGCTGAGCACTCCAATCACTGCACGCGCCATCAGGCGATCTTGCATTCAAGGAACAGCGCCATGCCCAACGAAAATCCTTCCGACACTCCCGCCATCCACGAATCCACCGCGGCTCCCACGCGCCGCAAACTGATCGGCACCATCGCTGCAGCAAGCGCCCTGCTCGGCCTCAACGGCGCCACCTCCGCTGCCGCCACAACAAAAAAGACGCCCGAAGCCCCCGCGCCACCGCTCCCCCCCGTACCCGACGCCCTCGTCTCGATGGCCCGCCTGCGTGATTACAAGTGTCGGCGCTCCTCCAGTTGGGACCGCACCGGCGGCAACGCCGACTTCACCCCCCTCGATCCCGGCGCCACGGCCACTCTGCTCGACGTCAAAGGCCCCGGCGTCATCACGCACATCTGGTTCACCATCAACTCCCCTGACCAGATGCATCTCAAGAACCTCGTCCTCCGCGCCTGGTGGGACGGCGAACCTTCGCCCTCCATCGAAGCCCCCATCGGCGACTTCTACGGTCTGATGCTCGGCGATTACTTCGTCTATCAGTCCGCGCTGCTCGCCGTCGCTCCCATGAAGGCCCTCAACGCCTACTTCCAGATGCCCTTCGACACTGCCGCCAAAATCACCCTTACCAACGAGGGCAAAGTCCGCACCAACAATCTCTACTACGCCATCGACTACACCACCGTCCCCGCACTTCCCGGCGGTCTCGGCCGTTTCCACGCGCAATACCGCCAGGCCGCACCCTGCAAAAAATCCGCCGACACCAGCGGCAAAAATCTCAACGGCCAGGACAACTACATCTTCCTCGAAGCCACTGGACGCGGCCACTTCGTCGGCGTCACCCAAGGCGTCCTCCAAAATGCCGACGGTTGGTTCGGCGAAGGCGACGATATGTTCTTCATCGACGGCGACACCCAGCCCACCATCAACGGCACCGGCACCGAGGACTACTACAACGGTGCATGGGATTTCTACGGCAACGCCTTCGCCAACCTCCGCCAGGGCGCGCCCTACATCGTCGACCCTGAGCGCACCGGCGGCCGTTACTGCCTCTACCGCTGGCACACCGAGAGCTTCATCACTTTCGACAAATCCATCAAAGTCACCATCGAACACGGTCACGCCAACGACCGCGCCGACAACTTCTACTCCGTCGCCTACTGGTACCAGGCCGAACCCCACGCCGAGTTCCCGCCACTCCCGCCCCCCGAAGCCCGCGTCCCAAAAGTGACCATGTCCAGCTAACGTCACTTTTGCATGTCGCCCCATCCTTGAGTCCTGTCATCCTGAGCAGCCCAACTGACAGGTACGAGTTAGGTCCAGAGATGAGCGATGGCCTGGCAATCGCTTCGCGAATCGCCGGTTTTCGCTGTGTGTTTCTCGTTTCTTCTCCCTTTCTGCGCGTGTTCATCAGGAGTGCCGCACGCCAGGTAAGCGGCGCAAAGGATCTGCTTTTGTGTGCGCCGGATTCCCACCACGCTTCGACGCGCCGCAGTTTGCTAATGCAAACGAGTTACGGCACCCAACCTTCACCAATAAGGCCGCACACTGTCCAATCAGCATCCAAGCTGCTAGAAAGCTTTGAGGTCTCATGCCCCCCAAACCACTGACTCGCCGCGAACTGCTCAAGCTGGCAGCCGCCACCGGAGCCGCAGGCCTTACCGGCTCCATGCTTACCGGGTGTGGCGGACGCCCTGGCATGCCCTCTGTTCCCGGAACGTCCACTTGTGCCAAGATCACCGACGTCGAGCACGTCGTCATCCTCATCCAGGAAAATCGCTCCTTCGATCACTACTTCGGCAGCTACCGTGGCGTCCGCGGATTCTCCGATCAGAGCGCGGCCTTCAATCAGCCCTATCCCGGCAACACATCCAATCCACCCTCCGGCGTGCTATTGCCCTTCCACCTCGATACAACGCAGACCAACGCCGCCTGCACCCACGACATCACCCACGACTGGATCCCGCAGCACCAGAGCTGGGACAACGGCGCGATGGATGGCTTCCTCACCTCGCGGCTCGCCATCAACGCCAACGACGCAGTGCTCTCCATGGGCTACTACACGCGCGCCGATCTGCCTTTTTACTATGCCGTCGCCGATGCCTTCACCCTCTGCGACAACTATTGCTGCTCCGTCATTGGACCAACCGATCCCAATCGCCTCTACACCATGGCTGCATCCATCGACCCCGACGGCAAAAACGGCGGCCCGCTCCTGCAGACGCTCGTCACCAACCGCGCCTCCATGTTCGGCAAGCTCACCTACACCACCATGCCCGAGCAGCTCCAGGCCCGCGGCATCTCGTGGAAAGTCTACTCAACTCCCGACTCCAGCGCCTTTGGTCCCCTCGAAACCGACAACGTCCTTCCCTACTTCAAGAACTTTCAGGACCCCACCACTACGCTCTACAAAAACGCCTTCGCTCCGCAGTTCCCCACAGACTTCGTTTCCGACGCCCTCTCAGGAAACCTTCCGCAGGTCTCCTGGATCATCGGATCCGTCATCACCTCTGCCCATCCACCGTCTCCTTCGCTCTTCGGCGAGAACACGCTGTCTGCAATCATCGCTGCCCTCACCGCCAACCCCATCGCGTGGGAGAAGACCGTCCTCTTCGTCACCTACGATGAAAACGGCGGCTTCTTCGATCACGTCCCGCCCGTCACCGCACCTCCGGGTACTGCAGGCGAATACATCACCGCACCGTCAGTCCCCGACCCCACTGTTGAAGGATCAATCAACGGCCCCATCGGACTCGGCTTCCGCGTCCCCATGCTCATCATCTCCCCATTCAGCCGAGGCGGTTTCGTCTCCTCAGATCTCTTCGATCACACCTCTGTTCTCCGCTTCCTCGAGACCCGCTTCGGCGCCGAGGTTCCCAATCTGTCCGCATGGCGCCGCGCCACCGTAGGCGATATGACCAGCGCTTTCAACTTCACCAAGCCCGACACCTCCATTCCTTCGCTTCCCTCCACCATCGCCGCAATCCCCACCATCATCACCCAGTGCGCCAATAACCTCGCCGGTTTCACAGGCTACACGCTACCCTCTCCACAAACCATGCCCACGCAAGAAGCAGGCTCCCCCATGCACCCCAGCGGCAAGTGCTGAGGACAGTCGATCTGGTTCGAGCGGAGCGAAGGTCAGGTGTGTGTCCACACGCCCCGCGCGACACAACTGGCCTCACGCCAGCGACCGTCCGTCACTTTCGCACCCAAGACAGGCCATCTCAATTACCGTAAGAGCGTCTGTGTTTTTATTTGGAGCATCGATGCAAAGCCTGCTGCGTGATCTTTGCTATGCCGCCCGCCAACTGCGCAAATCTCCCGGATTCACCATCACGGTCGTTCTGACCCTTGCCCTCGGCATTGGAGCCACGACCGCCATCTTCAGTTGCGTCTACGGCCTCCTCCTCAAATCTCTTCCCTTCCAAGATGAGCGCAACATCATCACCATCTCCGAAACCAACTCGCAGGTGAAGGGCGGCAGCGAAGCCACCTATCTCGACTACCTCGATTGGCGCAAACAGCAGACCAGCTTCAGCCAGGTTGCCGCCTACACCACAGTCAACCCAAGCTCCGTATCGCTTGTGCTCGATGGCCAACCGGCACAAGTGCATCGCGTGCTCGCTTCTGGCAGTTTCTTCTCGCTCCTCGGCGTCTCTCCCCTCGCCGGCCGCCTCTTCAACGACCAGGACGACATCAATGGCAAAGATCACGTTGCAGTTCTCAGCGCGTCAGCCTGGCAAACCTACTTCGGCCGTGATCCTCGCGCCATCGGTCGATCCGTCTCGCTGAACGGCGCCAGCTATACCCTCATCGGCGTGCTCCCTTCGAACGCGTCATTCCCGGCAGACGGTGAAGTCTGGCTGCCCCTCTCGCTTCTCGATCAACCCACCCAGGCCTCTCGTGTCTGGCACTCTGTCAAAGTGCTCGGCCGTCTGCGTCCCGGCGTTTCCTTAACCGCCGCGCGCGCTGACATGCAGACCATCGCGCAGCGCCTCTGCGCCGCCTATCCCGCCACCAACTACAATGAAGGTGTCGCCCTCGCCCCGCTGCACGACGAACTGGTCAGCACACTGAGGCCCGCCATGCTTTGCCTCATGGGTGCTGTTGTTCTCGTGCTCATCGTTGCGTGCTTCAATGTCGCCAATCTTCTCCTCGTGCGCGCCACTGAGAGCCGCCGCGATGTCGCCGTCCGCCAGGCGCTAGGCGCAAACCGACCCCATCTCTTCCGCCAGTTCCTCGTTCAGACGCTGATGCTCTCTCTGCTCGGCGGAGCGCTCGGTGTCCTTCTTGCTTCCGTAGCCCTTCCTCTTCTGCGCGTAGCGCTCGCGCACACTGAGGGCTTCGACGAATCCCTCCTCCAATCCATCAGTCTCAGCATCCCGGTGCTGCTCTTCACTCTTGCCATCTGCACGCTCACTGCATTGCTGTTCGGACTTCTCCCCGCTGCGCGCACATCCTCCCCCTTGGTCGATGTCCTTCGCTCCGGCGATCGCAGCAGCAGCCACTCCCATCGTGGCCGCGCCATCCTCGTAACCGCCGAAATCGCCATCGCCGTCATCGTCGTTTTTCTCAGCACGCTCGTGGTGCGCAGCTTTCAAAAGTTGGTTGCCATCGATCCGGGATTCCGTACGGATCATGTACTCACTGCCGAAATCACTCTGCCCACTCCTCGCTACGGCGACAGCAGCCCCCTCACCAATCGCTTCTACGAACAGGTCCTTGAAACAATCTCGCATTCCCGCGGAGTCCTCTTTGCCGCCACAACCACGCAGGTGCCCCTCAGGCCCTCACAGGTCATGACGCGCTTTCTCATCGAAGGCGCTCCCGCCCTCGCACCCGGCACCTACCCCTATGCCCAGATCCGTTTCGTTAGCCCCGACTACTTCCGCACCATGGGCATCAGCCTCCTGAAAGGCAGAACCTTTACCCGGAGCGATATTGACAGCACAGCCGGCTTCTTCGTCGTCAACGAAGCTTTTGCGCGCCACTATCTCTCACTAAGAGATCCAATCGGCGCCAACATTCTCATCGGCGTCATGAGTCCCACTCCCAGCAAAATTCCCGTGGTTGGCGTCGTTTCCAATGCCCGCGACCTTGGAATCGACACCGAGCCTGAGCCAGAGATATACCTCCCCGGATTCGGCCTTCACGCCGTCCTGCTCGTGCGCTCCTCGCTCGCTCCCGACCGCGCTGTGATGCTCGTCCGGAATGCCGTACTCGCCGCCGACCCCATCCAGCCCGTCTATCACGTTGAACCCATCGACACCGTCCTCGCCGACTCGGTCGCGCGCCAGCGCATGACTGCCACGCTCCTCGGCTCATTCGCGCTCATCACCCTGCTGCTCGCCGCCATCGGATCCTTCGGTGTGCTCTCCTTCTCCGTGGCCCAGCGCACTCGCGAGATTGGCGTCCGTATGGCCATCGGAGCCGATCGAAGCGACATCCTTCAGCTCATCCTGCGTCAGGCCGCCGGCTCCACTGGAATCGGAATCTGCGCCGGCCTCCTGGCCGGCTTCCTCGGCGCCCGCCTCATCAACGGCCTGCTCTTTGAGACCACCGCTCTGGATCCCCTCTCGCTTGCAATTTCCATCTCCGCACTCGTTCTGGTAACTCTGCTCGCCGTCAGCATTCCCGCCGTTCGCGCCGCTTCCGTCGATCCCGTCGAGGCCCTGCGCTCCGAATAGTGATGGCCAACCTCCGGTGCGCTCGCTAAGATAGCTCATCCCACGGAGGCCTGCGTGACGTCCAACCGCACCGTGTTCCACCTGTCTGGTTGATGGGCCTCTCCAACACCACGCTTGGCCAAAGCAGCGGCATCATCTTCTTCGTCATGCCCCAGTTGCTGGCCGCAGAGCCCGTCGCTGAGCAAAAATCGCGGCCATCACCGCCGTGGCCATATCGGCGAATTTCTGGGCTGTCATCTTCTCACCCATCCTCAACGTGCGCTTCAACCGCCGCTGGTATGCCGCCTCCTTTGCCTGGCTGCATCCGTTCTCCTCTTCACCGCAGTCGTGAGCCTCCGTCACCTGCTGCTCTTTGAAATTGTGCTCACGTTAGTCGTAACCACAGCAGGCCTTTCCGCATCGGCGCTCGGCGGATGGCTCTCGGCGATCCGCCCGCACAACCGGCAGAACAAGCCCGGCGCATGGATGAACATCGCACTCGTCTGCGGCACCGGAATTGCATCCGTCATGGAAGGCGAACTGGTCCGTGAATACGCCATGGGCGGCCTGGCCGGCAGCTTCGCCATCGACACGGCGGTCGGCACCGCGGCCTGTATCCTTCTCGACCTGCTTCTCTACTGGATTCCCAGTGGAGGCTTCGGAACTCGAATTAACGCAATCGAACCCCGCGATCCACTCCTCAGCAAGACTGATACTTCCGCCCTCTCGCTTCGCCTGAGGGGACGGCGCCCATACCATTTTTCTAACAACGCTACCGTCAGATATTTCTGTCCGTACAGAAATATCTGATACAATTGATCCATGGTCATGAGCGACTCCACGAAAGAATTCATTCTCCACTGGGGCGAGATGGGAACCCGCTGGGGAGTCAATCGCACCGTTGCCCAGGTGCACGCGCTTCTCTATCTGTCGACTGAGTCCCTTACCGCCGAAGAAATTGCCGAGGCGCTGTCGGTCGCCCGTTCCAACGTCAGCACCAGCCTCAAGGAATTGCAGAATTGGAATCTCGTCCAGGTCGACAGCCGCATGGGCGATCGCCGCGACTACTTCCGCACCTCCGCCGACGTCTGGACACTGTTTCTCACTGTGGTCGATCAGCGAGTCGAACGCGAAATCATTCCCACGCTGACCATGCTTCAGCGCCTGGAACGCGAGGCCCGCGCCGAGCGCCCCGCTCAACCCCTTGTCGCGGCCCGCATCACCGCCATGCAGGTCTTTCTCGAAGAACTCCACGGCTGGTACAACCAGATCAAAAAGCTGCCTCCCGCAAGTCTCCACTCCCTGATCAGCATCGGCAGCGGCATCACCCGCTTCCTTCCGAAATCACGGAGAAGGAGATTAGACTGATGCCTGCCACCCTCGCGGCCCTCTCGCCGGCAATTAAAAACGTCACTAACAGCTTTCAGCGCTACTACGAAGAAGCCGGCCCGGACTACGCAGCCTGGAGCCGCCGCTTCAACATGCACTTCGGATTCTTCCACCGGGGCATGAATCCCTTCAACCGCGAAGCCATGCTCGAGCAGATGAACCTCGAAGTCTTCCATCGCCTCCATCTCAGCGGCTCGCCTTCTTCTCTGGCGCATCCTCGCGTTCTCGACATGGGCTGCGGTCTCGGCGCAACGTTGCGCAGCTTTGCAAGCCGCCTTCCCTCCGCTGACCTGAATGGCATCACCCTTGTCCCGTGGCAACTCGAGCAAGGTCGTCTCCTCAACCAATCCAGTCCCCAATCGGCGAACATTAACTTGAATCTCGGCGACTACGAACACACCGCCCACCCGTCACAATCCTTCGACGCCGTGTGCGCAATCGAAAGCAGCTGTTACGGCACCGGCTCCAACAAATCCCGGCTCATCCGCGAAGCCCACCGCATCCTCCGCCCAGGCGGCCGGCTCGTAGTTGCCGACGGCTTTCTCGGCCCCGGAAAACTCCGCGGCCCCCAGCAGTCGATCTACCGCAAGCTTTGCGAATGCTGGGTCATCGACACACTGGGCGAGATCCATCCGTTCACGCTCGAACTCGAATGCGCCGGCTTCCGCGATATCGCAGTCGAGCAGATCCAGTCCCGCGTTACACCCTCGGTTCTTCATGTCCCCTGGGTTACGCTCATATTCCTTCTCACCTCCGTCGTGTTGGGCCGCCGAAAAATGACCCGCGCCCGCTGGAACAACGTCCTCGCTCCGATCCTTCTACCCTTGGTCGGAAATCCCGTCGGCCCTCTGGCCTATTACATCGTCAGCGCAACGCGCATCTGACATGTCCAAATCAAAATCGGCGAAGCTCTTAAAAAAAACACTGAAGTATCCACTTGACAATTCTCCCGACTCGCACAATACTGAAGTTGTTGCTTCACTATTGCATCACCCCGAGAGGAGAGTCAAATGCCCGAGCCCACCGTCACCCACAGCACATTTGTCATCGAGCGCAATTATCCCCAGCCACCAGAGCGGGTGTATGCCGCGTTTGCACAGCCCGCCCGCAAACGGCGCTGGTATGCAGAGGGCGACCACGAGATTCAGGAGTTCGAGATGGAGTTCCGCCTGGGAGGCAGCGAACGCTTTCGGTACCGATTCAAGGAAGGCCACCCCATTGCCGGCTCCGAGATTGCGAACGAAAGCACCTATCACGACATCCTGCCCGAGAAGCGTATTGTGATGGCCTCAAAGATGTCTCTGAACGGAAAGCCCATCGTGCTTATGCTGGCCACGTTCGAGTTTCTGCCCGCAGGAACAGGGACGGACTTGATCCTCACCCATCAGGGAGCGTTCCTTGAGTGGCCCGATGGGGTCCGCATGATCGAAACAGGCTGGCGTTCCCTCCTCGATCGCATGGAAAAAGATCTTGCTCAGTAGGCGGCAGACAGGAGAGGCGTGAATGCGAAAAACGCGCGTCGACACCGACCGATTGTTCCATGCGCTGGGCGATCCGACACGCCGCGCGATTTTGGACCGGCTGAGTGAAGGTCCGATTTCGGTTTCGCGGCTCGCAGAGCCCCTGGGGATCACGCTCACCGCGGTGGCGCAGCATCTGCAAGTGCTCGAGGAAGTGCACCTGGCGCATACCGAGAAACTGGGTCGTGTGCGCACGTGCCGGATTGAAACGGCCGGGTTTGCGGCACTCGAGGATTGGATTGGCGCGCACCGCACCACGTGGGAACGAAAGCTGGACCGCCTGGGCACGCTTCTCGATGAGGAGGATGAAAACCGATCGACAAGACGGGTTGCGGGTTTGAAGCACGAAAGAAGCTGATTCCCTGATTCCAGGAAAGACCACCAAGCAAGGAGGCAGACATTATGTCCGAGGCCATTGGTATCTCGCGCCGCCAATTCGTCGCATTCGCAGTTCCCGCTGCGGCATTGGCGACTTTGCCGACGTATTCCAAAGCTTGCGCCGCAATGACGGCCGCACGAGGAGATGAAATGATAACCCTGACGCCCTATCTTTTATTCGATGGCTCATGCCACGCCGCGATGGAGTTTTACAAATCCGTCTTCGCGGGAGAGCTTACAACCACAAAAGTGAAAGACTCCCCAGCAAAGGACCATATGCCTGCGTTCCAACAGGACAAGGTGATCAATGCGCGACTGCGTAGCGGCGCCATCGAGATTTCGGCATCAGACTGGTTGATGCCCAACCGAACCCCCGTTCGCGGTAACACGGTCTGTCTTTATCTGAGTGGCGGAACGTTCGAGGAGCTTAAGACCTTTTTCGCAAAACTATCCGAAGGCGCCGACGTAACCGATCCCCTGAAGGAGATGTTCTTTGGAGCATACGGGGCGCTCAACGACATATTTGGTGTCCGCTGGATGTTCCAGGCAAACAAACAGTCCTGACTTACATCCCTCCGGGTGCCCCCATCCTTGCGAAGCAAGGGTGGAAATGCTGCCAACTTCTCGACGGGCTGTCTCCTGATCATCAGGCAGTAGCGATTGCCAATTCGGTCTGCGGATCGGGCTCCTGCACCTTGCTCAACAGCTCTCTAACGACCTCCGCCGCCGAGTAGCTCTCCCGCTCCGCCGTCAAAAACTGCGCAGCTGTGTTCAAATCGTCGCCGATCGTCACCAGCGGCGGTTCGGCCGAACCGTCCTTCCGCGTCTGCGCATGACCAATATTGGCCATCAGCGCATTGCACAAGCATTTCCGGCCCACCGTGTCTTCAATCTTGCCGCCCTTGGCCATGTAATTTGCCACCGGCTCTGCGGAGCAGCGATACCCAATCTTGTCCTCGCTCATTGCATACGGTTCACGGAGGTAGCCCAGATCGCAAACCCGCGTCCGTGCCTGTGCCACTCCCTGATCGGAATACGAACCTGCAAGCTGCGCAACCTTGAACGGAAATCCTGTCGGCGACGCCAGCGGATCGGTAAACACTTTCCCCGTCCCCGCTGTAGCCTGCGCCAGAAGCGTCCGCTTCAGGTCCGTCCGCATCCCTGACTCTTCGCTGAACGCGAACGCCGTGCCTACCTGCACACCAGCGGCACCCAGTTCCACCGCTTCTTTCACCTTGTCGGCGTTGCCATAGCCGCCCGCCAGCCAGAACGGAACTCCCAATTCGCGCATCTCCGCGAGGTTCACCTTGTCGCGCTCGCCGTAGATTGGTTCGCCGGCTTCATTCAGCTGCAGCTTGCCACGCGGCGGAGCATTATGCCCTCCCGCCGTCGGACTCTCGATCACAAACCCGTCCACCCGCCCGGTTGCGCGCCGCAGCATGGTTGTCGCCAGTGTATTCGACGAAACAATCGCCAGGAATCGCGGACGCTCCAGAAGCGGCAGTGGTCCTTCCGCATACTCAGCCGGATCGAAACTCATCATCGTGTCCTGCCCCGGAGCAGCCCCCGTCACTGCCAGCCGGTACTCTGCGGGCTTCCCGGCCGCCAGGTTGTCGATCACGCCCGGGATATGAAGTGGGATCCCCGCCCCCATCAGCACATAGCCCACACCCGCCAGCATCGCTCCGTAAATCGACGCCAGATGCGGCAACTGCACCTTTTCAAGGAAATTCACACCGACCTTGTTCAGATGTCCTTGGCGTGCAAGAAACACTTCCACAAAGTTGCTCACCATCAGCAATTCAATCAGGCTCCGCGAGTCACGGCGCTGGTGCATCTGGGTCGTCGGATACGGCGTTCCGCTCGGATTGCCGCCGGGAACGAAGTACTTGTTCCAGATGCGTTTCGCCATCTCCGGAAAGGGGAACGCGTCCAATCCCCGGCGCATGTTGTCGCCTTTGTCCCCGTCAGCCAGCCGACGCACCAACACCTGGTCGATCGCTGTTCCAGAGACAACTCCGAGTTGTCCTAGCTTTGATACAGCCTGCGCAAGGCGCCAATTGGAGACACCGACGCCCATGCCGCCTTGAATAATCCTCGGAAATTGGACCATCCACGAATTCTTTCACAATTTGGGGAAAAACGTCTGTGATCTTTGACCACATCGTTCCCGGGAGGACAATAACGAGAGTAACCTCGGAGTCGGGAGCAATCTGGATGCACGCACGATTGCTCACCCCGCCATCCAGCCCGCCCGTTCATTCCCACGGCGTCTCTTTGAATGCCTCGGCCATCCCCGGATAGAACGCAAGATACGCGCAGATAAGGA
>Ga0073928_10008830_pt1 | contig 12490 bp, 11 predicted proteins | sample PaiPotPPA55metaG_FD_76969 | JGI IMG/M metagenome (GOLD analysis project Ga0073928, IMG submission 76969) | Iron sulfur acid spring bacterial and archeal communities from Banff, Canada, to study Microbial Dark Matter (Phase II) - Paint Pots PPA... ...
AGGCACAAACGGCTGGGTCAAGTCCATTCTCCGCATCGTCGCCGGTTTCCTGTTTCTCTCCCATGGCGCCTCGAAACTGTTTGGCGTGTTCGGAGGCGCGAACGGGACTGGCACGCGCGTGCCCATCACAAACTGGCCAACGGGTGTCTCGGGCTGTATTGAGCTCGTCGGCGGCACGCTGATCTTGCTCGGGCTATTCACGCAAGTCGCGGCGTTCATCTGCTCGGGCGAGATGGCGTACGCCTATTTCACGGTGCACATAAAGCGCGGCCTCATACCCTTGCAGAACAAGGGGGAACTGGCGGCCCTGTTTTGCTTCGTGTTTCTCTACTTTGCGGTCTCGGGCGCCGGGCCGCTCAGCCTCGACGCCCTGCGGCGGCGCCGAACGATCACGGCTTGAGATGCAGCACTGATGGCGACTAAACGCGTGACCGCCAAGCCGGGCTCCCATTCACCGAGCGCCGGCAGCACCGGCGGACCGCGCAGCGCGGGGACACCCCTCCCAGCGGGCACTCGAGCACCCAACTTTACGCTCAACAGCACGCCCGACCAAACAGTCACGCTTTCCGACTTCAAGGGCCAGCCCGTTGTCCTCGCTTTCTACCCGGCTGACTGGAGCCCGGTGTGCGGCGACCAGATGGCTTTGTACAACGAGATCCTGCCGGAGTTCAGGAAATACAACGCGGAGCTCTTAGGGATTTCCGTGGATGGCGTGTGGTCGCATGCGGCATTTGCCCAGGAGCGGCACCTGCACTTCCCGCTGCTCGCCGATTTCGAGCCAAAGGGCAAAGTGGCCCGCGAGTACGGAGCCTATCATGCCCAGTCGGGCCAATGCAGCCGAGCGCTGTTCGTGATCGACAAGAATGGAGTCATCCGGTGGAGTCACCTCTCGCCCATGGGTGTGAATCCCGGGGCTGACGGCATCCTGCGAGCGCTCGAGTCGCTGTGAGCCTTACTCCGCCGGTGTCGGCGCGCGACCACGCGAGTGGACCGGCGACGGCTCCCGTGACGCTCGTTGAGTACGGTGACTTCGAGTGCCCGTATTGCGGTGCGGCGTATCCCGTGGTGAAAGAAGTGCAACGACACTTCCGTAGTCGGCTGCGATTCGTGTTTCGCCATTTTCCGTTGTCGCAGATGCATCCCCACGCCGAGCACGCCGCTGAAGCCGCCGAAGCGGCGGGGGCTGCCGGCAAGTTTTGGCAGATGCACGATGCGCTCTACGAACACCAGCGCGCGCTCGCGGATCACGATCTCGTGCGCTACGCGGTGTCCGTGGGCGTGGATCCGGCGGTCGCCACCGAAGCGCTGATCGCGCATACGTACCAAGAGCGAGTGAAGTCCGATTTCATGAGCGGCGTGCGCAGCGGCGTGAACGGGACACCCAGCTTCTTCATCAATGGCGAGAAGTACGAGGGATCGTACGACACTGACGCGCTCACCGAGGCGATAGACGAGGCTTTGTAGCCGGCCTAACGGGCGTCCGGCACAGCAGTTGCGCCACTTGGCCGCATGCCGACGCGCGCTCGATCGGCGACGGAGACCGCGGCTCCCCTGGTGCCGCCTGGAGGTTCGCTCGAGGCCGTGCGCGAGGCGGCGATGGACTGCCGCGCGTGCCACTTGTGGACTCTGGGACGGCAGACCGTGTTCGGAGTCGGGCCTGAGCACGCCGCGGTCATGATGGTTGGCGAGGTGCCTGGCGATCAGGAGGACCGCGAGGGGCTGCCGTTCGTGGGCCCGGCGGGCAAGCTGCTTGACGCGGCGCTGCACAATGCGCGGATCGATCGATCCACGGTGTATGTGACCAACGTCGTGAAGCACTTCAAATGGGAACGCATTGGTGCGAGCCCGCGTCGTATTCACAAGAAGCCCAACGCGGCGGAGATCGCCGCCTGTCGCCCGTGGCTTGATGCCGAGATCGACCGGGTGCGACCGCGCGTGCTCGTGTGCCTTGGCTCGACCGCGGCGCAGGCTCTACTGGGTCGCACGTTTCGAGTCACGGCGAATCGCGGCGTGCCTGTTCCGTCATCCCTTGCGGAACTGGTCATCGCCACGGTCCACCCGGCGTCGGTGCTTCGCGCGCCGGACGAATTGGCGCGCCAGCGCGCAGAGAAGGAATTCTTCGCCGATATCGCAACTATAGGCCGCCATATTCGCGGCGACGCTTAGCGCGTGGTAATAGCGCTCGCTGGCGCTCGCGGATTCATCGGGTCTGCGCTCGCGACGTCGCTGGCGGCCGACGGCCACCGCGTTGTGCGCCTCATGCGAGCGAGCCCCGGTCATGGCGCGACCCATCCTGCCAGCGTCGCAGACAGCATCGCGTGGGACCCGGCTCGAGGTGAGCTTGACCCCGATGCGCTCAGTGGCGTTGACGCGGTCGTGAATCTGGCCGGCGAGCCTATAGCTACCCGGTGGACCGTCACGCGGAAACGCCGGATGGCCGCGAGCCGCATCGACACCACGGCGCTGATAGCGCGCGCGATAGCAGCGATGCCGGCACGGCCTGGAGTTTTTCTCAGCGCTTCAGCCGTAGGCTACTACGGCGATCGTGGAGCGGAAGCACTTGATGAGATGAGCTCGTCGGGCAGCGGGTTTCTCGCCGAGCTGTGTCGCGAGTGGGAGGCGGCGACCGCTCCTGCTCGGGATATCGGAGTTCGCATCGTGCACGCGCGCTTCGGCGTGGTTCTCGGCCGTGGGGGAGGCATGTTGGCCGCTGTGCTGCCGGTATTCGAGTTGGGCGCAGGCGGGAAGCTCGGATCGGGTGCCCAGTGGATGAGTTGGATCGCGCGTACCGACGCCGTAGCCGCCTTGCGCCATGCTATCGCCGCGGACGTCGTGCGCGGTCCCGTCAACGTCACGTCCCCGAACCCGGTAACGCAGGCTGAATTCGTTGCCGTCCTCGGCCGGGTTCTTCGGCGGCCGACGCTTGCTCCGGTGCCCGCGTTCGCCCTCCGGCTGGTGTTTGGCGAGATGGCCGATGATGCGCTTCTCGCGAGCCAACGGGTCTACCCCGGAGCGCTGGAGCGGTCCGGGTTCACGTTCCGGCATCCAACTATCGAGGGTGCGCTCCGCTTCGAATTGGGTCGTTAGTTTCGAGCGCGTTAGTTTTTGAGGCATGCCTGTCGTTCCGTTCGACGCGCTACCCGACGATGCGCGCGTGTGGGTGTTCGCGAGCGAGAGTCCGCTGGAAGAGGACTCGTCGCGCCGGTTGCTCGACGAGGTGGACCGGTATCTCGCGCAATGGCGTGCGCACGGCCAGCCACTCACGTGTGCGCGCACGTGGCGCGACGACCGGTTCCTGACCGTCGGAGTCGACCAGACGGATGCGTACGCTTCCGGATGTTCGATCGACGGCCTGTTTCGGGCGCTTCAGGCACTACGCCCGGTGCTCGGCGCAAGCCTCGTCGGTGGACGCCTAGTGCACTACCGGGACGGGCGAGGCGCGATCCGGTCTGCCAGCCGCGAGGAGTTCGCCGAACTCGGCGCCAAAGGTGCCGTAACGGCGGCGACGCGGGTATTCGACCCTACGGTGGCTACGGTCGCTGAGTGGCGAGAGCGGTTCGAAACGGACGCGGGTCAATCATGGCACTGCGCCTTGCTGGGCTAGCGCGGCGTAGCGTTTGACCCGCGTCAGCATGGCGTTGAGCCCCGCCTCACGCGCTCCCAATCCGATGCTGTCCATCATCTGACGGGCGAAATCGGAGGGGATGGCCAACGTAGTCGCGGGCGACTGGTCATTGATAGCGCCGAGCAGGATGGCAAGGAAGGCAGCGACCGTCGGCGATCGGCGAGCGTCCACGTCCGCATAGAAGTGCAGCTTGCCGTCCCGAAACTCCGGAAAGAGATCGACCGCCGTCTGACACTCAGGCACCGCGAATGCCGCGCGGTCGAGCGCCCGAAAGCGCTCCGGTACGGGTTCGAGCTTTCGGGAGTGCAGCACCAGCGCCTGCATCTTTTCCTCACGCGAGAGCGCGCGGAAATATCGAAGCACGCGATCGATCGATGGCGGAATTACTCCGGTCGATCCCTCGGATTGCGGCTCAGCCGGTTGCGTCTCGTCGACCACATAGAAATATGGGCCGGAGCCCCCACTCGCACAGCATTGTCTGCATTGTCTCCGCGAACGACGCCCTACCCCCTAACCCCCTCCCCTAAAGGGGAGGGGGAAAGTCTTTTTTCAAGCTTCGCTTGGATGACGAGGGGCTCCGCCCCTCGACCCCGGTTGATGATGGCGCGAGCTGGCGCTTGGCCCCTACGTCGTGCAGAAACGCCGAGTGGAATCTGCGCGGTCAAAGTAGCGTTCGCAGACCAAGTCAGAGCGGCTCCGCCAAGAGCACCCTCCGTGCTAGTGGGGGTCGAGGGGGCGAAGCCCCCTCGTCATCCAAGTGAAACTTGAAGAAAACAGTTCCCCCTCCCCTTTAGGGGAGGGGGTTAGGGGGTGGGGGAAAGGCGTGGCCGAGCTATGCGAGTAACAATTATCACGGCAGGCTCCCGGGGCGACGTTCAGCCGTATGTCGCGCTCGGGATGGGGCTCAAGCGCGCAGGCCACAAGGTCGCGATCGCGACGCACGAGACCTTCCGCGAGGGAGTTACGCAGTACGGGCTCGAATTCGCGCCCATCAGCGGCGACCCTCGCGCAATCGTCGCGTCGCCCGCAAGCGATCGCTGGCTCGTCTCCGGGCGCATGCGCGATATGCTGTCCGCCGGACGAGAATTCGCCCGCGGCATGCGGTCGCTCATGGATGCGCTCCTTGCGGACTACTGGCGGGTGTCGCAGGGAAGCGACCTCGTGATATTCTCCGCCGTTGCGGCGCCCGCGTGGAGCGTGGCTGAGCGACTAGGGATTCCCGCGGTGGGCGCCTTTTTGCAACCGCTTCACCGCACGCGCGAGTTTCCTGCGATTGGGCTGCCCAGCGGCATCAGGCTAGGTGGCCGATTCAATGTCGCCACGCACGTTATCACCCAGCAGCTGGCGTGGCAGCCGTTCCGCCGGCAGATCAACGCTTGGCGGCGCACTACACTCGGGCTGGCGCCGATGCCCATGCGCGGCCCCTACGCGCGTGGCCCTCGGCAGGCGATTCCGACGCTATACGCATTCAGCCCGCTCGTCGTCCGTGAGCCGCGGGATTGGGGGCCGTCGATCCGGGTGACAGGCTATTGGATACTCGAGGTGGACCCAGCGTGGCGGCCGAGCCCCGAGCTCGAGGCATTTCTCGCGGACGGCCCGCCCCCGACATACGTGGGTTTTGGGAGCATGACGCCGAGCAACGCGCAGCGATGCACGTCCATCGTTCTGGAGGCGCTGAGGCGCACGCGCCAGCGCGCGGTGCTCGTACGCGGATGGGGACGACTGGGCTGCGGCACTCTGCCAGACACCGTACTTGCCATCGACGATGCCCCACACGAGTGGCTTCTCCCACGAATGGCCGCCGTGGTTCACCACGGTGGTAGCGGGACAACGGCCGCTGCCTTGCGCTCGGGCGTGCCGTCGATCGTCGTGCCCATGGGGTTCGACCAACCCTACTGGGCCGCTCGTGTCGCGGCGCTGGGCGCCGGTCCCGCCGCATGCCACCGGCGCCACCTCAATGCCGAGTGGCTCGCCTCGGCTATTCAATGCGCACTGAGCGACCAGCCAATGCGCGCGCGCGCGACCGAGATCGGACGTCAGCTCCGATCCGAGCGCGGCGTCGATGTCGCGGTCGCGGCGCTGCACGAGATCGCCAGCGGCGACCGGTCAAACATGACGGCTTAAGACCTAGCCGAAGCCCGGGGCTCGCGCGCGCTAGGGTCTGCATCGAAAACGTGGTCGTCGTACGCCACCGCGAATTCCTTCCAGTCATGGCGGACGGTACGCACATAGCGAACGGCGTAGTCGAGAACTCCGCGCGGCCACTGACGGTCGTGTCCAAACGCAACCCACTCGTCCCCGATCGCAGACCCTCCTCGGCCGGCACAGCGCAGCTGGCCCCAGGCGATCACCTGTGCCATGGTTTCCAGCGCACGGCGCAGACGCGGCAGCTTGCGATGTGCACCGGCGAGCGAGAGGCGATCCTCCATGGGCTGCAGCTCGCGTAGTATGCACCAGTCACCGCCGACCCGAAGAACGTGCAGGAGCGCGGGAGAAACCGCTTGCACTCGCTGTTGAATCGTGACCACCCGATCGGCTTCGTTGCGCCAGGTTGGCTGTGGCGTGCGAAGCGATGGGATCAGAGCCGACGGCGCTGCCTGCTTCACGTCGAGCAGTACATGCCCGTCGGCGACGCCGGAACCGCGGACCAAGACGACGAAGCGCTCCAGCCCCAGGCTGCCAGTCCCGGCAATTCTACGCGCGACGTCGACGACTTTGTAGTATCTCGGGTCGGATTGCCGAGCGCCGAAAGCTTGGAGTGCAGTGGTAACGGCGTGCCGCATGTCGCGCGTCGCCGGGATTGCGTGCCGCCCATCCGTGCGGATTCGCCGACGGCCTTGGCGAAACACGGTGCGCTCCGCCAATAATTCCGCGCGCGTTCGACTCCTTACTCGTTTCAAGAGCGATCGCACCATCCCGCGTGCCGTGTCGCGCTCGACCCAACCGGGTTTGCCGAGTCGTAGCGCGCTGCCGTAGGCGCGAAGCGTTTCTCTGCACAGCTCACGCGCGTCCGAAGCCCTCACACGGATGGCCGCGGCCGCCAACAGCACGCTCGTCAGGAACCGCGCCAGATCGCGCGCGCAGGGAGCGAGCGCCGCTTCATCGAAATCGTTGATGTCGAAATACGCGAGCCGATTACCTCCCTCGTAGCTCCCGAAGTTTTCGAGGTGCAAATCTCCGCACGCCCAAGTGAGCGCAGTACGGTCAAGGGGGCTGCGTTTCGGCCAATCGTCGTGAAACAGATGCGCCGTTCCACGAAAGAACGAGAACGGGTCGCGCCGCATCGCGGCGTATTTGAGGGCCAGGCGTTCAGGTTCGCGATCGCAGTTGAACTCGAGGATACGAGTAACCAGCGATGCGGTCACCTCGGCGCCGAGGTCCCGATCCAGGGCGCCGCCTCGCCCGCCGAGCCGGCCGTGGCCCCCGCATCGCTGGGAGGGATGAGCCGGACCCCGTCTCGGAAAGTCAGGGTCCGTAACGGGGCAGCGACGGAAATCTGCTCCGAGCGGAGGCGGTCGAGGAGGCTCAACGTGATCGCCTGTTGGGCGTTCATGTAGACGCCGTAATCGGGCGTCAACACTACGTACACGGTATCTACCCGGATATTGCCATCGACTATACCCGCGACATGCGAGCGGTCGAACCGCACCTGCGGCTGAGCGGTGATGAGCTCACGCATGATTGTCGGCACGCGTCCGAGCGCATTCGCGGGTGTCGTCCCATCGAGCAGAATGCTGAGCGTGATCACTCGCTCGCGCAGCCGCCGCCAGTTCCGGATCCGGCTCTTCAGGAGATCGGCGTTGGAGAAGATGATCTGCTCGCCCGTATCGGCACGGACCCGGGTCGTCTTGAGCCCGATCTTTTCGACCGTTCCACCCAAGCCGTCGACCGTGATAGCGTCGCCCACCACGAACGGCTTGTCGAGCACGATGGCCAGAGCCGCAAAGAGATCGCCCAGGATGTTCTGAAGGGCGAGGGCAATCGCGACGCCGCCGATGCCAAGACCGGCGACCAGCGTCGTGATATGCACGCCCAGGTTGTCGAGGGCGATGAGTCCGAGGAGCATCCACAGTACGCCCCGCGCCAGAATGCTGAGCGCAGCGACTGTGGTGGGCGTCTGCGTAGTGTCGCCGCTAGGCGTGGTACGGCGGCTGACGTAGCGCGCGGTCGCAAATGCAATGATGCCGTTGCCCCAAATGGCCGCTTGCAGCAGCAGCGCGATGACCATCGCGTCGCGCACGACTGCTTCCCACCGTGAGGGGAGCACCAGCTCGAGGGAGCCGAGCGCGAGCGCCACGACGATCAGGAACCACACGCGCGTCCGGCGGATCAGGTCGAAGGGGAGGTCGCCGTGCAGAGTGGCGCTGCCCGCCATGGCATACCGGCGTCGGCTGGCGACCCGTCGTACGATGAGCATCACGACCAGGAGGCACACCGCGATCGTTAGCGCGATGAGCCACACCCCGAGCGTGTTATTGTAGAGGCGCCAGGTGAGCGGGTCTTCAGACATTATCGCGCGGGGAGCCGCGGCGTGGATATCCCACACCGACAATTTAGCACCTCATGCGCCGCTGTCGCGGCACTACTGCTCGCCGTGGCTGCTCAGGCGCAGGACACAACCGCCAGATCCGACTCGACGAGCCGGAAACCCGCCATTCCTCTCCCGGGTGTCGCGATCACGGCGACCGCCGTGGATACCACGCGACCCGTCCTCGACACGATATCGGCCGCGACGGGTGGATCGGTGGGCGCGCTCGAACTGCAAGCATTGCCTTCCGACGAGCGCGATCCGACAGAGGTGGCTATCACGGTGCCCGGGGCCGCGCGCGGCGTGGGCTTCTTCGACTTCGCGCCGAAGGTTTCCCTCGACGGCGCCAGCTCCCTTTACGTGCCCTACACCATCGACGGGATGGATGACAATGAAGGGTACTTGGGTGGCAATCTCGTCGAGCTTCCCTTGGACGCGATTCAACGCATTGGCGTCATGACGACTTCCTATGGGACTGACATTGGTCGCAGCGCAACCGGTGTCATCCAGTACGAGACTCGTCGCGGCAGCGATCGATGGCAGGGCGACGTGTTCACGTATTTCCGCCCTGGAAGCCCACTCGATGCCACGCCGCCGGGAGTGACGTCGCCGGCGCCTGGATTTCGTCGCCAGGAAGGCGGGGGCTCATTTGGCGGACCACTCTGGCGCGGACACACCTACGTATTCGGCGCCATCGACTACGCTCACGAGAGCGAAAGTCAGCCTTTCACGATCGACCCGGCATATAACACGCCCCCTGGGACGTCGTCGTACGCTTTTGCCTCCGGTAGCGGCAACATCATTCGCGAGCTGACCAGGGCGTTCGGCCGGCTCGACCAGCAATGGTCTCCCTCCGAGACGACGACGCTGGAAGTCGCATATAGCGGCATCCACCTGCAAGGCCAGGGAGGCGGCATCGTGGTACCGGAAGCCGACTTCACGCAGAACCGCGACGGCTTCCTAGCCAACATACGACAAACGAGCGACCTAGGTGCGCTCGTCAACACAGCCACGGTCCAGGTCAGCACGTACCACTACTACTACCCGCCATCTGCGAGCTCTTTCTCCGTGCCCGAGGTGACGATCGTGCCGAACGATACCAACCTGACCCCTATCGTTACCGTGGGATCCAGTGGATTCGAGTTCGACGAGCGGGAAACGTTGCTGCAATTCCGCGATGTCGCGCAAAGACAAATCGGCGCACACGCTGTTCAAGCGGGCGTGGATATCATGCGCGGTCACTACGACCTCTTGAACACCGACGTGAATCCCGCGGGGCTGTATACCGTGTCCCTGGCCGGGAGCAACATCGTGCGTCACGGGCCGTTCGTCTCGATCGCGGACATTCCCACGTCCGCGCGCGTGGTGTCGTACGAGGTAGACGCACGTCCCGAGGATGCTTGGGGGACGCAGGTGCTTCTTGGCGCGTTCGTGCAAGACCAATGGCATCCCTGGTCGAAGGCTACAGTCATGGCCGGTGTTCGCTGGGACTACGACGATGAGACCGCCAGGGCGCCGACTGGCCCCGAGTTGGGCAACGTCCAACCACGGGTGGCGCTCAACTGGCGGGTCACGCCAAACGACGTAGTACGCGTTGGCGCGGGCCTGTACACCGGCAAGATGCTATTCGTGAATTATCTGGACTATCGGCAATTTGCGGCGAACGGGGACCTGCCAGTCATCCTTAGCGGTTCAGCCGCACCCGCGTTCGGCCGTGCCCCGTCGCCGGCCGCTCTCGCGGCCGCAATCAACTCGCTAACGCCGCGCGAGATCCGACTGCTGTTCGCCCGGGGCGCGTACGATCCGACGTCGTATCAGGGCTCCATTGGCTACGAGAAGCGGATCGCGGAGACATGGGGGTTTTCGACGACGGCGTTGGTAGTGGGTACGTCGCACCTACCGCGCCTGTGGGACCTCAATGCAGACACGTTCGTCCCGCCCCCCGGTGATACTGTCCAACGATCGCTCACGTTTGGCGACGCACATCGCCCGCTTCCTGTCCAAAACGGATCGTACCGCTGGCTAACAACCACGGATTTTGGCGGCCAGGCGATCTACTGGGCGCTACAGACCACATTGCGTCACCAGTTCTCCGATGCTTGGAGCGCGGACATCGACTACACGCTCTCGCGAAGCCGCGACAATACGGAGGACATCAATTTTTTCGCGAGTCAGGGGAACGACTTCCATGCGGAGTGGGCGGACGCGGTCAACGACCGGCGCCATCGCGTGGTTGGTCGGGTGATTTACGACTGGCGGCGGACGCTACAGCTAGGCACGATCGCCGACTTCGAAACCGGATCGCCGTACAATGTCGTAGCGCCGGTCGGCTTCGATTTCAGCGGCAGCGGGTCCTACGCGCTTACGGCGAACGGGTTCGACGCGAACTATCAGCGGTATCCGGGCACGCCGCGCAATTCAGGGCGCCTGCCAGACGCCTTCGATTGGAGCTTCAGCGCGGCCTACGCGGTGCCAGGGACGGCTCACCGCCTTCGGGTTCGCGCCGACGTGTTCAATGTTCTCAATGACCTTCTCATATCCGGATTCGTGAACAACGCGTTCGGCGGGGGCCCCAGAACTCAGGTGTCGAACGCCCCACCCAACCAGTTCACGACTCCCGCGTTGAACGTCAGCGTCGGTGGGCGGCCGCGCGAGTTCCAGCTCTCGGCCGAATACGCGTGGTGAGACGCGGGGTCAGCGTCGTCGCGCTTGCGGTTGTCACGGCCGCGTGCGTGAGGTCAGATGCCCCGCAAATCGCCGAGCGTGCGGCGATCGCCGCGCTACCCTGGGACAGCGTGGTGGCTCGGGCGCATGGAAGTACCGTGCGGTGGCGCATGTGGCGTGGAGACCCGTCGATCAATCGCTATGTCGATGATTGGGTGACGCCGCGCTTGAGCGCGCGGTACGCCATCACGCTGACGACGTTGGATGGACAGGGCTCCGAGATCGTGAACGATTTAGTAGTCGAGCGCGACGCGCATCGCTCGACCGGAGCGGCGAGTCTTGTGTGGATCAACGGTGAGACGTTCGCGAATCTGCGATCCGAGCACCTGTTATACGGACCCTGGGCGGGCCGACTTCCGAACGCGGTGTACGTTGACAGCGCCTCGCCCATTGTCATGCGTGATTTCGAGCAGATTCCGGGCGGCTATGAATCGCCGTGGGGGCGGGTGGAGTTCGCGATGATATACGACTCGACGCGCACGCCGAACCCGCCCCGGACGTATGAGGAACTGGCCGCTTGGATGCGAGTGCATCCCGGGCGTTTCACGCACGACCAGCGATTCACCGGGCTCACGTTCCTCAAAGGCTTGATGTATCGTCTCGACGGCGGCGTTGGCCGGTTTCAGGGGCGATTCGACAGCGCATTGTACCTGGACGCGAGCGCGAAAGTGTGGGAGTGGCTGGAGCGCGATCGCCGCTATTTCTGGCGGCGCGGAGAGGCGTATCCACTGGGCGTGGCCGAGCTCGAGCAGCTTTTTGCGAATCGTGAAGTCGACTTCGCGATGTCGAACAATCAGAACGAGGTGGTGACCAAGGTCCGGCAGGGAATTCTGCCGCCTACTTCGCGCGCGTACGTGCTCCGCGACGGCGCGATCGCGAACTCCCACTACGTGGGTATTCCGTTCAACGCGCCGAATCCAGCCGGAGCCATGGTCGTCGCCAACTTTCTGCTGTCTCCGGAGGCGCAATACGAGAAGCAGAAGGCTGACGTGTGGGCAGATGGGACCGTTCTAGCCCGTTCGCGTCTGCCGAAGGACTGGGCCGACAAGTTCGCTGCGCAGAGCGCCGATCCGCGCGCTGTGCCACCTGACACTCTGGCCAAGTACGCGCTTCCGGAAGTTTCCCCGCGGTACACAGAGCTGCTCCAGCGAGACTGGCGGGTCCACATTCGGTCTTCGGCCCCGTCCCCTACCCCCTAACCCCCTCCCCTAAAGGGGAGGGGGAACCTTTTTTTCTTAAGTGGGGACTCCGCCCCCACACCCCCAAGGCTGCTTCTTAAGACGGGAGGGGGAATCTTTTTCTTAAGTGGGGGCTCCGCCCCCACACCCCTAAGGCTGCTTCTTAAGAGGGGAGGGGGAAGCTCGTTTTCTTAAGTGGGACTCCGCCCCACGCCCCAAGGACCGTTTCTCAAGCGCGGAGCGGTAATCCTTTCTCTTCAAAGTGGGGGCTCAGCCCCCACACACTCTCTAGCCTCTGGCCGAGACGGGGTGCGGAATTGTTATCCTCCTATGATCGCTTGCACCTGCGCCCGGGGGGGGGGGGGGGGCCGGGGGGGAGAGGCCACCCACCCCAAACTTAAGTGCAGAAAAAAAACTTCCCCCCCCACCCCTTGG